>ERZ795055.295-NODE-295-length-52993-cov-5.572745_pt1 | contig 52993 bp, 49 predicted proteins | sample MGYA00375139_ERZ795055 | MGnify/ENA primary metagenome ERZ795055 (study PRJEB30184, sample SAMN05720283) | anaerobic digester metagenome | isolation source: active sludge of municipal wastewater-treating anaerobic digesters | place: USA | collected 2015-01-23 ... | reverse complement strand
TAGGAGTTAGGAGTTAGGAGTTAGGAGTTAGGAGTTAGGAGTTAGGAGTTAGGATTGGCAAATATACTCCAGAGGGTGATAAATTCGTCAGAGTTGGCTTATTAATACTTAACTTTGACAAATGTGATTCTTCTTTTAGACAACATCATCAATGATGATTCAATAAAATCATAATGCAATAAAATACAAAGACATATGATTTATTCGCCTTCGGCAATATAAAAAGTTGGTATCAAGTACTAAATCAACTCCTAACTCCTAACTCCCAACTCCTAACTAAAATGTACAACCGCATCATCATCAACATCCACCCGATGGGCTTCAACTGGCCAACGATTGACCCGTTTCTGTTCTGTGTGCACCACCACGACCTGTATCCGCACGGAAACGAGATCATGGGGCCGGCAGCCCCTCTTGCCGGAAGGAACCTGGGGCAGGATTTTACGGTAAAGGATGGCTGGAGAATGTACCATGGCCTGCGGATCCCGGGATTTCCGGTCCATCCGCATCGCGGATTTGAGACCGTAACCGTGGTGATGCAGGGGTTTGTGGATCACAGCGACTCGGCAGGGGCATCGGGCAGGTACGGCAACGGCGATGTGCAATGGATGACCGCAGGTGCCGGGTTGCAGCACTGCGAGATGTTTCCGCTGATCCATAAAGACCGGGAAAATCCCTGCGAGCTTTTCCAGATCTGGCTGAATCTGCCGGCTGAACGGAAGTTTGCAAAGCCCCACTTCAAAATGCTGTGGGCAGATACCATCCCCGAAATCGTTATAGCAGATGGTGCAGGAAAACATACAACCATTTCGGTGGTAGCCGGAAATATCGATGGGAAAAGGGCTCCGGCCCCTGCACCCGATTCCTGGGCAGCCGATCCTGAAAACGAAGTGGCCATCTGGTACATCCACATGGAACCCGGCGCAACATTCCAATTACCCCGTGCCAGCGATGAAGCCCTGAGGATGCTCTATTTCTTCGAAGGCGACACCCTGAATATCACCGGCATGGATATAAAGCCCATGCACGCTGCCGAAATGTTTGCCAATCATGAGGTTGTGCTGCAGAACGGGAAAAAGCCCGGCAGATTCCTCCTCCTGCAGGGGCGTCCCATCAATGAACCGGTGGTACAATACGGCCCGTTTGTGATGAATACCCGCCAGGAAATCGAACAAACCTTTGCCGACTACCGCGCTACCCAGTTCGGTGGATGGCCCTGGGAAAACGATGACCAGGTACACCCGAGAGAATCAGGAAGGTTTGCCCGGTATGCGGATGGAAGCATGCATTTACCTGATTAGTTAGGAGTTAGGAGTTAGGAGTTAGGAGTTAGGAGTTAGGAATTGAATTTGAAATTGGATTCATTTGATCAAAGAGATTACACACATCAAAAAAAATTTACAATTTACAATTGACAATTTACAATTGAATTGCTATGGAAATATTATCCTGGGTGGGGTTTTCGGGGGCTTTGTTCGCTGCTTTGCTGATGTTCACCAAAGCCGGCCGGAGTGTACCCGATAAGATCCTTACAGGATGGCTGTCGCTTCTGGCCATTGAGTTCCTGACCTCTGGCATCGACTACGATATCTATGGCACTCCCCTCCTCTCCAGCTCCTTCCTGCTCTTCAATCCGGCCTTCTTCCTGTATATCAGATCGCTCACCAACAGCCATTTCCGCCTCAAATGGATCTATGTGTTACACCTCGCTCCCTTTGTGTGCTTCGAGGCAACTGCCTACATCCTGAAAGAACCCTATATCCTCAGTGATTTTTTTAATACCGACAGCACCCTGTGGTTCCGGTATGCCTTTTCCATCGCTTCACTGCTTTCGTGGATTCTATATAATACGTTGAGCATCAAAATGGTGCACCAACACCGGATTGGTTTACCAAACGAATTCTCAACCATCGACCGGTATAAAAAGCTGGGCTGGCTCTTTTTCGTGATTGTCTCCTACAATCTGTATTCGCTGGTGCTGGTGATGATCGGCATCCTGGTGATCCTGTTCAGCGGACATATACAGATCCCGTATCTATTCAACTACTCTGCCCTGCTGGCCATGGTGTACATCCTGGGGTTTTATGGCATCAGGCAAAAAATGATCTACCAGACCATCTATCCTGAACTGCCACTACCTCGCAACGGTAAATCCCCGGTTTCTTCCGGCCGCAATGATCAGATTCGGAACCAGCTCCTCAATTACTTCGCATCCGAAAAACCCTATCTGAATCCTGACCTCAGCATGCAGATGCTGTCGGACCGGATACAAACCCCTAAGCACCAGATTACAGAGGTGCTGAATCAGGATCTCGGCAAAAACTTTTTTCAGTTTGTGAATGAATACCGGGTTGCGGCGGTGAAGCAAATGCTCTCGGACAGGAAAAATCCTTATTCCATTGAAGCCATCGGGTACGAATGCGGCTTCAACAGCAAATCCACCTTTTTCACCGTGTTTAAAAACCTAACAGGGCTGACCCCGATGCAGTATCGTGAGAAGGTGTAATATGATGTAAAAGCGCTCATCGGACAAACTTTATTCAATATTCATTTTCTGGCATTCAAAATCGATTTATAAGAATTCAGCTAACTGAATTTTTAATTCCTTTGCATTCGAAACACTTTTGCCGCATCATTTAACCCCGAGGCAATGCTATTTAACCTCCAGATCCTGATCATTGATATTTTTCTCCTGAATCTTCTGAAAAAGAATACAACCCTTTAAATCAAACTGCTATGACTGACAAATCGAAAGAACTGAAAACAACGGTTACCCTGATGAATAACCGTTTGCATTTCAACGGAATGGTTGAGGGCAATGCCCCAATTTCCATTGATTACACCCCACCACTCGGCGACAACCTGGGCTACACCTCGCTTGAGCTGCTGCTGCTGAGCCTCTCCTCATGTCTTGGAAGTGCGCTCCTTACCTTCCTGCGGAGGATGGATAAGCATATCATCAATTTTACGATCCATTCCACCGGCTTTCGCAAAGAATCGCACCCCACCTCCTTCAGCAGGATCCTGCTGGAAGTGGAAGTTACATCCTCCGGTATCACTGAAGCAGAATTAAAGAAACTTACCAGAATGGCCGAAGAGACGTATTGCCCTGTATGGGATATGATCAGAGGCAATGTAACAGTGGATGTCAATTTTAACATCATTATTCGTTAATCGATTTTCCTGCCTTGCCGCTGGTGAGGTAAACTTAGGTGTTTTTCTCGTTTTTATCGCCACCAGGCATTACAAAAGGACGTTCGTTTCTGAGAAGTTCATTTTTTTTGTAGCTGCATCGCTTCTGCGCCCGGAGCATCCTGCCATCGGGTCATTTCTCTGTAAGAGGCGCCTGAGGCTCCCGAAGGCACCTCTCCTGCCAGGGCCGCTCAGCAGCTACAAGACGCTTGTTTTATTCTCTTTACTTCCATTTTTTCAATTCTCTATTTTTCAAAATAAAAGATTGCACACCTCTCATTTTTGTTTCATTACATTTCAATTCAATAAGTGGAGTATCAATCAATTGGCTCGGATTAAAAAGAATTTTACCAAAAGATGATTGGTCAAAGATTGCGACTGTATTACCTGTTATTTTTATTATACCAACAAATCCATCTTTGAAAATCAAATCGTTACAATTTAATGTAGAAATATATATTAAAGAATCATTCACTATCCTGTCATGAAGAACATCCCTATGTGAGAAAGCTAGTACGAAAGTAGTTGAGCTGTCAGCAGAACCATATTTAATACCATTTTCAATAAACGATAATAGAGATTGTTCAATATTTTTTTTCAATAGGCTTGAAGTCAATTTATTTTCAGGCAATTTGTATTTATTATTTGGATGACAATCACAAGATAATAATACGCATATCAATATTAAACATATAAATATTAAGTAATTACAGACTTTCCTATGTAAGATTTTTGTCATAATGCTATTTTTATTTTAGATGCAAATAGAGGTTTCTGTAACTCAAACTAACAGTTAGATTGGAGTTGATTTCCATACATATTTTAATTACTGCAAGTTAGTTCGAACCTCACAATGTCTTTTATTGGTCGGAGATAGCTTTTATATTCGAATTTGTAAAATCAGTTACGATTGCTATTATGGCCTCAAATGTTGTTATGAATGTTTGTAAATACTCCTCAGAAAAGATTATTTGCCTCATGTCCTTTAATGATATGGTTGTTTTTTGTTTGCCGGAATTAATGTTAAATGCAAGGCAGTGGTTTCTTAGGAAGAAATCCTTAATTCTAAGGTTTCCAAATATTTGCATGGCCAGATCAGGCTCAGTCGTTCTAATTAAAAACCTATCGTCAAATTGCTCACTTCCCGTCTTGAAACGTTTCCTAGGCAATAGCTTGTCAATGAATTCATAAGTACTGATAATCAATGATATTGATTCGTTCGTGGTTAACTCGATAGTTGAGTACAAATGGTTTAAACCTATGACATCATTTCCCTTCTGCCCACTTTGAATCACTTCGAAGATATTAGGTGATATACCGCTTTGAATTCTAAATGATATATACTTACCAGCATAACCCACAGGTGCATGGCTTTGAATTTTGTACTTTAAGTTGTTACAGTCACAAAATTCGCTGAGTGATTTTCCCAGGTGTTATAACTAACTTCCATATTAATCTGGTTTTTTTCATATTTTCCAATAATACTCAAATTTTAGTCTACTCCCATTCTATTCCGACATTTAGCTAATTCGTTATTGAGTTTCTTCGAAGCTCCACCATGATTCATTGCCATTCGCTGTGCAATATACAAAAAATCAGCAAAAACCAACCTCTTACTCCCCCTCTCCTTGAGGAGAGGGGCCGGGCGATGCCCTGAGCGAATTCGAAGGGGGGTGAGGTGCGGCTACAGGGGACAGTGCTTAGGGGACAGGAAAACAGTGCGAGGAACAGTGTGAGTATTGAGGAGAAAGGAGGAGTAGTTAAAGTGCAGGGAATAAGGTACAGGATTTGAAAATTTTATCCGAACCACTTCTTCCGGTTCGGATTTTAAAAGACGAACCGCAGGATCGGGGTTGCAGGCGTATGATTGTATCATCATTTTGTAAAAACAACAACCCCATGAAAGGTTTTCTCTTCCCCGCGATCCTGGCACTCCTGTTGCCCCTGCCACAAGCAGCCCAGGCAAACCATTACGCAACCGTTCCGGCCGATACGCCTGTCGTGATCTCCGGGCCTGCCTTCAGCGGCAGGATCCGTGGCCTCGCCTGGGGAGGCGCCGAAAACTGCCCCCTGGGCGCCATGTTCGGTGAGATCGGACTGAAAAGCGGATGGCGCCGGAACCACCTGGTGATGGAGGCAGAGGTGCGGATCAGGGAAGGGGTGTTTACCGGAGAACACAAAACCGTGGTGGATCTTCGGGAAGCCTGGGCCGGGTACCGTTCGGAAAAGGTGGATCTTGCACTTGGCAATCAAATTGTTACATGGGGAAAAACCGACGGGTTCAACCCCACAAACCATATCACTCCCGTCAATTACTTCCTGCTGACCGACGATCCGATGGATCAGAAAATGGCCGCTTTTATGCTCCGGGGAACCTTCCGGCCCCTCAGAGGGATCAGCCTTTCAGCGCTGGCCATACCGTCCTATAAGCCCTCCGTCTATCGCTTCGACCTGTTTGAAATGGGTGAAGGGACCTCCTTTCTGCCCGCAATGGCTCCCGCAATGGAGCTGAAAAACGGCAGCTATGCAGCCAGGGCGGAGTTCTCCCTGCCAGGTGCCGACTTCTCCCTGTCGTGGACCGATGGCTTTGCCCCCGAATACGGGTTTACCGTGGATTCCATCAGCCCGTTCCCCAGCACTGTAATACAATACCGTCCGGCGTATCACAGGCGGAAGATGGCCGGTTTCGACCTGGCAGTGCCGGCAGGAAAAATGATCTTCAGGGCCGAAGCTGCCTGGCAATGCACCGAAGGGTATGAGGATGCCATTTATATCCCTCGTCCGGGACTGAATTATGTGGCCGGCATAGAAGCGGATATTTACGGTATCAAAACCATTGCACAGTACATCGGCGTGTGGACCCATGATTTCACCCCACTTCAGGAGCCGGTGCTGCTCAATCCCGCCGACCCGCTGGCACAGCTCCAGTATGCGAGCGATAAGATCTGGTACGAGTCCGGGATGTTCAACCGCAGGATCTTCTTCCAGCAGGAGGAGACCAACCATGCCGTGTCCCTGTCACTCATCCGCTCCTTCCTCTACGAAACCTTCACTGCTGAAGCTACAGGGTATTACAACCTTACCTCTGAAGAGGCTATGGCCAGGCTCGCGCTGGCATGGCTTCCTGCCGACGGACTTAAAATCACCCTGGGAGGGCAATTTCTGGATGGCCCCGACAACACCCTCTTCTATCATGCAGGCAAAATCCTGAGCGGTGCTTTCCTGGGCATGCAAGTCTCTTTCTAACCTTCCAATCCCCCTTCGGTTATGCTGCGAAAATCCCGCCTTGTCATCCTGATCCCTGTGGTTATCACACTGCTTATGGCGTTGCCGCTGCTGCGGGCCAGAATCAACCCCGATCTCAACGAATATCTTCCCAAAAATACCGAAGCCAGGCTGGACCTGAAGCACACCGATTCCCTTTGGCCGGAGCGATATGCTGCTGATGGTTTTTACCGCCGGCGACGTGCTGAAGGGGGATGCACTGGAGCAACTGCAAAAAATCACCTCCGGTATCGAAGAAATGCCCGAGGTGCGGGAGGTCATCTCCCTCTATGCTACCCGCCATATCAGCGGCGACTCGGGGGTGATGACCGTGAGCCCGGCCGTACCATTTATCCCAGCCACTGCATCCGAAACCGATTCCCTGCGCCGCATCATCAAATCCAATCCACTGGCATGGCCCCTTCTCATCTCTGAAGATTTCAGGCACAGCCTCATTCTGGTGAGCCCTGCCGAAGGGGTTACCGACGAGGCGCTGTTCGGGAAACTCAACGCCCTGCTGGCAGAGACCCGTGGCCCCGGCACCGTGATGATGGGCGGCATGCCCTACCTCAGGCACGAGATCCTCCGCAGCGCCATCCGCGACCTGCTGATCCTGCTGCCGGCAGGATTCCTGCTGATGATCCTGTTCCTCTACCTCTCATTCCGAGAGCTCAAAGGGGTATTACTCCCCCTCGCGGTGGTGGCTATGGCGGTGGTGGTAGCGCTGGGCCTGATGCCCCTGCTGGGATTCGACCTGAGCCTTATTGCAGTGCTCACCCCTATCCTGATGATCGCCATTGCCAACAATTACGGGGTACATATCCTGGCCCGGTACCAGGAGCTGAATGCCCGGCACCCCTCGTGGAGTATGCAGCGGATCGTGAAAGAATCACGGGAGAAACTCTTTAATCCCATCCTGCTGACAGCCCTCACCACCATTGCGGGAATCCTGGGGATGGTGGTACACATCATGCTGCCGGCCCGGCAGATGGGGCTGGTGAGTTCCGTCGGAATCGCATTTGCCCTTGTGCTCAGCCTCAACTTCCTGCCCGCAATCCTGAGCAGACTGAAAAAAGGGAAACCTCAGAAAAGCTATCTGCTGAAAAAGCATGATTTCACCGACAAATGTCTGCACTGGTGCAGTGAAATGGCAACACGCCGGCCCAAAACCGTAATGGTGGTGGGATTGCTGACCGCCATCCTGCTGGGATCAGGCATTTTCTATCTCAGGGTAAATATCAACAACGAAGAGATGATGCCTGCCAAACACCCGGTAAACCAGACTGCCCGGATCATCAACACCCATTTTGGCGGTACCCGGTTTGTCTCCGTCCTCATACGCGGGGATGTGAAAAGTCCGGAAGTGATGAAGGAGATGGATCATCTTGAACAGAAACTCCACCATATCAAGGGAGTAGGACAGGTGACCTCACTTGCCAAAGTGATGCGCATCATGAGTACCGCCCTCAACAACCCCGGCGACAGCCTCTACGACAAAATCCCCGGTACCCGTGAAGCCATTGCACAATACCTGGAGCTCTACCAGATGAGCGGTGATCCGGAGGACTTCGAAGCTCTGGTGGACTTCAACTACGAGCATGCCTTGGTGAATGTGCAGTTCAGCGCCACTACCCTTAAGGAATTCGACCGGGTGATGGAAGATATTCTGCAGGCTGTCAAAGAATCGCCCCATGCCATACTCACATCGGGGCTTTGCAGGGTGGAACACGAAATGGCCGTATCCATCGCACAGGGTCAGATCTATTCGCTGATCTTCGCGCTGGTGGTAATCGCACTGTTGCTGTGGGCCATCTTCAAGGCACCCGCATCCGGCCTCCTGGGGTCAGTCCCCCTGGTATTTGCCCTGCTGTGCAACTTCGGCCTCATGGGTTGGGTCGGCTTCCGGCTCGATATCGCCACCTCATTGCTGTCGTCCATCGCCATCGGATTGGGCGTCGATTACACCATCCACCTCTTCTGGCGGCTAAAACAGCAACTTGCCCTCGGCGAGGGATGGGAACAGGCCATGAAAACAACCCTGTCCACCACCGGCCGCGGTATCACCATCAATGCCTTCTCTGTAATGATCGGCTTTTCGGTACTCTTTATATCCAACCTCATCATTCTCAAATCATTTGCCTTCCTCATCATCTTCTCCCTGCTGCTGTGCCTCCTCTGTGCCATCCTGCTCATTCCTGCGTTCTGTATCACCTTTAAACCGAAGTTTCTCAAAGAGAGACGGAGATAATAATGTTCTAGTGTTCAATTGTTTAAATGTTCAAGGATCAAGGTTCAAAGATCAAATTTTAAACTCCTAACTCCTAACTTCTAACTTCTAACTCCTAACTATTATGAAGCTCATCGCTCTTCTCTCCGTCCTGCTGCTTATGGCTGCTGACCCGCTTACTCCCCGCCAGATCAGCGACAAAGCCTCTGAGGCTATCCGTTTCGATGCCATGGAGATGACATCTACCCTGACCATTACAGATAAAAATGGCAATTCGCGCACCCGGCAGGTGACCAACACCACAAAAAAATTCAAAGAGACCACCAAAACGCGCATGCGGTTCCTCTCCCCGGCAGAGGTGGCCGGCACCACGATTCTGATCCACGACCACGACAAGAAAGAGGATGACATGTGGATCTACATGCCATCGCTTAAAAACTCACGCAGGATTGTAAGCAGCGAAAAGGGGAAGAGCTTTATGGGATCGGAATTTACCAATGCCGATATGACCCGGCCAAACTCCGATGAATACACCTTTTCGCAGAAAGGCACCACCACCATCGGCGGGAAAAAATGCTGGATCATCGAAACAGTCTTCGCCAACAAAAAGCTGGAGAAAGACTATGGATTCCAAAAGAAACTGATGTACATCGACCAGGCAAGCTACCTCTCCTACCGTATCGAATATTACGGAACCGATGGGAAGTTGATGCGTACCGTTACCTACAGCGATTACCGCAAACAGCCTGATGGTAAGTTCTTCTCTTTTTCGATGAAAGCCGAGAACCATAAAACGGGTCGTAAATCCACCATCACGGTGGATAAATTCAAATCCGGTACGGATCAGAAGGAGAGTTACTTTGATCCGGGAAGGATCTCGGAGTAAAAGTAAAAAGGCAAAAGGCAAAAGGCAAAAGTAAAAAGTGAAAAATATCGGCGGAGATCAGCGGGATTCCATCTATATGATCTGGGAATAATTAGCTATGTGATTTTATCACAAGCACTTATATTACTGGATTCTGCGAGAAAAATTGTCTCTCGCGGAAATGCGCTGAAATTTCGCGGAAAGACGCTGAAAGAAGATTCTGCGGGTTTCCGCGTGCTTTCTGCGGATTTCAGCGAGAAATTCTCCATCTAACTGATTTGGGATTTGTTAGCTATGTGATTTTATCATAAGTACTTATGTTCCCGGATTCTGCAAAAAGGTAACAAACAAGATATCCTTTGTGTGACTTAGTGCCCTTAGTGCCTTCGTGGTAAAAAACAACTTCATTACGGAAATCATTGATCAGACGGGGTATTCACCAGCAGAAACGGAAGAAAGACCCTGATGAATTCTTCGGGATGGGTCTCCATTGGGCAATGGGCTGCTCCTTCAATAATTACCTTGCGGGTATCGGGCATCAGTTCCAGCACCGGAGCAAAAACCTCTTCGGGGATCCACCGGTCGTTGCTCCCCCAGAATGCCAGAACGGGTACCTTCAGGGAATCGGCGGCGACGGGCATCACCTCCACTGAAGCTGCAGCCGATCGGAGGATGGCGCGTGCGGTACCTCTCTCCTGCAAAGGGCGCAGATAGCCTGTTACATCCCTGCGCGACGGCTTGGTTCCATAGGCCGACTTCAGCATCCATTTCACGGCCGGCCGGTTTACCATCAGGGGCTTGAAGACCGTCAGCAGGATGCCTCTTGACACCGGATTACGGAACAACATGGGAACTGGATAGGGCCCCACATGGAGCGACCGGAAGATGGCGCCATCCACAAACGTTACCGACAGCACCTGATCCTGCATCAGAATGGCGAGTGCCTCCACCATGCCACCGCCCATCGAATGGCCCGTCAGATGCCAGCGGCGCTCAGGTAACTCCTTTGCCAGAAAATCCATCAGCAGGAGAGCCCTTGCGGTAAACGACTGGTTGAGTGCCGGATTTTTATCGCTGTAACCGTAAGGCGGCACATCAACGGCCACCACTTCAAAACCGGAAGCCACCAGGGTGTCGGTGATAAAGCGCCACGAGAAAGTGCTTCCTGCAAATCCGTGCACCAGCAGGACGGAACCCCTGACGACCAGAGTGTCGGAAGGTAAATAATGAAGGTAATGGATTCTGACATCCCCGATGGTTGAACAGACAGACCTGCAGGAGGCCCGGGGATTGATCTGAGCCATGCCAACGCCGGATATCAGCAATAATCCGATGACGGCGGATAGGAGCTTCAGTCGTTTCACTTCATTGCAGCCCTGATTTTGGCTTCCAGTTCAGCCATCAGTTCAGGATTGTCTTTGATGAGTTGCTTTACGGCATCACGCCCCTGTCCCAGGCGGGTTTCGCCATAGCTGAACCATGAGCCGCTTTTGGTGATCACATTAAGGTCGACGCCCAGGTCGATGATTTCACCGGTTTTGGAGAACCCTTCGCCATACACGATGTCCACCTCAGCCTGCTTGAAAGGGGGTGCCACCTTGTTCTTCACCACCTTGATCTTGGCCCGGCTGCCGGTTACGTTGTCGCCATCCTTGATCTGCCCCATCTTCCGGATATCGATCCTCACCGAAGCGTAGAATTTCAGTGCATTGCCACCTGTGGTGGTTTCGGGATTCCCGAACATCACACCAATTTTCTCCCTTAGCTGGTTGATGAAGATGCAGCACGAGTTTGTTTTGCTGATGGTGCCAGTAAGCTTGCGCAAAGCCTGCGACATCAGCCGTGCCTGCAGCCCCATCTTGGAATCGCCCATCTCCCCTTCAATTTCACTTTTGGGAGTGAGGGCAGCTACCGAGTCGATGACGATGATGTCGATAGCCCCTGAACGGATCAGGTTTTCTGTAATCTCCAGCGCCTGCTCGCCGTTGTCGGGCTGGGATACCAGCAGATTTTCAATATCTACCCCCAGTTTCTGGGCATAGAAGCGGTCGAAGGCATGTTCAGCATCGATAAAAGCTGCAATGCCACCAAGTTTCTGCGCTTCGGCAATGGCATGGATCGCCAGCGTGGTCTTCCCCGAAGATTCCGGTCCGTATATCTCGATGATCCTGCCCCGCGGAAACCCTCCTATCCCCAGCGCATGGTCCACTCCGATGGAGCCGGTACTGATGGCCCGGATGTCCTGCTCCACGGCATCGTCGCCGAGCTTCATGATGGTACCTTTCCCGTAAGTCTTTTCAATCTTGTCGATCGTAAGCTTTAACGCCTTGATCTTCTCAAGGTTTTCCTGCTGTTCCTTTGCCATGCTATTGTTGCGTTTAGAGTTTATATTCCTTTAAAATCTGTTCCGTGTGGTTTTTGGTGTCCACCTTATCGAACACTTTTTCCACCACCCCGTTCCCGTCAATGACAAACGTGTACCTGTGAATACCGTCGAAGGTTCTGCCCATGAACTTCTTCGGCCCCCAGATGCCAAACGCTTTGATGATCTGCTTTTCCGTATCGGCGATCAGCGGGAACGGGAGGTCGAATTTCTCTGCAAAACCTTTGTGTGATTTAACTGAATCGGCACTCACCCCCACAATCCTGAAACCCTTCTCCATGAGCAGAGAATAATTGTCGCGGAGGTTGCAGGCTTCGGCCGTACACCCCGGGGTATTATCCTTCGGGTAAAAATAGACGATTAGTTTAGATCCGCTGAAATCACTCAGCCGAACTGTATTGCCCGATTGATCGGTTCCTGTGAATTCCGGGGCTTTGTCGCCGGGGGATAATGTGTTCATTTGTTTGTTTTTTGTTGTTTCAGGTTCAAGGATCAAGGATCAAAGATCAAAGTTCAAGTGTTCAAGTGTTCTAATGTTCAAATGTTCAAGGTTCAAACTCATAATTTCTAATTTCTAGTTCCTGACTCCTTTCCCCTTAGAACTGTCCCCTTTCCCCTATAGTTGATTGAGATCGGAAAAAAGGAGAGTAAAGGTAAAAAAAATGGTTCCCGGGTCATCAGGAGGGAGCCGGAATTTATCAACAATGGGCTGAAATGCTTATCGATGCTGGGTTTTGTAAAATCTGCAGAGGTGGGTTAGAAAGCAGTTACCACAATCCGGCTTGCGGGCTTTGCAGACGTACCGCCCGTGTAGGATCAGCCAGTGGTGGGCCCTGGCGAGTTCATTCTGAGGTATGTACCTGACAAGCTGCAGTTCAGACTGCAACGGATTTTTGGCCCCTTTCGTCAGTCCGATCCTTTCAGCCACCCTGAAGACATGGGTGTCCACTGCCATGGCAGGAAGGTTGAATGCCACAGAAGCAATCACATTGGCGGTTTTTCGCCCTACACCCGGCAGTTTTTGCAACTGGTCCAGATCTTCCGGAACTTTGCCGCCGAATTCTTCGGTGAGCATCTTCGCCATCCCCAGCAGATGCCTGGCTTTGTTGTTGGGATAGGAACAACTTTTAATCCGTTCGAAAACTGCTTCCGGGGTTGCCGCGGCCAGAGTGAACACATCGGGAAATTCTTCAAAAAATCCCGGAGTGATTTGATTCACACGCACATCGGTGCACTGTGCCGAGAGAATCACCGCAACAATCAGCTCATAGGGATCACGGTACACCAGTTCGGTGGAAGCATCCGGGTTGTGCTCACGGAACAGTGCGAGCACCTCTTTATACAACTGCCTGGTTCCCAAATGAGTCGTAAGGTATTAATTCCTGAAGAAACTCAGGTAGCCGGTCTGACATGTCGGGATCAGCTCCAGGGCGAGGTCGTAATCCATCAGGAAACGGAGGGTATCCTCATCTGGTCCGGGGCAATCATCCAGATCGGTCTCATCCCCGAGATCCAACAGCGCAAGATCCTCATCCCGGAGTTCGTTGTCAGCAATAAAGAGTTGAAACAGGGTAAAGTTTTTGTCCATAGATTGGGTTTGGTTTATAGCATTAACGACCCTCACCGGCTGATATTGTATTCCGGATGAACATTATTATGCATGATCCGTTTAATACCCGACATCACTAACTTACAGAAAATGAAACTACTTAAAAGTGCTCTACCGAAAGGCTTTTTCGCCGGACTCTTTGCCGGTGCTGCGCTGATTGCAGCTGTGGCATTTACCCATCAGCCTGCAGGTATGCCTGCAAAAGATGGTATCGACCCGATCACCGCAACTCAGGGGAATGCCATGGTGAAGAGCTACCTGCGGGAAGCCCTGCCGACCAATCTGGTGGTGAAGGGGATGGTATTGATGAAACCACAGTTTGAGGCAATGAATAAGCTGTACTGGGAAAACCCTGAACTCTCCGGATTCCGGATCTATTTCGGAAAAGACACAGCAGGGATTCAGAAGGCTATTGTAGTTGGCATCGATGAAGCAGGAAAAGATGTGGTTTCGGGTTCTGTCTTCAGCACCCCTGGCGATGCCACAGGATTGTGCCCAAGGTTTTGTGATGATCAGAGCCCGTTGGTGCAGTAGGAGTTAGAAGTTAGGAGTTAGGAGTTAGAAGTTGGAATTGATGTAACGGATTTTTCTGGCGACCACCGACTGCAGACTGCCGACTACCGACTAAACCGAAAAAACAAGATTCTTCTGGTCAATCATCTTCCTGAGATTGATAAGGGCATACCGCATACGGCCGAGGGCGGTGTTGATGCTCACGTCGGTTTCCTCAGCGATCTCCTTGAAGCTCATCTCCATATAATGCCGCATCTTCAGCACCTCTTTCTGTTCGGGGGGAAGCAACTCGATGAGTTGCTTAAGCTGTGCGTGGATCTGTTCCCTGATGATGGTTTGTTCGTAGGGAAGGTCGTATGATTTGATCTTTCCGAAGATATTGGCATCATCCTGCTCCCCGATGATCTTGATCCTTTTCTCCTTGCGGAAATGATCAATGATCAGGTTGTGGGCAATGCGCATCACCCATTGCAGAAACTTGCCTTCCTCATTGTACTTGCCGCTTTTCAGCTTGTGGATCACCTTAACGAAGGTATCCTGAAAGATGTCTTCTGCGAGCTGCTGATCTTTCACCAGCATGTAAATGTAACTGTAAACACGCTTTTTGTGCCTGCGGATAATGATTTCGAGACTTTGGTGATCACCGGCAATGTAGCTGTTAACCAGCTCCTGGTCTGTGCAAGCCAGGGTTTCCATAAGTACCTCCCTTTTTGGTTGAGTGTCAAAAAGGTAGAGTTTTGCCGATAATCATCCTCTTGCGTTACGAAACCGGAATCTTCTCCGGCATCGCCCCCTGGTTGGGGTGGTTGTTACTAAATGCAGTGCAAATATACAATGCAGAATCGTTAAAAACAAGTAAAGTTGTAAATTTGTGCACATTTTTTTTAACATTTCCTGCTGAAACAACTGCATGCTGAATATAGAGTCGCTGGATCCGAAGGGGTTCATCCTGATCAAAGGGGCCAGGGTACACAATCTGAAGAATATAGATGTTGCTATTCCACGGCGTAAACTGGTGGTTATCACCGGATTATCAGGTTCTGGCAAGAGCAGCCTTGCATTCGACACCCTGTATGCCGATGGCCAGCGCAGGTATGTAGAGAGTTTGAGTGCCTACGCCCGGCAGTTTCTGGGCAGGATGTCGAAGCCCGAGGTGGATTACATCAAAGGGGTGTCACCGGCCATCGCCATTGAGCAGCGGGTAAATTCCCGCAACCCGAGGTCTACGGTCGGGACCTCTACAGAGATCTACGAATACCTGAAACTGCTGTTTGCAAGGATCGGCAGGACCTTTTCACCGGTATCGGGTGCTGTGGTAAAGCGGCATTCGGTACAGGACGTTACGCAATGGGCCTCTGCGCTGGAAGCCGGCACCAGGTTTCTGATAACGGCCCCGTTGGTACTAAAGGAGGGACGGGATCTCAACACCCATCTTGAAGTGCTGGTGCAGCAGGGGTATTCCCGTCTCTGGTGCAAAGGGCAGGTGATCAGGATCGAGGATTTTAAACCGGAAAGCGACTGCGCTGCCAAAGAGATCAGGGTCCTGCTGGACAGGAAAATTGCCGGCAGCAACGGCGAAAATGGCAATGAACTCGCTGATGCCATCCAGACGGCATTTTTCGAAGGGAACGGAGAGTGCCACATCGTTGTGGATCACGAGGACCACCACCATATCCACCGGTTTTCGAACCGGTTCGAGCAGGATGGCATCACCTTCGAGGAGCCTTCGGTCAACCTGTTCACCTTCAACAACCCTTACGGTGCCTGCAGGCACTGCGAAGGGTATGGTTCCGTGATCGGGATCGATGAGAACCTGGTGGTACCCAACCAGTCCTTGTCGGTGTACAGTGATGCGGTGGTGTGCTGGAAAGGTGAAAAGATGAGCGAATGGAAAGATGCCCTGGTGCTGCATGCTGCCAGAGCCAACTTCCCGATTCATCGCCCCTACTATCAGCTCACTGATGAGGAGAAAGCCATGTTGTGGCATGGCACCCAACATTTTGAAGGGATCTACGATTTCTTTAAGTATGTTGAATCCCAGACCTATAAGATACAATACCGGGTGATGCTGGCCCGTTACCGGGGAAAGACCGTATGTCCGGAATGCCGTGGTACCAGGCTCCGGAAAGACGCCAATTATGTGAAGGTGCACGGGAAGTCCATCAGCGACATGGTGCTGATGCCGGTATCGGCCCTGCTTCAATTTTTCACGGAATGGAAGCCTACGCCACACGAAGAGAAAATTGCCGCCCGGATCATCACGGAGATCCGCAACAGGCTGAACTTCCTGATGGATGTGGGGCTTGGGTACCTGACCCTTAACCGCATGTCGAACAGCCTCTCCGGCGGTGAGTCGCAGCGCATCAATCTCGCAACCTCACTGGGATCGAGCCTGGTGGGGTCGATGTATATCCTTGATGAACCCTCCATCGGGCTGCATCCCCGCGATACCCAGAGGTTACTCCATGTGCTCAGGCAGCTCCGCGACCTGGGCAACACCGTGATTGTGGTTGAACACGAAGAGGAGATCATCCGGGCGGCCGACCATATCATTGATATCGGACCGGATGCGGGAAGGCATGGCGGAGAGTTGATGTTCAGCGGTAAACTGGATGAGCTTCTGCTGGCCGATACCCACACCGGCCGATGCCTCACCAACGGGACCCCGAATCACAAACCCGGAGGCATACGCCCCTGGACCGACAGCATCGGCATTGCCGGTGCCCGTCAGCACAATCTGAAAAATATCGATGTGCAGTTTCCCCTTGGGGTAATAACCGTAGTCACCGGGGTCAGCGGTTCGGGAAAGACCTCCCTCGTGAAAGACATCCTGTACCCGGCGCTGAAACGTCATTTTGGCGGTTATGCGGAAAAAGCCGGCGCCTTCGGCGAACTCACGGGCGACCTGCACCGGCTTGAAGATGTTGAACTTATCGATCAGAACCCTATCGGAAAATCATCCCGTTCAAATCCCGCCACCTATATCAAGGTGTACGATGAGATCCGCACCCTGTATGCCAGCCAGCCGCTGGCCAAAACCCGCGGATACAAACCGGGCTATTTTTCCTTCAATGTGGAAGGGGGAAGGTGCGAATCGTGCCAGGGTGAAGGAACGGTGAGTGTGGAGATGCAGTTTATGGCCGATATTGTGCTGGTGTGCGAGGAGTGCGGTGGCAAACGGTTCCGGGACGAGGTGCTGGAGATCGGTGTGGGAGGCAAGAACATCCATGACCTGCTGGAGATGCCGGTGGATGAAGCTCTCGATTTTTTCAGGGGATTGCCCGGAGCCAACATGACGGTAAAGAAGATCATTGAGCGCCTGTCGGTCCTGCAGGAGGTGGGTCTGGGCTATATCCAGCTGGGGCAGTCATCGAGCACCCTGAGCGGTGGGGAAGCACAGCGCATCAAGCTGGCATGGTTCCTTACCAAAGGGGTGACAGATAAAAAAACGCTGTTCATTTTCGACGAGCCCACCACGGGGCTGCACCTGTATGACATTGCACGGCTGAACAAGGCATTTGACGCACTGATCGCCCGGGGGCATACGCTGGTGATCATCGAACACAACCCGGAGGTGATCAGGCATGCTGACTGGGTGATAGATCTCGGACCGGAAGGGGGAGATGAAGGGGGGCGTCTCGTGTATGCCGGAACTGTGGAGGGTTTGGTGCAGCAACCCGGTTCCTATACAGGGAAATACCTGGCAGGCAAAATGTAACAGGCCGACCAGGGGTCAGAAATGGATCAGGGCCGCGGCACCGCCCAGGATGATAACCGCAAATTTCAACAGGTTAAAACGGTGGTTTTCATCCGTTTCAAACAATATGGTAGTAGAAATGTGGAGGAAGATCCCGACCACGATCGCCATCGAAAACCTGAAGAACATGTGCATGTCGCTGATCAGATGTGCCCCCAGCATCTCACTGGCAAAAACCCCCAGCGGGCCTGCCAGTGCAAATACCAGCAACCAGGTCACCGACATCCACCGGGACACCTTGTTCTGCATCAGAAGCCCCATCAGCACGATGGCAATGGGGATGTTATGGATCACAATCCCCAGAAGCAATTTATGCTGAAGCTCCGGAGATTCAAATCCCGAAGCCAGGGGCATCGCTTCCAGGAACGAATGGAGTGCCAGTCCAATCACTACCGGAATATGTGAAATGCCTTTGGTTTCTGACCCTTCAGCATGGTGTTGTTCGTGGTTATGATCCTGATGTTCAGGGCATTTTGCATGCATATGCCCATGCTCTACCCCTTTGGTGAGGTAGTCGAGCAGCAACTGTAGCAGGAACCCCAGCAAGATAAACAGGCCAAACCGGGTACCATGCTGATGGGTATCGTCTCCGTGGTCATGCCCCTGAACAGGCGCCGTAAGCTCCTGCCCGTGATCGTGGTTGCATCCGGGTTGATCCTGGTGATCGCACCCCTCACTGGCCACCATCTCATGTGCCGTATCAGCACTGAAGATATGGGGTATCAACTCGTTAAAGGTTAGTGAAATCAGAAACGCACCGCTGAAAGCCACAATCAGTTTCAGGTTTCTGTTCGATACCCTGAACAGGTACACGCTCAGTCCCAGCAATACAATGGGGAAAAATAATCCGGCAAATACAAGGAGGGTCATGGCAGTATTTCTAAGAATGGATGATCAGTTGGCAAAACTACAGAAAAGGCTCATGCAAATGCTGATGATTACCATTAACCTGACGACACGCCAAATGTTCATGAATTTCTATTTTTGCCGAATGAAAAAACGCATCCTGATGCTGATCGCATCCTCATTGATCCTTTTGCCGGTTTTATGCCAACCGACCCTGCGGGTACTTTTTCTGGGAAACAGCTACACCGCGGCCAACGATCTGCCGGGAATGGTGGCAGATGTAGCCTCATCGGCCGGAGACTCTGTAATTTACGACAGCAATACCCCGGGGGGATTTACGCTCCAGGGTCACAGCGGAGATGCAGGATCGTTGTCGAAGATTGCCGCCGGGGGCTGGGATTATGTGGTCTTGCAGGAGCAGAGCCAGCTTCCCTCCTTCCCCGCCAGCCAGGTAAACACCCAGATGTTCCCTTTTGCAAAACAGCTCGACAGCCTGATCCTCCTGAGCAATCCATGTGCTGAAACAGTGTTCTATATGACTTGGGGCAGGAAAAACGGGGATGCCTCAAACTGCGCCAACTGGCCGCCCGTATGTACCTATGCCGGTATGGACAGCTTGCTGAGAATGCGGTATATGCAGATGGCAGCCAGCAACAAAGCCATCGTGTCGCCGGTGGGAGCAGTCTGGCGCTACCTGCGCAACACCCAGCCACAGATTGAGCTCTACGAAGCCGATGAGAGCCACCCCTCTGAAGCCGGCACCTATGCTGCCGCCTGTTCGTTTTACAGCACCCTGTTCCGGAAAGATCCCACGCAGATCACCTTCAGCGGCACCCTGCCGCATAACGATGCACTGCTGATCCGTAATGCCGTGAAAGCTGTCGCATTCGATTCATTATCCTACTGGTTTGTGGGAACTTACGAGCCTGCAGCAGCTTTTTCCTTCTCCCAGTCGGTGGATACGGTTTTCTTCACAAACCAATCGCTGAATGCCTCAGGCTACCTGTGGGATTTCGGCGATGGCACATCGGACACCACAACCCATCCTGTGCATGTGTACGCACAGAACGGCACCTACCAGGTGCTGCTGAAGGCAAGCCATTGCGGGCTTCAGGATACCGACACGGCCACGGTGCAGGTGGTTTCCATCGGGATTGAACCGAAAGCCAGCCATCAGACCCTGAAACTCTTTCCAAACCCGGCTGCCGATCTGATTACCCTGCAGTTACCGGATGAATTTGCCGGAAATAAGAATACCATATTGATATACACTCCTGACGGACAATTGGTTAGAAGAGAAATCGTGCCTGAAGGCATGAGGCAACTCAGTATATCGGTGTCGGGGTTACCCGCCGGACTATGGATAGTATCGGTTGTATCGGATCACGGCAATCCCATCCGGGGATTTTTTTTGAAGAAGCCCTGAGGTACTACTGTTATCTGATCCTTGTGCCCCCTCAGAAACTATTCTTCTTTTTTATAAGTTTCCGGAGAATCCAGGAATATAAGTGCTTATGATAAAATCACATAGCTAACAAATCCCATATCAGTTAGATAGAAAAAGAAGAAGCTCCCACAGATAAGCACAGAAAACGCACAGAAATTCACAGAACTGTTTCTGTGCTTTCAGTGAAATATCAGTGGATTTCTGTGGGAAAAAGAAGAAGCTTCCACGGAGCATAAGTGCAAATGCTAAAACAAGATAGCAAAGAATCAAGAATTAGTTAGATGGATAATCCGCAGAAAGCACGCGGAAATCATTTTAAAAACTCAAGCCGAACGAGAGATAAAATGTGTTCAGGCGTCCGGATGGTTTGATGAAAAAGTACCAATCACCCTCAACGTCCTGATTGAATCCTGCGGCCAGAAAGTAGTTTTTATGGGGATATATCCTTCCGGATATATCGTAAAAGAAGGATTGCTGCTCCTTTTCTTTAATACTTATCGTGATCCCGGCTTTCAACCTTGCGCTGAAGGAGATTCCATTAAAATATCCCGGGCGGGTGATGGTATAAAACCTGTAATTACCTGCCAGACCTAGAGACCTTAACTTCCTGTTATGTTCAAAATAGTCATCATCCCTGAATACATTCAAAAGATCCCTGTTGTACGAAAGCTCAAACCTGGGCCCCAGGGCATATCCCACTGCAAAATTATACCAGGTGATGTTATATGGCTCAAGATCAGACCAGGATACAGGTATGGCCGAGGCTTCCACTACAACCCTGTCGAGCCATCGGGGAAGGCTCTTCCGTGATTGTGCCCGGGCCGGACCAGTGAGGCAGATTGCACACACGATGACCATGTAAAAATGTGCTTTCATTTTTAAGGAGATTTTGGTGGTTTCGATAAAGGATCCGGGATTAAGACCTGATTCATTTCCAAAGATCAGAATTCTAAACGAATAATTCTCAGGTTTATGATGTGAGCGTGAACCAATCCCTGAATTGAGCAGTAACTTTGCGTGACCATCTGTAAAACAAAATACCATGAAAACATCAGTAACGCTTTTTGTTTTGATGTTCATTTTGCTCGTTCCCGGGCTATCGCAGGTTCAGGGGCAGGACATTGCCATGCAGGCCTTTGAGCTGCGGATGAACGGAAATCCCGATTCTGCGAAGGCGTTACTTGCAAAATCCGTTCAACAATATCCCGATTCTGCGCGGATCTGGTTCGAATACGGGCGGTGCATCGACTGGACCAAAACTGATGATTGTACAAAATTTATCCACGTGTATTCCAAAATGAATCCCCGGTTAAAGGCTGCCAAACGGTGCATGCGAAAAGCAGTAAAGCTGGAACCCGACAACGCCCGTTACAGGTATTGGGCCGGACAGGTTCAGGGCGTATTGGGGCTTGCATCGATTTACACCCCCTGGAGGTGGCCTCTGATACGCTGTACCTTCAGGCAGAGTACAAAGCAACTACGGAGAGCAGTGGCACTGGATCCGGATAACCCGCAATACCGCTACGACCTGGTGAATTTTGAGCATTTTGGCTGGCTTCTCGCCGGAAATACAAAGAATGCAAAGCTGCATACCGATACCCTTGACAAGCTGGATCCAGTATTTGGAGTCATGGCTAGAGAACTGCTGAAGGATAAAAAGAACCCATATGACCAAATTGCCGGATTCAGGGCTCTTATCACCCCTGACTCGGCAAATATCGACCTGATGAACGAACTGGCTTTTGCGTACAGGTTAAAAATCAGAGAAGACTCTACCTACCGGGATTCTGCCATGGTATGTTACCAGAGGGTTTTACAGATCGATCCCGGAAATGAAACAGCCATGAAGGAGTTTTCCAGGCTTGCGGCCAAAAGGGGTGAGCCGGACCTGTTGCCATATATCAATGCGTATCTGGAAGTACGGAAGAACGATTATGGCTATTACCGCGCCCCGGCACTGCGGCTCCTGGCGGGCCAAATGGAAAAGAAAGGGATGAAAGAGGAGGCGGAACACCTGAGGGAGGAAGCAAAGCAGTTAAATCCCAAAAATAATTCCTCTTTTCTGAAGGATTTGGAAAAACCCTGACAAGCCCTGAGGTAAACTTTTACAATACCAGAAATTTAGTAATCATCCTGTGTCCCTTACTTTCGGCGATCAGGGCATAGGTTCCGGCCGGAAGATTATCCATCACAATCGGGATATTCAGGTGAATATCGGTATCAAACACCAGCATTCCCAAAGTATTGACAATCTGAATTCTGTCAGTATAGGGTTTGCAGATTACAGTAACCCCGCCTTTCGATGGATTGGGATAGATTACAGGATGCACCGAATATTCCTGATCCACCGGTACGTTCTGCGGAAGAGCGGAAAAATAGCTCTGCACAAAACCCGGAAGTCCGCCATAGCAGTGGCGGCCGCCGAGCCAGACCCCCTGTTCGGCGAAACCACATTCGATGCCGGGTGCGTCAGGATTCTGAATCACAAAAAGGTACTCGCTGAAAAAGGAGGTGCCATAGATCATCCCGTCGGGCCCCAGCTGCAAGGCTCCGAGGTAGTTGGTGCCGGGCCCGAACGGGCCCCAGTTGATCTTACCTGCCGGCAGGGTTGAATTAATAATGGCAGAGGCGCTGCCGGCGCCCAGATCTGCCTGAAAGACCGTGGTGTCGCTTGTGAAGTAGAGTTTTGTATTGTCAGGGGAAAATTCGATACCGTACACATTTGCATATACCTGCGGGAAGCTCACAGGCGCCGAGACCATACCTGTGGTAGTGTTGAAGCTGAACAATTCCACAAGGCTTAAGCTGTAAACCGCCAGGGCCAGCTTCGTGCCATCGGGAGATGCCTTCATACATCCAATAGCGTTCTGTGTACCCAGAGATCCGCCACCGGTGTGAATGGCACCGGCATTTGAATTTACGGGAGCAGATACGCCCGATGCTGATACCAGATAGGTGTGAAAAACATTTGAATTGCATCCATGGCTGATCACCCAGATATCGGTGCTATTGGCATGTTTGACTGCGGTCAGCTTTTCAGTGGAGGGGGTATGGAGCAGCGTATTTTTGATGGTCACGTTTCCCAGGCCACCCTGAAGACTCATATCCACCACCGAGTAGCTTAAGCCCTTGGCATAGAAAAAGGCATCGGTGGTGAAGATGTAAAAAAGGGTGTTGCTGCCGGGTTTTGGAACGATAAGGGCAGACTGTGTGGAGGACTCATGTCCTCCCAGGCCAAAGCCATTGGGCATCTGCTGGTGATTTTTGTTCCAGACCCTCATTCCGTCGGTATAAAGCAACAGGTTCCCACCCGCATCGCTGATGGATGAACACCCCTCGTCTTTGTTCATGGCACTGTTGAGCAGCGGCACCGGAGCACCGGTACTGAAATCGAGGCCTGCATTTTCGCCAAAATACCAGATGTTTGCCTCCTTCTGGGCAATAACACCCCATTGCATCAATACTGCCCACCCAAAAATCAGAAATCGTATAACTTTTTCCATACTTCAAAGATACGCATTCCTATAATCCTTTTATATTTGTGCAAGAAATCCCTAAAACCCAAGCATTATGCGAAAGATTACCCTGCTGCTTCCCGTCCTTGCCCTGATCGGCATCTTCATCACACTCGGTTGTGAAAAAGAGATCCTGCTTCCGGCTGTAACCACGGCTGAGGTGACCAACGTTTTTCAATCCGGTGCCACCTGCGGGGGTGAAGTTACCTCTGATGGCAACGATACGGTTTATCGTGGTGTTTGCTATGGTGGAGCAGAAATGCCTACCATCAGTGATTCCAAAACTGAAAACGGAACCGGTGTGGGCGTTTTTACCAGCCAGATCACCGGCCTTGCCCCCGGAGTAAAATATTATGTACGGGCTTATGCCACCAATTCCAAAGGCACTGTTTACGGAGCCCAGAAGGAGTTCACCACTCCGCTGTAAATTATTGCCGGATTTTTCACACTAACACACGGGGTTCTTTATGTTTGAAGAGCTTTATCACTGGTTTTTCAGTCTTTTCAGGGACCTGGGCATCCACAATACCCTGATTAACACCCTGATTACGCTGGTATACCTGGTAGTCATCATCCTGCTGGCATGGTTGGCTGATGTAATCGGGAGAAGGATCATTCACACCCTCATCCGTCGGTTTTCTGCCAAAACGGCCACAGAATGGGACGATATCATGGTGCGGAGGAATGTCTTCAGGCGGATCTCCAATGTGATTCCGGCCCTGGTGGTATTGCTGCTGTTTCCCAGGCTGTTTGCCGCCTACCCCTACTGGATTGGCATTGTGGCAATCATTGCCAATATCTATCTGGTAATCATCACCGTACTGGTCATCAACAGTGTACTCAATTCCATAAACGACATTTACCAGCTGTACGATGTAGCCAGAAACAAGCCCATCCGGGGCTACATCCAGATTTTTCAGATCCTGGTGTATCTCTTTGCCCTGGTGCTGATTGTGGCATTCCTGATCGGGAAAAATCCACTCTACCTCCTCACCGGACTGGGTGCTTTCATGGCGATCCTGGTGTTGGTTTTCAAGGATCCCATCCAGGGGCTGGTGGCCAGCATCCAGCTCTCGGCAAACGACATGGTGCGCATCGGCGACTGGATCACGATCCAGAAATTCGGCGCCGACGGGGAGGTGATGGAGATCACTCTGGCATCGGTGAAGATCCGCAATTTCGACAACACCATCGTCAGTATCCCCACCTACTCCATGATCACCGACTCGTTCCAGAACTGGCGCGGCATGCAGGAGTCGGACGGGAGGCGGTTTAAACGGTCGATCTATCTGGATATGAACTCCGCCCGTTTTGTGGATGAAGAACTTCTGGCACATCTGCGCAAATTCAGGCTGATCAGGGAGTACATCGACACAAAGCAGGCAGAGATCAACCAGCACAACCTCGAAGCCGCTACCGGCGAGGAAAACCCGGCCCAGTACTACGGACGAAGGCAGACCAACCTGGGGATCTTCAGGGCCTACATCGAAGCCTACCTCCGCAGCCATCCCGAAATCAACACCTCCATGACCCTGATGGTGCGGCAGCTTGCCCCGACGGAAAAGGGGATTCCCGTTGAAGTGTATGCCTTCTCGCGCATCAAGGAATGGGAGTATTACGAAAGGCTGCAATCGGATCTCTTCGACCACATCATCTCGATTATTCCTGAGTTTGATCTGCGGATTTTTCAGGAACCGAGTGGCAGGGATATGTCGGAAGGGATGAAGAGATGAAATGTGGAAATGTGGAAATGTGGAAATGTGGAAATGTGCTGATTTTTAAATATATAAGATCATTTAAGAAGTCATATAAGGCATTTAAGCTTTAATGAAACCTTATATTTTCTTTTATGCCTTATATGGTTAAAATCTGAATGTTAAAATAGAACACCGATTAGGCGGATTATTTATGATTTTCACTGATTTCAGAAATCACGCAAGAATTCCCTCTGTGTTCCTCCGTGCCCTCAGTGTCTCTGTGGTAAATAAAAGCATTGATTATCAATATAATAATAAAATCAAATAATAACAACAGAATAACATATTACCCTGGAATACAGATTTTTAATTTCTAATTTCTAATTTCTAATTCTTTGAATACCTGTCCGATCCATCCCGCCACATCCGAAGCCAGCATGGCATCCAATCCGATGGTTTGGGCGGCCAGTTCAGCAGCCCTCCCGTGGATGAACACCCCAAGCCTGGCGGCATCCCATGGGGTATAGCCCCGGCACAGAAGCCCCAGAATGATCCCGGTAAGGGTATCACCCGATCCCCCTTTTGCCAGGCCGGCGTTGCCGGTAAGGTTGAAGGAGCATTGCCCCTCCGGATCGATGACCACCGTAAAGGCGCTTTTGAGCACCAGATAGCATTTGCATTCTGATGCAAATTCAACAGCTTTCTGCAGTCGTTCAAAGTCGTTCCGGCAGGTACCGGCCAACCGTTCAAACTCCTTCGGGTGGGGTGTGAGGATGGTGTCCGGAGGAAGCATTTTCAGCCATTCGGGATTGGAAGCGAGGATATTCAGGGCATCGGCATCGAGTACCAGCGGCCGGGCATTGCTCTGCAACAGTGAACGGAGTGCAGCCGCGGTTTCGGTACGGGTACCCAATCCGGGGCCCGCAGCAATGGCTGAAAATCCTGAAATATCAGGTATTTCCAGGATCCGGGATTCATTGGTGCCAAAGCTCAGCATGGCTTCGGGAAGGGCTATGTTCATCGCAGAGGCAAGGCATCCGGGGATGTGGGCAGTAAGAAGTCCGGCCCCGCTGCGCAGGGCTGCTTTCGCCGACATCAGCGCAGCCCCTCCCCTCTCCCGGCTGCCTGCCAGCAGCAGGCCGTGTCCGAAATGCCCTTTATGGACTACCCGGCTTCTGGGCCTGAACAGGGAGGCAGCCTCTTCGTTTGCAAAAAGCGTCCACGGTGTAGAGGCACATCCGATAAATCCTGCATCCAGGCCAATGGGAACTACCCCCACGGGGCCTGTATACCGGAAATTGCCGGGCATCATCATGGCCAGTTTGGGAAGCTCCAGAGAAAGGGTAAGCGATGCCTTCACGATGGCTCCGGCAGCTTCATCGGTAAAAGCATCGGCAAACAACCCCGAGGGGATGTCGATGGCGATGATGGTGCACCCCGAACGGTTCATTGCGCTGATCAACCCGGCGGCACGTCCGGTTACCGGCCGCGACAAGCCCGAGCCGAAAAGGGCATCAATAATCACCACATGCTTTTGAAAAACAGGCGTTTCCTGCTCTGACGCCATGAATGCAACCGGAATCCCTGCTTCAGAACAATGCTTCAGGTTGATCTCAAAATCAGGAGATCCTTTTTCCTGAAGCTTCAGCACATATACCTGTACGCTGTAACAAAGGGTATTCAGGTGCCTCGCAATCACCAGACCGTCGCCACCGTTGTTCCCCTGTCCGGAAACCACTACCACAGGCGTATCCGGATCCACTTCACGGGCAATCACCTCCACACAGGCCATCCCTGCCCGTTCCATCAGGTCCACCGATGCAACGGGCTCATGGGCAATGGTGTATGCATCTGCCTCCCGCACCAGCGATATCGGCAATATCTTCATGGTTTACAGATTGAACATCTCATTGATGGCCTCAGGATTCATGACCAAAGTGCCAAGCATGGCAATGTAAATGATGACAAAAATCAGATACAGAATACTGAGGACCAATCCAATAATAGCACAAACCCGTCCGGCTTTGAAATTCTTTACTGAGGAGATGGTGTACCTCTCCGGTTGCGCATTCACAAGGGTATTGGCCTTGCCGGCAAGCACCAGTGCAATGATGGCGAGCACCATTCCCGGAATACCGTAACAGAAACAGGTCACAATGCTCAGGATACCCATTACAAGAATACCGGTTGAATTGGGCAAGGTTTCCTGAAATCCTCCCACGGCATACTGATCTACAGGGGTTTGTCTGACGGGTTCCTGTTCGGAACCGAAGCGGGTTTCTTCTGAATTCATGGTATTAATTAGAAATTAGAAATTAGAGATTGGTTGTTTGAAGTATATTATTTGATCTTTGAACGTTGATCCTTGAACATTTGAACATTTGAACTTCACAAACTAATGTGATTGATGTATCATTTTCAGAATATAGCTGACCACGATAATTGCGACCGTAAAGATAAAGGTATATTTCAGGATGACGGCACCATTCTTCCACTTGAATATCAAATGAAGGCACAGGAAAGTGATCATGAAACATATCGGGATCAGCGCAGGATAGGTCTGGAGACTTTCGGTCAGATCACCGCGCAGCAAGGATGCCATACTCCTTTGCAAACCGCAGCCGGGGCAATCGACACCAAGAACTTTTTTATAGAAACAAGCCATGGAATGGCTGTCGAGCCATTCGGCTGCCCGTTGGAACATCGCGTGATTTTTCAGCAAATATAGGGGGCAGCGCTATACCAGTCAAGATTTCTGCGGTTCATTTTGCGGATTATCCTGAAGGCATTCCATGATCCTGGTTTTAAACTTCCAGCAGGTCATCTGGCGGATCTCCAGTTCGCGGGACAGGGACCACGAGGAGATGCCGGGCTGGCTGCAGCATCGCCACGCAATGCGGAACGCCTCCTTCAGCGGGATTCGGCAGCGGTGGAATGGGGTATCAACCGTGGCAGACTCCTCTGATTTGCACCGGGTGCAGCGCCGTGCGTGGGGTCGTTTGCCGTTGCAGTAATGATGATTGCCGCATTTCCGGCATACGAAACCCTCCTTTCCCCATTTCAGCTCTGCCAGGTATGCATAGCAGGCATCATCATCAGGAAATTTTATTTCGAACACCTCAGCAGTAAGTCCCGAAAAATCAGGTTTAATCATCTGTTTCATCTGTTTCAACCCTAATTCAGACTGCAAAAATAAAAAAAAGTGATACTTATGCGATTTATTTGAAAACATTTTTTACCTTTGCGCTGTTTTTACGGATATGATTAACCCAATAACACAGAAAGATACCATGAACAGAACCCTTGTGATGATGCTTGCCGTTATTGCGGCCGCTCTTTTCGGATGCTCTTCCCGCACTCCCGACAGCACTTTTCAGGAAGTGGCCGGCAACGTACCGGGCACCCAGACAGAGCAGACTATAACAACCCCTCCCGATTCGGTGCCTGCTGCAGCAGAGGTAAAACCATCATCGGTTGCATTCAGCAACAAACCGGTGGAACTCACTACGGCTGCTTTTAAGGAAAAGGTATTCGACATGGACAAGAACCCTACCCAGTGGGTATACAAAGGTGGCTTACCGGCGATTGTTGATTTTTATGCCGTTTGGTGCGGCCCATGCAAGATGGCGGCCCCTGCCCTCGAGGAACTGGCAAGGGAATATGCCGGTAAGGTACACATTTTCAAGGTAGATGCCGAAAAAGAACGGTATCTGTCGAGCTATTTCCAGGTAAGCGGTTACCCCACTTTTATGGTAATTCCTGCCAGCGGGCAGCCCAGGATCTTTACCGGGCTTCCGCAGGGTGTCCGTACCCAGGCCGACATCAAACCGGCCTTTAAACAGATCATCGAAAACGAACTTTTATAATCATTAAACACTAAAGAACAGCATATTATGATTGAGCATCTGACCAAAGAGACTTTTCTGGACAAAGTATTCAACTACGAACAGCACCAGGAATGGAAATTCGAAGGGGAACTCCCCTGTCTGATTGATTTTTACGCCGACTGGTGCCAGCCCTGCAAGATGGTTGCCCCCATTCTGGAAGAGCTTTCCAAAGAATACGAAGGAAAGATTAACATTTACAAGATTAACACGGAAGACCAGCAGGAACTGGCAGGTGCTTTTGGCATCCGCAGCATCCCGTCGTTATTGTTTGTTCCGATGGCAGGGCAGCCACAGATGGCCATGGGAGCCCTTCCGAAGAACAGCTTTAAGGAGGCGATCGATTCCATTCTTCTGGGTTCCCAAAACTAACCGAACACCAAAATTACAGGAGGGCATTAGATGACCCTTTCTCCTGCTTTGTTTCCCCCGGTTGGATATATGGCCATCTGGCTTTTCCATCCGGGGGTTACTGTTGAGGCACATGAGCATTTTCAGAAGCAGACGTATCGAACACGCTATCAGATTGCCGGGCCAAACGGGATGCAGATCTTGCAGGTTCCCGTAACCAAAGGTGGCGAACATCATTGCAAAACCACCGACACAAAGGTACTGTACCACGGTTCATGGCCGGTGTTTCACCTCCGTTCACTGGATACGGCGTACAATAAGGCACCCTACTATCTTTTTTACAGGGATGCCATAGAACAGATCCTGAACCAACCTTTTCCGAACCTTTGGGAGTTGTGTAAAGCCTCCACTGAGTTATCTGGATCCCTTTGTGGTATCACCAAAGCGGTATTGCCCACCGGATCATTTGTCCCGGCAGAAAACCCGGAGCGGGACTACAGAAACCTGATCCATCCCAAGAAGCCCCTGCCATGGGAGGGTTTCGCAGATTTGCCCACCTATCACCAGGTTTTCAGCGACCGTTATCCTTTTCTGCCCGGCCTCAGTATTCTGGACCTGCTGTTTAATGCAGGGCCTGAAGCACAAACCTGGTTACAGGGGTATTACAGGAGTATTTCCGACACCCTTTCTGCATAATCATTCCCAAAACAGGGAATTTTACCCGTTTGCATTGATATTTTTTGTAGGTTTGACCAAACTTTTTGCCGCTATGTTTGGTATCTGCAGTGTCCCCGTTGCTCCGGTATATGCCTCCCCGACAGACCGTTCTGCTATGGTAAGTCAGATTCTGGCGGGTGAGAAGATAGAAGTACTTGAACTTGAAGACCCCTGGATCATGGTTCTCAACCAGAATGACCATGTGCGGGGCTGGGTCGACCGTAAGATGTTTGAAGAACTCTTCGAAGGGGAGGACAATGCTTTTGCCGGGAAGCCTACTGGGGTAATCAAACCACCGATGTACTGTGCGCGTGACCAATATGGCAGAAATTTCTACCTGCCGGGAGGATCAAGGCTTTACCAGCATGGGTCTTCCATTGCCGTGGCACCCGGTCGCAACCTGGAAGGGGATGTCAGGCAGCATATCTTTATGCCGGCTTACACCTCGGGAAAAGAGATTGTAACAACTGCCCTGTTGTTTAATGGAGCCCCTTACCTGCGTGGAGGAAAAACCATCTTTGGAATGGATAATTCAGGCCTGATCCAGATTTCATGTTGCCTGAACGGCATCCGCATACCAAGAAGTCTTGAAGATCAGGTGGAAACAGGAACCGTGGTCAGCTTTAATGAAGAGGCCCAACCCGGTGATATCGCTTTTTTTGAAACGGCTGAAGGATCGATCATCCATGCAGGATTTGTGATGGATGGGGGAAGGATTGTGCATGCCTACGGAGAGGTGAGGGTTGATCTTTTCGATCATGAAGGGATTTTCAACAAACACACCCGGCAATACACCCATAAACTCAGGGTGATCAAGCGAATCCATGAACCCCACGTGCATAACTGACCATCCGCATGAAATCAAACCCAAACACCTGATTTACACCTGCCCCGACCAGATTTTCCAGGAGGCTTGTGCCTGTGCGTACAGCATGGTGATTCCGCCGAATGTAAGACATCCCTTCTTCTTTCCCAATGACAGAAATCTTGTTTCAGAGGGATTGTATACCAGATCCATCATTACCTCATTCCCCGTAAGAAACTCATACGGGACAGGCGGACACCCCTCCACATCAGGCCACATGCCGGCGGGCGTGCAATTCACCAGCAATGGATAATTCCGCAGCACCTCCGGGGTAATCTGGCTGTACCGGAGGATACCGGGGGCATCCTCTCCGCGGGTCACCATAACAGCCGGCAGCCCGGCATCGTCAAACACATATTTTACAGCCCGGGCCGCTCCGCCGATACCCAGTATCAGGGCTCCGGGCATCTCCCTCCACCCTTCCACAAGCCCAAGCATCACAAGGAATCCTTCCACATCGGTGTTGAAGGCATGCATCTTTCCATTGCTGATCCTGATGCAGTTGGTGGCCCCTGTTTTCAGCACGGTATCGGACAGAGTGTCGCAATACCGAAGAATCACCTGTTTGTAAGGGATGGTGACATTGAAGCCGGCCAGGGAAGGATGATCCGCCATCAACCGGGGAAGCAGGCTGATCTGTTCCAGCTCAAAAAGCCCGTAGGCTGCATCGATTCCGTTGCGGGAGAAAAAACGGGTGAACCAGTCCTGTGAAAAGCTGTGCTTCAGACTTTTACCTACCAGTCCATACAGGGGTTTCATGTGGCCTTGCCCTTTGCTTCGCCCTTTCGCTCCAGGAGCACCAGCAGGAGTATGGCACTTGCCATCAGCAGCAGGGCGAAAACCAACTCCATATTCAACTGTGGCAGGTTCCACACATATCCGGTCACTATCTCTTCCTCGCCATACATTGTGGTGATGCTGTTTTTCCATGGCCATATCACACCCATTGATCCCACCATGAAACCTGTAAGGAGGGATAAGGTCTGATTCCTGAACTTTCTGAACACCCACGACAGCACATACGAGAAGCCCAGAAGACCTAATCCGGCTCCCAGAAAGAAAGGAAAGAGGATCTCAAGCCGGAGATGGTTAATGGACTCAATTACCACCAGCTGGTAATTCCCCATGATGATCAGCACAAAAGAGCCCGAAAGTCCCGGCAGCACCATGCTGCACATCGAAACGGCACCGCAGACCATAAGGTACCAGAAGCCATCATCTTCGCGGGCTGGGGTTATAAAGGTAATTCCGGCAGCAATGGCAGTGGATACAAGACCTGCCAGTACAACGGTCCAGTCCCATTTGGTGATGGTACGGTACACATACCAGATGGAGGCAAGGATCAACCCGAAGAAGAATGACCAGATATATACGGGATAATTGGTGAACAGATAATCGAACAATCGGGCCGCAGAGAAAATTGCGATGATCATCCCGGCGAGGATCAGCGAAAGGAAGCCCAGGTTAGTGTGGGCTGCAAATTCACGGAAGCGCCCTTTTGCCAGGAGTTTAATTGCGGTGAGGTTAAAGGATTTTATCGCGTTGATGAGCGGCTCGAAAACACCTGTGATCAGAGCGAGGGTTCCTCCCGAGACACCCGGGATTACGTTAGCGGTTCCAATGGAAATGCCTTTCAGCAGAAGGATCAGTGAACGGATCATAATGGTTAGGGTAAATGGTTACATAAATCTGGAAAATGTATCGCCGCGCAGCCCGGTGCGAAGGGTTTCGAGGGAAATGATCTCATTGGGGGCTATGTTGCCGAGGTTAACTTCAGCACCCAGGGCATTGATAAACCAGGCCTGTTGCGACTTCAGCGGAGCCTCCCACATGATTTTCTCTGATCCGGCAGCTTCGGTGATGGCAGTGATCAATCCGGTCTGTGCCTTGCCGGAAGCATCATAGATCCCGACGGTACCGCTCTCACGTGCTTCCGCGATGACGATTTCGGAGCCCGCCCCGATCTCCTTCATGGTCATGGCTACCCAGTGGGCATCTTCGATATGCACCGAAGCATCCTTGCTGCCTACCTCTGACAGGACAAAATAGTCTTTTGCAAACCGGTTAATATGGCTGCACTTCACCTCGTGGGGCATCTCCATGGAGCCGTCGGAAATTTCAATGGCATCGCACCCCAGGTAAGTGATCCACTTCAGGTATTCATCCACCTGATTCCTGATGGTAAAAGCCTCGAACAGGGTGCCGCCGACGTACACCCGGATACCGGCCCTGCGGTACACAGCCACCTTTTCGGCTACGCGGCCCGAAAACAGCGAAGTGCCAAATCCGAGTTTGATAAAATCGATCAGGGGGCCTGCCACATCCACCAGGTCTTCCGCTTCACGAAGCGAAAGCCCCTTGTCCATCACCATCGAAATTCCCCTTGTGCGGGGTTTCATCTGCCTTTCGGGCAACAGCGTCATCATTGGGAACATAGTTTTTCAGGTTTTTGGTGATAGAGATCAACGAATTAAGGGATTATGGCAAATACTTTAGGAATACAGGATCCTGCCTCAGAGAAGGCTCGAAATCAAATATATAGTGCATATCTGCAGGATACTTCTCATAGCTCTCGGCAAGAAGGCGCAACGCTTCTTTTATGTGGCCGCTCAGATAGTTCAGGCCAATCTGGTGGTACAGCAACTGGGGATTGTCCGGGTAGAGTGCCAGGCCGGTACGGATAGTGTCCTGCGCTTCGGAAACGGATCCATCGCGGAAAAGCATGGTACACAGGTCTGCATAGATATCAGGGCGTTCAGGGTCAAGTTCCAGCACCCTCTGGTAGCTTTCAATGGCTTTTCTGAAATCATCTTCCAGCCTGCAGATATCACCCAGCATATACCATGCTTCAGGGTTATCTGTATCTTTTTCGATGGCAATCCGGATGTACTTAGCAGCCAGGGGCAGGTTTTCCATCTGCTGGTAGCAGCTGGAAACGCCCATCCAGGCATCGGCATACACTTCATTCAGCCGGATAGCCTTGTGGTAATGGTCTATTGCCTCACGAAACTGCCCCATTTTCTCGTAACACTCTCCGATATAGTACCAGGTCACTGCATCCGGTTCTTCATAGAGAAAGGTTTCCTTGTAGGTCTCAATGGCTTGTTCGTAAAGACCGAGGCCACCCAGGGCATTGGCCTTGTTGAAATAGGCTGATGCGAATTTCTCGTCGATTGCGGCAACGAAGTCATAGGCGCTTACCGCCTCTTCCCATGCTTCCATCTGGCTGTAAGTCACCCCCAGGTTGAACCAGGCCAGTGCAGAATAGGGATTCCGGTCGAGGTATTCCTGAAAGAAAGCTACGGCATCGGCAGGAGTGCCGTTCTGCTCGAAGCAATGTGAGATTTCGAAAATCACACTCTCATTATCAGGATTCAGGGCAAGGGCTTTTCTGAGATACTGCACTGCACTTAGGTAATCCCCCTTGTTCTCATACTCAAAGGCGATATTGATGAAGATATCTTCCAGATCCTGGTCTTCCCCTTCCGACGCTTTGATATATTCGGCAATGGACTTGTCGAACTGCTGCATATCGCTGTAGATGTGCGCTTTGGTAAGGTTGATATCCGTATTTTCCGGCTCAGCAGCCTCCATTTGCGAAAGGAGTTCCAGCGCCTTCTCACGTTTGTTCTGCAAGGCAAGGATTTGAGCCCGCTTCAGGTTCAGTTCAGAGGATGACTGGTAGATTCTGGAGGCATGATGCAGGGCGTTGCGTGCCTTCTGGAGCAAACCGAAGTCGAGGTAATAGTCAATGATATCTATAAACTCATCCAGATCAAAAAAGACAGGTGCGCCTTCTGAAAGGGCTGCTTCATACCGGGACACCAGCTCCTTGAGCTCATTATCCTCTTCCATATTGTGCAAATGCTCCTGCATATCTGTACTGCCTTTCGGGCTGCCTGCAAAGATATAGCTTTTCAATAAACCACCTCCGGAATTGCTATCTTTGCTGCTCATAAAATTACACGGCAATATTCCGCAACATGACACTGATCACCTCTATCTCAGGCATTCGGGGGACCCTCGGAGGGCTTCCCGGCACCGGCCTGACCCCACCGGACATTGTGAAATTCGTAACTGCCTTCACAGGCATGCTGAAAGAACGGACTGCCGGTACGACCCTGAGGGTTGTGGTGGGGCGCGACGGCAGGGCTTCGGGCGCTGCCCTGAGCCGGATGGTATGCGGCACCCTGCAGTTTTGCGGAGCGGACGTGATTGATCTGGGTTTGTCGACCACCCCCACCGTCGAGCTTGCAGTTCCCTGGCATCATGCCCATGGAGGGATCATCCTTACCGCCTCGCACAACCCCGCAGAATGGAACGCCCTGAAGCTGCTCAATGAATCCGGCGAATTTATTTCGGAGGCAGAAGGGAACCGAATTTTACAATCGGCACAGGAGGCAGATCAGATGCTTTTCCCTGACAACCGGTCTCTGGGGAGCTATACAACCGACACCTCAGCCATAACCCGCCATATCGAAGCCATTCTTCGCCTGCCAATGGTGAATCGGGAGGCGGTCCGAAGACGCAACTTCACCGTTGCTTTTGATGCCGTAAACTCTACCGGGGGCATTGCCCTGCCCCCACTCCTGGAAGCGCTTGGCGTCCAGCGTGTCATCGCCCTGAACGACAACCCCGACGGACGTTTCAGCCACAATCCCGAGCCCCTTCCGGAACATCTCACCGACCTGGCCGGAATAATCGTGCGTGAAAAAGCGGATCTGGGTTTTGCCGTGGACCCGGACGTCGATCGCCTTGCCATCATTTCTGAGGATGGTACCCCTTTCGGAGAAGAATACACCCTTGTGGCTGTTGCGGATTACATCCTGAAGTCAAACCCGGGCAACACCGTTTCGAACCTGAGTTCAAGCAGGGCCCTGCGCGACGTAACCCTGCGACACGGCGGCAGGTACCATGCAGCAGCCGTGGGAGAGGTAAATGTAGTGGCAGCCATGAAAGAACACCGGGCCATCATTGGCGGGGAAGGGAATGGCGGGGTGATCCTGCCGGAGCTCCATTACGGCAGGGATGCCCTCGCAGGCATCGCCCTTTTTCTTTCGCATCTGGCTACCACCGGGCTCTCATGCTCTGCCCTGCGGAAATCCTACCCCAATTATTTCATCCGCAAAAACCGGGTTGTGCTGGATGCCCGGACAAGGGTGGAAGAGATGTTTAACCGGCTTGAAAAAGCATTTCCGGAGGCAGAAGTGAACCGCACCGACGGATTAAAGCTGGATTTCGATAAAGGATGGATCCATTTGCGGAAATCCAACACCGAGCCCATCATCAGAATCTATTCTGAAGCCACCTCTGAAACAGAAGCCGAAGCACTGGCACAGAGGGCTATGGAGGTGATCAACCCCTGAAACCTTACCCTTATGATCTATTTTGACAATGCTGCCACCACGCCACTCCATCCGGAGGTTAAGGCAGCCATGACAGCCGCCATGGAGATCTTCGGCAATCCTACCTCGGTGCACTCGTTTGGCAGGGAAGCCCGTGTGTTTATCGAAGACCAGCGCTCGCTGGTTGCAGGGTTGCTGCACGTGAGCCCCGCGGAAATTTTCTTCACCTCAGGCGGCACCGAATCGTTACAGACCGTGCTGCACGGGGCCCTCAGGGATCCTGACATCAGACGGGTGATCACCACCCCGATGGAGCACCATGCCGTGATGCACAACCTGAAACATCTGAGCCCCGTTTTTCAGAAACCTGTGCATCATGTGGCCACCGGTAAAGGGGGAGTTGTGGACCTCTCTCATCTCGAAGAGCTGCTGAAAGAACCGGGGAGAAGTCTGGTTGTGCTGATGCATGCCAACAACGAAACGGGGATCCTGCTTCCACTGACGGAGGTGGCTGCACTTTGCACCCGGTACGGATCCCTCTTTCTTACCGATACGGTTCAGACGATGGGGAAACTGAACCTTGATCTCTCCACGGGCATCTCCTTTGCAGCCGCTTCTGCCCATAAATTCCACGGGCCCAAAGGGGCAGGCTTTCTGTTTGTGAATGGCGATTGCAGGATCGAACCGCTGATCCTGGGGGGCGGCCAGGAGCGGAACATGCGTTCAGGTACCGAAAACATCATCGGTATTGCCGGAGTGGCAAAAGCCCTTGAAGTAGCCCTGAGAGACCTTCCGGAAACGATGCCCCACATCCAATCCCTGCGCGATTCCATGCTGAAGGGCATCACGGAGCGTTTTCCCGATGCCGTTCCTGTAACCGTACCGGATCAATCGCTCTATACCATATTAAATGTGGGGTTCCCGGCCCACATTGCCGGGGCCATGCTGCTGTACCGCCTGGATATTGAAGGGGTGGCAGTTTCCGGAGGAAGTGCCTGTACTTCAGGGGTTAATATAAAGAGCCACGTACTGGATGCCATGGGGATTGATCAGGATGCCAGACAGCATATCAGGTTCTCGTTCAGTCGGTTTAATCAACCTGATGAAGTAAGTAAGTGCCTGGAAATATTAGCCTCCATTCCCCGGAACTGAGATATTGTAAAACCAAACCAATAATTTCATACATTAGCCCGCTGATAACCTCTGAACGCCCAGGTAATATGACCCGATCACGCTACGGAAAGAAAAACCGGTATAAGTTCAAAAATCACACCTTCAAGCTTACCTACAAGCAGAACGACCTGATTACCCGTTGTGCCAAGCTGAAGCAGATGACCACCAACAAGCTGATTAAAACTGCCCTGAAGGAGTATCTCCACAAATATGAGGAGATGCTGGAGGCCGACAGCTATGTGGCCGAAAACCAGCTTTCGCTCTTCAATACCGGGAAGCAGCTCAGTATTTTTGACGAGATGGAGCAGAAAAAATAGGTGCTGCTGTTTAATCCATGTGTTTGAGATTGAGCCCGTACAGGATCACAAAGGCGACCGGGATCACCATATTGAACAAGCTCATGGCAAAACCGAATGGTCCCAGGGCCATGGTATACACGATTACAGCCAGAATATAGGGAGCCAGCTCAGTAACGGAGTACACATAATATCCTGACTTTTTCATCTTCCACATCTGGTATACCCCAAACAGGTTCAGCAGGGCAGCCGCAAGGTTTACCCAGCTGATGAGCGGCAGATAATCGAACAGGCTGGCAAAACGGTCAAACATGTCGGTGAAAGGTACCGGCACTTCTTCATACATTTCGGGCTGTTCCATAGCCTTTTCCCAGATCATGCGAAAGGGGCCGGCCATTACAAGGGTGATCAGCGAGCCCAGGATTACAAAACCGTTGCCGGCATAGCTCAGGATACAGAGCACTGTAAGAAATACGGGCCTGGGTTTCTCCTGGTTCAACGAAGCTTTAGAGGGATTCTTTTCCATGGTGATACGGTTTTTATTGACTTAATGAAGACGAAAAAAGCCCCGGAATGTTACCGGGGCCTGGCTGGTTCAATGTTATTCAAGACTTCCCACCACTTTTTCCACCTCTTCGAGGATCTCACACGATGCCACGAGGGCTTTCATCTTATTATGATCGGGGTACAGCGGCCTGTCGATTTCCAGGAAGTCGACATACTTCCTGATCACTTCTTTGGCTTTCTGCACGCCATGCCCGAAGGTATATTCCCTGAAATCGAGGGCCTGTGCGGCAGCCATAAATTCGATACCGAGCACTCCCCATGCGTTGTCGAGGATCTGGAAGTTTTTCAATGCGGTATTCATCCCCATGCTCACAAAGTCTTCCTGGTCTGCGGCAGCCGGGATTGACTGAATAGAAGCAGGCACCGAAAGGATCCGTTGTTCCACGATCTGCATATCAGCGGTGTACTGGCTCAGCATCAGCCCGCTAAACATCCCGGCTCCCTTGGTCAGGAAGGCCGGTAATCCGACACTGAGGGCGGGGTTATTGAGCCGGTTCATCCTGCGTTCCGACATCACACTTACCATCGTAACCACGCTCCCCACCATATCCATAGGTACCGAAACCGGTGTGCCCTGGAAGTTGGCTCCGGAGAGCTGCAGGTTCTCTTCGGGGAAGAAAATCGGGTTATCCCCCACCCCGTTAAGTTCAATCTCTACCTGGGTACGGGCCCATGCGAGCGCGTCGTGTGCAGCCCCGACCACCTGTGGTGTGGAGCGCATCGAATAGGCATCCTGCACCTTGCATTTCACCTTTCCGAGTACCAGATCACCTCCGGCCACACATTTCAGGATGGCTGCTGCGGATCTGACGGCACCGGGGAATCCCCGCACTTCGTGCAGCTTGGAGTTATACGGGCGCATGTTGGCTTTTAAAGCTTCCAGCGACATGGCAGCGGCAATTTCAGCCTGCTTCAGCCACCGGTTGGTGTCGTAAATCATAATGGCGCTCATGGCCGTAAGCACGTTCGAACCGTTGATGGCTGCCAGCCCGTCGCGTGCATGAAGCCCGGGGACAGGGATCCCCGCCCTCTCAAGGGCCACTTTCCCCTCCAGCAGCTCTCCCTTGTAGAAAGCATGTCCTTCGCCCATCATCAATAAGGCAATCTGCGACATGGGCGCCAAATCGCCGCTGGCCCCTACGGAACCTTTTTTACATACAAACGGGGTAACCCCTTTATTCAGCATCTCCACCAGCGTCAGGGTAATTTCAGGCCTGCAACCCGAATTGCCATGGGCGTGCACATTGATGCGGCCCAGCATGGCGCCCCGCACCCACTCCTCGGGCATGGCTTCGCCAATCCCGGCAGCATGGTTGTATATCAGATATTTCTGAAAGTCCTGCACCTGATCGTCGGTGAGTACCACCTCGGAGAATTCCCCGATACCGGTGTTTACCCCATACATGATTTCGCGAGCCAGGATCTTTTTTTCCAGCATCGCACGGCACTTTTTTATCCGTTCAACCGCTTCCGGAGCCAATTCCACCTTCTGGTGATGGCGTGCTACCGCTACTACATCTTCAATTTTCAGATTATTACCAGTGATTACCAATGACATAGGCTTAATGTTTTGTGGGTGAAACTTCGTTTAAGGTTGCCTGCTGATCGCTCAACAACGCCGATAAAAGTACAAAAATTGACTATGTGTCCACCTTTTCATCAGGTTATTCGTAAATTTGTCGTCGATGAACATTTTTATTGACAAATCATGAAATACTTTGTATCTTAACCGCATTAAATCCAACCCACCCCATGAAAGAAAACTATCTGTGCCCCAAATGCAATGCCCACCTCAGGGTTGGCGAAAATGTGGTGTTCTACGTAATCTCGAAGAAGTCGAACAACAAAGGGCTCATTATGCTCAACCCCAATTTGGGGGATTACTCCATCACCTCCCATCCCAAGGTAACCTTTGAAAAGGGGGAATATGTGGAGTTCTACTGCCCGGTATGCCATGCGAACCTGGCGGCTTCAAAGATCAACAGCAATCTGGTGAAGATTATTATGGTGGATGATCTTACAGGGCAAAAGAGTGATGTATATTTTTCAAAGGTGGCAGGGGAAAAATCGACCTTCAGGATCACCGATAACAAGATCATCGAGAAGTACGGCGACGACGCCCATTTGTACAGCAACCTGTTTGATATTTCGGAATAAGGAACCCGGCCTCCTGAGGCATTCATTGCACAGCGACCGTTGATACCCCAACAGCAAAAGAGGCTGCCCCTTCAGGAGACAGCCTCTTTTTTGTTTTTGCACACCGATTCGTCTACAGCTTTATGGCATTTACGAATTTGTAATTCGGCTTGGCACTTGTGGGATCATATTTCCAGAGAATGGCCACCGGATAAACGGTCTTCTGCCAGTCGGGGAGAATGTTGATGGCATACTCTTTTTCAACGGTATAGGCAGCTGCCGGTGAACTTGCAATCATATCGCCATAGAGGCTGCTGGTGGCACAGGTCCTGAACACAAATGAGTGGGTGTAGGCAGGATCAGAGGTGCCTGACTGTTTGTACTGGCCGGCTGATGCGGATCCATCAATACCGCTTTCCAAAAGGAAAACGCTGAGATAGTATTCGCCTGTACCTGCGGTGTACCATTCTGCCTTCACCTTTACATTGTAAACTGCACCATTGCGTGTAGCTTCCATGCCGAGTGCGGCTGATGGCATAAGCGAAGTGGCGGTCTGGGCAGCCGATTTTGTGTCGCCCTGTCCGGTTTTAGTATCGTTAACCCAGAAGGAGGGGATGCCACCGCCTGTTGCCCTTTCAGCGTTAAACTGGCTGTAAAAAGTGGCGTTGTACATCGGGTCGTTGGAAGCATGCGGCGTAATGGCTACCACCCGTGGCAGAGCTCCGGTTTCCTTGATCAGGGGTGCTCCCCAGGAACCGCAGTAGCCGCACCAGGTAGCGGTATAGTTGATCGCAAGAGCCCATTGCTCCTTCTTTACCGTAATGCCGGTGTTGTTGTTGTTATTGTCGTCGGTCTTTTTACATGCACCGAATAAAAGTACTACGGCAGTTAATGCGAGGAGAATCTTTTTCATGGTCATTCGTTTTGATGAATAATGATTTCAAGTTCACCGCAAAGATACTTTTATTTTATTCAAAAGCAAACCCCTTTTTTTTCTAATTAACATACGGTTAACAGCTTCGGAAATGCATCTAAAACGAATCAGAAATAAATGCTTGATATTATCCGTTGATTTTCCTGCAAATTAGCAGGATAACAGGCTTGGAAAAATTTGTAATTTTGCGCCTTAATCTCATCAAATGGCAGTCAGGAAACCGGCAAAACCATCGGGTAATTCGATCAGATCGGAGCTCCGGCCGGGCAGAAAAACCTCTGCCGGCAAAACCGGCACCCCCTGGAATGTGGCGGTGGCAGATTTCTTCCGCAACAAGAAGGTGCACATGGTATTTGGCCTCTTCCTGCTGTTGTATTCGGTATACCTGCTCATCTCATTCACCTCATTTCTGGCGGGATGGTTTACCGGCACCCCTGATGACCTTACCGGTATCTCGTTCTGGAGGGTTTTAACCGACCAGGAGGTGCTCATCAGCAACATCACAGGAAGGCTGGGGGCATGGTTCTCGTGGATATTCATCAAGAAATGGTTCGGAATCGGGAGCTACCTGTTTATCCTGGCTTTTTTCACCCTGGGAGTGCGGATCTTTCTAAAATATCAGCTGATCTCCTGGCTCCCTCTTGCAAAGCACTCCCTGTACTGGCTGCTGGTACTTTCGGTACTTTCAGGATTTCTTTTCACGAATCCGGCCAACGATGCTTCAATTCTGGGTGGCGCATTCGGGGCAGCCACAGCGGAATGGCTTTCGGGCGTGCTGGGCCGGATCGGTGCCGGGGTATTTATTTTAGGTTCACTGGCCGCCTATATGATATGGGTGTTCAATCTCTGGGAAAGGCTGATTCACGGATTTGACCATCAGAGGGAGGTACTGGCAGAGCAGCTTGGAAGAGCCGGCAGGAGCGGGAATGTGCCGGGAGAGGATCCGTACAACACCCAGGAATACTACGTAGAGGATGAAGATGCCGATTTTCGCGGCACACCGGAGGAAGAAACCACACCTGATGATGACCGCATTCCGCTTTTTTCGGAGGAGGATGAAGATGCGGATTCAGGGTTGACAGATGACGGGGACCTGTCGGACGACATTGACTTTACGATCGTAAGGCCTGCTGAAGAGCCCCACGAGGAGCCGGTTCCTGCCGCAGACATCCCGGTGGATGCAGAAGGCCGGGAACATTACGACCTTGAAACCCTGTACAATCCCAAACTCGACCTCCGGGACTACAAGTTTCCGCCGCTTGACCTGCTGGATCTGCACGGAACCAATACCATCACGGTGGAGAAGGCAGAGCTTGAATCGAACAAAAACCGGATCATTCAGACGCTTAAGAACTATCAGATCGATATCGACCGTATCAAGGCGACCATTGGCCCCACGGTAACTCTGTACGAGATCGTGCCAGCCCCCGGGGTGCGCATCAGCAAGATTAAAAACCTGGAGGATGACATTGCCCTCAGCCTTTCTGCGCTGGGAATCCGCATTATAGCCCCGATCCCGGGGAAAGGGACCATCGGAATTGAGGTCCCGAACCTGAACCCCGAGATCGTTTCGATGCGTACCATCCTGGGTTCGGAGAAATTCAGGCAGAACAAGTTCGAGCTGCCGATCGGGCTTGGGAAGACCATTGCCAACGAAACCTATGTGGCCGACCTCACCAAAATGCCCCACCTGCTGATAGCCGGTGCCACAGGACAGGGAAAATCGGTAGGCCTCAATGCCATCATCACCTCGCTGCTTTATACCAAGCACCCTGCCGAGCTTAAATTTGTGCTGGTTGACCCCAAGAAGGTGGAGCTCTCACTCTTCTCACGCATACAACGACATTACCTCGCCAAGCTCCCTGACACCGAAGAGGCCATCATCACCGACAACCGAGTAGTGGTGCGTACCCTGAACTCCCTGTGCCTGGAGATGGACAGCCGGTATAACATGCTGAAAATGGGTGCTGTCAGGAATATCGGGGAGTACAACAGCAAATTCATTGCACGGCAGCTGAATCCGCTCGAAGGGCATCGTTTTATGCCCTACCTCGTGCTGATTGTGGACGAATTTGCCGACCTGATCATGACCTCCGGCAAAGAGATCGAAGGCCCCATTGCCAGGCTTGCACAACTGGCACGTGCGGTGGGCATCCATCTGGTGATTGCCACCCAGCGCCCTTCGGTAAATATCATCACAGGAACCATCAAAGCCAATTTCCCGGCAAGGATTGCCTTCAGGGTCACGGCCAAGGTGGATTCCCGCACCATTCTCGACAGTGGCGGTGCAGAACAACTGGTAGGGCGCGGCGACATGCTCCTTTACACCGGCAACGACCTTACCAGGCTGCAGTGTGCCTTCCTCGACATCCCGGAAGTGGAAAAAATCACCGATTACATCGGAAGCCAGCGGGGGTATCCCGAAGCCTTTGAGTTACCGGACTATCGTGATGAAAATGACGAAGAGCCCGTCAGCTTCGACCCGGACGAAAGAGATGAGCTGTTCGAAGAGGCAGCGCGCCTGATCGTCAGGCATCAGCATGGAAGCACCTCCCTGATACAGAGAAAGATGAAACTGGGATACAACCGGGCCGGCAGACTGATGGACCAGCTGGAAGCTGCCGGCGTGGTGGGTGCCTTTGAAGGAAGTAAAGCAAGAGAAGTACTGTTTCAGGATGAATATGCACTGGAACAGTATTTGAAAAACTATTTCTCCTCAGGAAAAAACGGAAAAATCTGAAAAATCAACAACACATCAAACCCTATAAAACCATGAAACGTGCAGCCTGGCTTGCCCTGTTGATCGCCTCTATGGCTTTCACACCCATCCCTGAAAAAGTTACCGATAAGAAGGCAAAGGATATCCTGGATGCCACCAGTAAAAAGATCCATTCCTTCAAGACCATTAAAATAGATTTCAGCATTACCGAATCGGCAGAGAAGAAAGCCGACATAACCCGGAAAGGGCGGGTATGGCTCAAACAGAACAAGTACAATCTGAGGCTGGCCGGCCAGGAGGTCTATTGTGACGGGAAGACCAAATGGACCTACATCAAGGATGCCGAAGAGGTTCATATCAGCAATGTAAAGGAGGATGAGGATGAACTCGCCAATCCGCTGAACCTTCTGAAAAACTACCAGAAACGTTTTACAGCCCGCTGGATCAAAGAGGAAACCCAGAAGGGAAAAAAATTAGACATCATTGACCTGTACCCCAGGAAGGTAAAGGGGTATCACAGGGTAAGGCTCCGCATCGCACAAAGTGACCGGCAGATCATGAGCACAACCGTATATCAGGTGAGCAATGCCTCCCAGAATGTGGAAGTGGATAAGTTTGTTACCAACGAAGCCATTAAGGATGAGTACTTTGTATGGGACCCCAAAAAGCATCCGGGGGTAGAGGTCATCGACCTCAGGAAAAAGAAGTAACCCTTTATTTTGCCTGCTTTACCGGCTCCAGGTTGTAATCGTTGTATCGGTAAAGGTTCAGATGGATATTTTCATACCCCTGTCCGTTCACCTGTTTCCAGCGAAATCCTGTTGATACGGGATTGTAGCTCAGTTGCGGCAGACAGTTCTCGAAATCGAGCCCAAACTCATAGAGCGCCCTGAAGAAATAGAGGGCCACATCATACCCCATGAATCCATAATGGTCCTCATCGGGCTCACCCTTATACCGGTGGCGGTATTCGCTGAGGTAGGCAATGGTATTGGGGTTGCTGTAGTCCACAAACGTATTGGAGAACAGGTGAAGATTCACCAGCATCAGGTCTCCCAGATCAAAGGTGCGGTAATCCCTCCATTCAGGCATTCCAAACATAATGATATTGAAGGTTTTGGAAAGGCGGGCTATTCCCGAGATGTAATTCGACACCGATGTTTCTCCGGTGATGAGGTTAACAATTATATTGGTACGGGTGGCATCAAGATGGGTTGACACGCCGGTCATCCCTTTTTCGCTGTACACCACCTCGGCAAACTGGGGTTTCCTGGTTTGGTTTACCGCGTACGCTTCCAGGTTTGAGCGGAAGGTGCGTGAGAGCTCGCGGTCCTCTTCATTATTGCTGATCACAAAGATCACATTGGGGTCGGGGTAGGTTTTGGCAATATGGCGGGCAAGCTCGGCAATTTTGGAGTCGGAGGCAGCATTGAGCTGAAAAAGGTTGTTGTGTTGGCTCAGCAGGGTATTGTTACGGGCGAAGGGGCTTACCACCCTGATCTGGTTCTTTACGGCAAAGGCAGCCACGAGGTTGTATTCGAGGAGGAAAAAGGGGCCGATAATCAGGTCCATGTACGCCATTTCGGGTTTTGCCAGGATCTTTTTAACCTGCATGGTATCATTGGCAGTATCAAACACATGGATATCGACCGATAATCCGGCCTTTTTCATGGAATCGGCAGCGATCATCACCCCCTGGTAGAATTCGAGAAAGCTGAAGGACTTAAAGTAGGGTTTCCGGATCAGGTCATCGGTCACATGTGGAATTGTAATTCGGTCAATTTCATCAAGATACAAAGGTATCAGCAAAGCTACCTTGTATTTGGTTTTAAACCGGCTGTTTTCGCATCCACTGGTTCTTACCATGGGTGCCGGCTCTGCAGTCTTCTCTCCGGTAGCCGGTACGGGCACATAAATGTAGTACCCTGTTTTCAGACCATCTTTGAGTTCAGGATTGAGTTCCATGATCTTATCCACCGTGGTGTTGTAACGCCTGGCCAGTCCCCAGATGGTCTCCTTATCCTGGATCCGGTGCAGCACTGTATCATAACGGATCACCTCGGGGGTAATTTTCAGAACTTCTACCGGTCTGGAGGATATTACTTTGATAATGATCCTGAGATCCATCCCTTTCTTAATCGTTTTCTCCTTCAGAACAGGATTCCAGGCAATGATGCTGTCGGGGATGGTTTTATAGAGCTGTGCGATGCCGTACAGAGATTCCCCTTTCTGCACCTGGTGCATGATCACGCTGTCTTTTTCCTCATGCATTACCCGGGTGCCTTCTCCCAGTTGCCGGGCTACCGGAATCAGCAATTCCTGTCCGATGGCCAGATTGTCGAAGGAGGCGACCTGAGGGTTGGCCCTGATGATCTCCTGTGGCTGGATCCCGTATTTGCGGGCAATGCCGAAAAGGGTTTCTCCAGCTGCCACGATGTGGGTAATCCCCTGGCTGCCGGAGCCGTTCTCCTGCTTCCCGCCCGTAGTCCCGGTTTTGGAAACATCGGGGATCTTCAGGATTTGTCCGGCCTGCAGAGCGGTTGCGGCCTGAGGGTTATACCGGATGATCTCGGCCTGGTCTACCTCATAAGCCCGTGCAATGGAGAAGAGGGTATGGCCGGGGGCCACGGTATGGACAAAAAAATCCACACCATTTTCAGTTACTTTCACCTCGGATCTGGTGACGGTTACCGGCTGCGCCCCTGTCCGGGCCGCCAGAAACAGCAACAACATTGCTGTTACAAGATATTTCGACAAAGCCATAGATGATCGTTCAGGGTGCATATAAAAACATGATTTGCGAAGATACACCATTTATTATTCCCATTCGATGGTAGCCGGTGGCTTTGAGCTGATGTCGTACACCACACGGTTGACCCCTTTTACCTTGTTGATGATCTCGTTGGATATATCAGCCAGGAAATCATACGGCAAATGGGACCAGTCGGCCGTCATACCATCGGTTGAGCCCACTGCACGCAGGGCCACCACGCTTTCGTAGGTACGTTCATCTCCCATTACCCCTACCGACTGTACCGGCAACAGAATGGCAGCAGCCTGCCATACCTTGCTGTAAAGATCCCTTTCTTTCAGACCTTTCACAAAGATATGGTCCACATCCTGCAGAATCTGAACTTTCTCAGGAGTAACCTCTCCCAGGATCCTGATGCCCAGGCCCGGTCCCGGAAAGGGATGCCTGCCAAGCAGATCATCACTGATGCCCAGGGCCCTGCCAACCCGCCGTACTTCATCCTTAAAGAGAGAGCGGAGGGGCTCCACCACCTTAAGTTTCATGAAATCGGGCAGTCCTCCCACATTGTGATGGGACTTAATAGTAGCCGAAGGCCCTTTTACCGACACCGATTCAATCACATCGGGATAGATGGTACCCTGTCCCAGCCAGCGTACTCCAGAGATGAGATGCGCCTCATGGTCAAACACTTCGATAAAAGTGCGGCCAATCGCTTTCCTTTTCCCTTCGGGGTCTGAGATCCCTTTCAGTGCCTCATAAAACCTCTCAGAGGCATCTGACCCCTTGATATTGAGGCCCATATTGCGGTAGGAATGGAGCACATCTTCATACTCGTGTTTTCTGAGGAGGCCATTGTTTACGAAAATACAGTAGAGGTTTGCTCCGATGGCCTGGTGCAGCAAAACGGCTGCCACCGAGGAGTCGACGCCACCCGACAAGCCCAGGACGACCTTGTCGTTGCCAAGTTTTTGCTGCAATTCCTGTACGGTGGTTTCGATGAAGGAGGCAGGAGTCCAGTTCCCGCTGCACCCGCAGATGTTTTTGACAAAATTTCCGAGCAGGGTCATCCCCTCGGTGGAGTGGTACACCTCAGGATGAAACTGAATGCCCCAGGTGGGCTCCCCTTCGATTTTAAAACCGGCCACCTCCACGTCGAACGTTGAGGCGATCACCTCGAAGCGGTGCGGCAGGCGCCTTATGGTGTCGCCATGTGACATCCATACCTGGCTTCCTTCTGACATGCCAGCGATGAGGGGATTTTCCTGATGCACGAAATGGAGCCGGGCTCGGCCGTACTCCCTGATGCTGCTGGGCATGATGTCGGCCCCTTCTTTGAAGGCAAGCCACTGAGCCCCGTAGCAGACCCCAAGCACCGGCACCTTACCTCTGAATGCTTCAATATCAGGGATGGGGGCTTCTTCATCCCTGACACTGAAAGGGCTTCCCGACAGGATCACCCCTTTCACCTGACCGGTTTCCGATGGCAGATGGTTGTAGGGGTGTATTTCACAATATACGCTTAACTCTCTGATTCTACGAGCTATTAGCTGGGTATACTGAGAGCCGAAGTCAATAATCAGTATCATCTCTTCCATCAGGCAAAGATAGCATTTAGCAGGTAATTGTTACCTTTGCGGCAAAACGAAAGGGAATGGGGCAGGAAATTCATCAGATTACGACGGAGAAGCTTGATTTCGAAAGGATTGCAAAGATCCTTAACCAGAATATGCAGCTGGAGTTGTCGGCAGAGGCATATGGCAGAATTTTGCGGTGCCGGCAATACCTCGATCAGAAGATAGCGGGTCAGACAGAACCGATCTACGGAGTAACTACCGGTTTTGGCAGTTTGTGCGACACGGTGATTTCGCATCAGGACCTGAGCACCCTGCAGGAGAACCTGGTGAAGTCGCACGCCTGCGGCATGGGGGAGGAGGTGCCACGCATCATCGTGAAAATGATGTTGTTGCTGAAGATCCAGTCGTTATCATACGGCCATTCGGGGGTACAGCCGGCCACGGTTGACCGTCTGGTACAGATGTACAACCACAACGTGCTGCCGGTGGTGTACCAGTTCGGGAGCCTTGGGGCGTCGGGGGATCTGGCGCCGCTGGCCCATTTGTCGCTGCCGTTGCTGGGGCTTGGAGAGGTGTATCTGGGCGAAAAGAAAGTGAAGGCCTCAGAGGTGTGTGCCCGTTACGGATGGGAACCCCTGACCCTGCAATCAAAAGAGGGGCTGGCATTGCTGAACGGCACTCAGTTCATGAGTGCCTACGGGGTATACCTGTGCTTAAGGACTTTCAAGCTCTCGAAGCTTGCCGATATCATCGGGGCTTTGTCGCTGGATGCCTTCGATGGTCGTATCGAGCCTTTTCATCCCCTCATCCAGGCCATCAGGCCTCACAAAGGGCAGATCAGGACCGCGCAGCGGATCACCAACCTGCTCGCCGGAAGCCAGCTTATTGCCCGTCAGAAGGCTCATGTGCAGGACCCCTACTCCTTCCGCTGCATCCCGCAGGTGCACGGAGCATCCAAAGATTCAGTGAATTATGTGGCGTATGTGTTCGCCAATGAAATCAATTCCGTTACCGACAATCCCACCATATTTCCGGAAGAGGACCTGATCATCTCTGCGGGCAACTTCCACGGACAGCCCCTGGCCTTTGCGCTCGACAATCTGAGTATTGCGGTGGCCGAGCTTGGCAATATCTCGGAGCGCAGAACCTACCAGCTTCTCTCAGGGAAGCGGGGCCTCCCCCACTTCCTGGTAGCGAGCCCCGGGCTGAATTCGGGATTCATGATACCCCAGTATACTGCAGCCAGCATCGTGAGCATGAACAAGCAGCTGGCGACGCCTGCCTCCGTCGACTCGATCGAATCGAGCCAGGGGCAGGAAGACCATGTGAGCATGGGGGCCAATGCCGCTACCAAGGCGTTCCGCTCGGTGAACAATCTCGAAATGATCCTGGCCATTGAACTGTACAATGCCGCACAGGCCATGGAGTTCAGAAGACCGCAGAAATCCTCCCCCTACCTTGAGGATTTTCTGGCCAAATACCGGAAAGAAGTGGAATTTGTGACCACCGACAAAATGATGTATGAAGACATGCACCGCTCGGTTGAATTCCTGCAGCAGGTGATCCCGGAGCTTCCGGAGGAGGGTGATTTCAAATACCATTTCAGCACCGATCTCAATCCAAAAATCTAAATCCAACCAAATGGTTTATCCATCTGAAAAAAATACCCGATTTATGATCAGACATCTATGGACATCAGGAGCCCTGATGGCAGCAATCCTGTTTCTTGCAGCAGGGTGCCGGCAAAAAGCCGTGAACACCGAAGAGGAAGTCGGTCTCCCTGATACCATTTTGAAAATCAACCGGTTGATTGATGACAAGCCCAATGATGCTTCGTTGTATGATACCAGGGCAAAACTCTATATTGAATATAAAGATCCCAGGTCGGCTCTTGCCGATGCCGAAAAGGCGATCGCACTTGAGCCGAAAGAGCCCGACTACTATGTAACCCGCGGTGATGTGTTTTTCTCCCTCGGGAAAGTGCACGACGCCATTTCGTCCCTGAAACAGGCTCGCTCGGTCTCATCAACCCATATACCCAGCCTGCTGAAGCTGGGAGAGATCTATTTCTTTCTGAAAGATTATAAAACCAGCATTCTGTATCTGGACAGTGCAGCCAAACTCGATGATACGAACCCCGACCCTTATCTGATGAGTGGCTTTGCCCTGGCTGAGGCAGGCGACACCGCCAATGCCATCAGGTATTTCAATGAAACCCTCAAACGGGATAAAAACAACTACAGAGCCAATATCCATCTGGGGGTGATCTACACCCACAAACTCAATCCCATTGCGGTGGAATATTATCAGAATGCACTCAATATCAAACCCGAAAGCGCTGAAGCCTTCTATAACCTCGGGAAATTTTACCAGGATATGGGCAAATTCAACGAAGCCATCGACGCCTATCTGGCGGTGACCCGGCTGAAAGATGACATGGGGTTCAGGGACAATGCTTTCTATGGCCTGGGGTACATCCATATTGAGCTCAAAGTGTACGATACAGCAAGGGATTATTTCGGGCAGGCCATTCAGGCCAATCCCGCCTATTACCAGGCCTATTATGCCAAAGGGTATGCCCATGAGCGGCTGGGCGACCTGATGAATGCCAAAGCTTATTACGACAAGGCCCTTGAAATTAACCCGGGTTATGAGACCGCCCGGGAAGCGCGGGACCAGGTGGTGCGCTTAATCAATAGTCCGATGTAACAGGACCCACAAACATCAGTAATCAAATATAAATCAAGGTAATATGAAAAAGATGCTTATTCTGGCAGCCCTTGCAGTGGCAGCCCTGTCGTTTTCGGGATGTAAAAAAGTTGCAGATTATCCGCTGCATCCGGAAATCAACACCGATTCATTACCCGAAACCATGACCGCAGAGCTCTTATGGAAACTGGGGAGGGTAACGGAGCCGCAGGTTTCGCCCGACGGCAAACTGGTGCTGTATGGGGTTACCTGGTACAAGGCTGAGGACAACAAAGGGAACCGCGACCTGTATCTGGTGGAAACCGCCAACCCTGCAAAAGTGAAGAGGATTACAATGACCGATGTATCGGAGCAGAATGCACGCTGGCGCCCCGACGGCAAAAAGATCGGGTTTCTGGCACCAAACGACAGCGGCATCGTTCAGTTGTATGAAATAAATCCTGATGGCAGTGGCCTCAGGATCCTGACGGGATTCAAAGAGAGTGTTTCCGGGTTCTCCTATTCCCCCGACGGTACCAACATCCTGTACACCATGGATATTAAACTTGACAAGGAGTGCACTGATGTGTATCCTGACCTGCCCGGATCCAATGCCATGATGATCGATAACCTGATGTACCGCCACTGGGATCATTGGCACGATTACCGTTACAGCCACATCTTCATTGCCCCGTACAATGCAGATGGCATCACTGCGGGAAGGGATATTATGGAAGGAGAACCCTACGACTGCCCCATGGTCCCGACCGGAGGGATGGAGCAGATCAACTGGAGCCCCGATGGTAAAAAAGTGGCCTATACCTGTAAAAAAGTTTCCGGAAAAGAGTATGCCCTCAGCACCAACAGTGAAATATACCTCTATTACCTGGCTACCGGCAAAACCGAGTTGCTGAGCAAAGGGGGATTCGACGGGTACGACCACAACCCGGTTTTCAGCCCCGATGGCAATTACATTGCATGGCGCAGCATGGAAACCCCGGGTTTCGAAGCCGACAAAACCCGGCTTATCCTCTACTCATTCACTGATGGACAGACCCGTGACCTGACGCTCGACTTCGACCAGTCGACCGACAACTATGTGTGGAGCAAAAAGGGCGATAAGATCTTTTTCATCAGCGGCATCGAAGCTACCTATCATGTGTACAGCGTTACCGTCTCCACGGCAGAAATCACCAGGCTCACCACCGGCGCCTTCGATTATACCGACCTTGTGCTGGCCGGAGACCGGCTGGTAGGCAGCCGGATGGACCATGCCAACCCGTCGGAACTGTTTACCATTGCCTCCGATGGCACCCAGAAACAGCTCACTACCACCAACAAACACATCCTCGACCATATCAGGCCCGCCAGATCGGTAGCCCGCTGGATCAAAACCACCGACGGAAAAATGATGCACACATGGGTGATCCTCCCGCCGCTGTTCGATTCCACCAAAACCTATCCGGCGATACTCTATTGCCAGGGGGGGCCGCAGAGTGCGGTAAGCCAGTTTTTCTCATTCCGCTGGAACTTCCAGATCATGGCGGCCCACGGATATGTGGTGATAGCCCCGAACCGGAGGGGATTACCCACCTTCGGACAGGAATGGAACGATCAGATCAGCGGTGATTATGGCGGACAGAATATGCAGGATTATCTCTCAGCAATTGATGAGGT
>ERZ795055.293-NODE-293-length-53314-cov-5.642577_pt1 | contig 53314 bp, 29 predicted proteins | sample MGYA00375139_ERZ795055 | MGnify/ENA primary metagenome ERZ795055 (study PRJEB30184, sample SAMN05720283) | anaerobic digester metagenome | isolation source: active sludge of municipal wastewater-treating anaerobic digesters | place: USA | collected 2015-01-23 ... | reverse complement strand
CATTTCCAGCTTGCCCCCGGCAAAGCAGATATCAATAAAAAGGTATTCTCCGTCAGCTCTAACTTTCCTGATGGATGGAATGTTCTGGTTAAGACTATGGGACAAGCGGGAATGATACTGAACCAAGAAGAAGGTCAGGTTTCTTTCCGGTATACAAGAAAGGAACCAAGGCCGGCTTTCTGTTATAATATAAACAAGGTATCAAAAGATCAGAAGATAAGGTTTATTACAGCTGTCGTACCCTATCAGGAAGATCAGCCTGATATTGAAATAAAACTTACCGGTAATCCTGAACCAGGAGCTTCAAAGATCAATCTGAATGTTAAATACGGCAATAAATCATATCAGTTGGGTTATGATCTTTCCCTGTCCGGAATAAAATCATGGAAGGAAATAAATACCGTTGAGGATGTCTGTGAAGCATCTCCTGAAAGAATGGATTTTCTTATGAGAAACCTTAACCTGGGACTTGATGGTTTAAATAAGGTCAGGATAGCTTATGAAGATAAAAATATCATTTTGGCATGTAAGGAATTACTTCGCTATTATTCTGAAAGTAATACGGCCAGGCATTTGAGAACAGATGAACCTTTACAAACTGATAAAACGATTCCTGAAGCTGATTCGATACTGAAAGATATCTATACTTTTTATAATCAGACTGATAAAATAAGGCGTGATAATGAAGGTCATCTTGACTGGCGGTGTCATGGATCGGAAGATGATATAGAATGGGCATGGGCACTCAACAGGCATTATCATCTCAGTATCCTGCTGGACGCATATTATAAAACAGGTAATCCTGATTATGCCAAAGCGATAGATCTTCATATCAGAGACTGGTTGGTTAGCAGTCTGCCAGATCCCGGGAAGAAAAGCGGTACGGAGTTATGGAGGGGACTGGAAGTCAGTTTCCGGGTAAAGATATGGCAGAGGATCTTCTTTGATCTGATGAATAATGAAAATCTTACCCGGCAACCCGATTGCTTATGCTGGCAAGCCTTCCCGAACATGCTCATTATGCCCGTAACTTCCATGCACAGGGAAACTGGCTTACAATGGAAATGTCGGGCCTTGCGACTGTAGCAACATCGTGGCCCGAGTTCACTGATTCTCCGCTATGGCTTGCTTATACAAAAGAAACAATGACAAAAAGCCTGGTGGAACAGGTTTACCCTGATGGTGTTCAGACAGAACTCACATCTAGTTATCATCAGGTTGCACTGGATAACTTCAATCAGTTCAGGGAAACACTTCTCAATGCAAATGAACCTGTTCCGGAGTTTTTGAAGAGCAGATCGAAAAGATGTGGAATTACCAGGCAAATACAATGCGTCCTGACGGCTATGGAGTTCTTAACAATGATGCTGATCTTATTTATAACCGTGAAAGAATAAAAAGAGCTGCGGATATCTTTAAAAGAAAAGACTGGCTATATATTGCCACTAATGGTAAAGAAGGTACAAAACCTAAGGGTCAGCCTTCTGTATTTTTCCCTTACGCCGGTCAACTGACCATGCGGAGTGGATATGAACCCAATGCACACTGGGCATTTTTTGATATCGGACCGTGGGGAACAGGCCACCAGCATAATGATAAGTTACATGTCTCAGTTTATGCCTTCGGAAGTGATCTTCTGGTTGATGGCGGAAGGTTTGCTTACAGGGGAGCGATGGCTGATAAATTCCGTAAGTATGCCACAGGCAGCCATAGTCATAATGTCATCCTTATTGATGGAAAAGGGCAGGCAGACGGTCCCAGGCTCACAGACGAGTCCTTGACGGATAAAAACTTCAAAAGAACTCCAGAATACGATCATACCTGGAGTTCATTTGACAGATTTGATGGTATTGATGGAATATGTACTCATACCCGTTCAGTGTTTAATGTCCGTGGCAAATTCTGGATTATTGCCGATCGCATAACCACAGATTGTCCCCGTAAGGTAGAAACTCTTTGGCACTGGCACCCTGAGTGTGTTGTCAGCACAAAGATGGCAAATGCAATATCGGGAGGTAGCAATAAAGGAAATCTGGCAATCATTCCTGCTGGAAAGGTGAAATGGAACATCACCCGTGTAAAAGGTCAGGAGATACCATCTCCCCAGGGCTGGTACAGCAGGGAATACAACTTTGCTGAGCCGGCCGAAACAGATATTTTCTCAGCAACCATCGGACAAAGCTACACTTTTGTCTGGATATTATATCCTTTTGTAAACCAATCTCCTGTCATAAATGCTATCGTAACATCAGAAAATGAGAATAACATAAAAATTAAAGTGAAAGTTAAGGGTGAGGGCAGATGGGAAATTATGAATCCCTTTACAAATAGTGGTGGTGCAATACTGAATCTCAAATAATTTTAGCATTATTTTGAATTAATCAAGAATTAATTTAAATTTGGGTTATGTGTAGTTATATAACCTTGGATTAAGACATTCCTGATCTCTTCTCCCCAAGTGGAGTTTATTTAATTGTTCCTTATTAGTTTAAATTTAACCTAACAGATTTATGCGAAAAGATTTTATGCATTTATTCCTGGGGAGGGTGGATTATCCCTTTATCTTCCTGAGGATTAGTATGATTGTCTTTTGTATGCTTGTTGCCGTGGATTCGGTATCAGCAGAGGATCCTTTGAAATCTGATAAATCAGGTACTGTTATGGTTCCTGAGGGATCAGTATTACAACAGGTTACAGTTACAGGTACTGTTACTGACAGAAATGGCGATCCGGTTATCGGAGTTACGGTCCTTGTAAAAGGGACAACCCTTGGTGCACTTACTGACGCAGCAGGAAGATATACTCTTCCAAACGTGCCACCCAATTCAGTATTGTCGTTCACCTTCATCGGAATGACACCCCAGGAGATACCACTACAGTCCGGACAGACAAAGCTTGATGTGGTTCTTCAGGAAGCAACCCTGGCTCTCGAGGAAGTAGTGGTTATCGGTTATGGTACACAGAAGAAGGAGAGTGTTGTTGGAGCTATTTCTCAAACAACCTCAGAACAGCTTCAGCGGACCGGAAACGTTACTGACTTCAAGCAGGCTTTGACAGGGCAGCTGCCGGGTGTAGTTACCCTTACCGCTTCCGGAGAACCAGGAGGAACCGGCAGAGGTTACAGTGCTACCAACATCTTCATCCGCGGTATGAATACATGGAACGGGGGACAGCCTCTGATCCTTGTTGATGGAGTTGAACGCAGTATGGATAACCTCGATGTAAACGAGGTTGAGAATATATCCATTCTGAAGGATGCTTCAGCCACCGCTGTGTTTGGAGTTAAGGGAGCAAACGGGGTTATTCTTATCAACACCAAACGCGGCTCTTCAGGTACGGGAAAACCAAAGCTTTCTTTCACATACAATGCAACAGGGAAGATGCTGTCTAAACTTCCCGAAATGATGGAGTCATACAGCGCAATTATGATCAGAAACGAGGCAATTGAGCGTGAAGTGGTACTTAATGAACCGTCATGGCTCGATTATATTCCCGGTGAACTTGCTCTGAGATATAAAAAACCTCAGTTACCGGAATATGTCGAGATATATCCGAATGTTGACTGGGAGGAAGCCATGTTCAGGGATGTTGGTATGACACACCGGGCAGCGCTGGATATCAGGGGTGGAACCAAGGTGGTCTCCTATTTCGGTTCACTCTCTTACCTGAACGAGGGTGATATGTTTAAAAAATATGATAACCACAAGGGTTACGAACCAAGTTTTGCCTTTAACAGGTTCAACTTCAGAAGTAACCTTGACTTCAAGGTTACCTCATCAACTACCCTGAAAGTAAACCTGTCGGGTTATTTCAGTCTGAAGAATACGAATTACAGCAATGAGGGAAGTACAAGCGGTGCCGACCAATGGATGTGGAATGGTGTTTACACCATGCCTCCGGACCTGTACCTGCCTCAGTATTCAGATGGCAGATGGGGTTGGTCCTCATGGTCGACAAAGGTGAATCCTGTTGCCGCAGTGTATAATCTGGGTGTCAGGCAGACCAGAACTACAGAACTGAACTCGGATTACCACCTGGAACAGAACCTTGATTTCATCACCAAAGGCCTGAGTGCCAAGGCGTCGTTGTTTTATGATAACCAGATAAAATCGCAAGGTGGTCTCTATGATGCTGCAAACCATATCCGGGCAAGCGAGGGGAATACTCCGGAAAAGACCATCGATGCTTCACTTTACGAAGGTCCTGACCAGGATCCCGGTGAATATACTATAAACTGGCCGATCACGGGTCCCAACCAGTTTGACTGGAACTATAACCCATGGTATATCATTGGGGAAGTTATTGGAGCCGCAATGTGGGAAAGCACCATTCCTGTTACCAGACGGATGATGTATCAGTTCCAGCTTAATTATGCCCGGAAATTCAGAAGGCATAACGTTACAGCCATGGGACTGATGAAGCGTGAAGAATATGCCAGGGGAAGTATGTTTAAGAACTACCGTGAAGACTGGGTTTTCAGGACAACCTATGATTATAATACAAAATATTTCTTCGAATTCAATGGTGCTTATAATGGTTCGGAACAGTTCGGTCCCGGCTACAGATTCGATTTCTTCCCGTCACTGGCGGTTGGCTGGAATGTGGCGAACGAAAAATTCTGGAACATTCAGCAGATCAATAGATTGAAAGTTCGATACAGTGTCGGGCTGGTTGGTGATGATAATATTGCAGGAGGTGACAGATGGTTGTATGCTTCACAGCTATCTTACGGCGGAACCGGAAGACTTGCAGCTCAGACTAATGTTATGAGCCCGTATGTCTGGTACAGGGAAGCAGTTGTGGGCAATCCTGACATTCATTGGGAGAAGGCGACAAAGAATAATCTCGGGATTGAAATGGGACTCTTCAGGGATCTCTTTTCCATCACCTATGATTTCTTCACGGAATCCAGGACTGATATCTTGCTGGAAGGAAGCGCCAGGAGCATACCTCCCTTTTTTGGTACAACCCCTCCCGGAGCTAATGTCGGAGAAGTGAAGTCTCATGGGCACGAACTTGAAGTAAAGTTTGATAAAAGAACAAACACCGACTGGAGGTTCTGGACCAACCTTTCATTGGCCAGAAATATCAATGAAATTATAAACAGAGATGATCCGGCACTGCTGGATGCTCATCAGAAGAGCGCCGGATTTGCTATCGGACAGACAAAAACCACAGTCAGAACCGGATTCTATAACAACTGGGATGAAATTTACGGGAGTGTTCCGATGGAGACAAATGATGCATCAAAGATACCCGGGTTCTACAATATTCTGGATTTCAATGCCGACGGTGTTATCAAATCAAGCGACGATGCTGTTCCATGGGGTTTCTCGGAGATTCCTCAGAATACCTGTAATATACAGTCTGGAATCGGCTATAAAGGTTTAAGCCTGATGATTCAGTTGTATGGGGTTAACAATGCTTCCCGAAGCTTCGGTATGGATAATCTGCCAGCCAGCACAAACGTTGTATTTGGTCATGTTGCTGACTACTGGTCAGAAGACAATCTGAATGCAACCTCCTTCATGCCAAGGTGGAAAACTGCTGGTGAGAACATCGGAGATTATTACATATACGACTCATCTTACTGGAGGTTAAAAACCGCCGAGATCGCCTATACGTTCGACAGCCAGTGGATAAAGAAAGCCGGTCTGGCGTCACTTAAAATATTCCTGAACGGAAACAACCTGCTCTTCTGGTCAGATCTTCCTGACGACAGAGAAGTTGCATGGTCAGGTGGTAGTGCATCAGGAGGAGCCTACCCAACAGTGAAGCGTATTAATCTCGGTGTTGACTTAACATTTTAACTAAAGCGACAATGAAAAAAATTAATATAAAACTCAAGCTGAATTTCGCAGCTGGTGCCATCCTTGGGTTACTGTTAATAGCGTCATGTGAAAACTACCTGGATAAAGCACCGGAAGCGACAATTACCGAAAAGGACGCTTATGGTAATTTCAGAAGTTTTCAGGGTTTCATCGAGGAATTATACAATTGTATACCGGATCCTAATAAATGCGGGGCATGGAACCAGTATCTCTTTGCTGATGAGGTTCTTAATAATAATCTATATGCATTCGACCAGGGTAATTACTGGAGCCAGGGCAGTTACATGTACGGAACGAGTGTTAATACGGATAACAATTCGCGTACGAAGAGATTATGGCCGCTGGCATGGTATGCAATCAGAAAAGCTAATCTTGCATTAGCCAAGCTACCGTTATTAGCAGATGCAACTCAGGAAGAAAAGGATCTGATAAGAGGGCAGGCTTTGTTTTTCAGAGGATTTATGTATTTTGAACTGATGAAATGGTGGGGAGGGCTGCCCTATATCGATACTGTACTATCTCCCACCCAGGATTTGAGTTTCCCCCGGTTAACCTATAAGGAAACCGCCTTAAAGGCAGCAGCAGATTTCAGAGCCGCAGCAAACCTGCTGCCAATGAACTGGGATGACATTGATGCTGGTCAGCAGACACTTGGAAACAATGATGACAGGATTAATAAACTGCATGCTCTGGGATACCTTGGAAAAAACTATCTGTATGCTGCAAGTCCCATGATGAATGAATCATCAGGTGGACCGGCAGCATTTGACACTGAACTCTGCAAGCTGGCAGCAGCGGCTTTTGCGGAGGCTATTAAACTTAATGACCAGACAGGAAGATATCAGTTACAGTCTTGGGCAACGTGGACCGATAATTTCTGGGTATGGTCCCCTAGTAACAGGACAATGTCGGGAGGAACTGAAGTGATTATGAACTGCCATGTTTTTGATGCGGGAAGGGTACGATGGTCAACTGTTGGACAGACCTGTCCCGTTCAGTTTGGAGGAAACACCAGTACAGTTGAGGTTCCAACCTGGAATTATATCAAGAACTACGCAATGGCAAATGGATTACCCATTAGTGATCCGTTATCAGGATACGATGAGAACGATCCCTGGGCAAACAGGGAACCACGTTTCTATAGTGATATTGCTGTTGACGGTGACAAAATGGTTGCAAGTGCGGCTTCAGGACCGGATCAGTTTATTCAGACTTATACCGGTGGTAGTCATCGCGGTACTGCAAACGGGACTGTGACAGGGTTTTATTATAAAAGGTATTCTCCAATCGGATGTAACCAGTGGGATAACAAATGGAGTGCCTTCCAGGCATATGTACCGTTCCTCCGCCTTGCAGATATTTACCTTATGTATGCTGAAGCAGTTCTTCAGGGTTACGGATCGCCTTCAAGCAGCGATCCCGGCCTGCCTGCTCTTACCGCAGAAGGAGCCCTTAATATTATAAGGAACCGGGCTCAGTTGCCAAACATTACAGTAGCATACACTGCCTCAAAGGAGATATTCATGGAGGAGATCATCCGCGAACGTGCTGTTGAACTTGCTTATGAAGGTGCCCGTTTTCAGGATTTACGGCGCTGGAACCTTAATACCCTGCCTAAATATAAGATAAAGACTGCACTTGATTTTGATCGTGATCCAGATACCGGGAAACCAGTTAACATAAAGGAGAGAACTGTATTAGTCAGGGTCGCTGAAAAGAAACACAACTGGCTTCCGTTCCAGGTCAGCTTCACCAAACAGTATGAAGGGTTTCCGCAAAATCCGGGCTGGTAGGTCAGAAGTTATAACACTTAAATTCCTGAAAAATGAAGAAAAAATATTTTTATATACAATTCCTGCTGAGCCTTGCAATTCTGATACCGCCAGTGTCAACCCTGGCACAGAGGGGACAACAGGCAAATGTTGTAACAATTGAATCAGTGGTTACTGATGTGTCAGGGAATCCTGTTCGCGCTACAATTTATGGTAATGAAGGTATGGTTGTGGTGAAAACTGATGCACAGGGCAAATTCACTATTACGGTTCCATCACAGACTGATCTGTTTATTGAGGCCAGAGATTATGAATCCAGGGTCTTCAAAGCTGGTGAGATCCAGACTCTTAAAGCGTTCCAGCTTACCCGGTCCGAATACCGGTTTGGTGAAAAAGATGATGTTAATGTTGCTTTCGGTAAGGTTAAGAAAGGCAACCTGGTTGGTGCAATCAGCGTTATGGAACCGGATGAAATTGTTGAATTCGATAATTACCAGTGGCTTTCAAATGCCCTGGAGGGGCGTATTACCGGGATGAGGGGTTCCTCCAACATCAGGGGAATCGGAACTCCGATGTTTATCGTTGATGGTCTGCCGCGTGATATCATGAATCTATCGATGAATGAAGTTGACCAGGTTACAATACTTAAAGATGTGAACTCATCTGTGCTATTTGGCAGCAGGGCAGTTAATGGTGTTGTACTGATTACCACAAAGAGAGGTGAACCTTATAAGAAGGATCTCAAAGTCAGCGGATACTACGGAATCGATCTGCCACTCGAGCTTCCCAACTACCTTCCATCTGCACAATACATGGAATTGTATAATGAAGCTAGGTTGAATGACGGTCTTGCTGTTCAGTATGATAACGCAACCATTGAGAATTACAGGACAGGTGATCCCTACCGCTATCCGAATATTGATTATTATTCTTCCGAATATCTGAAACCTCTTAAACAGGAGTTCATGGCAACAACAGAGTTATCGGGTGGTAATGAGGTTGCAACATATTATGCCAATGTCGGCTGGTCTCAGTCGGGAAGCCTTCTTAACTTCGGAGAAGGTAAGAACGGTGCTGAGAACATGTTTAATATCAGAGGTAACGTAGACCTTAAAATTAATGACTTTGTAAAAAGCGCAATTGATGCCGTAGCCGTTTTCGCTAATTCGAAAAGCCAGACCGGTGATTTCTGGGGAAATGCTTCGACCTACAGGCCTAACCTTTTTGCTCCCCTGCTTCCGATAAGACTTGTTTCAGATGATCTAAGCAGTATTGTTGAATCCCGAAAGACTGATGTGAACGGCCAATTTCTTGTAGGAGGTACAAAAGCATACCAGACAAATCCCATTGCCGAAGGTTTTGTCGGAGGTGATCTCCAGACAATAGGAAGGATTTTCTCCTTTAACAACAGGGTGGATATTGACCTTAACAGTATTGTCCGGGGACTCGCTTTCCATACCAATATAGCCTTTGACCTGTTTACAAGGTATCAGCAAAGCATCGATAATTCCTATTCAGTTTATGAGCCAGTCTGGGATGCCGATGTTGACTCAATAGTTGGATTAACGAAATATGGGACCGATACCCGTACAGGTGACCAGATTGTCGGCGGCTCTTATTTCCAAAGGAGATTCGGGTTCTATGGAATGTTTGATTATAACAGAACATTCTCAGATATACATAACCTGAGCGGAACACTGGTAGGATACGGACAAAGGTTCAAGGTGCAGGGTGATGAACAGGGCCAGAAAGATTTCAATCTCGGATTACGGCTTGCTTATACTCTTAACAAAAAATACCTTGTTGACATCAGTACTGCTCTTGTTAACTCGGTCAAGCTGCCTGAAGAAAACAGAATGAAGCTCTCCCCGTCAATCGGCCTTGCATGGGTAATCAGTTCTGAAGATTTTATGTCGTCTCTTACATTCCTCGATTTCCTGAAACTCAGGGCTTCAGCAGGAATTCTCAGGAGTGATGCCGGAATTGATGGATTTTATTACTACGATAATGTGTATACTACTTCATCAAGTTATAACTGGTACGAAGGAACCTACTCTAACTCAGGAGTCATTTCAAGCAGAGGCGGTAATATGAACCTGACCTTTGAAAGCCGTAAAGAGATCAACCTCGGTTTCGAAGGATCCTTGTTCAACAGACTCCTTGAAGTTGATGCGAATATCTTTGCCAGCCAGTATTACGATCAGATAACGAGACCCGCGACTCTTTATCCGAGTTTCTATACCAACTACCTTCCATATTCAAACTTTGATAATAATGCATTCAAAGGCGCTGAACTTGGACTGAGACTAAACAAGGAGATTGGTTCTGTTAATGTTTCTGTCGGATTTAATGCCTTATATGCAGATTCGGAAGTTAAAGTCAGGGATGAAGTGTGGGAAAACGATTACCAGTACAGGAAAGGAAATCCGGTAGATGCTATGTTTGCCCTTGTTGCCGACGGATTCTTTGAGGACCAGAATGATATCGATGGACATGCTCTTCAGGCTTTCGGAACTGTTAAGCCGGGAGACATTAAGTATGTCGACCAGAACCAGGATGGTGTCGTCAATGCAAACGACCAGGTGATGATCGGACGTTCCGGCGCTCCTTTCTCATGGGGGCTGGATTTAATGCTCGAATACAAGAACTTTACTCTCTATGCACTGAGTTTCGGCAGGACAGGCGCTGATGCATATAAAAGCGGGAACTATTACTGGGTTGATGGAGATGACAAATACACTGATTTCATTCTCAACCGGTGGACACCAACAAATAAAGCAAATGCCACTTTCCCGAGATTGAGCTCTCTGTCAAGCTCCAATAATTTCCAGAATTCAACATTCTGGCTTTATAAAAACAATTACTTTGATATTCAGAGAGTCCAGCTGAGCTATGAACTACCGGTGTCATTTGCCAGAATGCTTTACATGAAGAGACTTAACTGTTATGTGGATGCCACTAACCTGTTCCTTATCTCAAAATACAGGGAGATCAGGGAACTGACAGTTGGCGCTGAACCTCAGTACAGGATGTTCTCTGTCGGTATAAGAACATTATTTTAATAAATCTAAATCTACTGATTATGAGATCAATAAAGATATTTTCCCTTCTTGTGATTATACCGCTGGTACTGGGATCATGTGAAGCTTTGCTGGACCCTCTGGATGATAATCACAGTACTTTCGAAAGAATTTACAGGGATTCTGATTTTGCTGAAGGACTTCTGATCACAGCTTATGCAAGAATCCCCACTAACGGGTTGACATATAATGATGTAGCTACAGATGATGCAGTTTCGAATGTGAAACTTAACAATTACCTGCGTATGGCTACAGGTCAATGGTCCGCCCTTTCTAATCCCGTCAACCAGTGGGATAACTGCAATTCGGCAATCATGTACCTGAACCAGTTCCTGACAATAGTGGATTCCACCAACTGGAAATGGACCAATCCTGAGATCAGGAAACTGATGCAACAACGTTTTACTGGTGAAGCTTATGCGCTAAGAGGTTTATTCAAATATCACCTTCTCCAAACAGTAGGAGGTATTGGCGAAAACGACCAGCTGCTTGGCATACCAATATATAATACTTTTATTGAAACACCGGAGGAGTTTAACACTCCAAGAGCTTCATTTGCTGCATCAATAGAATCAATCAATGCCGACCTTGACAAAGCGCTGACATATCTTACCGTTGATGACTATAAGGATGCGACAACTCTGCCTGCAGGATTTGAATGGGTTACAAACATCTCGTCATTTAATACCGTGTTTGGCAATGTGGCCCTCCAGAGAATGAGCGGGCGCATTGTAAAAGCAATCAAGGCAAGGGTAGCCCTACTTGCAGCCAGCCCAGCGTTCAACCCTACAAGTGATATTACTCTGTGGGAAAATGCGGCTAATGCAGCAGGTGATGTCCTGAATACCATAGGTGGCATAGCAGGTCTGGATCCGGTTGGACATAAATGGTTTCATTGGTACCTGGATTCCAAAAATAATCCGGCATATTATATAGATCAGCTTAAACTCACAACAAACCAGACGGATCAGAAAGAAATGATATGGAGAAGGCCAAAGGGACCATCAAATTCAAGGGAAAATGCCAATTTCCCTCCCGGACTTTTCGGAGATGGTAATGTCAATCCCACACAAAACCTTGTTGATGCTTTCCCCATGGCAAACGGTTATCCGATATCTGATGCGGTCAACAGCGGATATATTGAGACAGACCCATATACCGACAGGGACCCACGTCTCGGATTGTGTATCGTTTATAACGGAGCTAAATACGGATCTGCATATAAATATCCTGTAATAAAAACCAGTGTCGGTGGCGGTGTTAATGCCAAGGACTCAACAGAAAATTCGACACGTACAGGATATTACATGAAAAAGCTTCTGCGTGAAGATGTTAATCTTACATCCGGGTCTACGACTACTAAAGATCATTATGAAGTTCATATGCGATATACAGAGCTTTTCCTGATCTATGCAGAGGCTGCGAACGAAGCTTGGGGTCCCGACGGAATGGGAGCAAACGGTTTTTCAGCCCGCGATGTTATAGGAGCTATCCGTTCGCGTGCTGGTATAGCACAACCGGATAATTATCTGGCCTCAATCGCCACTAAGGACGATATGAGGACTATGATCCGTAATGAAAGGAGACTGGAACTCTGTTTTGAAGGATTCCGGTTCTGGGACCTTCGCAGATGGAAAGCCGATCTGACCGAACCAGCAAAAGGCATAAATATAAATAAAGCCGGGACAACTTTTGATGTGGTCACTGTTGAAGAGAGAGCTTATAATAATACCTTTATGCATTATGGACCCATTCCCCAGAATGAGATCCTTAAGTTCAGTGCATTGATCCAGAACAAGGGGTGGTAAGTATCAGTATGTATAAGAACAGAAAAACTAAACACAAAGAACTATGAAGAAATTATTAATTATACTGGCACTTGTTACCGGTCTGATTGCCTGCGAAAACTGGGAACAGAAATTTGATGACTATAATTTCACAGGTGTTTATTTCCCGTATCAGTACCCGGTAAGAACTCTGGTATTAGGTGATGATATCTATCCGAATGAGAATGATAACAACCATATGTGTATCATTTACGCTGCTTTTGGCGGAGTTTATGAGAATAAGTTCAATCGTGTTGTAAACTTCACTCTTGATCAGTCACTTTGCAACAGTGTCAGGTTTGGCCTTTCAGCAGGCGACACTGTTCGACTGATGCCAACAACATATTATACTCTCAGCTCAAACAGCTCACTTACAATTCCTAAAGGTGAGTTCATGGGAGGTGTTGAGGTCCATCTGACGGATGCTTTCTTTAATGATCCGATGTCGGTGGGCATAAATTATGTTATACCGCTCAGAATAACAGGCACTTCGGACGTTGACTCTGTACTTTCAGGCAGAACTTCAAAAGAATCACCCGATCGCAGAGTAGCCGGGGATTGGGATGTTCTGCCCAAGGATTTCACAATGTATGCTGTAAAATTTGTTAATCCATGGCACGGGCATTATCTGCACCGAGGAGTAACAGTTACAAAGGAGATTGCTCCGGATACAGTTGTAAACACTCAGGTTCAGCACCAGAAATTCATTGAAAAGGACGAAGTGTGGACTGTCAGTACTTCCGGGAAGAATAAGGTTACCTACTCCGGTACACTCCGTTCCAACAAGCTTTCAGGCGATCTAAAAATGGATCTTACCTTTGATGCAAACAATAATTGTGTGATCTCAGATGCAGGATCGGCCTTTCCTGTTTCAGGTACAGGTAAATTCGTGAAAAACGCAGAATCGTGGGGCAACAAGGATCGTAATGTAATTTACCTTACATATACCGCTACTGATGGTACATACTCCCTTACTGCGAATGATACACTTGTAGTCCGGGATAGGGGAACAGTGTTACAAACTTACAATCCTGTGATTTTGACCAAGTAGTTTAAGGTTTTTTTTAACAGATCAGCATGTTGATCTTCACTCTGGAATGAGAAGCCGGTTAAGACAATATGCTGATTAAGTTATTAATAAAAGATATCATAATGAAACATGTTTTATTATCCCTTTTCTTAGGAGTATTCATGATTATTGCTTCCTGTAATAATTACCGGAACAGGGATCAGAATACTGCAGACCTGCTTCAGCCAACGCCAGCAGATTATTTAAGCCCCAGGTCGGATACAGCGTTTTTTGCAAAGCTGAACCTCGATTTTTCCGGTATGGAGAAAGTAAGGAAGAGAGTTAAGCGGGAAGATTTTGCCGGTGCAAAAGCAGCATACCTCGAATTCAGAAGGAAGAAAAGCCTGGCTAAATGGGATGTGAATCCGGCAGAAAAACCAGATTCGGCAGCAGGAGATAATTACCCGGCCGCTGATGACTGGATAATGAAACACAAGATACGTCCGTCAATGAGTGCCCCGGAGGCAATCCTTGGAGATGACATAAACTGGGAATATAATCCTGTAGCTCCAACCGAACCCCATTTTTCAAAAGAATGGACCTGGCAGAACCTGAATCGTATGCCGAACTGGAACATCCTTGCGGCAGCATACTGGCATACACTCGATGAAAAATATGCAGAGGAATGGGTTGCTCAGGTCATTGACTGGGTTAAGGATAATCCTGTGCCTCTTGAAGAAGGACCGGGCAGTACCCTGACCTGGCGTACTATCGAAGCAGGTATAAGAATGGCAGGATCCTGGATGAATTCATACTACCATTTCCTTAATTCTCCGTCATTCACACCTGAGGCTCATACAGCATTTGTCATTGGTGTGATTGAGCATGGACAGCGGCTCGAAAAAACAGCTGCCGACTTTCCTGAGCGCAGCGGTAACTGGGTTACAATGGAATGTAACGGACTGGGGACCATCGGAATACTTTTCCCGGAATTAAAAATGGCTGACCGCTACCGGGCCATTGCATTTGACAGATTGTTAAATGAACTGGATAAACAGGTTTATCCCGACGGAGCTCAGATTGAACTTGCTCCGGGCTATCACCAGGTATCACGCTCAAACTTTATGGAGCTGGCAAAAACTGCACAGCTTAATAATGTAAATATTCCTGAAGGATATATGGACAGGCTGAAGAAGATGTATGAGTTCAACCTTTATCTTATGGATCCTTCAGGAACACTACCTCCTTTCAATGATTCCGGGCCTACAAGAACGGCCTCTTCACTGCAGGAGGCGTATGAGATCTGGAAAGATCAGCGTTTCCTGTTTGGTGCAACACTGGGAAGAGAGGGTGAAAAGCCGGGATTTGATTCTTATTTTTTCAATTATGCCGGTTATTATGTAATGCGAAGCGGATGGGAGAGGAAAGACAATTGTTTGTTTTTCGATGCAGGACCTGTCGGATACGGTCATGAGCATGAGGACATGCTGAACCTCTATCTTTATTCGAGGGGAAAAATACTTCTGACTGAGCCCGGATCATATTCTTATGACCTCTCGGAATGGCGAAGGTATGCACTTTCAACACCCAGCCATAACACAATTCTGGTGGATGGAAAAGAACAGCACCGGGCTGACATCAGAAAAAGCCGCCTGATTACTGAACTATTAAAAAATCCCTGGATCACAACGAAATTGTTCGATTACGGAGCCGGTACTTATTCTTCCGGTTATCAGGAAAACAGGTACAAACCTGTTCAATACATGCCAAAGGAATATGTCGGCCCGAAAGACACCTCGGTTTTTCATAACCGTCATGTAATATTTCTCCGGCCATGGTATTTTATCGAGGTGGATTTCCTTGAAGGTACCGGAGTACATACATATGAATCACATTTTCATCTTGATGCACCGGATGCTGTTATGGCAAAAGGAGCTATGTCAGTACAGACCCTGCGACAAGATTCTGTCCAGCTGGGACTCTGGCCGATGGATACGGAAAGACTACAGGCAAAAATCGTCAAAGGGCAGGTGAATCCTCTCCTGGGATGGATGCCCCGTGAAAAAAGACCGATACCCACTGTTGTATATCTGAAGAAAGAGGAAGCCCCTGCAGTATTTTCGACACTGATTTATCCTTATTTTATTTCAGTACCTGAAGTAAGTTATATTGGCATTACAGGTAACTCCAGCCTATGGGGAAAGAAGATAACCACACCGTATGAGAATGCAGTGGTGGTGATCAACAAAGCTGTACCTAATGCAGTTTGGGATATCGTTCCTGTAATAGCTCCTGAATTTAAAACGGATGCAAAAGTCAGCATAATAAGGGTACTCAAAGGGAAAAACCAGATATGCTATGGTTTTTACAGGCTGAAAGAATTTAATGACAAAACTCTGGCTTTCAGTGTTGATACAGAAATATCCATTCTTATAGTTAAAGATACAGAAGGCAGGCAGGTTTTATTTAATCCTGGCGGGACTGAGATTAAGCTGTCGTTTTCGCTACCGCTGAAACAGGTAGTCACACTCACTCCATTTAAATGGACAGAAGTTTCATCAACCGGTATTTCAGAGCGAAATGAGGATGTATTGAATGATTTAAAACTATGAGCGGCAGAATAATTGCATTAATTCTTGCATTCAGTCTGACTGCAGGGAGCTTGTCCCAGTCTTACAGCTCAGGTCCGTCTAAGAACCGGCCTGCTTTTCCCTGGCCTGCCGGTAAAAAACTGGCAATCAGCCTGACCTTTGATGATGCAAGGTTATCACAGGCCGATAAAGGTATTCCGCTTCTCGATAAATACGGGGTAAAAGCAACATTTTATATCTCTCCCAACAGCACAATGCAAAGGCTTGAAGCCTGGAAGAAGGCTCTCCAGACAGGGCATGAGATAGGTAATCATTCTCTTGTTCATCCCTGTATGGGTAATTTTGAATTCGCAAGGGATAAGGCTCTGGAGGATTATGATCTGAGTTATATGAAATCAGAGCTTGATTCCGCAGGCAGATTCATAAGTGAAACTTTTGGTGTCACTGCTTTATCGTTTGCATATCCTTGTGGACAGACCTTTATCGGGAGCGGAGTAAATACAAAGAGCTATGTTCCTCTGATTGCAGCTATGTTCGAATCCGGTCGCGGCTGGCTTGGAGAATCTCCGAATGATCCATGGTATTGCAATATGTCGCAGCTTACAGGCATCGAACTCGATGGAAAATCATTTGAACAGGTCCTGGAGCTGATCAAAGCTGCCGGTGATAAAGGTCAATGGCTGGTACTAGCCGGACATGAAATGAATGATGCCGGAAGGCAGACCTCCCGGCTTAATACTATTGATCAGCTCTGTAAATATGCTGCAGATCCGGCGAATGAGATCTGGATCGATAATGTGCATAATATTGCTTCTTATATAAAGGAAAAAAGAGCTGAAAAACCCTTTGCTGAGTTGCCGGTATACAGGAGTCCGCTTTACTCAACACAGGAAAGAGTGGAAGATCTGATCTCAAGAATGACACTGGAAGAAAAAATCGGCCAGATGAATATGCCCTGTGTTTATGTAGATGAATTGGGAAAGGATGTACCTGCAAAGACAGATGCATGCCTGAAGCTTGCCGAGGGTAAGTTTCCGGCTTTGCCCGGACCTGCAGGTGGATTCTTCACACTGGCAAACACGATTCTCCATGAAGGTACCCTTCAGCAGGCGAATTTTTTCAACCAGCTGCAAAAGACAGCTGTCGAAAAAACAAGACTGGGCATCCCGTTGCTCCAGACCAAAGAAGGCACTCATGGACTGATGTGCACCGGCGGGACAATTTTTCCTGAAGGTCTGGCGCTTGGAAGTACATGGAACATGGACCTTGTAAGTAAGATTTATTCGATAGCGGCACGTGAAGCCCGGGCTGTGGGGATCCATCAGATATTTACCCTGGTGATTGAACCAAACCGCAATCCCAGGCTCGGCAGGAACCAGGAAGGATACAGCGAGGATCCTTATTTCTGCTCGCGAATGGCAGAAACCATCGTGAACGCCGTGCAGGGCAATGATATAACAGCGCCGGATAAAACCATAGCCGGACTGTGTCATTACCCCGGACAGAGCCAACCCATAAGCGGTCTCGATAGAGGTTCGATGGAAATTTCAGAAAGGAAACTCAGGGAAGTGTTCCTTCCTCCATGGTTTGCCGGGATCAATACCGTTAAATATATGGGACTGGCATCGACTGATGGGGAAGCCGGTATGCTGAACCTGCAGGCAGGACTTGATGTCGGGATATCATTTGAAGACGGATTTATTATGCCGATGATTGAAAATGTAAAAGAAGGCAAGGTTTCTATGCATCTGATAGACAGGGCTGTACGCCGGATCCTTGAACTAAAGTTCAGACTCGGCCTTTTCGAGAATCCGTATGTCAACCCTGACAGGGCCGTAAAGGTCACTCATACCGAAGAAAGCCGCGGAGTTGCCCTTGAAGCAGCCCGGGAAGGGATAGTCCTCCTGAGAAACGAGAACAATACCCTTCCGTTGAAGAAGAATCTGAGGAGAATTGCGGTAATAGGCCCGAATGCTGACAATGAGAAGAACCAGTTTGGAGACTATACGGCAAATGTGGTGAACCAGGATATTGTAACCGTCCTTGAAGGAATCAGATCGTCGGTTGCCCCCGGGACAATTGTTGATTATGTTAAGGGATGCAACGTTACAGGAACTGAACTTAACGAAATATCAAAAGCAGTTCAGACTGCCCGTAAAGCTGATGTCGCCATAGTTGTCCTGGGTGAGAATGAATGGCAGTCGCCGAAAAAGACCGGGACCGACGGTGAGGGCTATGATGTTGCAACCCTGGAGCTTACCGGAATGCAGGAAAATCTTCTCAAAGCAATTAAAGCTACCGGTAAACCCGTAGTGCTCGTTCTGATTAACGGACGACCCCTGGCTGTCATGTGGGCAGCAGAAAATATCCCGGCGATCCTTGAAGCATGGATTCCGGGTGAAGAAGGCGGGACTGCAATTGCCGATATCCTGTTCGGTGATTATAATCCGTCACGTAAGCTGACGATTACAGTTCCACGGCATGCCGGACAACGCCCTGTTTACTACGATTATATGCCATCCAAAGAATACTGGCTCGAAAATGCCTGGGGGAAGCCGTATGCTGATATGCTTCCGACACCCCTCTGGGAGTTCGGATTTGGTCTCAGTTATACGAAGTTTGAGTATTCAAACCTGAGAGTAGAACCAGCTGAAACCGGTACTTTTGGTGAGATTATGATAAGTGCAGATGTAAAGAATACAGGACCGAAAGAAGGAAAAGAAGTTGTCCAGCTTTATATCCGGGATTTGAAAGCATCTGTGGAAGTGCCTGTAAAAGAGCTTAAAGGATTTGAGAAGGTCAGTCTTGCCCCGGGTGAAACGAAGAGTGTTAAATTCATTGTCACTCATGAGGACCTTATGTTCCTCGACAGATCATTGACCTGGGTTGTGGAATCCGGCGATTTCCAAGTGCTTGTCGGGAGCTCCTCAGCCGATATCAGGCTGAAGGGGAATTTTATTTTGAAATAAAAAGATATGTTAAACAAAAAATAACAACATGAAAGTGAATAATATTTGTCTGACAACCATTGCAGTCATACTGTTTGCAGGATCACCTTGCATTTTACCGGCATCTGAAGTTAATAGCAGGGCTGATCAGGACACTCAGCCAAAGAAGCTTGAGAATCCAGTAACAGTTCAGTATCTTAAGTCAACGCTGAGAAAGAACACACCGCGTCTGGTTCTGACACCGGCAATAGAAAAAAACCTCAGGTCAAAACTTAAGACCGATCCTGTTGTAAAAAATTACTATGCAAACATGAAGGTGAGCGCAAAAGATATTCTTACACGTCCGGCGCTTACAAGGAATGTAATTGGACGCAGGTTACTCGGCACCTCACGCGAAATGTTGTCGCGGATGACCATCCTGTCGATGGTATACAGGATCGACAGAGAACCTGCAGTTCTGAAGAAAATTAATGAAGAGCTGCTCGCGGTATGTAATTTCACTGACTGGAACCCGTATCATTTCCTTGATGTGGCGGAGATGTCGATGGCGGTTGCATTTGCAGTGGACTGGGTCGGAAACTGGCTGCCAAAAAGCACACTGGAACTTGCCAAAACATCACTTATCAGGAAAGGTCTGGAGCCAAGCTTTGTGAAAGGCAATTTCGGATGGGTCAACGGAGGCAATAACTGGAACCAGGTTTGTAACGGAGGGATGATCGCTGCTGCGATTGCCATTGCAGAAAAGGATCCCGAACTGGCTGCAAAGACTATAAGCCGATCCCTTGACGGCATGCCGGGAGCCCTCAGGCAATATGCACCCAGCGGGGTTTACCCTGAAGGCGCCACATACTGGGATTATGGTACCAGCTTTTCGGTTACCACGTCATCGATCCTTCAGAGTGCATTCGGAACTGATTTCGGACTGGCTGCCTATCCTGCTTTTCTTGAAAGCGCCAATTTCAAAATGCTGAGCGAGGCACCTTCCGGATACTACTTTAATTTTGCCGACTGCGGTGACAGAGCCGGTTCTAACGGCGACATCATTCTGGCCTGGTTTGCGATGAAAACAGGCAATCCTCTGTACCTGGAGAAGGAAAATTTCCTCCGCCCCGTCGAAGGTACGCCAAGACTTTCTAGGTTGGCCGGCCCCGGACTGGTATGGCTGTCACAATTTACTGAAAAAACAGGATCAACTCTTCCGCTTAACTGGTTCGGAGACGGCTCAAATCCCCTTGTTGTTTTCCGCGGTGGGGAAAAGGATCCTAAGAATTATTACTTCGGAGGAAAAGGCGGACAGGGTACGCTAAGTCATGGCAACCTTGATGCCGGAAGTTTTGTTTTCGAACTGAACGGCGTAAGATGGGCCATTGACCCGGGTAACCAGGACTACAATACGCTTGAGCAGGCAGGTTTTAATCTGTGGAGTTCGTGCCAGGAGTGTGAGCGCTGGACACTGCTGACAAAAGGTAATCAGGGTCATAGTACACTGACCGTTGATGATGCAAGATTTCCTGTAAGTGCAAGGGCTCCGATAACTGATTTCAAGGCGGGTCCTGTTCCTGAAGCTACAGTCGACATGACCCCGATCTTCAGGGGCCGGCTTCAGAGCGCAAAAAGGAAGTTCATAAAAGATTCTGACCATTCAATTGTTATTGAAGATCAGATAGTTCTGGAAGATTCCACAAAAAGCATCACATGGGCAGTGATGACAACAGCAGAAGTAACTCCGACACCTGACGGAGCAGTTCTCCAGCAGGACGGGAAGGAACTTCTTCTTAAAATATCCTCACCTGCAGGAGTCAGGATTTCAACCTTAATGATGGACCCGCCTCCTCTTAAGCTTGATAAAAGGATCCCCAACCTGAAGAGGATTGAGATCAGGATGCCTGCTTACATTTTTACCGAAGGAAAAGGAACTGTCAGGGTGAGACTGACTGCTCCTGAATAGCAGATGGAATTAAAATTTCAATATTGCCGGAAGTCATATTTTAGTCTGTTTATAAATATTTATATACGATGTATTCCTTTGTGTTCCTTAGTGATAACCTTAACGGGACTTTGTTGTAAGAAGATTTAACTTCAAAGTTGCACAAAGGTTTACTCTAAGGATCACAATGTAAATGTGGTTTAAACAAAAAAGCTGTCATTATGAAAAATTCAAAATTATTAATTGCCACTCTGCTCCTGTCAATTTTTTCATTTTCTGTATTGAATGCAGAGCTGAAACCCAGAGAACGCAACATCCTTGCCAATGAAGCAAAAGCCATTAACCTGGCATCAGCCATGATAACGGATAATTCATGGAATAAGCTGCCCGGTTACAAATCCAGATCCTTCTGGGACGGATTACCGGCAGGTACCCGCCAGGAATATATCGGAAGGGCTGAAAAATACCTGACCTACGACTGGCCTGTCGTTAAAGCTACCGACTACCTTGAGTTTATACGGTCGGGAGATCGCCGCCAGCAGGTCTATTCAGCCTGCAGCAATGCACTTATTTCACTTGTTATGGGAGAGCTGGTCGAGGGTAAATCCCGGTTCCTTGACCAGATAATTAATGGCGTCTGGTATTACAGCGAGCAAACCTGGTGGGGCTGGTCGGCTCACCTCGGGCCCCAGAAAGCAGGCTCCGGATTGCCCGATGTAAATGATCCGATAGTTGACCTCGGAGTCGGAGAAGTTACATCAAACCTTTCATGGACATATTATCTGTTCAAAGAAGAATTTGACAAGGTTCATCCGTTGATTTCAAAAAGACTCCTACAGGCAATCACAACCAAAGCGCTGACTCCGTACTTTGAAAGGGAGGATTTCGGATACATGGGCTTCAGGGGTGGCCGTCCGAATAACTGGAATCCATGGGTCAATTACAACATGCTTACAAGCTATCTGCTCCTCGAGACCGATCCAGTAAAAAAAGTAGCTGAGGTTACAAAGATCCTCAACTCACTCGACAAGTTCATTAACGGGTATTCCGATGACGGAGGATGCGATGAAGGCCCTTCCTACTGGGGTGCAGCAGGTGCACTTATGTATGAAAACCTCGAGATCATGAAGAACATAACAAATGGCAAATTCGATGTTTTCGATGAACCGCTCATCCGTAACATGGGACAATACTTCTACAAGGTAAATATTCATGCTCCCTATTTCATAAACTTTGCCGATGCCGATGCCACCACAGGCGGTAATGCATCCATTGTTTATAGGTACGGGAAAGCAATCAATGATCCCATCATGTGGAAATTCGGCGCTTATATCGCCCAGAAAGGCTATAAGGGAGAAGGAGCGCTCAGTGGTAAAATTGGTGATCAGATAAAGAACCTCGGCATTATTCCGGAGATACTTAAAGCTGAAGGAGAGGAAGCGCTTGTTGCCGACTTCTGGTTTCCGGATACGGAGGTTGCCGGTGCACGTGATAAGGCAGGCAGCTTCACCGGATTTTTCTTTGGCGCCAAGGGAGGTTTCAACGCTGAAAGCCATAATCACAATGATATCGGATCATGTCTGATGTATTTCGACGGCAAACCATGCCTTATCGACCTCGGACGCGAAGAATACGTTGCAAAGACCTTCAGTTCAAGACGTTATGAAATATGGACAATGCAGTCGGGTTATCATAACCTGCCGGCAATAAACGGTGCGGATCAAATGCAGGGTGCTGATTTCAAAGCCAGGAATTCAACCTTTGCGGCAAATGCGAAGTCCGCTACATTTTCAACTGACATTGCAGGAGCATACACTGCAGATGCTAAGGTTAAGAGCTGGATCCGGAGCTACACTCTAAACAGGGGTAAAAGCTTTGTGATCCGCGACAACTATATTCTTTCTGAAGTGGTTCCGGGCAAAACAACAAGTTCAAATCTTATTACTTACTGCAAGGTTACCCAGGTCAAACCGGGGTTATTGAAATTTCAGGGCGACGGATTTACACTGAATATGTCGTATAATCCAAAAGTGGTTGCACCAAAAATCGAGTTTATCGAGATAACTGACCGTTCTCTGAAACGCTACTGGCCTGATGGTGTTACCCGGGTGAAACTGGAATTCCTTAATCCGGGCCTGAAAGGTTCTGATACTGTAACATTCACAAAATCAGTTTAATTACATTTGTTATGGCAAAAAAACATCTTCTTACATCAATTGTTTCAGTATTCCTGCTTTCAGGGATTTTACAAGTCCTTATTGCGCAGGAATCGAGGTTCCCTCAGATGACGCTTCCGGAAAAACTCCTTGCATCACTGAAATCCGGACATCCCAGGCTGCATGCAACCAAAGCTGATTTTGAGGCGCTGAAAGGCAGGATCACGACTGATGAGACACTTAAAAAGTGGTATGATGCTGTTAAAACCAGCGGTGACAGGATCCTCGGTGAGGAACCAAGCATATATATAATTCCGGATGGTCTGCGTCTGCTGAGTACGAGCAGGAGAGTAGTAAACAGGATGTTCACACTGGGTTTCCTGTACCAGATGGAAGGGGATAAAAAATATGCCGAAAGAGCGTGGAAAGAACTTGAAGCAGTTTCAAAATTCCCTGACTGGAATCCAAAACATTTCCTTGATGTGGGAGAGATGACCAATGCCTTCGGGATTGCCTATGACTGGATGTACGATTACTGGAATACTGACCAGAAGAATATTATCAAAAGCGCCATCATCGAAAAGGGTCTTTGCCGGGCAATGATGGCATATGAAGGTGTAGCTGTCCAGAACCACAGCTGGTGGATCAGGTCAGAGCATAACTGGAACCAGGTCTGCCATGGCGGAATAGGGATCGGCGCTCTGGCAATAGCCGACGAGGATCCGAAACTGGCAGAATATATTCTACGGAATGTAATAAAATACCTGCCTTATGCTATGGTGCACTTCGGTCCCGACGGAGCCTGGAATGAAGGTCCCGGTTACTGGGGATATGCAACACAATATAATATTTATATCCTGTCGGGGCTTCAGACAGCGCTTGGCACCGATTTTGGCCTGAGCAATATTGAAGGTTTCTCCAAAACAGTTCTTTTCCCGATGTATCTCACCGGGCCTTTCAACAGGTCATTCAATTATGCCGATGGCGGCGACGGACCTACAGGCGGCTCGCAACTATACTGGCTTGCAGCAAAATACAATGCACCGCTTGCCGCTAAATATCAGTTGCAGCTGACGAGGTCGGGTTCACCACTCGACCTATTATGGTACTCAAAGGAACTGGCTGACAGGCAGGCTCAGCTTCCTCCGCTGGCTGCCTATTACAGGGCTTCAGAAGTTGCCACGATGCGGGGAGCATGGGATGACAGGAATACATGGTTTGTCGGTTTTAAAGCAGGCGACAATAACGCCAATCATAGTAATCTCGACCTCGGGAGCTTCGTGCTCGACGCTTACGGAAAAAGGTTTATAATGGACCTTGGCGCCGATAATTATAACGCCCCCGGGTATTTCAGCACAGGGGCAAACGGACCCCGCTGGAATTATTACAGGATGAGGGCCGAAGGGCATAACACCCTGGTAATTAATCCGGGCACAAAGGCTGATCAGGATCCGCTTGCATTTGCCGGAATTAAAAAGTTTAACTCAAAAGGTAATACGGCATTTGCTGTAGCCGACCTGACGCCGGCTTATGCTGCCGAAGCAAAGAGTGTGCAGCGCGGAATTGCACTGGCCGGGGGAAATACGGTTGTCATCAGGGATGAGGTAACAACAGGTAAACCGTCTCAGCTGTACTGGTTCCTGCATACAAGGGCTGAACTTAAGCTGGCCGGAAACGCAAAAAGAGCAACCCTTACCATCGATTCTGCACAGGTTGTGGCTGAGATCGTTTCACCGGCAAATGCGAAGTTTACAATAATGAATGCCGAACCACTGGCCACTTCTCCCAAAGCGGAAAACAATAAGAATGAAGGGATCAGGAAGCTGGCAATCTCTCTGGCAGGAATTGCAAATACGAACATTGTGGTGGTAGTAAGACCGGTGAAAGGCAGGGCTTCTGCTGCAGCCGCGTTCCTTAAACCGCTAAGCAGCTGGTAAATATATTGTTCAATCGCTTCCCTTTCTATGTTTAATTGATTTTCCCCTTTTGTTTGCTATATTGTGGCCCAAATTAATTCAGGTTATATGGTCACAGGTATACTCAGGGAAGGCGGCAACGAAAGCAGAGTTGCAATGCTTCCGGGAGAAGCAGCTGTATTGCAGAAGCTTGGGACGCAGGTTCTTGTTGAAAATGGTGCAGGAGCGAATTCTTTTTCAACCGATGAGGAATACACTAAGGCTGGTGCTACACCCGTATCGCGCAAAGAGATCTTTTCAAAATCTGACCTCATCCTTTCGGTTAATGCAGTGCCGGTTGATGATCTGGGATATTGCCGGAAAGGCCAGGTCCTTTGTTCAGTTATTAATGTAGCTGAAAGCGGGGAGTGGCTGGAGAAGGCCAGAACCGCAGGTCTTACAGTTCTTGCACTGGATATTATTCCCCGTACCACCCGCGCACAGGCTATGGATATACTATCATCGATGGCGACGGTATCGGGTTATAAGGCTGTGCTTGAGGCAGCAAGCTTATTACCAAGGTTCTTCCCGATGTTCATGTCTGCCGCCGGAACTATCAAACCTTCAAGGGTGCTCATCCTGGGAGCAGGTGTTGCAGGATTGCAGGCAATAGCCATCGCAAGGAAACTTGGCGCCGTTGTTGAGGTCTTTGATGTCCGGTCTGCTGTAAAGGAGGAGGTGAAAAGTCTTGGAGGAAAATTCATTGAAGTTGAAGGTGCAAAAGAAGATGCTGCAGCCGGTGGTTATGCAATTGAACAGACGGAAGAGTTTAAGAACAAACAGAGGGAGCTTATCCAGCAGCGTGCCATCGCAGCCGATGTTGTGATCGCTACCGCCCAGATACCGGGAAAGAAAGCTCCGGTACTTGTGTCAAAGGAAACAGTCCGTTCAATGAAGCCAGGTTCGGTAATCATTGATCTCGCCGCATCAAGCGGAGGTAACTGCGAACTGACTGAAAATGGCAAATCGGTTATGATTAACGGCGTCAAAATAATCGGTAAATCAGATTATCCCTCAGATATGCCTGTTGATGCCAGTAAAATGTTCGGGAATAACCTTATCAACCTTCTGAAAATAATGCTCAACAAGGAAGGAAACCTTAACCTGGATATGCAGGATGAGATAATTAATGGGACTACTGCTGTTCACAACGGTGAATACGTCAGTCAGAGGGCTAAACAATTACTTAATATAAAATAATATATGGAAAATATACTCGGATTCTTCCTTCAGCACAGAGAAGCTATTTTTATTGTAATTCTGTCTGTATTCCTGGGCATTGAAGTTATAAGCCATGTTCCGGCCATACTTCATACACCGCTCATGTCAGGGGCCAATGCCATTCACGGAGTTGTGATAATCGGAGCCATCATTGTAATGGGACATGCTGAAACGACAGGATCGATGATACTGGGTTTCCTGGCAGTCGTTCTCGGGACTCTCAATGTTGTTGGCGGTTTTGTTGTAACCGACCGCATGCTCGAGATGTTTAAAAAGAAGAAATAGGATCCTATGGTAATGTTAAATTTCAATGGAATGGATAATATGTCTCAGTTTCCATACGGCATCTCTGTAATGGAAATTACCTATGTGGTGGCTTCCGTACTTTTTATTCTTGGTTTGAAAATGCTCAGCCATCCTCTTACGGCACGCAGGGGTAATATCCTGGCAGCTTTCGGGATGGGCTTCGCGATAATAGCTACAATTCTCTTCCATAAGAAAGATGGTGAACCGATCGGAAATATTCCATGGATACTTGCAGCAATAATAATAGGTACAGTCATTGGCTGGATTATAGCGAAGAAGGTAAAGATGACGGCCATGCCTCAACTGGTCTCTTTCTTTAATGGCATGGGAGGGGCAGCAGCTGCTCTGATATCTATGATGGAATTTCCCCATGTAAGCAGTGATCTTATCGCAAGGCAGGGTATGGCGAACGGACAGGTGCTGGCCATCCTTCTCGGGCTTATGATTGGAACAATATCATGGGCCGGAAGTATGATCGCTTTCGGTAAGCTTGACGGCTGGATAGGTGATCTCAGGATCAGATCTTTGAAGTATGTGAACATCGCCATACTTATTTTACTGATAGGCTTTATTGTATTTATTATGACCCGTGATGTGGAAGCAGCTTCCGAACTGACACACTGGATCTATATAATGTTTGCTGTTGCCGTTATATATGGCGTCCTGTTTGTGATGCCAATAGGCGGTGCCGATATGCCTGTAGTGATTTCCCTTCTGAACTCTTTTACAGGTGTCGCTGCCGCAATGGGAGGCTTCCTCTATAATAACCAGGCAATGCTTACCGGAGGTATACTTGTCGGATCGGCAGGTTCTATCCTCACTGTTCTGATGTGCAAAGCAATGAACAGGTCTTTGCTGAATGTCATAGTGGGTGTCTTCGGAGGAGGAGGCCAGTCCGGCCTGGAAGCCACAGGATCCATAAAAGAAATAACTCTTTCAGATGCTGCTGTTCTCCTCAGCTACTCGAAAAAAGTTGTTATTGTGCCGGGTTACGGTCTTGCCGTGGCACAGGCTCAACATATTTGCCACGAACTCGATAAGATCCTTGACGAAAAAGGAGTTGAAGTCAGATATGCAATTCATCCGGTTGCCGGAAGAATGCCAGGACATATGAATGTTCTGCTTGCTGAAGCAGATGTTCCTTATGAGCAGCTTATTGAAAGCGATGAGATCAATCCCGACCTTCCAAATACTGATGTGGTTGTAGTAATAGGTGCAAACGATGTTGTAAACCCGGCAGCGGAAGATGATCCTTCAAGCCCTATCTATGGAATGCCGATAGTTAAAGCAAGGAATGCAAGAAATATTATCGTGATGAAGCGGGGCATGGGAAAAGGTTATGCGGCAATTGAAAACCTCCTGTTCTTTGATAATAAGACCAGAATGCTGTTCGGCGATGCTAAAAGCAGTCTGCAGAACCTTGTAAATGAGGTAAAGAGCTTATAACCGATTCTTCAACAGAAATATGATAAATAAATTCTTATACAAGTATTTAATCCCCGGTTTAATTCTTGTGGCAATTGCTTCTGCCTGTTCAGATAATAAAGACAGATTTTCAGCCTTTAATCTGAAATGTGAGCATCTTGAAAATCCACTTGGAATAGATGTTAAGAATCCAAGGCTTTCCTGGCAGATGAAAGATGACAGGATGGGAGCAGGTCAAAGTGCTTTCAGAGTGGTTGTAGGACGCGATTCAACTGATGTTTCCCTTGGAAAGGGCGATATGATGGATTCAGGCAAGACCGGATCGGACCGCAACCTTATTGTCTATGCAGGTTTGCCGCTGTCACCGCTGACAAGGTATTTCTGGAGCATTCAGATATGGGACAAAAAGGGAGAACTTTCTGAAATTTCACGTGTGGCATCATTCGAAACAGGAATGATGGAACCGCGGAACTGGAAAGGCAGCTGGATAGCCGACACACGTGATATTAATCTGAAGCCGGCGCCTCTGTTCAGAAAATCATTTACAATCCCGGGAGAAATAAAATCTGCCAGAGCTTATATTGCTGTTGCAGGTCTGTACGAACTTTATATAAATGGTAAGAAAGTGGGGAATCACCGGCTTGACCCTTCATATACAAGGTTTGATCGCCGTACGCTTTACCTTACACATGATATCACTTCTTTGCTGAAAACTGGTGAAAATGCTGCAGGAGTGCTGCTGGGCAACGGCTGGTATAATCACCAGTCAACGGCAGTGTGGTTCTTCCATGAAGCCCCCTGGCGTGCCAGACCAAAGCTCTGTATGGATATACATATCAATCTCAGGGATGGTACTGAAATAATTATTCCGACCGGCACAGACTGGAAGACATCATTAAGTCCATTGACCTTCAATAGTATATACACGGCTGAGCATTATGATGCCAGGCTTGAAAAGCCGGGATGGGACATGCCCGGTTATGACGATTCAGACTGGCAGAATGCGATCAACGTTCATGCACCCTCCCTGAATATCACCGCACAGGTAATGCATCCTGTGAGAGCAGAAGCTGAGATACCGGCCCGGTCAGTGAAAAAGTTCAGCGACCGGAAATATGTCTTTGACCTCGGCAGGAATATTGCCGGCGTAAGCAGGTTGAAGGTAAGGGGCGAAAAAGGAACTGTTATACGGATCAAACATGCAGAGCGGCTTAACCCCGATTGCTCTGGCTGAAAAGATAAAAAATGCAATAAATGAGAAATACCTGAACAGGGAGACTGCGATTTACGGCAGCGGATATCAGACAGAACTGAGTGTTCCCCTGATGTGGGATATTGTACCTGATGACATGAAGCAGAAAGTTGCCGGTAATCTTGCAGAAAAGGTAAAAGCTGATGGCGAAAAGATAGATGTGGGTCTGCTTGGGACAAAAGCATTATTGAATGCATTGAGTGAAAACGGTTATTCAGATCTTGCTTTCCGGCTTGCCGTCAAGGACACATATCCTTCATGGGGCTGGTGGATCGTAAACGGAGCAACAACCTTACATGAGAACTGGGCCATAAATCCTGAATCCGATATATCCATGAATCATATTATGTTTGGAGAGATAGGAGCATGGATGTATAAAGCTCCCGGAGGAATATTCCCTGATGAGGAGAAACCGGGATTCAAAAATATTTTACTGAGACCTCAGTTCGTGACAGGACTGGATCAGCTCGAAGCCAGACATGATGGTCCTTATGGAACCATTGTATCTTCCTGGGAAAGAGACGGGGATGAAATAATTTACAGGGTAATTATTCCTGCCAACAGCACTGCCACTTTTTATCCAGGATCAGATAAGGTGCTGGAAGATAAAGCTGACATAGGAAAAAATAAATATATCAAATCCTTCAGTCAGGGCAAGGACCTGGTGCTCAATCTGGAAGCAGGAAAGTATGAATTTACAATCAAAAATACCGGCAGGTCTGATGGAGAGAAGTAGAAAACCGTGAGATTCTTGAAGATACTAACACAGAGTTACACAGAGGTTCCACAGAGGATACACAGAGGATTCCAGGAAGAAAAGCTGTTAACCTTATGAGTTTTGGGGGGCAAAAGTTTCCCCTCCTTTTTTTTAAGGAGGGGTGGCCAGACCACAAAATCACCTACCATGCAGAAATATAAATAGTCTGGCCGGGGTGGTTAATTTAATTTTCATTTGTTACTTTTATTCTAATGGATAACAAGCCTCTTTAACCGAAAAAGTATCAACCACCCCGGCTGGGAAAGCAGAATTGCAAACATTCCAAGATCATTAATCCCAGCCACCCCTCCTTCAAAAGGAGGGGAAACTTATTTAGTTATAGTCCAAATAATTACAGCAGTTTTTGTTAGAAAAATATTCATATAATTTACCTCTCTGGTCCACAGAGGCACAAAGAAAAATCTCTGTGTAACTCTGTGGAACCTCTGTGTAACTCTGTGTAACTAAAATTAATACTCTATGTCATTCGGGAAAGTCCTCAACTCCGGATTTACAGATTGCTTGATATCAACCCCCTCTATTACCTGTAACATATCGAACCATGCCACCCCTGCAGAGGGCATCTGTAAAATAACATTTGCTTTAGGTGGAAGATCGGTCCGGACCGGAATTGTTATGCCGGTCATGTATTCCTGCCATTTATTGCTGAGTTGAAATCTTTTTGATCCGTAATCTCCGAGTGCAACTTCAAAGAACTGCTGCTTTTTCAGTTGAGTTGTATCAGGTATCTGCTCAGGATCTGCTTTGGCATATACAGAGATATAATATGTCATTCCCGGCCGGATTTTGAAAGGGAAAAATCTCAGTTTTGCACTTTTATTACTAACTGGAGTTATAAGTCTCAATGAATGATTTCCTTCGTAATGTTCACGCGGATCAAGGAAAAAGGTGGCTCCTCTGTCGCTATTGTTCCATGCATAACATGATGCCGGTATTCCCGGGCTTGCCGTATCCTCAAATCCGCTGTCCCTGATAAGGTTCCCCTTCCATGGTTTTACATTCTCTCTCATATTTTCCACATTAATCAGGTAAACATGGGTACCAAGAGCAGAGAGCTGGTCTGAAAAACGACCGCTGGTAACCTGTATTGCCCTGTTTTCAAAGACTACCCTGGTTTTTCCCTGAAGAGATCCTGATATTGAATAATCTGCTCTCTGTGGTGAGTTTGTTTTATTGGCAGCAACTATCATGAGTTGCCCCCGGTGTTTAAATGATTTTACCAGAATATTCTCCGATGTGCATGTGACAGGGATAGCCGGTTCATCGGAAAGGAGCCAGGGAGTCATTTCAGCTATCTCAACAGCCATTCTTCCGCATTCATTCCACAGAGCTGTTGATTTTGGAAAAAGGTTAAGTCCTTCCCTGACGAAGTACTGGATACCTTTAACCCCGTTAATTACCGACTGGTATGTCATTGCCCTTGCCTCCTGTATTGTCGGTTCCCTGCTCCATATCTCTCCGCCGCCGAACACCTGTGGTACCATCCAGACCGGTCTTTTCCCCCTGAATTCATCCGCCAGGGATTTTGCCACATTACCGGGAAGCGTAACAGGTGAATCAGGTATCGGATAGGGATCTGCCATTACAATATCAAGTGCATCAATGTAATTCTTCGAAGCCAGCCATGGAGCCATGAACACCATTGAAACAGGATGCCAGGGATCATTTTCCTTTATCAGCGTGTAGACGACCTTTAGAGTATCGGGATGTATCATGTACCCGTTTGGCTCATCGGCAATATACCATGCCAGGAGGGCGGGATGATCACGGAAGACCTCAATTTCATTAAGGAGAAGGGCCTTTTTCTGTGACCATGTGAGGCCTTCAATTTTAGAATTCACTCCACCTCCTCCTGAAACAGACAACAGATTATAATGGACTTTCATTCCCAGTTGTGCACACCGGTCCATGTAAGCCTTTCTGGCCTCAAAAGAGGCTGGCAATATTTTCTGGTAAGGTGAAATCATATTGAATCCCTTAACCGCTTCTTCTTCCGGAAGGGAAGGATTAACCGGTGAATAGCAGTAGAATCCGACCGGAAAAAACGGCCTTCTGTTTACTATTATTCCTCCAGTCAGCCGGTCTGTCTTAACCTCGTTAGGTTTATAATCCAGCTTTAGAAGATCGGTTTTTGCAATGAACCTGGTGATACTGCCGGAAACCCTTATATCGGCAATTAACCTGTAAAAGCCTTTGTCAATATCTGGTTTAAAAGGAATTCTTAAAATCCTTTGCCCGGGTATGCCGTTCCATACGCAGAGAGTATCCTTATTAGAAAGCATTACAGATACATTTATCCTGTTGGAAACATAACTCCATGGGATATGAAGTATCATTTCGGCATTTTCTTCAAAAGAATAAAATGAAAATCTTGTATTTAATCTGAATGCAAGGGAATCAACCTTTTGCGATAATCCCTGGTTGGTAAATACAATAATTACTAATAATACGATTTTACCGGATCTTTTCACAGAATAAGTTATTTGACAGTTTTCAGGTTTTAAAATTATTAATTCCGGTAGAAATCGTATTTTTGTTATAGGAGAAGTTATCAATACATACTGACATAACGCAACCTGTACCATAGATGATCCATCATTATTGTATAGCGACGCATATTCCGGTATTAGTAATCAATCATCCAAGCCTATGATAATAAGTTTTCAGGTCCGTTGATAATTGTTTCAAACTGCCGGTGCGGCAATCTCATATCAGGACCATTGTACCGTTTTTTAATCTTTTATTTTTAATTTAAAATCTGCTAAATCTATGAAAGAGAAAAAGAAGATTAGTTCATTTTTCCTGACCGGAAAAAGGATCAGAAGCTTCATTACGGTAAAACTGGATGCCGGAGAAAACAGGAGCAATCTTTTCCGTGATGATTATTTCATAAGGCTTTCCGAGACAATACTGCTCAGAGCAGAGGCTAAGCAACGCAGCGGTGATAAAAACGGTGCTGCAAATGATATAAATCTTCTCAGGAACAGGGCTCAGTGTACTTATCTGGTTACTGCTGCCGATATGGATGATAATTTCAACCTGATTCTCGACGAGCGTGCACGTGAACTGGTCTATGAAGAGTGCAGATGGAACACCTTACTGAGAATGGGTGGAACCATAGCTGTAGACCGTATATCACAATATGCTTACTGGCCCGAAGCGCAGGCTACACTGACCTTCGATTATAATCTCTGGCCAATACCCCAGACTGTTATTGATACAAACAAGGATAATGTGCTTGAGCAAAATCCGGGATGGGAATAATAAAACATTTCACAGGGAAGCTGGCATCAGTCTTGATTTTAAGCCTGATTGCCGGCTGTTCCTGCAGGAACACTGTGACAAATGAAGGATTCAGGAAAGAGATCAGCCCTGACCTCAGGGCTGATTTCCCGGATCCTCCTCCTTATGCAAGGTTGAGAGCGTTCTGGTGGTGGCTCAACAGCAACATCACCAAAGAGTGCATAACACAGGATCTTGAAGCCATGAAGGCTAACGGTTACGGGGGAGCAATTATCTTTGATGCAGGATCATCCAATTATACTGTGGCAAAAAAAACAGATCCGGGCCCGGCATTCCTGAGCGAAAAATGGATGGAATTATATGGTCATGCAGTAAAGGAGGCTGACCGCCTCGGTCTGGAACTGACGATCAATGTCCAGAGCGGATGGAACCCGGGCGGACCATCCGTTACCCCCGAAATCGCAATGAAGAAAATAACATGGAGCGAAACAGATTTCAGGGGTCCGGCAAAAATCAGTTCTGCCCTGCCTGACCCGCCATCTGAGTTACTGTATAAAGATATTCTTGTTCAGGCTATAAGAAAGAATCCTGCTTACCAGGATACCCTTGGAATCAAAAATTACGGAATAAAAATATTGCGCGACCGGATTGGCTGGTCAGGCATTTATCCTCTTTACAAATTAAGGGAGGATTATGTTGAAGAACCCATTAATCCGCTTAACCCGGATGACATATTTGATGTGACAGGATTCTTTAACAACGGAATTCTTGAATGGGATGTGCCTGAGGGAGAATGGACAATTATCAGATACGGTATGACCTGCACGGGGGTTAAGGTTTCAACTTCGAGTGACGGCTGGGACGGACTTTCAATGGATCACTTGAGCAGGGATGCCTTACTTCAGTACAACGATGATGTAATCTCAAAGCTGATTACTAAAGCAAAGCAGGAGGGAAATTCCCTCAAATTCATTCATACCGACAGCTGGGAAATGGGAGTTGCAAACTGGACTCCCCGATTCATGGAGAAATTCAGGGAACTCAGGGGATATGATATGACTGATTATATGCCGGTAATAACAAACAGGATCGTTGTAAACCGCGATATTTCAAACCGTTTCCTTCATGATTTCCGCAGGACCGTAAGCGATCTGATCGCTGATGAATTTTACAGGACATTCTCAGAAATTGCACATCAGAACTCTGTATACACACATCCTGAATCAGGAGGACCACATTCAGCACCTATCGATGCAATTAAGACAATGGGCTATAATGACGTTCCTATGGGTGAATTCTGGGTACGTTCAAATACACACAGAATATCAGATGCACAGAGACTATGTGTTAAACAGAGTGCCAGTGTAGCTCATGTTTACGGAAAACAATTTGTTGCCGCAGAAGGCCCTACAAGCATAGGACCACACTGGGAAAGGCCTCCGAAAGATTGTAAGAATGTGATTGACAGAATATTCTGCTCAGGGGTGAATAGGATAGTCTGGCATACATATACTGCTTCTCCTGACGAATACGGAGAACCCGGCAATGAATACTTTGCCGGAACACACATGAACAGGCATGTAACATGGTGGAAAGAATCTGAGGCATTTATAAGATATATGAACCGCTGTTCTTTTCTTCTCTCCCAGGGGAGCTTTGTTGCAGATGCCCTGTATTATTACGGTGATGATACTCCTAATTTCGTTTTTCTTAAGGAAGAGGTTACCGACCTTGATCCGGGATACGACTGGGATAAATGCAGCCTCGGTGTTCTGCTTGACAGGGTAAAGATTAAAGATGGAAGAATTGTACTTCCCGACGGAATGACTTACTCAGTCCTTGTTCTTCCCGAAGAAAAAGCCATTAATATCATGCTGATGCGAAAGCTTGAGAAACTGGTTCGCGACGGAATGATCCTTATAGGACCTAAACCTGAGAGATCCACAGGATTGGCAGAGTACCCTGATGCTGATAGAGAGGTTTCTGAAATTGCCGGAAGGCTTTGGGGAAATATTGACGGCGAAAATACTAAAGTGAACAACTACGGAAAGGGGAAAGTCGTCTGGGGACAATCTCCGGGTGAGGTTTTAAAGTCTTCCGGTCCGGGTCCGGATTTCACTTTCTCTTCAGCAGGCGACAGCACATTTATTGAATATATACACAGGACAACAGGTAAGGAGGAAATATACTTTGTTGTAAACCGTCTTGCCAGGTATGGTATCTATGATACTAAGTACAGATATCTTACCGATCTTCCGGACAGATATGAGGAGGTTGTATGCAAATTCAGAGTTTCAGGCAAAATACCCGAATTATGGGATCCGATGAGCGGTGAAATAAAAAAGCCGGCGATATATATCGATGACGGACAGTTCACTTATGTCCCAATACATTTAAATCCGGAAGGTTCGGTATTTGTAGTGTTTTCTCCCGGTCAGACCGGCAATCATGTTACAAGAGTGGTGAAAGATGGAAAGGAAATCTTCCCTGTGCCGGGACTGGCAGGTTCATTATTTCCTGCTGTAGATTGTTATTTCAAAGAAAACAATATTGTTGCAAGGTTTTCGCAACCGGGTAATTACACACTCCGCTTTTCCGACGGCAGGGAATTGTCATTCAATGAAGCAGAGCCATATTCTGAGATACCCATATCTTCTTCAGCAGAAATTAAATTCCTTAATCGCTGGGGCCCGGAGGAGATGATAACAATTAATGAATTTCAATCCTGGACGGATTTCAAAGATAAGAGGATCAAATACTACAGCGGACCGGCCGAGTATTTAATATTCTTTAATATTGACCGGAGTATAACCAAGGACCGAAAGATATATTGTGACCTTGGAAATGTTCAGGAGATTGCCGCTGTCTGGATCAATGATCAGTTTGCCGGTGTAACCTGGATCGCTCCCTTTGTTCTGGATATAAGCAGTTTTGTACAGGAAGGTAATAATAAACTGAAGATCAGGGTAGTGAATTCCTGGGTGAACAGACTGGTGGGAGATGGTGATCTGCCCCCGGAACAGCGTTATACACGTACGAATATCCTGAAGTTCAGTGGAGAAGACAGGGAAACATTTCTAAGAAAATCCGGATTGACAGATAATTTGAAGATTATAACTGTAAGAGAGATTGAATTAAAAAATGTAAGGGATTAAGATGTAAAATCAAAAAGCGGATGCTGTAATGGCATCCGCTTTATTTTTGGGTCTAAGTTATAGCTGGTTCTTGAAATTTCTATTTGAAAACGATCCTGAGCATTTTTTCATCTTCAATGATCCTTCCGTTATTTTCCGCAGGCTTCCAAGCAGGACCTTCTTTTATAAGCCTGATAGCTTCGGCTGTATATTCTTCACCCGGACTGCTGAGTACTTTAATGCTGTCTATATTTCCGGTTGCCCTTACAACAAAGCTTACAACGGCTACTGCATTTTCTCCTTCAGTGAGTGTCTGAGGTTTCCTGATGTTCTCTTCAATATATTTAGTAAAGCCATTATTTCCTGAGACAGGCTGGGGTGCAATATAACCTGCCGGATTCGATAATGCAGCTGTTGTGTCGGCTTTATTCTGCTGGTCAGATCCTGAGACCGGTGTGGCCGGCACTGATTCTGAATTATCTGCAGGGGCAGCCGTTGCCAGGATTGTATTCTCTCCCGTGTCCAGTGAATCAGCCGGAACCATCACAGGTGCAGGATCAGGAGTAACCTGGGGAAGCGAAGGAACAGTTCTGATATCAGGGATTGTCATCTGTGACATCGATTCAAATGCCTGAAATCCTGCAATCTGAGCCTGATTAGTCACAACCTTCATAAGTGCCGGTGTACCACTGTTCAGAAATTTGAACGGTCTGAACTGTTTTACCGAAATTTTCTTTTCGACCACAAGGTAAGCCGATGTGGCGACCAGAAGAATTATTACCGAAGCTATAATGCTGTAAATTAGCCGCTTCCTGTTTCTTACTCTTTTTTCTTCTTCTTCCTCTGCCAGATTTGTAAAGAAGGAGACTTCTTCTTCCGGAACTTCGGTAAAACCTTCTATTGCTGCTTCAGCATATTGATCCTTCCTGATGTTCTTCTGGAATGTGAACTCTTCTCTCTTTGTCATTTCTCCCCTTACATAGCGCTGGAATTCAAAGAGGATACTGTTACCGATTTCAACTTCTTGTTCTTTCATTTCTCTTCAATTCAAAGCGTGAAAACATTTCATACCCGGGCAAAGCTTTTTCCGGGCCTGCCCTGTATTCTGACTTTCATTTCTTATTTAAACTTTATACACAACTTTGGACTCCATACCCAAAGCTTTGATAAATTTAAATACAAATTGAAAAGGAATCTAAATTTTAATGGAATTATATGTTTCCCGGCCTACGGGAAATATCCGTTCGTCAAAATTTTCCCGGTTTTGACAAAAAAATCAGTCATTTTTTCTCAAAAACCGGTCGGTTTCTATTGCACATTTCCTCCCTGAAGCTATTGCATTTACTGCCAGACTGGCACCACTTACTGCATCTCCGGCTGCAAAAACACCTGAAAGGTTAGTGCACAGATTATCACCAACTTTTATATTCTTTCTGTTGTCAAGTTCAATTCCGGATCCATACGTAAATCCATCAGTAACCGGATGTAAAAATCCCAGTGCCAGCAGAATAAGATCAGCTTCAATGACTCTTCTTGTTCCGGGAACAGGTGTCATTATTTTTTTCCCGCCGATGGATTCCCATTTAACTTCCTCAATCTCTGCTCCCCGGGTAATACTTCCGTCTCCAACGAACCTGATTGTTGAAATGCCCCACAGCCTTTCACAACCTTCCTCGTGAGATGTTGATGTCTTCAGTATTCTGGCATACCAGGGCCACGGATTATCCTGAGCCCTCTCTGCAGGAGGTTTTGGAAGTATCTCGATCTGCGTGACACCTGCTGCTTTCTGCCTGATAGCCGTACCAACACAATCTGAACCGGTGTCTCCTCCCCCTATAACAAGTACTCTCTTCCCTTCAGCACTTTTCTCCCTGTCAGTTTCTGTAAGAATACCGGCATTCACCCTGTTCCGGGCTGTCAGAAAATCCATTGCGAAATGAATTCCCCTGAATTCACGGCCTTCCACATTAAGGTCGCGGGGAAATCCTGATCCTATTGCAATACAAACAGCATCATACTTAATTATGATCTCTCCAAATGGTATATCTGTTCCGATCCTGACTCCTGTTCTTACATCAACTCCTTCGCGGATCATAAGGTCAACCCTGCGGTCAATAACAGTCTTGCTGAGCTTGAAATCAGGAATTCCAAACCGGAGTATCCCTCCGGGTTTTTCATCCTTCTCAAACATTGTGACCAGATGGCCGGCATGGTTCAGGAGGTCGGCAGCAGCAAGTCCTGCCGGACCGCTTCCGATCACTGCAACTCTTTTCCCGGTGCGGACTTTTGGAGGTGCCGGTTTAATATATCCTTCGGCAAAGGCTTTTTCGGTAATGGCAACTTCGTTCTCGCGGATCGTGACCGGTTCATGACTTATATTCAGGACACAGGCATGCTCACAACCGGCAGGACATATCCTGCCGGTAAACTCCGGAAAATTGTTTGTTGCATGAAGACGTTCATAAGCTCCCCGCCAGTCACCCCTGTAGAGAAGGTCGTTCCATTCGGGAATTAAATTATCAACCGGACAGGCCCAGTGACAAAAGGGTATACCGCAATCCATACACCTGGAAGCCTGAAGCATCCTGTCCTCACTGTTCAGAGTCTGCTCAACTTCACTGTAATCACATATCCTTTCATGAAGAGGTCTGTTACCAGCTTCTTTTCTCCTGACTTTTAAAAATCCTGTAATATCTCCCATAAAACCTTATTATCACTTAAATAATTATACTCTTGATCCAAATTCAACATCCATCTCCACATCGGCAATCTTCTTTTTGATCTCTTCCAGCTTTTGTTCACTGAGTACTCTTTTATAATCATAAGGTATGACCTTTATGAACATTGGCAGATATCTTGAAGGATCCTTAAGGATCATTTCCGCTTTCCTGCTTCCGGTATATTCGTAATGACGTCTTATTAGTTCCTGAAGTTCCTTAAGATCTCCGGATTCTTCAACCAGTGAAAGTTCAACCATTCCCATATTGCAGAAGTAGTCAAAGTTTCCCGACTCATTAAAAACATATGCTATGCCACCGCTCATTCCCGCGGCAAAATTACTGCCGGTCATGCCGAGAACAACAATTCTGCCTCCCGTCATATATTCACAGCAATGATTGCCAACGCCCTCAACAACAGCAACTGCTCCGCTGTTCCTTACGCCGAATCTTTCTCCCGCAACTCCCGAAATATAAATTTCACCTCTTGTTGCCCCGTAGAGTACTGTATTACCTATTATAATATTCCTGTCCGGTTCAAAGGATGATTCCGGTGGGGGAACAACAATTATTCTTCCCCCCGAGAGACCTTTCCCCAGATAATCATTAGAATCACCTTCGAGTCGCAGTTCGATACCGGGAGCGAGGAATGCCCCGAAACTCTGACCTGCCGATCCGCTGAACCTGCACCTGATAGTTCCGTCCGGTAAACCCGCCGGTCCGTGAATCCGTGTGACTAATCCAGATAACATGGCTCCGGTGGTCCGGTCAGTATTCCTGATATTCATTTCAATATTTACAGGATGTCCCTCATGAATAGCCTTATTAGCTTCTCTTATCAGCTCGAGATCCAGCACATTTTCAAGCTTGCTGCCCTGCTTTTCAATACATCTGAACGGATTGGTTCCTGCTCCGGCAGGGACAGTGAGAAGAGAGCTGAGGTCGAGTTTCTTTGTTTTCCAATTGTCATTCGTAGTGGTCCTCTCGAGAAGATCAAGCCGTCCGATTATGTCGTCAAGGCTCCTGAAGCCAAGTTCAGCAAGATATTCTCTTACGTCTTCTGCAAGGAACCTGAAGAAATTGACCAGATAACCGGCTTTACCCATGAACCTTTTTCTCAGTTCCGGATTTTGTGTTGCTACTCCGGCAGGACATGTATTCAGATGGCATTTTCTCATCATAATACATCCCAGAACTACGAGTGCACTGGTTGAAAATCCGTATTCCTCAGCACCCATAAGAGCTGCCATTATAATATCGCGGCCTGTTTTTAACTGTCCGTCGGCCTGTAACATGACTTTTCGCCTCAGGTTATTCATCACAAGTGTCTGTTGTGTTTCAATAAGGCCCAGTTCAAGAGGCAGACCTGCATGTTGTATTGATGAAGTAGGACTGGCCCCCGTACCTCCTTCAAATCCGCTTATGGTTATAAGATCGGCTCCGGCTTTTGTAACACCGGCAGCTATGGTCCCGACACCAGCTTCGGAAACAAGCTTGACACTGATCTTTGCATCGGGATTGACATTTTTCAGATCGAATATCAGCTGTGCAAGATCTTCAATGGAATAAATATCATGATGAGGCGGAGGGGAGATCAGCGTTATTCCCGGTATCGAATACCTGGTTTTAGCAATTATCTTATCTATTTTGTGCCCGGGCAGCTGTCCTCCTTCACCCGGCTTTGCACCCTGTGCGATCTTGATCTGTATCTCGTCGGCATTGACAAGATATTCCGTGGTCACACCGAACCTTCCGCTGGCAACCTGTTTGATTGCACTCCGTGTACTTGAGCCGTCTTCCTTTGGTTTGAAACGGAGAGGGTCTTCACCACCTTCTCCGGTGTTACTCCTTCCTCCGATACTGTTCATTGCCAGCGCAAGTGTCTCATGGGCTTCCAGACTTATTGCACCGTACGACATAGCTCCGGTTACAAAGCGTTTCATTATGTTTTCTGCAGGTTCAACTTCCTCCACAGGGATCGGATTCTTTTTCCATCTTAACATTCCACGTATGAACCCGGGTTTCATTGTATCTGCATCTGCCAGACCGGCATATTTCCTGAATATTGACCTGTCCCCGTTCCTTGTGCTCCATTGCAGAAGAGATACGGTTTCCGGATTCCATCCGTGATGTTCTCCATGCTTTCTCCATGAATAAACACCTTCAACAAGAAGCCGGGGCCCTTCATCATCAGAAAATGCTTTCCTGTGAGGGATAAGGACTTCCTCTGTGATTTCTTCCAAACCTATACCGCCTATCCTGGATGTTGTACCTGCGAAATATCTGTCGATCACATCCCTGTGTATGCCCACAGCTTCAAAGATCTGTGATGACCGGTAGCTTCTCAGGGTACTTATACCCATCTTCGACATTATCTTGAGCAGACCCTTGTTTATCGAATTTATATAATTTGCTTCGGCTTTCTGATAATCGAGCTGGATGGCTTTGTTCTTTACGAGTTTGTCTATTATTGCAAAGCTCATATACGGATTTATAATGCTTGCTCCGTACCCGAACAGGAGAGCAAAATGCATCACTTCGCGCGGCTCGGCGCTTTCGACAACAATATCGATCTGCATACGTTTGCGCTTTTCGATAAGATAGTGATGTACAGCAGAGACTGCCAGAAGTGATGGAATGGGAGCAGAATCCCTGTTTATGCCCCGGTCAGACAGGATAATATAATTCTTTCCCTCATCAACAGCCTTTTCAGCATCGTGACAAAGACGGGTAACAGCTCTTTCAAGTCCTTCAGCCCCCTCTGAGGGATTGAAGTGCATATACAGATCGGCTGATGAAAATCCTTTATACCGGAGGTTCTTTACCACCTGGAAATATGTATTTGATATTACAGGATTTCTGAATCTGACCATTTTGACCTTATCGGGAGATTCATCCAGCAGGTTTTGCTGAAGCGAACCGAGATAGCCCGATAATGTCATTACAAGATCCTCCCTTATAGGATCTATAGGAGGATTAGTGACCTGGGCAAAAAGCTGTTTGAAATAATTGAAGAGCCGGCAGGGTTTCTCGGAAAGTACTACCAGAGGGATGTCGTTACCCATCGATCCGATAGGTTCATTCCCCGATGCTGCCATTTCCTTGATGATCTTCTCGGTATCCTCCACCGAATAATTGAATACAGTTGAATAGCTGCCATAATCGGCACCCATGTCAGCGGGAACAGTATGTCCTGTTTCAATCTCATCGAGAGTTACCATATTCTCCTGTATCCATCTCCCATAGGGAAATTCGGCTGCAAGCTTATTTTTAAGCTCTGCATCGTAATAAATCTTTCCTTCTTCAGTATCAACAAGCAGCATTTTGCCGGCTTTGAGACGCCCTTTTTCCTTTATTTCCCCGGGAGGAAATGTCAGGACTCCGGATTCGGATCCCATAACAATAAGATCACTGTTTGTTATCAGGTAACGTGATGGCCGGAGGCCGTTCCTGTCGAGCATACCGCCTATATATCTTCCGTCAGAAAATATGAGTGATGCCGGTCCATCCCATGGTTCCATGAAGGTGGAGTGATAATGAAAGAAATCGCGCAGCTCCGGGGAAATTGGATTTTTTGCATTTATCGATTCGGGGATCAATACTGACATTGCATATGGTAATGATTTGCCGCTCATTACCAGAAACTCGAGAACATTATCAAGTGATGCCGAATCGCTCATTTCGGGCTCGATGACAGGATAAATCCTGGAAAGATCACCCAGCTTGTCAGAACGGAGAATTGATTCCCTTGCTTCCATCCACAACCTGTTACCTTTAATTGTATTGATCTCACCGTTATGACCAAGCATACGGAAGGGCTGGGCAAGGTCCCAGCCTGGAAAAGTATTTGTACTGAACCTCGAATGGACAAGAGCTATTGCACTCTGCAATCTTTTATCCATGAGATCACAAAAGTATTCTCCCAGTTGGATCGATGTCAGCATCCCCTTGTAAACAAGGACTTTTGTAGAAAGACTAGGAATATAAAATGATTTTTTCTGACTGATCCCGGATTCACGGATAGCTCTTTCAGCTCTTTTCCTTATTACATATAACCTGCGTTCCAGTTCATCCTGACTTATATCGGCTTCGAGAAGGATCTGTCTGATAAATGGTTCTGCAGCCAGAGATATTTCACCAAGAACTGAGTTATTGACCGGTACATCGCGGAATCCTATCAGGCTCACGCCTTCCTCCTTTATGATCGCGAGAAGTATCCTTTCACATTCTGCGGCGTCTTCTTTATTGCGTGGAAGAAAAAGCAGACCGGTACCGAACTGACCCTGTGGAGGTAATTCATACCCCTGTATAAGATAATAATCACGTGGTATCTGGATCATGACACCTGCTCCGTCTCCTGTTTTACTGTCGGCCCCTTCCGCACCCCGGTGGGTCATGTTTCTTAAAATATCAAGACCCTGAGTGATAATGCTATGGGATTTCCTGCCCTTCAGATGAGCAACAAACCCTATCCCGCAACTGTCATGTTCAAATTCGCTACTGTACATGCTATTTATTCCGGACTGTTCAATTTCTTTTTTCATCTGTTCGTAATTAAACTTAAAAAAACCGTTCTCTGCTTTTAAGAGAACGGTTCTTCATGATTTTCTGACCACATACCATTCTCAGTAACAGTTAGTATTCCTGTTATTATTCCTAATGGCTGCTGATAATGTGGCTTTCATTCAGGTAAAATTTAAATTCTGATGCAAATATATTATAAAAACTATCAAAATGGTTTAAAAAGATGTAAAAAAATTAATAAAATATTGAAAATATATCAAAAACATGTTAAATATATAATAAAGGTATGGGCTGTCAGAAATACCCTGTAAAATATTTACAATGATCAGGTTTGATTTTTAATTAACTTACCGCATTTATTTGAATAATATGGAACAAACCGGCAGCCTTACTCTTGTGATCTTTGGTGCATCCGGCGACCTTACTTCCCGGAAACTCATACCGGCATTGTTTTCAATGAAGGGACAGAAACTTCTGCCACAGAAGTTTGCGATCCTGGGAACCGGACGTACTCATTTTACTGAGGATAATTTCAGGGAAAAAATGAAGGAGAGCATTTTTGCTTTCTCAGAAGAGAAGAACCCTGATCGTCGTCTGGCTGAAGGTTTTACAAATAGTATATTTTATCTTCCGATGGACAGTTCAGCAGAGGAGGAATACATCAGGCTCAGGGGGAAGCTTGATAAGCTTAATTCATCCTTTGATACAGGAGAGAACTATATTTTCTATTTTGCCACACCTCCGGCAATGTATGAAATAATTGCCCGGAACCTGGCAAAAGCCGGACTGGCTGATCAGACAAACGGGTTCAGAAGATTCATTATAGAAAAGCCTTTCGGTTATGATTACAGGTCGGCTGTGGAGCTGAACAGAAAGCTTCATGAGCTTGTTGAAGAGGACCAGATTTACAGGATTGATCATTATCTTGGCAAGGAAACAGTTCAGAATGTGCTTGTTACCAGGTTTGCCAATGGTATATTCGAGCCTTTATGGAACCGGAATTATATCCACAGGGTTGAAATTACTGCTGCAGAGAGTATAGGAGTGGAGAACAGGGGAGGTTATTATGATTCATCAGGAGCGCTTAGGGATATGGTGCAGAACCATCTTCTTCAGATGGTCGGGCTGACAGCTATGGAACCTCCTTCATCCCTTAGTCCGGATGCAATCCGAAACGAAATTCTCAAGGTCTTTCAGTCTCTCCAGCCCCTCCATGAAGCTGAGGTATCGGAAAATGTCATCAGGGGACAGTATACAGGATCAAAGATCCGGGGTGATGTTGTAACGGGATACAGATCGGAAAAAGGAGTGCCCGGAGATTCCAGGACCGAGACTTATATAGCAATGAGGTTCTTTATAAATAACTGGCGATGGGGAGGAGTACCTTTCTATATGCGTACAGGTAAGAGACTTCCGACAAGGGTTACAGAAATAGTTATCCACTTTAAAAGAACTCCGCATCACCTCTTTCAGAGGCATGACGGTATCACGACATCAAATCAGCTCATAATCCGTATCCAGCCCGATGAAGGCATTCTTCTTAAATTTGATATGAAGGAGCCCGGATCCGGATTTAATGTTAAAAATGTAAATATGGATTTCCGGTACAGTCAGCTGGCAAATATCAGGGTACCTTCGGCATATGAAAGACTGCTGTATGATGTGATGACAGGCGACCCAACCCTCTTTTCACGTGATGATGAAGTTGAAACAGCATGGAAATTCCTGGAACCTGTGCAGAATGCCTGGGTAAACAACCCCGGGATTAAGGTCTTCGGATACCCTGCAGGAACCTGGGGCCCGGAGATATCAGACAACCTTATGGGAGGATGCGGCCTGACCTGGAGATACCCCTGCAGGAACCTTGCCGAAGACGGCAACTTTTGCGAATTATAACTCAACCTCAACCTCAACCTCAACCCTGTGAAGAGACAATACAAAATCTACTCCGGCCCTGCCAGCCTTGCAGAAGCCTTTGCTGAGGAGCTTATAAATGAGATGAGGCAGGCAGCTGAAAACAAAACTCCGTTTACACTTGCTCTTTCCGGAGGAAGTACTCCGGGTATACTTTATTCTGTTCTTGCAGAAAAATACAGAAGGGCAGTGGACTGGAATTACGTACATTTTTTCTGGGGCGATGAGCGATGCGTACCTCCTGACCATCCTGAAAGTAATTTCGGGGCAGCCAGCTCACTATTCCTGGGCAGGATTGAAATTCCTGAAACGAATATCCACAGGATCAGGGGAGAGGCAGACCCGGCCGTCGAAGCCTTAAGATATTCAGGGGAGATCATTGCAAATACCCGTTCTTTTGAGGGGCTTCCTGTTTTTGATCATATTATCCTGGGTATGGGCGAAGACGGTCATACAGTTTCAATATTCCCATCAGATTCCGGATCATTTTTCTCAGATAAAATATGTGAAGTGGCAACTCATCCTGTGAGCGGACAAAAACGGGTTACGATTACAGGAAAAGTTATCAACAGTTCCGACGCGGTCACCTTCCTTGTTACCGGTCATTCGAAAGCCGGGATGATTGAGCAGATATTTAAAACCAACCGGGAATTTCCGGCATCATTAGTGCTTCCTGCAAACGGCAGGATTACCTGGCTGCTCGATGAAGAAGCTGCAAGTTTTCTGGTTCGATGATTATACTGTTAAAAACTTATAAGAGTTTAATAACAATGAATTTTTTATATTGATCCAATTGTCGAATCAAAACAATATTGTCATGTCACACGAAAAAGCAAAGCAACAGGAAAAGGTAAAGAAAAAAGCCACAAAAACGTTAAAAGAAAAACGTGTTGCCAAGAAAGCAAAGAAAGCCGATAAGAAAAAATAGAATTCAGTTTATATTAACCGGCTTTTACAAGTTTTGCCAGCAGGTCCGGTGAGTCCTGCAGGTTATAAAAAGAAGAGGCTGTCGTAACAGCCTCTTCTTTATTTTCATTTCTTATTGTACCTTTTTTACATTCACAGCATTAATGCCTTTTTTCCCCTCTGCAAGTTCAAATGTAACCTGGTCATTTTCCTTGATCTTGTCTACGAGGCCTGATGCATGTACAAAATATTCATTATCCGAATCAGCATCTTTGATGAATCCGAATCCTTTTGATACATTAAAGAATTTAACAGTTCCTTTGTTCATTGTAATCGTGTTTTAAAATTAAGGGCGCTAAATTACATATTTTTATTGATATATTTTTTCTTATTCATATGTTATTTTAATAACATTGCAAATTATTTCTACTATGACAGATTTGCAATGAGAAAATGGCGTGTTGAAGATTCGGCTGAGCTATATAACATACACGGGTGGGGAGTCGATTATTTTTCAATAAATGACAAGGGAAACATTATAGTTACACCTCAGAAGAATGGTATCAGTGTTGATCTGAAAGACCTTATCGACGAGCTTGTTCTGAGGGATGTTTCAACTCCTGTACTTGTAAGATTCCCCGATATTCTCGACGACAGGATCATCAGCATTTCGAACTGCTTTAAGAAAGCATCGGAGGAATATGATTATAAGGCCCAGAATTTCATAATTTACCCTATAAAGGTAAATCAGATGAGACCTGTTGTTGAAGAAATCGTAAGTCATGGCAAGAAATTCAACATAGGCCTTGAAGCAGGATCAAAACCTGAGCTTCATGCTGTAATTGCAATTAATACTGATCCTGAGTCGCTTATTATCTGTAATGGTTATAAGGACGAGGATTATATAGAGCTTGCCCTTCTTGCCCAGAAAATGGGTAAAAGGATCTTCATTGTAGTTGAGAAATTAAATGAACTGAAGCTGATCAATTCTATTTCAAGGCGGTTAAAGGTGAAGCCTAATATCGGGATAAGGATTAAGCTTGCCAGCAGCGGGAGCGGTAAATGGGAAGAATCGGGAGGTGATATAAGCAAGTTCGGACTCACATCAAGTGAACTGCTTGAAGCGATCGACTATATTGAGAGAAATAAGATGAAGGGATCCATACGCCTCATTCATTTCCATATCGGCAGCCAGGTTACAAAGATCAGAAGGATCAAAACGGCTCTAAGGGAAGCATCACAGTTCTATGTTCAGCTTCGTAAGCTCGGCTTTAACGTTGAATTTGTCGACATCGGAGGTGGTCTGGGTGTTGATTATGACGGAACTGGTTCTTCAAACAGTGAGAGCAGTATAAATTATACCCTGCAGGAATATGTTAATGACTCGGTAAGCACTTTTGTTGACGCCAGTAATAAGAATAACATTCCGCATCCGAATGTTATTACAGAATCGGGCAGATCACTTACCGCACATCACTCGGTACTTATTTTTGAGGTTCTTGAGACCACCACATTGCCTGAGTGGGATGTGGAGGAGGCAATAAATGAAAGCGACCATGAGCTTGTTAAGGAAATCTATGGCCTGTGGGATAATTTCAGCCAGCCAAGGATGCTCGAGACATGGCATGACGCACAGCAGATCCGCGAGGAAGCCCTCGACCGTTTCAGCCTTGGGATCATTGACCTTAAAACACGCGCACAGATCGAAAGACTTTTCTGGTCAGTCGCCAGGAAGATATACCAGATCGCAGGCAAAGCCAGACATGTCCCGGAAGAATTACGACAGATATCCAGGATATTGTCAGATAAATATTTCTGCAATTTTTCTCTGTTCCAGTCACTTCCCGACGCATGGGCCATCGACCAGATCTTCCCTATTGTGCCGATACACAGGCTTAATGAGCAGCCAACAGTAGCTTCAACAATACAGGATATGACATGTGACTCCGACGGTAAGATAGATAATTTCATTGCAACCAGAAATAATTCACATTATCTGCCCGTCCACCAGTTAAAACAAAAAGAACCTTATTACCTTGGAGTGTTCCTTGTTGGTGCTTACCAGGAAATCCTCGGTGACCTTCATAATCTTTTCGGCGATACAAATGCAGTTCATGTTTCGGTTGAAGAGGATGGATACAAAATAGACCAGATTATCGATGGTGAAACAATAGCAGAAGTACTTGAATATGTCCAGTATAATCCGAAAAAGATGGTGCGGACTGTCGAATCATGGGTTACGTCATCGGTAAAATCGGGTATCATTACAGTTGAGGAAGGAAGAGAATTCCTTTCAAATTACAGGTCGGGATTATATGGTTATACATACCTTGAATAATGACTTCATTTATTTATTAAAAATTTCTTCCGGCCCTTCGATTTTTTTTCTAACTTGTAGTGCTTAACTATAAACATCTAAACTTTATTACTATGAGCAATTCTACAATTGATTTCAATGCACTTATAAAGGAATCGAAGGATGTCCTGAAAGATCCCAAAACATACTTCTCGACAATGAAAACAACGGGAGGTATTGCAGAACCTCTGATCAAAGCCGTGATATACGGTGTGGTTGCAGGAATAATAGCATTTATCTGGAGCCTGTTCAAAATTGGAGGTGTTTCATCCGGACTGCTTGGAGGAGCAGCAGGTATTATGGCTATTATATGGTATATAGTGGCCGCCGTGATAGGATTATTTATAGGGGCTGTGATACTCCTTGTTATTTCTGCAATCTGCAAGGGAAACACTGATTTTGAATCCAATATAAGGGTAACTGCTGCCTGTATGGTCATGATGCCTATATCTGCTCTTTTTGGATTTATAACAGGATTGAGTATTACTCTCGGATCAATTGTAGGTCTTGCAGTTTCGCTGTATGGTTTATACCTTCTTTATCACGGATTGACACAGACATTAAAAGCAGATACGGGGACATCCAAAATTGTTATTTTAATTCTGGCAGCTCTGGTCATTCTGTTCACAATTATGGGTATCGGAGCTAAAAAGAAAGCAAGCAGATTTATGGAAGATTTCAATAAGGAGAACCTCAGGTAACAAATTGAAAACTCTCAGCAAAACTAAAGCTGGCAATAATAATATTCCTCATTAAGCCTGGATGGTACAATTCGCCGGGCTTATTTATTTTAAATAGTTTTTATACTTTTATGCGCCCGGATTAAGCATGATCGCCTGTTACGGGTTTTGGTTATAATAATTCTTATCACAGTCTGGCTGATGAAAAACTGGTTATTTTCCAGGAATATATATATTGTTCTGATATATAGGATCTTAATTATCCTTCTGCTTTTTTCGGTTTCAAGAGCCGGATTTTATGTTTTCAACAATAAAATGTTCCCCGGTCTTACTGCCGGAGAATTCCTTACGATAATGCGAGGGGGCTTACTGTTCGATATCTCGGCAACAGTATATATAAACATGGTTTTCATTCTGTTTCAGTTAGTGCCTTTCGATTTCAGGTACGGAAGAAAATATCAGAAATCACTTGCATGGCTGTTCTTTATAACAAACGGTGTCGCATTTGCCGCAAATACAGCCGATTTTGTTTATTACAGGTTTGTTTTCAAAAGAGCTACATCGGATATTTTCGGGACTTTTGAGGGTGAACCGAATATAATAAAGATGATACTCAGGTTTCTGATAGATTATTGGCCGGCAACCCTCTTTTGCATTGCACTCTGGGTTGTGATGGTTTGGCTCTACCGGAGGCTGGAACCTGTTAAGCCACAGCCTTCAAACAGAACAGTTTATACTATTGTCAATATCCTGATGATCCCGCTTGCCGCAGGACTTTTGATCGGGGGAGCACGCGGAAGCCTGAATGAATCAACAAGGCCTATATCAAACAGTAATGCAGCCCGTTATGTAAAAGATCCGAAAAACGTTGCAATTGTTATTAACACACCTTTCAGTATTTTCAGGACTTCGGGGAAAAAGCCTCTGGAAAAAAAGAACTTCTTCAATGAAGACGAGCTTAAAGTATTATTCGATCCACACCATATTCCCTCGGGCGATAAGCCGGTGAAGAGTGAAAATGTAGTGGTGATCATACTTGAGAGTTTCGGCCGTGAATATATAGGAGCACTTAACAGGGATCTTGATAGCGGAAAATACAGCGGATATACGCCTTTCATAGATTCTCTAATAAATGTCAGCCTTACTTTCGATGTTTCCCTTGCCAACGGTAAAAAATCGATCGACGCGATGCCTTCCATTCTTGCATCAATACCTTCTCTCGAAACGCCGTACACGATATCACATTATTCAAATAATCAGATTGAAGGCCTGGCCTCTCATCTTAAAAAGAAAGGCTACTACACAACTTTTTTCCACGGAGCGCTGAGCGGATCGATGGGATTCGATTCATTTGCCAGGATGTCGGGGTTTGAAGATTATGTCAGTTATGAGGATTATCCATATTCTGGTGATACCGACGGGATGTGGGGCATATGGGATGAACCCTTTTTCGGTTATTTTGCAGAGAAGATGAAAGAATTCCCGCAACCTTTCCTTGCATCTGTCTTCTCGCTTTCATCTCATCACCCCTTCATTGTCCCGGAAAAATACAGGAATAAGTTTAAGAAAGGGCCGGTGCCCATTGCAGAGGTCGTCGGATATACAGATTTTGCCCTGGGTGAATTCTTCAGAAAGATATCATCAGAACCATTCTTTGAAAATACTTTATTTGTTATAACAGCCGATCATACAAATGAATCTATTCATAAGGAATTCCAGAACAGCTTCGGCCTTTATTCTGTCCCTGTAATACTTTATAAACCGGGAAGCGACCTGAAGGGAATTAAAAACAGAATTGCACAGCAGATTGATATTATGCCGACAGTCCTTCATTATCTTAATTACGATGAGGAATTCATTGCTTTTGGTAATGACCTGTTTGACGACTCTTATGAGCCCTTTGCATTTAATACAAACGGAAGTACCTACCATTTGTATATGAGGGATCATATTCTTATAATGATCGATTATAAGCCTGTGGGATTATATAACTACAAGAGCGACAAATTCCTTGAAATAGATTTAAAGGAGAAGGAACCAGATCTGCTTTTGCTTATGGAAAACAAGCTGAAAGCCATAATTCAGTCCTATAACAGCCGGTTAATTGATAATAACATGATTGTGCGAAAACCCTGATAAAGAATACTTTAATATTAATAAACCAAAAACAGAAGTTGACTATGAAATCACGTCGTCAGTTTTTAAAATTGTCGGGAGCAGGTCTTCTGGCAGCAGGTATTGCTCCGGTTTATATACCGGCGTCTGTCCCGATGCCGCCAAAGAAATTCACCTCAAAGGACGCCTTTGAGGTTGGAATGGCTGGCTTTACCTTCGCCCAGCTCAATCTGGATAAAATGATAGAAATAATGAAAAGGGTGGGAGTTACCAATCTTTCGCTCAAGGAAATGCATCTTCCTCTTAACAGCACCCATGAGAAAATTGAAGAAACTATCGGCAAACTGAAAAGCGCAGGCATAAATGTTTATACGGTGGGGGTTATTTATATGAGAACCAAAGAATCGGTTGACCAGGCTTTCGAATATGCCAAAATGGCCGGGGTCAAAATGATTGTCGGAGCTCCAAATACCGAACTGCTGCCTTATGTTGAGCAGAAAATAAAGGAATACGATTTCAGACTGGCAATTCATAACCATGGTCCGGATAATCCCCTTTATCCGAATGCAACAGATATATGGAACCATATTAAAGACCTGGACCCGCGGATAGGGATATGTATAGACATAGGTCATACAACCCGTGACGGACAGAATCCCTCTGTCGATATCCTGAAATACAAGGACAGGATCTATGATATTCATATAAAGGATGTGGATAAGCCTTCAAAGGAAGGTAAAACCCTGGAAATGGGAAGGGGAGTTATTGATATACCGGGCTTTGTGGCAACTCTCAGAAAAATAAAATATTCAGGCAAATGCAGCCTTGAATTCGAAAAAGATATGAAAGATCCTGCTGCAGGTATTGCCGAATCAATAGGATATTTCAAAGGTGTGATGGCCTGCAGGTAGGGGGGCGGTGTTACGGTATTGCGGTGTTATGGCGTTACGGTGCTATGAGGTTACGGTACTGTGGTGTAGTATCAACGTATTATAATACGTATTAAAAAACGTATTTTAATACGTAGATCTTTACAGGTTTGAGATGGTGGATCATTTCACTTCACTCAGATAAACCCTTTTAATGAACTTCTTTTCTGCTAGGAAGTAAAAGCTGAAGATCAGGAGCTGATTCAGAATTGCAGCAATGAGCCCGGATGCTGATCCGTACCATAATGCGGCCGCATATGCCGGAAGCTGACCGATACCATACATCGGGTTACTGAAGTATTTATATGGACCGGTTACCGCGAAATCGCAGATCTTCCTTCCGAGGAACATATCTTTCCAGTAGTAAATGTCAACAGAGACCACCTTTGCTGCCCATATCTTGATTATAAAACCAAAGACAATAAGTAGTGGAAGGATCAAGAAAACAGTGCTTCTGTGGTCAATATTATATAATGTTCCGGGCGAGGAAGATGCTATATATCCTATACTTGCACCGTTATGGAAGAAAAGAAATCCCAGGATGGTCTCATATGCGCGGTATCCCTTCCTCTCATCACCCAATCTTATGATAAACCGTTTGCGCAATCCGTTCTCCGGCAGGACAGATGATATAAAACCCAGATAAAGTATCTCGGCAATAATAAAATGAGTCCAGTCTAAAAAGGTCATAGTCAAAAATAGGGATTTAATTTCACATT
>ERZ795055.290-NODE-290-length-53851-cov-16.872760_pt1 | contig 53851 bp, 53 predicted proteins | sample MGYA00375139_ERZ795055 | MGnify/ENA primary metagenome ERZ795055 (study PRJEB30184, sample SAMN05720283) | anaerobic digester metagenome | isolation source: active sludge of municipal wastewater-treating anaerobic digesters | place: USA | collected 2015-01-23 ... | reverse complement strand
GCGCCCATGCACATCATGCAGGGCTCGAGCGTGGTGTAGACAGTGCACTGACGCTTGTGGCGAAACAGGAACTGCGGAATCGACTGGATGGCCGCAAGCTCGGCATGGTGGGTGTCGTTCTCGCCGGTATCGATGCCGTTGCGGCCGCGGGCCACGATCACGCCCTCATGGACGATCACCGCGCCGATCGGCAGATTGCCTTCGTCGAGCGCGCGGCGCGCTTCGTCGAGCGCGGCGCGCATCGGGTCGAGGTCGGATTCGAGCAGGGGCATGGCGTCTCCAGAAGCGGATCGGACGAAGCTTCGCAGGGGCGCGCACACGCGGCCGATCCCCGCTCCGAGGGATGGCGCTCGGGTGGGCGCCGGATCGAGTCGTCGTGCGTGGGCAACGGCCCTGCCCAAATCGTGCAAGTCGGCCCGTCGCCAAGCTTCGGAGCCGGCACCGACGGCGCCGACGCCGTCGGCTCACCGTTTTGAGCGCCCCGGGACGCTTTTTGGCCTTTCGCTCCTGCGGCAGTTGGGCAAGCTACCTATAAGGGAGCAGGCTGCTCTCGTCCTCCGGAGGCTGACATGAAGAAGCGCCAGGTAGCTTTGGCAGTGCTGGCAGCGTGGGCGGTGGGTTCATCTTTCGCGGCCCAGGCGCAGATGCGTTACGAACCGGCCCAGTGGTACGACGATCGCTGGTACGTGTCGGGTTTCGGCAGCTATGTGCTGCCCGACTCCGATCGCCGTGCCGAGAACGGCTGGGGTGGTGGCTTGGCGGTGGGCAAGGCGATTTCTCCCCACTGGAATCTCGAAATGCGCGGTCAGTACGAGGACCTGGGCGCAGACGGGCGCACCGGTGTGGCGTGGAAGAACTGGACGCTGGGCTTTGACGCGCAGTGGTTCTTCCTGGGCCGCGCAGGCTATGCCCGCCGCAACGACGTGCAGCCCTACCTGGTGGCCGGCGTAGGGGCAATCCGCGACTCAGCCACGCCTCCGTTCCCGCTTGCCAAGGAGTCCAAGACCAGCTTCATGGCCAATGTCGGCGGCGGCGTGCTGTGGCCCATCTCCGACTGGGGCAGGCTGATCATCGACGGTCGCTACCGCTGGGACGACAACAAGGGCAACCTGACCCGCAACTCCAACTTCGGCGACTGGATCTTCAGCGTCGGTCTGCAGATCCCGCTGGGTGCAGCGCCCGGCGTGATCACCCCGCCGCCGCCCCCGCCGCCGCCGCCCCCGCCGCGCGTTGCGCCTCCGCCGCCTCCGCCGCCGCCCCCCGCTCCCACGACCGAGAAGGTCACCTTCGCGGCCGACACGCTGTTCACCTTCGACAAGGCAGAACTGCGTCCGGAGGGCAAGCAGGCCCTCGACGACTTGGTGTCGAAGATGGCGGGCGTGAGCCTCGAAAGCATCGCTGCGGTGGGCTATACCGACCGCATCGGCTCGGACGCCCACAATCTGCCGCTGTCGGAGCGTCGCGCCGCGGCGGTGAAGGACTACCTGTTGAGCAAGGGCGTTGACCCGGGCCGCGTCGCCGCGCAAGGCAAAGGCCCCGCGAACCCCGTCAAGGAGTGCCCGAACCCGTCGCCGAAGGGTGAAATCAAGACCTTCAAGCAGTTGATCGAGTGCCTGCAGCCCAACCGCCGCACCGAAGTCCAGGTGGTGGGTACGCGCACCGTCCGTCGCTAGACAGGTCAGTCGTGCCTCGAGACCCCGCTTCGGCGGGGTCTTTTTTCTAGTGCGCCACGGTGGCGCCACGCGCCGTCCTGCGCCGTGCGGACCTCTCGCGATGCTTCGGCCCGCGCGACGCAGCCGGGCCAGCCGGGCGAGCCCGCGCCAGAGGCAGGTTCGGGGCGTCGCCGGCCCGAGCGGCGTTAGGCGTCGTCAGCGGTGCCCGCGGCCAACTCCACGTTGCCGCCGGCCGCCGCGGTGTTGATGGTCAGGGTGCGCTCGGCCACGAAGCGCGCGAGGTAGTGCGGGCCGCCGGCCTTGGGGCCGGTTCCTGACAAGCCCTCGCCCCCGAAGGGCTGGCTGCCCACCACCGCGCCGATGATGTTGCGGTTCACATAGAGGTTGCCGACCCGCGCCGCGCCGGCCACCGCGTCGACCCGCGCGTCGAGCCGGGTGTGCAGGCCCATGGTCAGCCCGTAGCCGCTGGCGTGGATCTCGGCGATCACGGCGTCGAGCCGGTGCTTGTCGAAGCGCACCACGTGCAGGACCGGGCCGAAATTCTCTCGCGTGAGCTGCGCCATCGAGTCGATCTCGTAGGCGATCGGCCCGAAGAAGTGGCCGGGCAGGGCAGGTGTCTCGCACTCGTGGATGCGGCGCGCGTGGGCACGCAGCCAGTCACTGTGTGCTTGCAGCTGTGCAAGCTGCTCGGGGTCGATCACCGGGCCCACGTCGGTGGCGGGGTCGCGCGGGTCGCCCACCACCAGTTCGCGCATCGCGCCGGCGATCATGGCGAGCAGGCCGTCGGCGATCTCTTCCTGCACGTAGAGCACGCGCAGGGCCGAACAGCGCTGGCCGCAGGAGCGGAAGGCGCTGGCGATGACTGCGTCGCACACCTGCTCGGGCAGGGCGGTCGAGTCGACGATCATCGCGTTTTGGCCTCCGGTCTCGGCGATCAGCACGCCGATCGGAGCCTCGCGTGCAGCCAGTGCGCGGTTGATCGAGCGCGCCGTTGGCGTGGAGCCGGTGAACACCACTCCGGCGATGCGTGGGTCGCTGGTGAGCGCGCGCCCGACCGTCTCGCCGCGGCCCGGCACGAGTTGCAGGACCTCGCTCGGGATGCCGGCCGCGTGGGCAAGTTGCACGACGCGTGCCGCGACGCGCGGGGTCTGTTCGGCCGGCTTGGCGAGCACGGTGTTGCCGGTCACGAGGGCGGCAGCGACCTGGCCCAGGAAGATCGCCAGCGGGAAGTTCCACGGACTGATCGCCACGAAGACACCGCGCCCGTGGGTCAGCAGGCGGTTCGACTCCCCGGCCGGCCCGGGCAGGGCCTGCGGCGCCATCAGGCCGCGCGCCTGCGCCGCGTAGTAGCGGCAGAAGTCGACGGCCTCGCGCACCTCGAAGTGCGCATCGATCATGGTGCGTCCGGCCTCGCGCACCAGCAGACGAATCAGTTCGGATTGTTCGTCCTCGAGCGCCTCGGCCAGGGCGTCGAGCCGCGCCGCGCGGTGCGTGACGCCGGCGGCGTCCCAGGCAGGCTGGGCGTCCACGGCCGATCGGATCAGGGCGTCGAGCGCCGCGGCGTCGGGCTCGTGCACTCGCGCTATGAGCTCGTCGGGCGCCGCCGGGTTGCGCACCAGCTCGGCAGGTGCGCCGGCGGTGGGCACGCCCAGATCGACGGGCTCGAGCGGGGCCGCCACCGCGTCGGTGAGGGCTGCGAGCTCGTCGGGCCGGGCCAGGTCCAGGCCAAGCGAGTTGCGCCGATCGCCAAAGAGGTGCTGGCCCGAGGGCAGTGCGCTGGCCGCGCGCCCCTGCTTGAGGGCTGTGGCCGCCTGCGCCCAGGCGTCCTGCACCAATGCTTCAGGAGCGACCGCGCGGTCGGTGAGCTGGTGGACGAAGGACGAGTTCGCCCCGTTCTCGAGCAGACGCCTCACGAGGTAGGCCAGCAGGTCGCGGAACTCGCCCACCGGCGCATAGATGCGCATGCGCGCCGCGCGCTCGTCGGCGAGCAGGGCGGCGTAGAGCGGCTCGCCCATGCCGTGCAGGCGCTGGAACTCGTAGGGGCGGCCGGGCGCGAGTTCGCGCGCGTACTCGACGATCGCCGCCACGGTCATGGCGTTGTGGGTGGCGAACTGCGGATAGATGGGCGCGTCGGCGGCCAGCAGGGTGCGCGCCGCGGCGAGGTAGGACAGGTCGGTGGCCCACTTGCGCGTGTACACCGGGAAGCCGGTGAGCCCGAGCTCCTGCGCGCGCTTGATCTCGCCGTCCCAATAGGCGCCCTTCACGAGACGGATGGCGATCGGGCGCTTCCACTCGCGCGCGTGCCGGGCCAGGCGGTCGAGCGTGGCGAGCGCACGCGGCGCATAGGCTTGCAGTGCCAGGCCCAGCCCCGGCCAGCCGGCCAGCGCTGGCTCGCGCATCAGGCGCTCGAGCAGCTCGATGTGCAGCACGAGGCGCTCGGACTCCTCGGCGTCGATCGTGAAGTTGATGCCCGCCGCTGCCGCCTGACTAGCCAGTTCGAGCAGGCGGGCATAGAGCTCGCTGTCGACCCGGCCGAGCTGCGCGACCTCGAAGCGCGGGTGGATGGCCGAGAGCTTGACCGACACGCCGTCGCGCGCCGTCCAGTCGGCGCCCTGGCGCTCTGCCCCGACGGCGGCGATTGCCGCCTCGTAGGCCGCGTAGGAGCGCTCGGCGTCGGCAGCGGTGCGCGCGCCTTCGCCCAGCATGTCGAAGGAGTGCGTGATGCGCCCATCGGCCTGGCGCCGGCTGCGCGCCGTGGCGGTGGCGAGCGAGGTGGCGAACACGAACTGGTCCCCGAAGCGGCGGATGCCGTCGATCACCAGGGGCCGCAGCGTGCTGCGCGCCAGCCACGCGCGCAGCGAGCCGGCGTCCTGCGCCTCGCCGCGCAACTCGCGCAGGGCGGCGTCGGCCGCGGTGTGCCCGGCCAGCGCGAGCGCCTTGCCCAACACGCTGGCGATGAAGCCTTCGCCGCCCACGGCGCGGTCGCGGAAGGCGGCGAGCTTCTCTGCGATCAACCAGGTCTGGGTCTCGGGGTCGGGCGCGCGCAGCAAGGCCTCGGCCAGCCGCAGCAGGGCCACGCCCTCGGGGCTGGCGAGCGGAAAGGTGTTGAGCAGGTTCTGCGCCGAGAGCATGCCCGGCGCCGCGCTGCGCACCGTCTCGATGTAGCGCAGAGCGCGCGAGCGGGCGGCGGCCGTGACCTCGGGCGCGGGCGCGCCGCGCGCCAGCAGGGCGGCGACGGCCTTCTCCTCGGGCGGCGCGGGATCGCCAAGATCGGGCAGCGCATCAAGCGCGGCGACCGGGGTGGTCATGGAGACTCCGGGAGTAAGGGCTGGAATGGCGGGGAAATCTACACCCGCCGGCCCCCGCGCACGGCGTGCCGCTCGCGGCGGGCGGCTGCGACCCACGAGCACCGATACAATCCGCCGCCCCTGCCTGCGACCGTCCCGCCCGCCCGCGCGCCCATCGATGTTCGACTTCTCGGCCGAGTCCGGCCTCACCGCACTCTTTTTCGCTGCGTTCGTGTCGGCCACGGTGCTGCCGGGCGGATCCGAGGTCGTGCTCATCGGGGTGCTGCACAAGCACCCCGACCTGTGGTGGCAGGCGGTCGGCGTGGCCACCCTGGGCAACACGCTGGGGGGGATCACTTCCTTCGTGATCGGGCGCGTCATCCCCAACAAGGCGCATGGCCGCTACATCATCACCCTGCACAAGTACGGCTATTGGGCGCTGCTCTTTTCTTGGCTGCCTCTGGTGGGCGACGCGCTGTGCGTGGCGGCGGGCTGGCTGCGCTTCAACCCGGTCATCTCGATCGCGCTGTTCGCCGTGGGCAAGCTGTTCCGCTACGTGCTGGTGGCCGGCGGATGGGCCTGGATCGAAGCCACCCTGCTGCGCTAGGGGTCTCGCTCTAGGTTCGCGCGAGAGCGTCTGGGGGCCGTCCGTATAATCGTCGCGAGCCGTTTTCCCAACCTTCGTGCCCTTGCGGCGCGACTTGCACAGAGAAGCCGATGAAGGTCCTCGTCCCCGTCAAGCGCGTGGTCGACTACAACGTGAAGGTGCGCGTGAAGTCGGACCAGAGTGGTGTCGACATCGCCAACGTGAAGATGTCGATGAACCCCTTCGATGAGATTGCCGTCGAGGAAGCCACCCGGCTGAAGGAAGCGGGCGTGGCCACCGAGATCGTGGCGGTGTCGGTCGGTCCCACCCAGGCGCAGGAGACCCTGCGCACCGCCATGGCCATCGGTGCCGACCGCGGCATCCTGGTCGAGAGCGCCGACGAGGTCCAGCCGCTTGCCGTGGCCAAGATCCTCAAGGCCGTGGCCGACAAGGAAAAGCCCGATCTCGTGATCCTGGGCAAGCAGGCGATCGACGACGACGCCAACCAGGTGGGCCAGATGCTCGCCGCGCTGATGGGCGTGGGCCAGGCAACCTTCGCCTCGAAGATCAAGCTCGAGGGCGGCAAGCTCGTGGCAGTGCGCGAGGTCGACGGCGGCATCGAGACCGTCGAGCTCAAGCTGCCGGCCATCGTCACCGCCGATCTGCGCCTCAACGAGCCGCGCTACGTGACCTTGCCGAACATCATGAAGGCGAAGAAGAAGCCGCTCGAGACCGTCAAGCCGGCCGACCTCGGCGTCGATGCGGCTCCGCGCCTCAAGACCCTCAAGGTGGCCGAGCCCGCCGCGCGCCAGGCCGGCGTCAAGGTGGCCGACGTGGCCGCCCTGGTGGCCAAGCTCAAGACCGAAGCCAAGGTGCTCTGAGGCGGCGACGCCTTCGCCAACCCGATTCCTGTCCAAGGCGCGCAGCGCGCGCCCGCCTAGCGAGACACGACATGACTGCCCTCGTCATTGCAGAACACGACAACCAGCATCTCAAGCCCGCCACCCTCGCCGCGGTCACCGCGGCGGCCAAGGCCGGCGGTGAAGTGCACATCCTCGTGGCCGGTGCCGGCTGCGGCGAAGTCGCGGCGCAAGCCGCGCGCGTGGCCGGGGTGGCCAAGGTGCTCGTCGCCGACGCACCGCAACTGGGCCATGGCCTGGCCGAGAACCTCGCCGCCCAGGTGGTGGCGCTGGCGCCGGCCTATTCGCACATCGTCGCGGCGGCCACCGCCAGCGGCAAGAACGTGACGCCGCGCGTGGCGGCGCTGCTCGACGTGGCGCAGATCTCCGAGGCGATGAGCGTCGAGTCGCCCGACACCTTCACGCGGCCGATCTACGCGGGCAACGCCATCGCCACCGTGCAGGCCACCGATCCGATCAAGGTGCTCACCATCCGCCCGACCAACTTCGAGGCGGCGGCGGCCGAGGGTGGCGCAGCCGCCGTGGAGCCGGTGGCCGCGGTGGCCGACACCGGACTGGCGAGCTTCGTCAGCCGCGAGATGGCCAAGAGCGACCGCCCCGAACTGCAGGGCGCCAAGATGGTGGTCTCGGGCGGCCGCGGCATGGGTTCGGCAGAGAACTTCAAGCTGCTCGAGCCGCTGGCCGACAAGCTTGGTGCCGCCATGGGCGCCTCGCGGGCCGCGGTGGATGCGGGCTATGCGCCCAACGACTGGCAGGTGGGGCAGACCGGCAAGGTGGTCGCGCCCCAGCTTTACGTCGCGGTCGGCATCTCGGGCGCGATCCAGCACCTTGCCGGGATGAAGGACTCGAAGGTGATCGTGGCGATCAACAAGGACCCCGAGGCGCCGATCTTCTCGGTGGCCGACTATGGCCTGGTGGCCGACCTGTTCGAGGCCGTGCCGCAACTCGTCAAGGAACTCGGCTGATCCGGGCGCGTCCGGCAGCCACTCCGATTCAGGGGGCGCAGCGACACGGCCGACCGTGACGATGCGCCCCTTTCTCATTCAAGACCGAGGAAGCCCATGAGCTACACCGCCCCCCTCAAGGACATGCAGTTCGTCATGAACGAGCTTGCGGGTCTGCCCGAGATCTCGAAGCTGCCCGGCTGCGAGGACGCCACCGAGGACACGGTGGCCGCCGTGCTCGAGGAGTGCGCGCGCTTCACCGCCGAAGTGGTGGCGCCGCTGAACTGGACCGGCGACACCCAGCCCTCGCGCTGGGAGGACGGCCGGGTGATCGCGACGCCGGGCTTCAAGGCGGCCTTCGATCAGTACGCCGAGGCGGGCTGGCAGGGCCTGCAGCATCCCGGGGAGTACGGCGGCCAGGGCTTGCCCAAGCTCGTGTCGACCGCGTGCATGGAGATGCTGCAGTCGGCCAACCTGTCGTTCGCTCTGTGCCCGCTGCTCACCGATGGCGCGATCGAGGCGCTGCTGGTGGCCGGCAGCGAGGCGCAAAAGTCGCAGTTCGTGCCGCGCCTGATCGACGGCACCTGGACCGGCACCATGAACCTGACCGAGCCGCAGGCGGGCTCGGACCTCGCCCTGGTGCGCACCCGCGCGGTGCGCCAGGACGACGGCAGCTATCGCATCAGCGGCCAGAAGATCTTCATCACCTGGGGCGAGCACGACCTGGCGGGCAACATCGCGCACCTGGTGCTGGCACGCACGCCCGACGCCCCGGAGGGCGTGAAGGGGATCTCGCTGTTCATCGTGCCCAAGTTCATGGTCAACGCGGACGGCAGCAACGGCAAGCGCAACGACGTCTACTGCGCCTCGATCGAGCACAAGCTGGGCATCAAGGCCAGCGCCACCTGCGTGATGCTCTACGGCGACGACAAGGGCGAGGTCGGGCCGGGCGCGATCGGCTATCTGGTGGGACAGGAGAACCGCGGCCTCGAGTACATGTTCATCATGATGAACGCGGCCCGCTTCGGCGTGGGGATGCAGGGCATCTCGATCGCCGAGCGCGCCTACCAGCACGCCGTGGCCTACGCGCGCGAGCGCCGTCAGAGCCGCGCGGTCGAGGGCTCGAGCGGGCCGGTGGCGATCATCCAGCACCCCGACGTGCGTCGCATGCTGATGAGCATGCGCTCGCGCATCGAGGCGGCGCGTGCCATGGCCTACGTGGCCGCGGGCTGGGACGACCTCTCGCACCATCACCCTGATCCCGAGCAGCGCGCCGTGGCCAAGGCGGCCTACGAGTACATGGTGCCCATCGTCAAGGGCTGGTCGACCGAGATGTCGATCGACGTGGCCTCGCTCGGCATCCAGGTTCACGGCGGCATGGGCTACATCGAGGAAACCGGCGCGGCGCAGCACTACCGCGACGCCAAGATCCTCACAATCTACGAGGGCACGACCGCGATCCAGGCCAACGACCTGGTGGGGCGCAAGACGGCGCGGGACGGCGGCGCCACGGCGCGCGCCCTGGCCGCGCAGATGCGCGCCACGGCAGCGCAATTGGCCGAGCGCGGCTGCCCCAACCTGACGGCGATCAGCCAGCAGTTGCTGGTGGCCATCGAGGCCTACGAGACCGTGGTCGGCTGGGTCGTGCAGAACTTCAAGAGCGATGTGCGGGCGGTGTTCGCGGGCTCGGCCAACTATCTGGAGCTGGCCGGCATCGTGCACGGCGGCTGGCAGATGGCGCGCGCCGCGCTGGTGGCCCACGAGCGCAAGCAGGCGGGCACCGACGTCGAGTTCCACGCCGCCAAGATCATCACGGCGCGCTTCTTCGCGGAGCACTTCATGAGCCGCGCCCTGGGCCTGCGCGACACCGTGATCCGGGGCGCGTCCGGTGTGCTGGCGATGGAAGAGGCCGCCTTCTAGCGTCGGCTAGGGTCGCGGCGAATCCGACCGCGGGGCCTATCTGCCCGTCTTGGGGGCCATAGGGTTGCCCTATGACACAGATAGGCCCTTTTCATTTGTCCCCCGCTCCTCGCTGGCCTAGATTGTTCGTGTCCCGGCGTCTCGCCCGGGAAGCATTCCACTCACCACGAGGAGCAGGCCATGCAACTGAAGGGTTCCAAGACCGAGCAGAACTTGAAGGACGCGTTCGCGGGCGAATCGCAGGCCAATCGCCGTTACCTGTACTTCGCATCGAAGGCCGACGTCGAGGGCTACAACGACGTGGCTGCGGTGTTCCGCTCCACGGCGGAAGGTGAGACCGGTCACGCCCACGGCCACCTCGAGTACCTGGAGAAGTGCGGCGACCCGGCCACCGGGCTGCCCTTTGGCGCGACCCGCGACAACCTCAAGACCGCCATCGCCGGCGAGACGCACGAGTACACCGACATGTACCCCGGCATGGCCAAGTCCGCGCGCGACGAGGGCTTCGAGGAGATCGCCGACTGGTTCGAGACCCTGGCCAAGGCCGAGCGCTCGCATGCCAACAAGTTCCAGCGCACGCTGGACGCGATGGTCGATTGATCGACGCGTGAATCGCCTCGCGCCCCGGCCCGCCGGGGCGCTTGGGAAGCCGCCCTGGAGGCAGGGCTGCTTCCCAAGACCCATCTCCGCCGCATTCTTCCCGAGGTTTCGATGAGCACACGCGAAGGCAGCCTGGAGGCGCCGACCCGCCATCCGCTGGACTGGAAGAGCCCCGACTTCTGGGACGAGGCCAAGCTCGAAAAGGAACTCGAGCGCGTCTTCGACGTGTGTCACGGCTGCCGCCGCTGCGTGAGCCTTTGCGGTTCCTTCCCCACGCTGTTCGATCTGGTGGACGAGAGCCCCACCATGGAGGTCGACGGGGTGCCCAAGGAGAAGTATCAGGACGTGGTCGACCAGTGCTACCTGTGCGACGTCTGCTACATGACCAAGTGCCCCTACGTGCCGCCGCACCCCTGGAACCTCGACTTTCCGCATCTGATGCTGCGGGCCAAGGCGGTGCACTTCAAGAAGAATGGGGCAAGCACCGCCGACAAGCTGATGGCCAAGACCGACGTGCTCGGCAAGTTTGCCGGGATCCCCATCGTGACCGCGACGGTCAACGCCGTGAACCGCACCGGGGCGATGCGCTCGCTGATGGAAAGCCAGATGGGGGTGGACAAGACCGCGTGGATCCCGGATTACGCGAGCCGGACCTTCGCATCGCAGGCGCGCTCGAACACGGCGGCGCCGGTAAGGGACGGCGAGCGCACTCCGGGCAAGGTGGCGATCTATTCGACCTGCTACGTCAACTACAACGAGCCGGGCATGGGCCTGGACCTCGTGCGCATCCTCGAGCACAACGCGATTCCCTATGAGATCGTCGAGAAGGCCGCCTGCTGCGGCATGCCCGTGCTGGAGTTGGGTGACCTCGACTCCGTGGCGCACGCCAAGGAGGTCAACATCCCCAAGCTTGCCGCCCTGGCGCGGGCGGGCTACGCGATCGTCACCCCGATTCCGTCCTGCACCCTGATGTTCAAGCAGGAGCTGCCTTTGATGTTCCCCGGGGACGCGGACGTCAAGGCGGTGCAGGAAGCGATGTGGGATCCCTTCGAGTACCTGGTGGCGCGCCACAAGGACGGCCTGCTCAAGACCGAGTTCAAGCAGCCGCTGGGCAAGGTGTCCTACCACGTGCCCTGCCACGGCCGGGTGCAGAACGTGGGCCGCAAGACCGAGGAACTGCTCAAGCTCATCCCCGGCACGCAAATCAACACCGTGGAGCGCTGCTCCGGACACTCGGGCACCTGGGGTTGCAAGAAGCGCTTCCACGGCATGGCGATGAAGATCGGCAAGCCGGTGTTCAAGGCCATGGCATCGACCCAGCCGGACTACATCGGCTCGGACTGCCAACTCGGCGGGCACCACATCGCCCAGGGCATGGCCCAGTTCTCCTCTGAAGCGCTGGGCGGCAAGCAGCCCACGCTCGCGCACCCGCTGACCATGGTGCGCATCGCCTACGGACTTTGATCGTCACCACCCGCACCGTCTGGAGACCCGACATGCCGCACATCGCCCGCGACACCCTCCTCACGCTCGAGGCCTACTCCAAGCAGCGCAACGACTTCCGCGCCAGGGTGCTGGCGCACAAGCGCCACCGCATCGTCCATCTTGGCCAGCACGTGACCCTGCTGTTCGAGGACGAGCTCACCGTGCGCTACCAGATCCAGGAGATGCTGCGCATCGAGAAGACCTTCGAGGAAGAGGGCATCGCCCACGAGCTCGAGGCTTACAACCCGCTGGTGCCCGACGGCGCCAACCTCAAGGCGACGATGATGATCGAGTACGAGGATGCGGCCGAGCGCGCCCGCGAGCTGGCCCGCCTGCGCGGGATCGAAGACACCGTCTACCTGCAGGTGGCGGGGCACGACAAGGTCTACGCGATCGCCGACGAGGATCTCGACCGCGAGAACGAGAGCAAGACCTCATCGGTGCACTTCCTGCGCTTCGAGTTCACGCCGTCGATGATCGCCGGGTTCCGGGCCGGCGAGCCCTTGGCCGCGGGCATCGACCTGCCGGCCTACCGCGTGCGCCTCGATGAAGTGGCGCCCACCACCCAGGCGGCGCTGGCGCGGGACTTTGCCTAGCGCGGCGCGCGCGCCAGGATGCCCGACCCGCTCAAGGGACGCGGTGCGGTCACGCGCATCGCGCACCGCTTCGACTCTCTGACGCGGGCGGCCGACGGCGATTGGCTGGACTGGACCGCCGCGCTCGATCCCGACGATCCCGACGCGCTGCCCGCGCCTGCGCTGCGCACGCGGGTGAGCTTCGAGACCGCACGCAGCCTGATCACCAGCAACGATTCGCCCGACATCCCCTTCGATCGCTCGATCAACCCGTACCGCGGCTGCGAGCACGGCTGCGTCTACTGCTACGCACGGCCGACGCACTCCTACCTGAACCTCTCGCCCGGATTGGACTTCGAGTCGCGCCTGGTGGCCAAGCGCAACGCCGCGCAGCTGCTGGCGCGCGAGCTGGCCGCGCCCGCGTACCGGCCCGCGCTGATCGCGCTGGGCACGGCGACCGACGCGTATCAGCCCGTGGAGCGCGAACTGCGCCTCACCCGCGGCGTGCTCGAGGTGCTCGCCGACACGCTGCACCCGGTGGGCATCGTGACCAAGAGTGCGCTGATCGAGCGCGACCTCGACCTGCTGGTTCCCATGGCGCGGGCGGGCGTGGTGCAGACTTTCGTGAGCATCACGACGCTGGATGCGGAATTGTCGCGCCGGCTCGAGCCGCGCGCCGCGAGCCCGGCACGGCGCCTGCGCACCGTGCGCGCGCTGGCCGAAGCGGGCGTCCCGGTGCACGTCAACTTTGCGCCGGTGATCCCCTTCATCAACGAGCCCGAACTCGAGCGTGTGCTCGAGGCCGCGGCCGAGGCGGGCGCGCGCCGCTGCCACTACACCGTGGTGCGCCTGCCCTGGGAGGTGGCCCCTCTCTTTCAGGAGTGGCTCGAGGCGCATTACCCCGAGCGCGCAGCGCGGGTGATGGCGCGCATCCGCGAGATGCGCGGGGGCCGCGACTACGAGGCCCGCTTTGGAGCGCGCATGAAGGGGCAGGGTGTGTGGGCCGAGCTCATCCGCACGCGCTTCGAGGCTGCCAGCCGGCGCCAGGGATTCGAAGTGGAAACGCCAGCCCTGCGCACCGATGCATTCCGCCCGCCTGCGCCGCCGCCGGGACCGCAGCTCGGGCTCTTTTGAAGCGAGCGGCCGCGACCTAGCGTCCGAGCGAGCGTTCGACGAGCGTCTGGATCAGCAGCACGATGGTCGTCATCGTCACGATCGCGCCGACCAGCAGGGTGGCCGCCGCCACCAGCACCGCGCCCCAGCCGCTGCGGTTGTGACAGGTCTGGCCGGGGTTGTAGCGGGCATCGAAGGCCTCGTCGCGCATCAGTGCGATCACCAGCGCGTAGACGAACCCGGCGATCACCGGGACCATGGCCAGGAAGAACGCCGGCGTCTGGTACCAGTTCTTCACCCCCAGCAGCAAGGGCAGGGAAAACGCGGTGACCGCCGGCGCGAGCCACCAGCCCTTGCGACCCAGGTAGAGCCAGGGCGCGCCCAGTCCGCCGCCAAGGAAGGACAGCAGCGCGGCGACAGTCTTGTTGCGGAAGTTCATGGCTGGGGCAGGGTCGGCGCGCGCCTTGTGAGCGGGCGCTAAGGCCGTGTAGAATAACGAGTTTTCGCAGCCGTCCGGCAGAACAACGTCCGGGCGCCAATCGCATCCGAGGGCAAGGCGCGTTGCGCGCGCCCGGGGTGCAGCAAGTTTCGGACTCGCAGAGGATACCGATGGTCGTGATTCGACTGGCTCGGGGCGGCGCCAAGAAGCGCCCCTTCTTCAACATCGTGGCAACCGATTCGCGCAATCCGCGCGACGGCCGCTTCATCGAGCGCGTGGGCTTCTACAACCCGGTCGCGGCTGAAGGGGATCAGAGGCTGCGCGTGGCTCAGGATCGTCTGGCCTATTGGACCGGCGTGGGTGCCAAGATGTCGCCCACCGTCGAGCGCCTGGTCAAGGAAGCCGCCAAGGCTGCTGTCTGAGCCTGGCTGTCGGGCGGCCAGCAAGGTCACCGAAGTCGGTCTGAGCATGGTGCAGGCTGACCTGATCGAAATCGGTCGCCTGCGCGGCGCTTACGGTGTGCAGGGTTGGGTTCGCGTGGCACCGCACCAGGACGGCAGCGCCCTGCTGCATGCCAAGAGATGGTGGCTGAGCACGCCGCAAGGTGATCGGGCGGTGGACATTGCCTCGGCTCGCATCCACGGGTCCAGCGTGCTCGCCAAGTGGGCGGGCTGCGACACCAAGGAAGCGGCCGACGCCCTGAAGGGCGTGCCGGTGCGGGTGGCGCGAGCCGACTTCCCGCCGCTGGCCGAGGACGAGCACTACTGGATCGATCTGATCGGCGCGACGGTCGTGAATCGCCAAGGCGTCACGCTCGGCGAGGTGGCCGGGCTGCAGGACAACGGCGCCCAGGCGCTGCTCGAGGTCCGCGGCGTCGCGAGCCTCTGCCTGATCCCGGTGGTGCCGCAGTACGTGGAGCGCATCGACGCCGCGGCGCGGCGCATCGAGGTGGACTGGGAGGCGGACTGGTGAGCGGACTGCGCTTCGACGCCATCAGCCTCTTTCCGGCGATGTTCGCGGCAGTGGCCGAGCAGGGCATCACGCGGCGCGCCCGCGAGATGGGATTGTGGTCGCTGGGGCTGTGGAATCCCCGCGACTACACGGAAGACGCTCATCGCACCGTGGATGACCGCCCCTACGGAGGCGGACCGGGCATGGTGATGTTGGCCGAACCGCTGGCAGCCGCGCTCGCTGCCGTGCGCGAGGCGGGCAACGCGGGGCGGGTGATCGCGTTTGCGCCCGGCGGGCGGCCGCTGAAGGACGCCTGGGTGCGCGAGCGCGCTGCGGCCGCCGAGCCGCTGGTGCTGGTGTGCGGGCGCTATGAGGGCACCGATCAGCGCTTCCTCGACGAGTGCGTCGACGAGGTGGTGGCGATCGGCGACTTCGTGCTCAGTGGCGGCGAACTCGCCGCGCTGTGCGTGATCGACGCCGTGGTGCGGCAGTTGCCCGGCGCGATCAAGGAACTGTCGGCGGGCGACGAGTCCTTCGCCGACGGACTGCTGGACGCGCCCCACTACACCCGGCCGGAACTCTGGCGCGGGCGGGGTGTGCCCGAGGTGCTGTTGTCGGGGCACCATGCGAAAATCGAGGCGTGGCGACGCGAGCAGGCGTTGCGCGCCACGGCGGCCGCCAGGCCGGATCTGATCGACCATGCGCGCGCGGCCGGCTGGCTGAGCGAGCGTGACGAAAGGGCACTGCGCGAGGCGCATGCCCAAGGGGCGGCGGAGCGATCCGCCGCATGAGATTGGCCCCATCCTCTCGACGGCAACAGACTTCGACAGCCGCTCGACGATGGTCAAGGAGAACGCAATGGACCTGATCCATAAGCTGGAGCAAGAAGAGATCGCCCGCCTGATGGCGAACAAGACCCTGCCCGAGTTCGCCCCCGGCGACACCGTGGTGGTCAACGTGAACGTGGTCGAAGGCACGCGCAAGCGCGTCCAGGCCTACGAGGGCGTGGTCATCGCCAAGCGCAACCGCGGCCTGAACTCGTCGTTCATCGTCCGCAAGGTTTCGAGCGGCGAAGGCGTGGAACGCACCTTCCAGCTGTACTCGCCCACCATCGCCTCGATCGAGGTCAAGCGCCGCGGCGACGTGCGCCGCGCCAAGCTCTACTACCTGCGCGAGCGCTCGGGCAAGTCCGCGCGCATCCGCGAGAAGCTCGCCCGCAAGGGCAGCAACTAGGCCTGCCGGTGCCGCAAGGGCCGTCGCGCAAGCGGCGGCCCTTTTGCTTTGCGCTCCCATGGTCCAGTTCGATCCCCAGCTCATCCCGCTCGATCCCGCGTTCGGCGCGCACGAGCGCGGCGCGCCGGTGCCGCTCGAGCACCTCGCTCCGGCGGCGCTGCGCCAGCGCTTCACCGCGCCGCCCGTGTGGACGCCCGAACTGCACGCCGACGCGCGCCTGCTGCGCCCCGAGCAAGAAGTGCGTCCGGCGGCCGTGCTGGTGCCGGTGGTCGCGCACGCGGGTGCGCCGACCGTGCTGCTCACCGAGCGCACCTCGCACCTGCACGATCACGCGGGGCAGATCAGCTTTCCCGGCGGCCGCATGGACGAGGGCGACGCCGACGCCGTGGCCACCGCGCTGCGCGAGACGGCCGAGGAGATCGGCCTCGCGGCGCGCCACATCGAGGTGATCGGCCACCTGCCGCCCTACCTCACGGCATCGAGCTACCGGGTCACGCCGGTGGTGGCCCTGGTGCAGCCGGGCTTCAGTCTGAAGCTCGACGCCTTCGAGGTGGCCGAGGCCTTCGAGGTGCCTCTGGCCTTCCTCATGGATCCGCGCCATCACCAGCGTCATCTGGTCCAGTTCGCCGGTCAGGCGCGGACCTATTACGCCATGCCCTGGCAGGCGCAGCGGCGCTACTTCATCTGGGGGGCGACCGCGGCGATGCTGCGCAACCTGTATCGCTTCCTCGCGGCATAGCGGGCAATGCGGCGGCGGGCGCTGGCTACAATCCGCGCCACCAGGATCTGCCGCCGTGACCTTCGTTTCCCTCCTGATCTCGCTGCTCATCGAGCAGCTGCGCGCGCTGCCCCCCGTGAATCCGGTCTACGCCGTCATTGCCGGCTGGGTGCACGACGCGCCGCGTCGCCTCAACGCCGGTGCACCGCGCCACGGAGTGCTTGCCTGGGCCCTGCTCACCGTGCTTCCGGCGCTGCTCGTGGCCATCGTCTTCGGTCTGCTGGCGAGCGTGAGCTGGCTGCTCGCGCTGGCGTTCAACGTCGTGGTGCTCTACCTCACCATCGGCTTCCGGCAGTTCAGTCACCCGGCCACCGAAATCCAGATCGCGCTCGCCAACGGCGACGTGGCCGCGGCGCGTCGCGAGCTGGAGCAGTGGAAGCGCAGCGAGGATCCGGACTTCAACGCCGCGGACCTGGGCGAGGACGAGGTGGCGCGCGAGTCCGTCGAGCACGGCCTGCTGCTGGCACAGCGCCATGTGTTCGGGCCGCTGCTGTGGTTCGTGCTGCTGCCCGGCGCCTCGGGCGCGGTGTTCTACCGCATGTCCCAGTACGTGGCGCGCGAGTGGAACCGTCCACCGCCCGGGGTGATCGTGCCCGACCGCTTCGGCGACTTCGCCCGCCGCGCCGCCGCCTGGGTCGACTGGCTGCCTGCGCGCATGACCGCGCTGGGCTTTGCCGCGGTCGGTGACTTCGAAGGCGGCATCTATGGCTGGCGCCAGGCCAGCGCGCACGGCGCGCGCCTCGAGGGCCTGCCTGCGCCCAGCTCCCGCGATCTGATCCTCGCCACCGCCAGCGGCGCCCTGGGCATGCGTTTCATGCCGGTGACCGAGGCGGCGCGCCTGTTCGACGACCCGGAGTCACTGGCCGAGCCCTCGGCGGCGAGCCTGCGCTCGGTGGTCGGGCTGGTCTGGCGCACCATGCTCCTGTGGCTCGCCGTGCTGGCTCTGGTGACCGTGGCGCGCTGGGTGGCCTGAGCACGCCACGCCCGCGGCGGCGCAAAGCGGGCGCGAGGGCAGGGGGCGCGGCTCAGCGCAGCGCGTCGTGCTCGGTCAGGACAAGTTCTCAGGCGGGACGAGGCCTCAGTCGAGATGAGGCTTCAATCGAAACGCGGCCTCAATCGAGACGAGGCCTCAATCGAGATGAGGCCTCAGGCGGGCCGAGGTCTCAGTCGGGGAAGCGTCTCAGGCGGGGCGAGGCCTCAGTCGGGCCGGCCCGCGCCGCAATTCCAGCACGCGCCGAACTGCGGCTCGATGGACTCGCCGCAGCCGGGGCACACCCAAGCTGGTCCCGACGGCGGGCGGCGCAGCTCCTCGAGCACGGCCTGGGCGCGTGGCTCGTCGGCGTCATGCTCGATCCACAACTGCGGCGCGCACTCCAGGAAAGGGATCTCGCCCATCGCACCCGCCAGCGTGGTGTTGCGCACTTCGCAGGCGATCCCGGCCGCGCGCAGGCTGCCGCTCCAGATCGAGGCCTGCAGCAGGTTGTCGGCGCGGGCCAGGAGCTTCATCGCGTGCCCGCCTGCGCCAGCAGCGCGCAGTAGAAGTCGTAGCGCTCGCGGGCGATCTGGCCGCGCTCCACGGCCGCGCGCACCGCGCAGTCGGGCTCCTTCAGGTGGCGGCAGTCGGCAAAGCGGCACTCGCCCATACAGGGTCGGAAGTCGGGCAGGGCGGCCTCGATTGCGTTGCGCGAGAGGTGCGCCAGCCCGAACTCCTGAAAGCCGGGCGTGTCGATCACCGCGCCGTGCTCGCCGTAGTCGAACCAGCGCGTGGCCGTGGTGGTCTGCTTGCCCAGGTTCAGGCGCTGCGAATACTCCTGCGTGCGTGCCGCGGCCTCGGGCACCAGCAGGTTGAGCAGCGTGGACTTGCCCATCCCCGACTGGCCCACCAGCAGGGTGACGCGCCCGGCGCACAGCGCGTCCAGCGTGGCCAGGGTGCCCGCCGCATCGGCCTTGGCCGCCACGCTGGCGCTGGCGTAGCCCATCTCTGCCAGGCTCGCCAGGAAGGCGGCGGCCGCGCCCTCGGTGTCGGGCAGGTCGGACTTGTTGCGCACCACCAGCGGCGCGATCCCGGCCGCCTCCGCGGCGAGCAGGGCCTTCCACACGAACCAGCGGTTGAAGCTCGGGTGCGAGGCGTAGACGATCGCCACCTGGTCGACGTTGGCGGCGAGCTCCTTGATGCGGAAGGCGTCGGCCCGGAACAGCAGGCTGCGGCGCGGCTCGATTGCCTCGATCGCCGCCTGCGCCTCGCCGCTCGCGGTGCAGCGCACCTCGTCGCCCACCGCCACGTCGCCGCGCTTGCCGCGGCGCACGGCCTCCAGGCGGCGGCCTTGCGCGTCCTCGACCAGATAGTGGCGGCCGTGGCTGGCCACCACGCGGGCGGTGAAGGTCGCGCCGTCGGCGCTCATCGAGGCGCGGCGCCGGCCGCGTACACGGCATCGGCCTTGGCCGCGCAGATGAAGTCGTTGAGCGAGATGCCGCCCACCGAATGCGTGTTGAAGCGCACGGTGCAGCGGGCGTAGCTCACGGCGAGGTCGGGGTGATGGTCCTCGGCGTGGACGATCCAGGCCAGCGCATTCACGAAGGCGATCGTCTCGTGGTAGTTACGCAAAGCGTAGGAGCGCTCCAGGGCACCGTCGTGCAGGCGCCAGGCGGGCAGGACGCCAAGCTGGGCCTGCACCGCCGACGCATCGAGCGCCGCGCTGCCTTCCAGGGGGCGGCAATGGGCGGCAAGCAAATCGGCGAGTGCGAGCACGGGCATGGCGGTGTCAGGTGGGGGAGGGCAGGCGCGCCAGGCGCAGCGCGGCCGGGGGATGCGAGTCGTAGAAGGCCGAGTGCAGCGGATCGGGCGTGAGCGTGGCCGCGTTGTCTTCGTAGAGCTTGACCAGCGCGCGCGCCAGATCCGGCCCCGAGGCCACCTGTGCGGCGTAGGCGTCGGCCTCGAATTCGTGGCGGCGCGACAGCAGGCTCGCCAGCGGCGCGAGCGGAAAGGCGAACACCGGCAGCACCAGCATGAACAGCAGCAGCGCCAGGCCGTCGTTGCGCCCGCCGAGGGTCGGATCCACGCCCAGGCCCAGGTAGAACCACGGCTGTTGTGCCAGCCATCCGAGCAGCGCGAGCGCCACGAAGCTCATCGCGAACGAGAAGGCCATGCGCTTGACGATGTGGCGCAGCTTGAAGTGCCCGAGCTCGTGGGCGAGCACGGCCTCGATCTCGGAGGGCGCGAGGCGCTCGATCAGGGTGTCGAAGAAGACGATGCGCTTGGCCCGCCCCAGGCCCGTGAAGTAGGCATTGCCGTGGGCCGAGCGGCGCGAACCGTCCATCACGAACACGCCGCGCGAGGCAAATCCGGCGCGCTCGAGCAGTCCGTGGATGCGAGCCGCCAGGGTGTCGTCGGACAGCGGCACGAACTTGTTGAACAGCGGCGCGATCAGCGTCGGGTAGGCCAGCAGCACGAGCAGGTTGAAGCCCACCCACACGGCCCACGCCCACAGCCACCAGTATTCGCCCGCGCGTGCCCAGAGCCACAGCACCACGGCCAGAAGCGGCAGGCCGAGCAGGGCGGTGAGCAGCGCCGACTTGGCCAGGTCGGCCAGCCACAGGCCCAGGCTCATGCGGTTGAAGCCGAAGCGCTGCTCGATGCGGAACTGCCGCACCCAGGCGAGCGGCAGGTCCACCAGGCCGAGCAGCAGCACCACGCTGGCCACCAGCGCGACCTGATAGCCCAGCCCGGTGCCCAGCCACTGCTGCAGCCCGTCCGAGATCAGCTGCAGTCCGCCCAGCAAGGTGAGCGCGAGCAGGGCGACGGCGCCGACCAGCGTATCGACGATGCCCAGGCGGGTGCGCGCGATCGTGTAGGCCGCGGCCTTGCGGTGCGCGGCCAGGCTCACGCGGCCCTCGAACTGCGCGGGGACGGCGTCGGCGTGCAGGCTCACGTGGCGCATCTGTCGCCACGCGAGCCAGTACTTGAGGGCCACCATCAGCAGCAAGCCGAGGGCGAAGGCAGCCATGAGGATCGAGGCCATGGGAGCTTGCGTGCGAGAATCGGACACGCGATTTTCAGAGTGAAAAATTATGTCACACCCCCCCTCCCTGCCCATCGAGCGAGACCCCGCGTACGCCGAGGACAATCTCGTATGGATAGACATGGAGATGACCGGGCTGGTCCCCGAGGTCAACCGCGTGATCGAGATCGCCGCGGTCGTCACCACCAGCCGTCTCGAGGTGATCGCCGAGAGCACGTCCTACGCGATCCACCAGTCTGACGAGGTGCTCGCGGGCATGGACGCCTGGAACACCTCCACCCACGGACGCAGCGGGCTGACCGAGCGGGTGCGTGCCTCGACGCTCAACGAAGAGGCGGCGAGCGACGCGATGCTCGCTTTCTTGGCGCGCTACGCGCCGCGCGGCAAGAGCCCGATGTGCGGAAACTCCATCTGCCAGGACCGGCGCTTCATGGCGCGCTGGATGCCGCGGCTCGAGGACTGGTTCCACTACCGCAACCTGGACGTGTCCACCCTCAAGGAACTGGCCCGCCGCTGGAAGCCCGAGGCCTACCGCTCCTTCGAGAAGAAGAGCCGCCACGAGGCGCTCGCGGACATCTATGAGTCGATCGCCGAGCTGCGTCACTACCGCGACACCATGATGTCGCTCTAGGCTCACGCGCCGCGTGCCGCGGCTATTGGGGCGGCTCGGTGTGCGACGGAATGGGCGGCGCGGCGGCGCCGGTGGCGGCTGCGTCAGCGTGGCTCGCTTCTTTGGACGCGCCCTTGGGGTGGTGCGCGGGCGGCCGCGGCGCGGTGACCTTCATCCACTCGCGGCCCATGGCCACGCCGATGGCCAGCAGCACCGGGCCCAGGATCAGGCCGATGAAGCCGAACGCCACCACCCCGCCGAGCACGCCCAGGAAGACCAGGGCGATCGGCAAGGGCGTGCCGCGCGCAATCAGCAGTGGCTTGACCACGTTGTCCACGCTCGAGATCGCCAGCGCGCCCCACAGGAACATGAAGAGTGCCCAGCCCGACTCGCCCTGGCTGTAGAGCCACACGGCGGCACCGCCCCACACCAGCGGAGGCCCGACCGGCACCACCGAGAGCAGGAAGACCGCGGCGCTGAGCAGAGCCGCGCCCGGCACCCCGGCAATCAGGAAGCCCACCAGGGCCACCAGCGCCTGCGCCGCCGCGGTGCCCACGATGCCGTAGACCACGCTCTTGGTCGTCTCGATCAGGATCTTGCCCACCTCGGCCGACAGCGCGCCGCTGACGCGTTCGAGCAGTCGCTTGACCCCCGCTGCCAGGTGCTCCCCGTCGCGGTAGAAGAAGAAGGCCACCAGCGCCACGAGCACGAGTTGCAGCAGGCCGTTGCCCAGCAGCGTGGCCGCCGCGAGCAGGAAGCGGCTGACGGGCTCGACCAGGCTCTTGCCCAGCGCGGAGAGTTGCTCCTTGTTCGACAGGAAGGCGTCGAGTTCGGTGTGCAGCCAGGTGCCCACCCAGGGGATGCGGTCGATCCAGGCCGGCACGGTGAAGCCGTCCGCCAGCCAGCCCTTCGCCAGATTGATGAGGCCCGGTGCCTGCGCCGCCGCCGCCCCGCTCAGGGCCGACAAGGGCAGGATCACCAGCAGCACCAGGCCCAGCACCATCACCGCCGCCGCCGAGGTGGCGTGGCCACCCAGCCAGCGCCGCACGCGCTCGAACGGGTGCCAGGTCACGACCACGATCACCGCCGCCACCATCATGGCGGTCAGGAAGGGCTGGACAACCAGAAAGCAGCCCACCGCGACGAGCGCCGCGAGCAGGAAGCGGATGATGGTGTCGAAGCGGTCGCGCAGCGAGATCATGTCGGTCCGTGGCTCTCGCCTGGTCCCCCCGCCGGGAATCGAACCCAGATCTGGCGCTTAGGAGGCACCCGTTCTATCCATTGAACTACGGGGAGCGAGGCGCGGCAGTATAGCGAGCGCCGCACTGCCGGCCCGGGCGGTGCACTCTGGGGCGCGCCTAGCGGATGAGTAGAATCCGGCCCCTGCGTCCGCGCCCCGGCGAGCACCCTGGCCGAAGCGAGCGCCCTCCTGCCGGACTCCCTGCCTTGAACGCTCCTCGCCGTCCTGCCCTCGTCCTGTCTGCCGCCGTGCTCGTGCTGCTGCTGGCGATGGGCGTGCGCGCGAGCTTCGGGCTGTTCATGCAGCCGCTGGGGCTGGACCGCGGCTTCGGTCGCGAGGTCTTCTCGTTCGCCTTTGCCTTGCAGAACCTCGTGTGGGGCCTGGGGGCGCCGCTGTTCGGCGCCCTGGCCGACAAGCACGGCGCCGGCCGCACCGTGGCGCTGGGCGCGGTGCTCTACATCCTCGGACTGCTGGGTCTGGCGCAGGCCGACACGCCCGCGATGCTCTACCTCAGTGCCGGGCTGCTGGTCGGGCTGGGCCAGGCGGGCACCACCTTCGGCGTGATCCTCGGCGTGGTGGCGCGGGCCTATCCGCTCGAGCAGCGCTCCACGGCGCTGGGCATCGCCAGCGCGGGCGGCTCGCTGGGCCAGTTCCTGATCGTGCCCTTCGCGCAGCAGCTGATCTCGCACTTCGACTGGCACGCCGCGCTGGTCGTGCTTTCGGTGGCCGTGGCGGTGATGCTGCCGCTTGCTCCCATGCTGCGCGGTCGCGCCGACCACGGGCCGCAGGCGGTTCAGCTCAGCCTCGGGCAGGCACTGCGCCAGGCGGTCGGCGACCGTTCCTACCACTTCCTGTTCTGGAGCTTCTTCGTCTGCGGCTTCCACACGGCCTTCATCACCCTGCATCTGCCGAGCTACGTGATGGACCGCGGGCTGCCGGCGGCCGACGGTGCGATCGCGATTGCCCTGATCGGCCTGTTCAACGTGGCGGGCTCGTACGCCTGCGGCTGGCTGGGCGGCCGGCACAGCAAGAAGGCGCTGCTCACCGGCGTGTACGCGCTGCGCGCCGTGTTCATCCTGCTGCTGCTCGTGTTCCCGCTGACCCCGCTGGTGCTCTACGTCTTCGCCGCGGGCATGGGCCTGCTGTGGCTGGGCACCGTGCCGCTCACCAACGGGCTGGTGGGCCAGATCTACGGGCTGCGCTACGCGGCCACGCTCTACGGAGTGATCTTCTTCGGGCATCAGATCGGCAGCTTCATCGGCGTCTGGCTGGGCGGCCTGGCCTACGCGCGCACCGGTTCGTACGACCCCATCTGGTGGGCGGGCATTGCCTTGGCCCTGCTGGCGGCGGCCTTGAGTTGGCCGATCGACGAGCGCCCCGTGGCGCGTCGCGCGGCAGGACCCGCGGCGAAGGAGGCCTGAGGCGTGGCAACGCGCGCGCAACGCATCGGGCTGTGGCTGGCGGCGGCGGCGCTGCTGGCCATCGGCTTTGCGGGGTGGCTGCACCCGGACATGCAACTCGCCTGGGCTTCGTTGCTGGCGCTGTGCGGCTTCTGAGAGTGCACAAGAATTGAGCATGCCGGCGCGCCGCCCGCGAGGTCGCGCCCGGCGGGCAGATCGCCCCCACTTGTCCACAGCAGGTGGGGATAACTGGACGTGAAGGCAATGGAAGGCAACAGCAGGAACCGCAAGCCCGCCGAGTACGGCGAGGCCTCGATCCGGGTGCTCAAGGGGCTCGAGCCCGTCAAGCAGCGTCCGGGCATGTACACGCGCACCGACAACCCCCTGCACATCATCCAGGAGGTGATCGACAACGCCTCCGACGAGGTGCTCGCCGGCTTCGGCTCGCGCATCGACGTGGTGCTCAACACCGACGGCTCGGTCTCGGTGGAGGACGACGGGCGCGGCATCCCGGTGGGCCTGCATCCCGAGGAGGGCGCCCCGGTCGTGGAGATCGTCTTCACGCGGCTGCACGCGGGTGGCAAGTTCGACAAGCGCAGCGGCGGGGCCTACTCGTTCTCGGGCGGACTGCACGGCGTGGGGGTGAGCGTGACCAACGCGCTCGCCAGCCGGCTCGACGTGACCGTCTGGCGCGACGGCAAGGAGCACACCCTGGGCTTCGCCGCGGGTGAGGTGGTGCAGCCGCTCGCCTCGCGCAAGTCCGAGCGCAAGGCCGCCGGCACGCGCGTCACGGTGTGGCCCGACCCCAAGTATTTCGACAGCCCCACCATCCCGGTCGAGGACCTGGTGCGCCTGCTGCGCAGCAAGGCGGTGTTGCTGCCCGGCACCGAGATCACCCTCAGGGTCGAGAAGTCCGGCCGCGAGGAGCGCTGGCGCTACGACGGCGGCCTGCGCGAGTACCTGCTGAGCCAGGTCGACGCCGAGCCCACGGTCGAACCCTTCGAGGCCCGGGCCTACGCCGGGCCGGACGACGACACCTACGCTGAAGGCGAGGGCGCGGCGTGGGTGGTGCTGTGGCACGAGGAGGGCAGCCTCGCGCGCGAGAGCTACGTCAACCTCATCCCCACGCCCGCCGGCGGCACGCACGAGGCCGGGCTGCGCGAGGGCCTGTTCAACGCGATGCGCGCCTTCATCGAGGCGCACGGCCTTGCCCCCAAGGGCGTCAAGCTGCTGCCCGAGGACGCCTTCGCGCGGGCGAGCTTCGTGCTCTCGGCCAAGGTGCTCGACCCCCAGTTCCAGGGCCAGGTCAAGGAGCGCCTCACCAGCCGCGATGCGCTACGCCTGGTCGCCAGCCACGTGCGCCCGCAGCTCGAGTTCTGGCTCAACGGCAACGTCGAGCAGGGCCGCAAGCTCGCCGAACTCGTGATCCGCCAGGCGCAGGCGCGCCAGCGCGCCTCGCAGAAGGTCGAGAAGAGGAAGGGCAGTGCGGTGGCCGTGCTGCCCGGCAAGCTCACCGACTGCGAGTCCACCGAAGTCGCGCGCAACGAGCTGTTCCTGGTCGAGGGCGACTCGGCCGGCGGCTCGGCCAAGATGGGGCGCGACAAGGAGTTCCAGGCCATCCTGCCGCTGCGGGGCAAAGTGCTCAACACCTGGGAGGTCGAGCGCGACCGTCTGTTCGCCAACGCCGAAGTCCACGACATCTCGGTGGCCATCGGCGTCGACCCGCACGGACCGACCGACGAGCCCGACGTGACGGGCCTGCGCTACGGGCGCATCTGCATCCTCGCCGACGCCGACGTCGACGGCTCCCATATACAGGTGCTGTTGCTGACCCTGTTCTTCCGGCACTTTCCTCGCCTTGTACAACTGGGGCACGTGTACGTGGCCAGACCACCCCTTTTCCGCGTCGACGTCGCCGCTGCCGGCAAGCGCCCGGCGCGCCGGCTTTACTGCCTCGACGACGCGGAGCTCCAGGCCACGCTCGACAAGCTCGGCGACGAGGGCGTGCGCGACTCGCAATGGAGCATCGCGCGCTTCAAGGGCCTGGGCGAGATGAGCCCGGAGCAGTTGTGGGAGACGACCATGAGCCCCGACACGCGCCGCCTGCTGCCGGTCAGCCTGGGTGAGCTGGGCCACGACGAGACCGTGTCCACCATGACCATGCTCATGGGCCGCGCCGAGAGCCAGGCGCGCCGGGCCTGGCTGGAGGCCCACGGTCACGAGGTGGAAGCGGACGTCTGAGCCGCCGCGGCTCGAGACACGACAAGGCCATGACACCCGCTCCCGACACGATCCAGATCTCGCGCCCGCTGCCCGAGAGCCGCCTGGCGCGGCTCGCCGGTTCGCGCTGGCTGCGGCGCGCCATCGGCGTGCTCGCCACCGTCGTGTTCGTCACGCTTTCGGTGCTGGTCTTTGGCGGGACCGACGGGCCGGGCTCGAACCTGCTCTTCGCCTTGCACGGGATCTCGGGTGCGCTGCTCTTCGTGGCCGTGCTGCTGTGGCTGCTGGCCACGCGCGTGGCCCTGGCGCGCGCCGAGGTGCGCGAAAGCGGCTGGAAGCTCGCGATCGACACGCTCGAGACCGGCGTGGCGGTGTTCGACCGGGCAGACCGCCTGATCACCTGCAACCGGGCGTACCGCTCGCTGTATCCCGAGGTGGCCACGGCACTGGTGTCGGGTGCGCGCTATGCCGATCTGGTCACCGCTTGGTACCGGCACGCCGGCCCCGAGGTGTTGCGTGGCCGCTCGGTCGAGCAGGCGGTAAGCGAGGCGCTCGCCAAGCGCGACCGCGCCGAAGTCAGCGAGGTCATCCAACTCGGCACGCGCTGGGTGCTGGCCACCGACTGCCGTACCGCCGGAGGCGGTGTGCTCAGCCTGCGCCAGGACGTGACCAGCCAGGGCCTGGTCGAGCACGAGCTGCGCCGACGCCAGGAACTGCTCGACGACCTCGCCGACCTCACCTACGACTGGTTCTGGAAGTCCGACGCGGAGGGCACGATCCGCGAGCTCTCGGGCGGGGTCGAGGCGACCTTGCAGGTTTCCCCTGCGCGGCTGATCGGCACCCGGATGCAGGACCTGCCGGGCTTCGACGCGCCCGCCCAGGTGCTGACCGACTACCAGAGGCGGCGCGACGCGCGCGAGGCGCTGCCCTGGTTCGTGGTGCGAGCGCGCCGGGCCGACGGTCTGCCGGTGTGGCTGTCGATCACCGGCAAGCCGTACTTCGGTGCCAACAACGAATTCCAGGGCTACTACGGTGCCGCGCGTGACGTCACCGCCCGCGAGAGCGCGATGGCCGCGCTGCGCGAGAGCGAGGAGCGGTTCCGCGCGCTCACCCTGCTCGTGTCGGAGTGGTACTGGGAGTCCGACGCGGCGGGGACCTTCACGCTGATCGAGGGCGAGACCGAGACCGAGCGCTCGGCCGCGCGCGGTCTGGGCGGGCGCACGCTGCCCGAGCTCGCCGAGGCAAGCGGCGACGAGGTGCTGGCTGCGGCGGTCAAGGATCGCCGCGCCTACCGCAACCGCAAGCTGAGCCTCACCGATCCGTCCACCGGCACGCGCACCGACTATGACCTCTCGGGCGAACCCGTGTTCCGTGACGGCGAATTCGTCGGCTTTCGCGGCCTGGCGGCCAACGTCACCGAGCGCGAGCGCCTGATCGAGCGCATCCGCGAGAGCGAAGCGCGCTTTCGTGCGCTCACCGCGCTGTCTTCCGACTGGTACTGGGAGACGGACGAGCAGATGTGCTTCATCACCGTGCGCCGCGGTGCCGGCCGCGACGGCCCCGCCGAGGAGGACCTGCTCGGCCGCCGCCGCTGGGAGCTGCCGGGCGAACTCGTGGCGCCCGCGAACTGGGACGAGCATCGCGCCCTGCTCGCGGCCCACGAGCCCTTCCGCGACCTGCTCTTCAAGCGCATCCACGCCGACGGCAGCGTGAGCTGGGACATCAGCAGCGGCGACCCGATCTTCGACGCCGAGGGCAAGTGGCGCGGCTACCGGGGCGTGGGCAAGGACATCACCGAGCAGATCCGCTCGCAGGAGCGCATCAAGCGCCTGGCCACGCTGGACCCGCTCACCCAGCTCGCCAACCGCCAGACCTTCGACGAGTCGGCCAGCCGCCTGCTCGCCCAGGCCTGGGCGGAGGGACGCAAGGCCGCGCTGCTGTTCCTCGACCTCGACAACTTCCGTCTGCTCAACAACGGCTACGGGCACCGCGTGGGCGACCACATGCTGCAGCTCACCGCCGAGCGCATGCGCGCCATCATTCCCGAGCCCAACCTGCTCGGCCGGCGCGGCGGCGACGAGATGGTGGCGCTGCTGGTCGACGTGCCGCACCGCGACGTGGCCATCGAGACCGCTCGCGCGCTGATCGATTCGATCTCGATGCCCACGCGCGTGTTCGGCATGGACGTGGCGGTCACGCCTTCGGTGGGCATCGGCTACTTCCCCGACGACGGCGTCGATCTGGACTCGCTGCTCAACGCGGCCGACGCGGCGATGTACGAGGCCAAGGACAGCGGACGCCAGACCTACGCCTTTTACACGCCCTCGGTGGCGCGGCGCGTGGATCTGCGCCTGCGCCTCGAGCACCGCCTGCGCAAGGCGGTCGAGTCGCGCGACTTCAAGCTGCTCTACCAGCCGCTGATCGCGCTGCACGACGGCAAGATGATGGGCGCCGAGGCGCTGATCCGCTGGCGCGATGCGGAGATGGGCGACATCTCGCCCGCCGAGTTCATCCCCATCGCCGAAGAGAGCGGCCTGATCGTGGGCCTGGGCGAGTGGGTCATCAACGAGGCCTGCCGCGCGCGCAAGGTCTGGCGCAACCTGGGTCTGGACGTGCCGCCGATCGCCATCAACATGAGCGGGGTGGAGCTCAAGCAGCGCGGCTGCGTCGAGCGCCTGGTGGCGGTGCTGCGCAGCCACGACGTGGCGCCGCACGACATCGAGATCGAGGTCACCGAGACCGGGCTGCTCGACACCTCGGCGGCCTCGCGCGAGCACCTGGTGCAGATGCGCAATGCGGGCCTGCGCCTGGCGCTGGACGACTTCGGGGTGGGCTTCTCGAGCCTCGCGCACCTGCGCGACCTGCCCATCCACCGCCTCAAGATCGACCGCAGCTTCACGGTCGAGTGCATGCGCGATGCGCGCACGCTCACCATCGTCAAGGCGGTGATCGAGATGGCGCGCTCGCTGGGCATCAGCGTCACCGCCGAGGGCATCGAGACCCAGGCGCAGCAGACCTGGATGCAGCACCTGGGCTGCGACACGGCGCAGGGCTACCTGTTCTCGCGCCCGCTGCATTCCGACGACTTCATCCGCCTGTTCCTCGATCGCCGCGGCGTGGGCCGCGAGCGCTCGCTGATGCACTAGACGGACCCCGCCGTGGCGCAGACAGGCGGCCTGCGGGCCGCCTGTTCGTTGGCACTGATGCAAGCGTCAGGGATCAGGCAGAAACGCTGCGCCCCGGGCGCACTGGGGCGCTGCCGTAAAATCCGCCCGGCCCGAACCCCTTTCCGGGCCCTCAGGAACCATGCAGGAACAGACCGATCTCTTCGCGCCCGCGCCGCCTGCCGCGCGCGGCGACGCCCCCGACCAGCTCACGCTGGCCCGCTTTGCCAGCCAGGCCTACCTCGACTACGCCATCTCGGTGGTCAAGGGCCGCGCGCTGCCCGACGTGTGCGACGGGCAAAAGCCCGTGCAGCGGCGCATCCTGTACGCGATGAGCGAGATGGGTCTCGCCGCCAACGCCAAGCCGGTCAAGAGCGCGCGCGTGGTGGGCGATGTGCTGGGCAAGTTCCACCCCCACGGCGACCAGGCGGCCTACGAGGCGCTGGTGCGCATGGCTCAGGACTTCTCGCTGCGCTATCCGCTGATCGACGGCCAGGGCAACTTCGGCTCGCGCGACGGCGACGGCGCCGCGGCGATGCGCTACACCGAGGCGCGGCTCACGAAGATTGCCGAGCTGCTGATGGCCGAGCTCGACGAGGGCACCGTCGACTTTGGCCCCAACTACGACGGCGCCTTCCAGGAGCCGAAGCTGCTGCCCGCGCGATTGCCCTTCGTGCTGCTCAACGGCGCGAGCGGCATCGCCGTGGGCATGGCCACCGAGATCCCCTCGCACAACCTGCTCGAGGTAGCTCAGGCGACGCTGCTGCTGATGCGCGAGCCCCAGGCCACGCTCGACGCGGTGCTCGCGCTGCTGCCGGGGCCCGACTTTCCCGGCGGCGGGCAGCTGATCTCGCCGCCCGAGGACATCCGCGAGGTCTACGCGAGCGGCCGAGGCAGTCTCAAGGTGCGCGCGCGCCACACCTACGAGGAGCTCGCGCGCGGCCAGTGGCAGCTGGTGGTCACCGAGCTGCCGCCCGGGACCTCGGCACAGAAGGTGCTCTCCGAGATCGAGGAGCTCACCAATCCCAAGATCAGGGCCGGCAAGAAGGCGCTCACGGCCGAGCAGCAGCAGAACAAGGCGCTGCTGCTGTCGCTGCTCGACACGGTGCGCGACGAGTCCGGCAAGGACGCCGCGGTGCGGCTCGTGTTCGAGCCGCGCAGCTCGCGGGTCGACCGCGAGGAGTTCCTCAACACCCTGCTCGCGCACACCGGGCTGGAGGGATCGGCTCCGATCAACCTGGTGATGATCGGGCGCGACGGCCGGCCGCGGCAGAAGGGCCTGATCGAGATTCTCTCGGAGTGGATCGACTTTCGGGTGGCCACGGTGCGCCGGCGCAGCGAGTACCGCCTCGCGAAGGTGCGCGACCGCATCCACATCCTCGAGGGCCGGCAGCTCGTGCTGCTCAACATCGACGAGGTGATCCGCATCATCCGCGCGGCCGACGAGCCCAGGGCCGAGCTCATGCGCGCCTTTGCGCTGTCCGAGCGGCAGGCCGAGGACATCCTCGAGATCCGGCTGCGCCAGCTGGCGCGGCTCGAGGCCATCAAGATCGAGCAGGAGCTCGCCCAGCTGCGCAAGGACGAGGCCGCGCTGGCTCGCCTGCTCGACTCCGCGGCGGCGCTGCGCAAGCAGGTGGCGCGCGAGATCGAGGACGACGCGAAGAAGTTCGGCGATGCACGTCGCACCCTGATCCAGACCGCCAGCCGCGCGGCGGTCGAGGCCAAGGTGCTCGACGAGCCGGTCACGGTGGTGATCTCGCGCATGGGCTTCGTGCGCGCGCGGGGCGGCCACGGCCACGACGCCGCCGCCATGAGCTTCAAGACCGGCGATGCGCTGGCCTGCGCCTTCGAGTGCCGCACCGTGGAAGCCCTGGTGATGCTCGGCTCCAATGGCCGCGCCTACTCGGTGCCGGTGGCACAGCTGCCCTCGGCGCGTGGCGACGGCCTGCCGGTCAGCGCGTTCATCGAGCTGCCTGCCGGCGTGCAGGTCGTGGGCTACGCGGCAGGCGAAGCAGCCACGCCGCTGGTGCTCGCCACCACCCTGGGCTACGGCTTCACCTGCAGCCTGGGCGATCTGGTGTCGCGCCAGAAGGCGGGCAAGCAGTTCCTCACGGTCGAGGAGCCCGCCCTGCCGCTCGCGCCGCTCGTGGTTCAGGCCGCTTCCGACAATCTGGTGGCCTGCCTGTCCAGCCTGGGCCGCCTGCTGGTGTTCGAGGCGGCCGAACTGCGCCAGCTCGCCGGCGGCGGACGCGGCGTGATCCTCATGGACCTGCAACTCGGCGAGACCCTGCTCGCGGTGCAGCCCTGCGGCGCCGCGGGCCTGCGCATCACCGGTACCGGGCGCGGCGGCAAGCCGGCCGAGCTCGATCTCAAGGGCAAGGCGCTCGAGGCCTATCGGGGCAAGCGCGCGCGCAAGGGCCGGGCGCTGGAGATCAAGTTCAAGGCCGAGCGCCTCGCGCGCCTGGCCGAGCGCGCCTAGGCTCATGAAGCGCGCTGCCGATCCTCGGAGCGCCGCCACCGGCGTGCGCCACGACCCGTTCCTCACCCTGCGCCACCAGACCCGGCGCGCTCACGGAGATCGCTGAGATGCTGCTCTACGCCCTGATGCTCTTCCTGCACGTGCTGGCCGTGGTGGTGTGGGTGGGCGGCATGTGGACCCTGCATCTGGCGGTGCGCCCCGCGGCGGTCGAACTGCTCCAGCCCGCGCAGCGCCTGCCGCTGATGAGTGCGGTGCTGGGGCGCTTTCTCGCCTGGGCACTGCTGGCGGTGCTCCTCACCCTGGTCAGCGGGGTGGCCATGATGGCGGGAGGCGGCGTGCGCGGCGTGCATCCCTCGGTGCACCTGATGGCCTTGCTCGGGCTGGTGATGGCGCTGATCTACGCCTGGGTGCGCTGGGGCCATTACCCGAAGCTCAAGGCGGCGGTCGCGGCACAAGACTGGCCGGCGGCCGGCGCGCGGCTCGACGCCGTCCGCCGCCTGGTGGCCACCAACCTCGTGCTGGGGGTGATCACCATCGCCGTCGCCACGGTCGGCCGCGCGTTCTAGCGCGGCCCCGCCGCGCTGGCGGACATCCCGGCGCGACCGCCAGGCAGCCGGGCCGGCCTGGCCCGAGCGCGGCGCTAGAGGTGCAGGCGACCTTCGCTCATCAGCACCGCTGCGCCGCCGACGCGCGCGCTGAGCACGCGGCTGGGCGTGCCCGCCTCGCTGGTCCAGGCCAATTCCATCTCGCTGGGGCGGCCCATCTCGACGCCTTGCACGATGCGCGTGGCAGGCGTGGCGCCGCGGTTTGCCAGCCAACCCGCGAAGGCTGCCGCCGCGCCGCCGGTGGCCGGATCCTCGGGCACGCCCAGGCCCGGCGCAAACATGCGCGCCCGCCAGTGGTCCGCGGCCCGCGCCACCACGAAGACCAGGGCCGAGGGCGTAGCGGACAGACTCGCGTGCCAGCGCGCCGAGTCGAGCCTCGCCCTGCCCAGCGCGTCTGCGCTCGTCAGTTGGACGATCAGAAAGGGCACTCCGCAGGACCAGCACTCGGCGTCGCTCTGGACGTCACCAGAGGCCAGTCCCAGCAGTGCGGCGCACTCGGCCGCCGCCGGCTCGGGGGAGTCCACTCTGGCCGGGCCGCGCGGTGTCGCGAGCGTGCAGCGCAGCGGCGTGCCCGCGGCGTCGCGCTCCACGCTGACCGCCACCGGCCCCACGCCTTCCTCGAAGACGAGGTCTGACTGAGCGAGCGGCACGCGCCCGGTCAGAGCCAGCGCGTAGGCCGTGCCCACCGTCGGATGTCCGGCGAAGGGCAGCTCGCCGCCGGGCGTGAAGATGCGCACGCGCGCGGTGTGCGCGGCGTCCTCGGGCGGCAGCACGAAGGTGGTCTCAGACAGGTTCAGCTCGCGGGCGATGGCCTGCATCTGCGCGGCTTCCAGTCCCTCGGCGCGCGGAAAGACGGCGAGCGGATTGCCGCCGAAACGCCGGCGGGTAAACACGTCGCAGGTCAGAAATTCGTAGCTGGGCATCAGGGCCTCGGGTTGCGCGGCTCGTCGTGGGGTGAGGGGGCAGCTCCGGGGGTGGCTGCGGCGGACGGCGATGCGACGCCGGCGCGCCGCCCCAGGGCCACGGCGGCCACCACCAGCGCGGCGTAGACCCAGGTGGAGGGCGCCACCGCCTCGCCGAAGACGGCGGCGGCCGCGGCGATCGTGAGGAAGACCTGCAGCAGCTGCGCCTGCCCGACGCGCGCCACGCCGCCCAGGGCCAGGCCCCGGTACCAGGCGAAGAAGCCCAGCCACTGCGACACCAGCGCGAGGTAGGCGAAGGCGCCCCAGGTCGCGCCCGACACCGGCCAGGCCTGCCGCCCAGCGAGCCAGGCCACCGGCAGCGCGAGCACCGGCGCGGCCAGCACCAGGGCCCAGCAGATCACCGCCGGTCCTCCCAGGCTGCGCGCCAGACGCCCGCCCTCGGCGTAGCCCAGGCCGCCCAGCGCGACCGCGAGCAGCAGCCACAGGTCGCCGCGCGCCAGCGCACCGTCGCCGTGCCGCCACGCAAAGACCAGCACCACCAGGCTGCCGGCCACGGCCCACAGCCAGAAGCGCGCGCTCGGGCGCTCGCCGCCCAGCCAGGTGGCAAACAGGGCCGAGGCCAGCGGCAGCAGCCCCACCACCACCGCGCCGTGAGCGGCAGGCACGGTCTGCAGCCCGATCGAGGTGGCCACCGGAAAGCCCAGGATCACGCCCAGCCCCACCACGGCCAGAGTGCGCCACTGCGCGGCCGAGGGTCGCGGGGCGCGGGCGAACCACAGGTAGGCCGCGGCGGGCAGGGCCGCGACCAGGGCGCGACCCAGGCCGATCAGCCAGGGGTCGAGCTCGCGCACGGCCACGCGGGTGAGCGGCAGGGTCAGGCTGAAGGCCAGAACTCCCGCCAGGCCCCAGGCCCAGCCGGCCGCCTCGGTCCGGTGGCGGTCGCGCGCCGTGGCGGTCGTGGAGATGGGCGTCATCGAGGCAGTGTAAGGGTGCGCCCTTGAAAGACTGCGGCGCGCCCCGATCTGGCAGGCTTGACCGGCGCGCCGGCCACGCCGCTCGCGGCGGACCGCGCCACCCGCCACACCAGACCCACGGAACCACGATGGACACGCACACCCAAGACAAGCAGACCCTGGGCTTCCAGGCCGAGGTGAAGCAGCTGCTGCACCTCATGATCCACTCGCTCTACAGCAACAAGGAGATCTTCCTGCGCGAGCTGGTGAGCAACGCCTCCGACGCGATCGACAAGCGCCGCTTCGAGGCGCTGCGCGAGCCGGCCTTGCTGGCGGCCGACACGCGGCTGGCGATCCGCGTCGGCTTCGATGCCGCGGCGCGCACCCTGACCGTGTCGGACAACGGCATCGGCATGAGCCGCGAGGAAGTGATCTCGCATCTGGGCACGATCGCCCGCAGCGGCACGCGCGAGTTCTTCTCGCAGCTGTCGGGTGACCAGCAGAAGGACGCCCAGCTCATCGGCCAGTTCGGCGTGGGTTTTTACTCGAGCTTCATCGTCGCCGACCGCGTCGCCGTGATCACGCGCCGCGCCGGCGCCGAGACCGCCACCCGCTGGGAGTCGGAGGGAGCGGGCGAATTCAGCGTCGAGCCCGCGCAGCGCGCCGAGGCCGGCACCGACGTGATCCTGCACCTGCGCGAGGGCGAGGACGAGCTGCTCTCGCGTCATCGTCTGCGCGGCATCCTGACGCGCTACTCCGATCACATTTCCACGCCCATCGAGATGGGCGGCGAGACCTGGGACAAGGACAAGAACGAGTTCGTCCCCACCGGCGACTGGGTGGTGGTCAACCAGGCCGCCGCGCTGTGGACGCGCCCGCGCAGCGAGATCAGCGACGAGCAGTTCAAGGAGTTCTATCACCACGTCGCCCACGACTTCTCCGAGCCGCTGGCCTGGACGCTCAACCGCGTCGAGGGCCGCAGCGAATACATCCAGCTGCTCTACCTGCCGTCCAAGGCGCCGTTCGACTTGTGGGACCGCGATCACCGCCACGGCATCAAGCTCTACGTCAAGCGCGTGTTCATCATGGACGACGCCGAGCAGCTGATCCCGTCCTACCTGCGCTTCGTGCGCGGCGTGGTCGACTCGGCCGACCTGCCGCTCAACGTCAGTCGCGAGATCCTGCAGGAGTCGCGCGACGTGAAGCTGATCCGCGAGGGCAACACGCGGCGCGTGCTCAGCCTGCTCGAGGAGCTTGCTGCCAGCAAGACCGAGGACTACGCCAAGTTCTGGGCCGAGTTCGGCCAGGTGCTCAAGGAAGGCGTGGGCGAGGATGCGGCCAACCGCGAGCGCATCGCCAAGCTGTTGCGCTTTGCCAGCACCGCGAGCGAGGGCGTGCAGAGCGTGAGCCTGGCCGACTACGCGGGCCGCATGAAGGACGGCCAGAAGGCGATCTACTTCGTCACCGCCGACAGCGCGGCCGCCGCGGCCGCGAGCCCGCACCTCGAGATCTTCCGCAAGAAGGGCGTGGAGGTGCTGCTGCTCACCGACCGCGTGGACGAGTGGCTGATCTCGCATCTCACCGAGTTCGAGGGCAAGCCGCTCGAGTCCGTGGCCAAGGGCGCGCTCGACCTCGGTTCGCTCGAGGATGCCGCCGAGCGCGAGGCACAGCAGAAGGTCGCCGAGGACTTCAAGCCCCTGGTCGAGAAGTTCAAGGCCGCGCTGGGCGACAAGGTCAAGGAGGTGCGCACCACCCTGCGGCTGACCGACTCGCCCGCCTGCCTGGTGGCCGACGAGCACGCCATGAGCGGTCACCTCGAGCGCCTGCTCAAGGCGGCGGGCCAGGCGGTGCCGGCGAGCGCGCCCATCCTCGAGATCAATCCACAGCATCCGCTGGTGGCGCGCCTGCGCGGCGCGGACGATGCCTGGACGGGCGAGTGGGCGCATCTGCTCCACGACGAAGCTCTGCTGGCCGAGGGTGGCCGGCCCGAGGATCCGGCGGCCTTTGTGCGCCGGATCAACACCCTGCTGCTCGACCGCGCCCAGGCGCCGCGCGGCGAAGCCTGAACACGGGACGCCCGCGGCCCACCCCCGCGGGCGAACCCGGCTAATCTCGCGGACCAGGCTCCGGCGTGCGCCGGGGCGAGTGGCCCGTGTCCCTGATGGATTCCAATCCTCCTCCCGCCTCGACTCCGGGCCGCGCCGCGCTGCCCGGGGCGGGTGGAGTGCGTCGCGCCGTGGACGAGTTGCGCCCGCACTTTGTAAGGAGCTTGGCTTCCGCCTTGCCGCGGGCCGTGCGCGTCGCCATCGGCGAGCTCGAGCACGACGACAAGCGCGCGCACGCCGCCCGCGCGGCGCAGGTTCTGGTCCAGGACGAGCGCACGGTGGTGGCGGACTTCATCGCCGCCCTCGATCGCGAGCTCGACCGCGCCATCGAGCTGCTCGGGCCGGGTGCGGGCGGGATGGCACCGGCGCGGCGGCCGGTGCGTCAGGGCCTGACTCTGGTGGGACTGGACGAAGTCGAGGAGGGCATGGTCGTCGACCGCATGGGCGCGCGCCTGCGCAACGCCGCCGACGAGACCTATTCGCACTTTCACCAACGCTCGGCCAACCTGCTGCGCGTGCCGCGCCTGGGCGAGCGCGACAATCCCTTCCACCCCCTGCGGGTGGCCACTGCCCTGGTCAGTGCCATCGAGGCCCGCGGCCTGAGCGCCGACGTGCGCGTCGCCGTGCTGCCGGCCGTGGAGCTGCAGCTCGCCGCACCTCTGAGCCAGCTCTACGCGGAACTCGACGCCCAGCTCGCGGCGCGCGGCGTGTCCGATGTGGCCGACGCCACCTTGCTGCGCAACACCGCCAACGGCGTGCGCCGCCTGCTGCACGAGGCGGCCGCGCCCGGCGTTGCTGATCCGCGGGCTCCCGCCAGCGCACCGCGCGGCAGCAGCGCGCACGCCGAGCAGTTGCTGGTGGCGCTCTACCAGCACCTGCGCGTGGCGGGCCCGGACGCGGTCGGACCGGCCACGCCCGCGGGCGGCGCTCCCGCGCCCTTGCCGGGCACGACCCCGCGCCTGCCCTTTGGCCAGATCGAGCCGCTGCGCGCGCCAGCCCGTCCGATCGCCCCGGGACTGGTGCTCGAAGACCTGAGCCGGGTCGACGGGTCGCTGCTGACGGTGCTGGGCGATGCGCAGCGTCGCGCCGCCGCGGCCACGCTCAGCGCTGCACAGGCGGGCGAGCGACCCGTCACCGCGGTGATCATGGCGCACGACGCGGCCGCGCGCTCGGCCCTGATCGAACGCGCGGGCCGGCAGATCGACAAGCTCACCATCGAGCTGGTCGGCCTGATCTTCGAGCGCATCCATCACGACAAGTACCTGGCCGGCCCGGTGCGCGCCGCGCTGGTGCGCCTGCAGTTGCCCTTCCTGCGCGCGGCGCTCACCGACCCGGGCTTGTTCGTCTCGGCCGAGGCGCCGGCGCGCCGTCTGCTCGACCGGATCTCGTCGAGCGCGCTGGGTTGGTCCGAGGAGGGTGCCGACAACGCTCGCTTCCTGGAGGAGGTGCAGCGCTCGGTCGACATGGTCGTGCTGGCCGTCGAGGAGCCGGGTGCGGCGGTGTTCGAGCGCGCGCTCGAATCCTTCGAGCGCTACCTCGCCGAGGAGCGCTCGCGCGACGACGATCCGGTGCTGCGCGCGCGCCGCGCGCTCGAGGAGATCGAGGCGCGCGAGGTGATGACCATCAACGCCATGATCGGGGTGCGCCGTGCCTTCGAGGGCGTGCTGCTCGAGGGCTATCTGCGCGAGTTCCTGCTCGATCACTGGGTGCGCGTGCTGGTGGCCGCCACTCTGCGCGGCCGTACCGAGCCCGGTTTCGAGCAGCGCTTCAAGGAGGTGGTGCCCGACCTCGTGTGGAGCGTCCAGCCCAAGCTCAATCCCGACGACCGCCGCCGGCTGGTGACGGTGATCCCGCGCGTGCTGGCCACGCTGCGCGACGGCCTGGCGCTGGTCGAGTGGCCTCAGCCTCAGGTGGCCGAGTTCTTCGGGCGGCTGATGGCCTCGCACGCCAACGCGCTCAAGGCGCTGGAGCTGGCTCACGGCATCGAGCTTCCGGTGGTGGATGCCTCGGCCCTGCGCGCGCGCCTGGCCCAGGTGCAGATCACCGATCCGCCGCCCGAGGCGCAGTTCGGCGAGATCAACCTGCCCGCCGAGGCGGTGCGCCGCGCGGCCGAGCAGGGCAACGTGGCGCTCGAGGTCGCCGAACCGGCCGCCGACACCCTCGACCCCGCGCTGCCCGCGGCGCACCTGGGCGACCACGAGCTCGACGCCCTGATCGAGACCTGGAAGCGGGGCGACTGGTTCGCCCTGCGTGTGTCCGGGGCCGATGAGCGCGCCCGGCTGCGCTGGATCAGTCCGCGGCGCAGCTTCTACCTCTTCGCGGTGGCCGAGACCGGCGCCGCGCACTCGCTCTCGCCCGAGACGGTGCGCAACTTCCTGCGCCTCGGACGCCTGCGGCCGCTCGAGCCTGCGCCGCTGTTCGATCGCGCGGTCGGCGGCGTGGTGCAGGACCTGCGCGCCGGTCCCACGCCCTGATGAGCCGCCGCGCGCCCAACTCGGCCATCACGCTGTCCGAGACCGACGGCGTGCGCTACCTGCACTTCGGCACCGAGTGGGTGCAGGGCGGCATGCGCATCGCGCGGCCCTGGGCGATCGAGCTCGAGTACCAGCGCCAGATGATGGCACCGGCACTGCTGCTGCCCGAGCCGCGCAACGTGCTGCAACTCGGGCTGGGCGCAGCCGCGCTCACCAAGTTCTGCTGGCGCCACCTGCCCGAGTCCGAGATCACGGTGGTCGAGATCTCGCCCGAGGTGGTGGCCGCGGCGCGCCAGTGGTTCAAATTGCCGCCCGACGACGAGCGCCTGAGCGTCGTGCTCGGCGACGCCCGCGACGCCCTGGATACGCGTCGCCCGGTGGGTGCCGACTGGCTGCAGGTCGATCTCTACGACGCCGCGGCGCGCGGCCCGGTGTACGACGACGAGGCCTTCTACCGCCTGTGCCGGCGTGCCCTGGCGCGGCCGGGCGTGGCGAGCTTCAACCTGTTCGGACGTAGCTTCGATGCCAGCTTCGCGGCGATCGCGGCCGCCTTCGACTCCCGCGTGCTCGCGCTGCCCGAAGTGGCCGAGGGCAACCGGATCGTGCTCGCCCTCACCGGTCCCAAGCTCAGGGTGGACTTCGCGGCCTGGTACGAGCGGGCCGGGGAGCTCGAAACCCGCTGGCGCCTGCCCGCGCGGCGCTGGCTGGCGGGCTTGCGCTCGGTCAACGACCTGGCCGACGGAGACTGGCTGTGACGCGTCCGTCGAGGCGCGGTGACGCCTTGTTGCCGAAAAGGCGGTAGCGGCATCGCTTGACACCCCGGGCAGGGCCGATAGAGTCGGCCTTGAAGGCGGGCCTCGCTCCGCCGCCACTCCCCCATGGACTTCTCCTCCGACACCAGCCGCGGTCCGGACTTGCCGCCGATGACCGCCAACCAGACCGCGGCGCTGTTGCGCTCGGGCATGGCCATCGCCGCGGAACTGATCGGCGATTCGTTCTCGGAGCTGTCCAAGACCGTCGTCGTGGAGCTCGGCTCGCGCTGGGACTTCGACCAGCTCGCGCCCCTGGTCCAGCGTCTGCTCAGTGTGCGCGCCGCCGACTTCCGGGTGTCGTTCCTCGGTCGCCTCAAGGAGTCCCAGGACGACGCCTACTCGCAACTCGTCGCCCTGACCCACGCCTCGCAGTTTGGCAACACCGGCTTCCCACGGCTCGACGCCGACACCCTGACCCTGGTCGACGAGGTCGCGGTCGAGACCAGCACGGTGGTCGAGCGCAGTTCCGCCAAGGTGGCCGGACTGCTCGAGGACTTGCTCAGCGACCTCAACATCGTGGTGGCGTACATCGCCGAGCGGCCCGTGGTGAAGTCCTCCGAGAACCCGCTGGGACCCGCCGTGGTGGTCAAGGCCCTGTTCCAGGCGTCCGAGGATCAGGACCTCGAGCCCGCCGCCCGCGCGCTGTTGCTGGCCTCGTTCGAGCGGCCGCTTGCTCAGGCCATCGAGCCCGTGGTGCGCTCCCTGCTCGAGCACTACGCGCGCCATGGCTTCAACGTCCGAGCCGTGCGCAAGGCGCTCGCGGTGCGACCAGCCTCGTCTGCCGAGGCCCGCGGCCCCGACACCCAGATGCGCGGGCCGGACTCCCAGATGCGTGGCCCGGACTCGCAGATGCGGGGTCCGGACTCGCAGGGGCGTGGCTTCGATACGCGCGCGCCGGGCGGGCCCGGCTACTCGGGCGGGGGCAGCCATGGCGCCGCGCCCAGCAGTGGCGGCCCCATGGGCTACGCCGCCGCACGCGCCGGGGCGCAGGGCGGACCGGACGTAGCGGGCGGAGCCGGCGGAGTTGGTGGCGGCGGCCCGGTAGGCACCGCCACCGCGGTGCTCAACCAGATCGTCACGCGCCTGCAGGCCAACTCGCGCGGCACACGCGCTCCCAACCTGCCGCCGGCCGGGCCCCCGGCGCAGGAGCTCATGGAGTCGGTCGACGAGCTGCAGCGCATGGGCCTGGACGGCGGCGGGCGATTCGCGGCGCAGGCGGCCGGAAGCATCAACACCTGGCGCGGGGAACTGATCTCGCGCACCGACCGCACGGTCGACAAGCTCACCATCGAGATCGTGGGCATGCTGTTCGACCACGTGCTGGCCGACAAGCAGGTCCCGGCCGAGATCAAGGCGCGCATCTCGCGCCTGCAGTTCCCGGTGCTCAAGGCCGCGCTGATGGATGCGGCCTTCTTCGCCTCGTCCAACCACCCCGCGCGCAGGCTGATCGACCGCATCGCCGGCACCTCCGTGGGCTGGGAACCCTACGGTGACGACAACCAGCGCTACCTGCGCGAGGTCGACCGCGTGGTCCACGAGGTGCTCGAGAAGTTCGAGAGCGACGTCTCGGTGTTCGAGCGGCTCTACACCGAGTTCGACAAGTTCGTCTCGGAGGTTAACCCGGCCGACAACGACCCCGTGGCGCGCGCCAAGAAGGCGCTCGAGGCGGCCGAGAAGACCGAGATCCTCACCATCAACACCACCATTCAGGTGCGTCGCGCCTTCGAGCGGGTCGATCTGGAGCCCTACATCCGCGACTTCCTGCTCGGGCCCTGGGTGCGGGTGCTGGTGGCCGCGACGATCCGCAGCGAGGCGCAGCCCGGCTTCGTCAAGTCGTTCCGCGACGTGATTCACGACCTGGTGTGGAGCGTGCAGCCCAAGGCCAGCGCCGAGGACCGCGCGCGGCTGGTCAAGACCATCCCCAACATGGTGCGCGTGCTGCGCGACGGCCTGAACCTGATCAACTACTCCGAGCGCGACCGCGAGGTGCTGTTCGCGCAGATGATGGAATCGCACGCGATGGCGGTGAAGCCGGTGGATCAGGCTTCCTACCTCAAGGCCAGCCTCGCCACCACCGAGCTGCGTTCCAAGCTCGAGGGCATGCAGTTCTCGGGCATCTTCCCGGTCACCACGGTGCCGGGCGGGATCAAGGTCTCGACCAACGCCATCATGCGCGCCGCGGAGGAGCACCACGCCGAGCTCGCCATTCCCACCGCCTTCACCGAGGTCAAGGGACCGCTCGATCCGCTCGAGGAGGCACGCCTGACCGAGGAGATCGCCCGCTGGCAGCGCGGGCACTGGTTCAAGCTGTGGAACGGCACCGAGTACGTGCGCGCGCGCCTGCGCTGGATGAGCCCGCTGCGCACGCTGTTCCTGTTCGCCAGCAGCCAGGGGGCCAAGCCCCACGCCCTGTCGGCCGAGCAGCTTCGCGCCTACCTCGCCAAGGGCTACATCGAGCCGCTCGAGCAGATGCCGCTCACCAAGCGCGCGGTCGACGCGGTGGTGGCCGACTTCGAGGCCGAGCCCGAGCGCGCCACCGAGCTCGCCACCCGCTACGCCCAGCCCGCATGAGCGCAGCGCCGGCGCAGCGCCCGCCTTCGGTGCTTGCAGGCGAGGGCAGGCTGCAGCTGGCGAGCGTGCTGCGCGCCCTGGTGTCACAGGGCCAGCTCGATCCCGCCGACGCCGAGCGTCTGCGCCTGGCCGCCGCGAGCAGCGAGCGCCGCGCGCCGCTGGCGGTGATCGCGGACATGAACTTCCGCTCGCCGGCCGACCGCCGCCTGCTCGACCTCGACACGCTCACCCAGTGGCTGGCCGAGCAGGCGCAGCTGCCCTACCTGCACATCGATCCGCTGCGCGTGGACTTCACCCGCATCGTGGACGTGATGTCCTCGGCCTACGCCACCACCTACTCGATCCTGCCGGTGGCGGTCACGCCGAGCGAGGTGACGATTGCCACCTGCGAGCCTTTCCTGGGCGGGTGGGAACGCGAGATCGAGCAGATCACCAAGAAGTCGGTGCGCAAGGTCGTGGCCAGCCCGCTGGACGTGGCGCGCTACACGACCGAGTTCTACAAGCTCGCCGCCTCGGTGCGCGGCGCGGCCAAGACCGGCGCCCAGCCGCTGGTGAGCAGCTTCGAACAGCTGGTGGAGCTGGGCGGCAAGGTCGAGGCCAACGACGCGCACGTGGTGCACATTGTCGACTGGCTGCTGCAGTACGCCTTCGATCAGCGCGCGAGCGACATCCACCTCGAGCCCAAGCGCGACATGGCGGTGGCGCGCTTTCGCATCGACGGCGTGCTGCACCAGGTCTACCAGGTGCCCGCCAACGTGCTGCCCGCCATGACCAACCGCATCAAGCTGCTGGGCCGCATGGACGTGGTGGAGCGGCGCCGCCCGCAGGACGGGCGCATCAAGACGCGCATCGCCGCCGGGGCGCACGCCGGCCGCGAGGTGGAACTGCGGCTGTCGACGCTGCCCACCGCCTTTGGCGAGAAGCTCGTGCTGCGCATCTTCGATCCGGAGGTCGTGGTGCGCAGCTACGCGGAGCTGGGCTTCTCGGCCGAGGAAGAGGCGGCCTGGGAGCGCCTCATCCACCTGCCCTCGGGCATCGTGCTGGTGACCGGGCCCACCGGCTCGGGCAAGACCACCACGCTGTATTCCACGCTCAAGCAGCTGGCCACCGACGAGGTCAACGTCAGCACGGTGGAGGATCCGATCGAGAACGTGGATCCGCAGCTCAACCAGATGCAGGTCCAGCACGGCATCGACCTGGGCTTCGCCGACGGCCTGCGCGCCCTGATGCGCCAGGATCCGGACGTGATCATGGTGGGCGAGATCCGCGACAAGGAAACCGCCGACATGGCCGTGCAGGCCGCGCTCACCGGCCACCTCGTGTTCAGCACCCTGCACACCAACGACGCCTGCTCCTCGATCGCACGCCTGGTCGAGCTGGGCGTGCCGCACTACCTGCTCAACGCCACCCTGGTGGGCGTGCTGGCGCAGCGCCTGGTGCGCACCCTGTGTCCGCACTGCAAGCAGGTGGCGGGCGCGCCCGACGAGGCCGTGTGGAACGAACTGGTCAGCCCCTGGCGCGCGCCGGCCCCGGCCCGCGTGTGGCGCCCGGTGGGGTGCCTGGAGTGCCGGCGCACCGGCTACCTGGGCCGGGTGGGCCTGGTCGAGTTGCTGGCGATGAGCGATCCGCTGCGCAAGCTCGTGGCCGAAGGCTCTGACTTGCCCGCGCTGCGCCGCCAGGCTGCGCGCGATGGCATGCGTTCTCTGCGGGTGTCGGGGGCCGAGAAGATCGCCGCCGGCGTGACCACCTTCGAGGAAGTGTTCAAGGCCGCGCCGCCGTTCGAGAGCTGAACGCGGCCGGGCCCGAGCCCGGCGGCGCGGCTACGTGTCGCGCCGCGCCAGCGCCAGGTAGGCGCCGAGCCCCAGCATGGTGGTGCCCGAGATGCGCGTGAGCAGCCGCGCGCGCGCCGCGCGTGCTGCGCCCGAGTGCACCAGGCGATGTGCGCCCAGCACCGCCACCACGTCGACCAGGGTGTTGAGCGCCACGCAGATGCTGCCCAGCAGCACGAGCTGCGGGATCAGGGGCTCGCTCGGCACCACGAACTGCGGCAGGAAGGCGAGGAAGAAGAGCGCGGTCTTGACGTTCAGCGCCTCGACCACGATGCCCTCGGCAAAAGCGCGGCGAGCCCCCTGGGCGGCGACCGGGGCGGCGCCCAGGGTTGCCTGCCTGCTCAGCAGCATGCGCAGGCCCAGGTACACGAGGTAGGCGGCGCCCAGGTACTTGACCAGGTTGAACGCCACGGCCGACTCGGCCACCAGCAGCGACAGGCCCAGCGCCGCGGCCAGCACATGCAGCAGGCCGCCCAGTCCGGTGCCCACGCACGAAGCCAGACCCTCGGCGCGTCCGCCCGCCACGGTGCGTGCCACCACGTAGGCGATGCCGGGCCCGGGCGTGATGGCCAGCACGATGGCAGCGAGCAGGAAGGCGGCGAGCGACATGGCAGCGGGTCCGGGCAAGAGTTGGCGATGCAGCGGCCGCAGTCTATCGAAGGCGCTTCCTGCGGCTCGTTCAGCGCTTGGTCCGCGTATCTCCCGAGCGCCGCGGCGGGTAGCGCCACCACGCCAGCAGCACCAGCGCGCCGAAAGTCGTGTAGGCCACGGTGAACGCCCAAGGCGGCGCGTCCCAGTAGACGATGCGCTGCAGCCAGTGTTCGATGAAGCTTTGCCGGTAGGCCGCGCCGCCCGCCTGCACGCGCAGCCAGGATTCCAGGATGGTCAGCGGGCAGAGTTGCCCCAGCCAGGCCTGCGCCACGACCACGGCGATCGCCGCGAGATGCGCCAGCCGGAAGCTCAAGCGGTTGACCCAGGCCCAGCCCAGGGCGTTGCCCAGCAGCACGAGCACCAGCCCGCCCACTACGAACAGCACCACGCCGAAGTGCAGCACCAGCACGGCGTCGGCGAGCAATCGGTAAGGCATCACAGGGGGCGTGCGTGAAGGTGATGGTGGGGGTGGGGCGGGTCGTTCCTGTCGCCGACGGTCTGGCCGAAGCTACGATGCCACGGTCCGGCCGCCGGGCAAATGGAGAAGAAACTTGACGCGATTCGTGATCGGACCCGATGTGGCTCTGGCGCTGGCCGAGAGCAACGCAGCGGTGCCCGCGCACCACCGCCTGCTCGCGCCCACGCTGCTGCGCTCGCAGGTGCTGGCCGCGCTGTTTGACGAGGTGCAGGGCGGCCGGCTGGAGCGGCGCGAAGCCGAGCGGCGCCTGGACTATCTGAGGGGACTGCAGATGCGCCTGCTGGGCGACCGCGTGCTGCAGCAGACCGCGTGGCGCATCGCCGAGGAACTCGCTTGGCCCGACACCTTCGTGGCCGAGTATCTGGCGCTGACGCGGCTGCAGGCCGATGCCCTGGTGGTGCGCGACCCGGCACTGGTGCAGGTGGCGCGTCGGATGGTGCCCGTGGCGAGCATCGACGACCTGCTCGCCTAGGCGCGGGCAGCGCGCGGGCCTGGTGCGGGCCGTCGTGCCCGCGCCGCCTGGCGCCTCAAGGAAATCGTTCGTAGGCCTTGAGCGCGGCCAGATGCGCCACCCAAGGCAGCTGCTCTGCGGTCTGGATCTGGAAGCTGGGCGGCAGGGCGTCGGCATCGTCGAGCGTGCACGCCTGCACTTCCACCACCCCGGGCAGGATCTCGGCGTTGCGGTAGAAGAGCCCGCTGCCGCAGTCGGCGCAGAAGCTGCGCATGGCCGCGCCCGAGGAGTTGATCGTCTTGGGCGTGCCCTGCGTGACGCGCAACTGCGCCTCGGGAAACTCGGCCCATACGACCATCGGCGCCCCGGCACTGCGCTGGCAGTCGCGGCAGTGACAGACCGACACCGAGTTCGGTGCGCCCGCGAGTTCGAAGTGGATGGCGCCGCACAGGCACCGACCGGCGTGGCTCATGGCTGTTCCCTCCTGAGTGATTGATGTTCGAATCCCGGCAGGCTGCGCTCCATGAAGGGCCAGCCAGCGTGGAGCTCGACGGGTACTTCGGCCTGCTCGTGGGGCGCCCGGTCCGCGAAGCCGGCGGCCTCGTCGATGCGCGCGCGGAGTGCATCAAGGGCGCCGTGTCCTGGTACACGCGCTCGTAGCCAAAGTGCGTCGCGTCTTCCAAGAACCGCGCGAAAATGCGCTCGCTCGCATGGTAGCCGTCACGACCGACTCGGCTGGGTCACGCACTCGGCGCAGCCGCGTCGGCCTTCGACGAGGCCAGCAGGCGCCACGCCACGAGTGCCAGCGCCGGGTCGAGCACGGCGAAGAACAGCAGCGTGTGGGTGAACGCGCCCGAGAGGGCGAGCGGCACCAGTACCAGCGGCACCAGCACCAGGCGGTCGATCACCGAGGCGGCGACGAACTGCCGTCCGCCGCTGCGACCGCCAAAGAAATAGAGCCAGCCGATGATTGCGACGCTCATGCCGACGACGCGCGCCATCGCCCGTTCCTGGCCGCTGAAGGACGGATCTCCGAACACCGTCTGCATGGCCTCCGGCCAAGCCAGCAGCAGGAAGCCGGCTCCCATGTAGAGCAGTCCGCACAAGCTCGTGAAGCGCGACGCCGCAGACAGCTCGGCTGGCCGCTGGCGCAGGTCCGACATGAGAGACATGTTCAAGCTCCAGTGCGTGCGCGGAGGCGGCGCGCCCCGCTAGGCGAATTGGGTTGGCACAGGCATCGAGACTAGCGCGGATTCTGCGGCGGCCGTCGGCGATCTCGCCGTGGTCGCCCTTGTCGGCAATGAAGTTGCGGCGCTCGACTTGAGCCTTAGTGGGCAGAGGGCCGGCCGTGGAGTGGGCAGGGCACTAGGAGCGCTCGGCGGCGCGCTCTGCCGCCACCTTGCCGGCCCAGGCCCGCGTGTCGTGGCAGCTCGCCATGGCGCGCTGGTAGGCGGGGCGCGCGGTGGTGCGCGCCACATAGGCCTGCTCGGGCTCGCCCAGGCGATAGCCGCCGGTGCGATCGGCGAACTGGAGGGCGTAGGTCACCGCGATGTCGGCCGCGGTGAAGTTCTCGCCCGCCATGTAGGGCGCTCGCGCCAATTGGCGGATCACCAGGCCCAGCCGGTTCCTGAAGATCTCGCGACCTTCGCGCGCGGTCCAGTTGTCGCGCTCGGCCTCGGGAGCGAGGTTGCGGCTGATCACCGTGAAGTACATCGGCATGGCGAGCCCGGCCTCGCCCAGATGCAGGAATTGCAGATACGCGGGGAAGGCCGCGTCGTGGGGCTGCGGCGCCAGCGGCGTGGGGCCGTGGCGGGCCATGAGGTACTGCATGATCGCCACCGACTCGACCATGGTGACCTCGCCGTCCTGCAGTGCCGGGATGAAGCCCGCGGGATTGATCGCCAGGTACTCGGGATCGTTCTCGACGCCGGCCAGCAGATCCACCGGCCGCAGGCGGTAGGGCAGGCCCATTTCCTCGAGCAGCCACACCACGCGGAAGCCGCGGCCCTCTCCGAAGACGGTGATCATCTGCCTGCCTTTCTGAACCGGGGTCCGGTGCGCGGCTCGACCCTACTCGGGCTGCTTGAACTGCACGATGTTGCCCTCCGGGTCCCAGCCGTCGAGCACCGTGTGGCCGCGGAAGTGCCAGGCGCCCGCCTCGGGCTTGAGAAATCCGTGGGTGGCCTCGGCGGCGCGGCGGACCTCGGCCAGGCTCGCGACCACGAAGGTCGGCTTGAACGGTGTTTCATCGCGCGGCTCGGGAGGCTGGGCGATCGTGATCTCGGCCGCGTAGCGGGCCGGGATGGCGTGGACCACGACCTCGTAGCCGCCGCCGCGCAGCAGGTCGTGCGAAGAGTCCGACTCCACCACTGCCAAGCCCAGGGTCTGCTGGTAGAACTCAGAGACTCGTTGCTTGTCTTTGGCGAACACGACAAGACCTTGCTGTGCCATGGTGCTGGGCTCCTGGGAGGTGAGGGGTGGGGAGTGTGTCACGGCCAAGGATACGGTGGAGCACCCGCCGCGATCCAGCGGTGCGGGCCGTGGTGCCTGGCCCGCGAGCGGCAACTCAGGCCTCGCGGCGCACGTTCATCGGTCGGAGTTGCGTCGAGGTGGCTTGGTGGTGGCGGAAGACCGGACCACGCGCTCGGCTGCGAAGTCGCAGGCTCATGTGCCCTGGTGCACCAATGGCTTGAACAGGTTGATATTGGTGGCGACGAAGCCAAGCTTGGCGTACAGCGCCTGCGCGCCGTGGTTGTGCCCGAACACGTGCAGCGCGATGCCGGACAGCCCAAGGCCTGCCGCTTCCTGCTCGAGCGCCTTGAAGGCGCGCTCGGCGTGCCCGCGCCGACGATGCTCGCGGCCGATCACCACGTCGTACACATAGGCCACGCGCTGCGTGCCCCGGGCCTGGATGGCGATCCACAGTGTGCCCACGGGCGCACCCTCGGCGCTGAGGATCGTGTAGAGGCGGTTATCTGCGGTCCGCGGACCCTGCGGCAGCAGATCCTCGAAGGCCTCGCGCGAGAGTTCGAGCGACGTCTCTGCGGCCCATTGGCCCGTGGCCACCTTGTCGGCGGCGTACTCGGGGATGACCGTCGCCAGCCAGGCCGCGTATTCGTTCTCACTGATCGGACGCAGGACCGGCACGGAGCCTCCTCAGTCGCTCGGGTTACAGCTTCGTCGCGTGCCCACAGACGTGCCAGGACGGAACGCCGATCACGGCGCAGCACACGCCCGCGTGGTGCGGGTGTGCGCCAAGTGTGCGCCGCTTGCAGCCGATGATGGAGGAGCGCGTCCGCTCGCACAAGCGCGGCCGATGCCTCACGCCTCGCGCGACGAGTCCGGCCTGATCACACGGGCTGAAGTGGCTTGAACTCGGGTGGCTCGTGGGCGAGCACGATGGCATCTCCCTGCCTGACCAGACCACCCTGCACCACGACGGCCATGACGCCGGCCTTGCGGATCAGCGCGCCGTCGGGGGTCTTGCCCAGCACCGCGGCGAGCAGGCCTGGCTGGAAGGCTTCGATCTGGGCGCAGGGGTTCCTGAGACCGGTGATTTCGATGAGCGCGTGGCTGCCCACGCGCAGCCGGGTGCCGGTGCCCAGACGCAGCAGATCGAGTCCTTGCGTGGTGATGTTCTCGCCCATCTGCCCGGGCGCGACCCGGTGCCCCTGGGCAAGCAGTTCCTGCAGGAGTTCAGCGTGGAGCAGGTGTACCTGCCGCAGGTTGGGCTGCGAGGGGTCGCGCGCCACCCGCGAGCGGTGTTTGACGGTCGCCCCGCAGTGCGCGTCACCCACAACACCGTGGCCCGCGACGAGTTCGATCTGCGACACCGTGTCCTTCGAGAACGCGTGACTGCCCTTGCGGTGTACGGCGAGCGCTAGGGCGGGCGTGGCGGTGTGGGGGCCAGCGTCAGCCGTCATGGCAGTTCGTTGCGGCCATGCCGGCGATAAGCGGGGCGCTCGCTGAGCAACTCGTAGTAGGCCGCGACGGCGGCAAGTGGCGGGTGCTCGAAGGGCGTCATGTACCACCGATGAACTGAGAGACCGATAGGAACATCGGCCAGCGTGAACGCAGGCCCGGCCACGTAGGCACCGGTGGACGCGAGCGCAGAGTCCAGGATCGCCATGTGCCGGTTCCAGCTCTGAATGCTGGCCTGCATGGCTGACTGGTCTTGATGCGCCGGGCTCTTGCGAACCAGGCCCATGAAGGCATAGCGCCACGAGTTGTTCAGCTCCGTGGCCTGCCAGTCCATCCACTGCTCAACAAGAGCCCGTTGGGCGGGACCCTCGGGCAAGAGGTCGTGGCGCCCGAAGCGGCTCGCCAGGTACCTGCAGATGGCGTTCGACTCCCAGAGGGTCAAGCCATCGTGCTGCAGCACCGGCACCAGCGCATTCGGATTGAGGGCCAGAAAGGCGGCCGATTGCAGCGGCAGCGACTCGCTGCCCCATTCTTCGTGCTCGTACTCCGCGCCGAGCTCGGCCAGGGTCCACAACACCTTGCGCACGTTGATCGAGGAAGAGCGGCCAAGGAGTCTGATCACGTGGGTGGTAGGTCGGGGTGGTGGATCGAGTGGCGCGCGCGGCGGGCACTGTTCTTCAGCGAGGGCTTGGGCATCGCCGCTGGCTAGCCCGGGATGTCTGGTTCAACCAGCGTGGCCAGCTGGGCCAGTGACTCCTGCCAGCCGAGGTAACACATCTCGAGGGGGATGGCCTCGGGAATGCCGCTTTGGGAAATGGAGAGCTCGGTGCCGCACAGCACCGGCCTCAGGGTCACGGTCACCTCCAGCACACCCGGCAGGTTCGGGTCCTCGAACTTGTCCGTGTAGCGAATCCGCTCGTTCGGGATCAGCTCCAGATACTCGCCGCCGAAGGAGTGAGCGTGGCCACTGGTGAAGTTGTGGAACGACATCCTGAAGGTGCCGCCGACGCGCGCTTGCATGTGATGCACGGTGCAGGTGAAGCCGTAAGGGGCGATCCACTTCGCCATGGCGCCCGCTTCGATGAAGGCGCGATAGACCTTCTCTGGCTTGGTGCGAAGGACGCGGTGAAGGCGAACTGTGCGCTCAGACATGGAATGGCTCCTTGGCGGCCGGCGGAGTTTGAGGTCGCGACTGGCGGTGTGCTCGATGCTCGTCCCGCGCAGGGTGGCGGCGGATGCGGGTGTTCCGCCTTGCCTCGACGGCTTCACTTCGCGGCAAGACGCCAGCGCCGCGCTCATCACTGCTCGCTCGAGGACGCAAGCCGCTCAGAACCAGTAGTCCCGGATGCAGCGCCCGTCGCGCGGCAAGTCTTCGAAAGCCACCAGGCCCTCGAAGTGGTCGATCGGCAGATCGGCGATCGGCTCGGGCTCGGCCAGGCGCAGGTTCACCGCCATCGCGTGCCTGCCGTCCTCGCCGGGAGCCAGTGTGCGCCAGTAGGCGACGCAGGCGCACACCGGGCAAAAGTGGTAGGCGAGGTGTGGGCCGCGCACGTAGGTGGCCGTCTGGCCGCGCACCGTGATCACCTCGCCCTCGGGGCCGTAGGCCCAGAGGCCGCCCCAGCGTCGGCACGAGGTGCAATTGCAGGCGGTGGCCGACTCGGGCATGCCCCGGTAGGTCCACGACACGGCCCCGCAGTGGCAGTGGCCGTCGAGCGATCGGGTCTCTTGCATGGGCTGGTCAGGCGCGGGTGGAAGTGGCGGCGTGGTGGTGGCGGGCGAAGCTTAGTCCTGGCCGGTGGCGGGGTGGCGCCGCCGCACCTCGGCCACCGCCTCGGCCACCAGAGACTCGAGCACCGCGAGGTCCACGTCCGCCAGGCGCTTGAGGTACAGGCAGGCCTTGCCGAACTTGTGCTTGCCCAGGCGGGCGAGCAGGGCCTCCTGGCGGGGGCTCTCGGCCACCAGGTACACGACGAGATCCCGGCCGCGGATGGCAAAGCCGGTGACGCAGGACTCGCCGCTTGTGCCGCTCGCGTAGCGGTAGGTGTAGCGGCCGTAGCCCACGATGCTCGGCCCCCACATCCGGGGCGCTTCGCCGGTGACGCGGCCGAGCATGGCCATCAGGACCTGGCAGTCGGCGAGCTGGTCTGGCGACGCGCGCGACGCCAGGTACTCGTCGACGCTGGCCGCGGTGGCCTGGGTCTTGGCCTTGGACATGAGCGGAGCCTCCGCTTGGGCGATGGGTGCAACCTTAGCGCGTGGACTGCCAGCGCGCGCGGGTGATCTTGTAGAGGCAGTGGCGCCGCAGCGGACTGCCTTCAGGCAGCGCCGGGTGATCGAAATCCTGCTGCGAGTCGGCCATGCCCACGCGCCGCATGACCGCCTGCGAGGGCAGGTTCAGCAGCGCGGTGAAGGAGACGATCTCCTCCAGCCCGAGCCGCGCGAAGCCGACCTCGAGAGCGGCCGTTGCGCCCTCGGTGGCGATGCCCTGGCCCCAGTACGGCCGGGCGAGCCGGTAGCCGAGTTCGACGCAGGGCATGAAGGGCAGGGCGCGCTTCGGGACGCTCAAGCCGATGAAGCCCACGAACGCACCCGACTCAAGCAGCTCCACCGCCCAGTTGCTCCAGCCGCGCTCGTCGAGCTCGCTCGCCCAGGTGTCGATGCTGCGGTCGCTGGCCTCGCGGCTTTGGGTGGATGGGAAGTAGCGCATCACCTCGGGGTCCGCGTTCATGGCCGCAAAGGGCGCGCGGTCCGTGCTGCGCCACTGGCGCAGTAGCAGTCGGGCGGTGCGGACTTCGATCAACTGGGGCACGGCCGTGACTCAGGTCTGAAGCGCCTGACTTCCTGGCGGGATGCTGACGGTTGCCACTCAGGCGTCGGGGACTTCATAGAAGGTAATCAGGTTTCCGTCGGGGTCGAGGACCGCGAATTCCCTCGTGCCCCACGGCTTGTCCTCGAGCGGGGCATTCGGGTGCACCATGGCGTGCGCTTCGCAGAGCGTGTGCAAGTGTTCGATTGATCGAACCCGCACTCGGCAGCTGGTGGCTTCGGCAATGCGCCGATCTTCGCAGGCCCAGAAGTGAATCTCGACGGGACCGTTGGCAACGATGCCGTACTCGCCCTGAGCGACGTGAACCCTGGTGAAGCCCAGCCGGGTGACGAAGAACTCGACGCTCCTCTGGATGTCGAGCGAGGCCAGCGCGGGCACGGCGGCAATGAACTCGGTAGCTGTGCTCACAAAAGGGGACTCCCGACGCGGAAGATTCAAGCTGGCTCGAGCCGCAGCGGCAGGCGGGGCGGCCCGGGGTCGCGAAGCGTGCCGTGGGCGCTTGTGCGAGCGCGGGCCTAGGCGGCGCCGCGCGAGACCAGAGGAAAGCTCTCTGGCCTGCGAATCGACTCGACGGACAGGTCGACGTCAAGCTGCGGCCAGTACAGGTGGTCTTCAGTTGGGCGCTGGACGTCGGAGAGTTGCTCGATCGTCGCCTTCTTAAACCACGGGAAGTCGCTGAACGGGACGGCTAACTCCTCGTCCCCCAGCAGCAGCCAGAAGCAGTGCGTCGAGACATTGGTGACTTCAGCCCCCAAAGTGACGGTGCCATGCATCTTGGATCTCCTGGATGTGAACCTCGACCACTGCCTGAGCCTGGCGAAGCTGAACGCCCGACAGGCCGATATTCCTGGCCAAGTGTACCGAGGGCGTAAGCCAGAACTTCGCCTCGCCCTCCGGGTGCCCTACGTGGACGTGAATGCGCGTCTCTTCGCGGGAGAAGAAGAACAGTCGAAACTGGCCGTCGCGAACAATGGTGGGTGCCACAGCCGTGAATTTACCGGAGAGGTGGGCTTGGGCTGCCCAAGGTTCGAGCTAAGCGGCCAGCGGCGGCAGGCGCGGGTCGGTGGAAATGCAACGCGCCGTCAGAGCGGGCCGTGTGGCCTGCAGATCGCGCTCTGCGTGGGCGAGGCGCTAGGCACCGGACTTGGGGCTGAGCGTGGTTGCCACGCCATTGAGCAGGATGGTCCTGAACGGCCACGCATTCGCCAGCCAGGTCTGAAGGAACGAGGCGAGTTCTGCCTCCAGCCCGCTTGCCAGTTCACTCTGTCTTGCCCAGTACCAGACCTCTGCATCGACGCCGTCCTGGTCGGGCGGATCGACATAGACGCAGCCGAGCAGGCGCCGCTCATCCAAGGACATGACGGCATAGTCAAACGATGAACGAAGCTGAAACTCCTTCTGGTGCCAGCCAAGGTCGACGATGTTCTGTTCGATTGTCATGTCCTCAGCGGGCCAGCCCCAGATTGCCCCGAATCTTGCCCATAGATGTTCGCGGCTGGACATGACGGCGTCGTAGTCCTTGAACACGTCGTGAATCGTGATCGAGCGCATTCTGAAGCGCGCGGTCTCGACTGATGCGGGGACTTGGAACTCGCGTGGGAGGAAGCGCATGTGA
>ERZ795055.280-NODE-280-length-54272-cov-6.130347_pt1 | contig 54272 bp, 49 predicted proteins | sample MGYA00375139_ERZ795055 | MGnify/ENA primary metagenome ERZ795055 (study PRJEB30184, sample SAMN05720283) | anaerobic digester metagenome | isolation source: active sludge of municipal wastewater-treating anaerobic digesters | place: USA | collected 2015-01-23 ... | reverse complement strand
GCAACCGGATTTGACGCGGAGCGGGTAAAAGAATCCCCCCTTGAAAAAATGAGCCGCATGACTATTGAAGATATGCGCGGCAAGGAAAAAGAAGAAAAAAAAGAAAGAATAACTTATCCGGAAAAAATGGAGCCGAAGATGATTATTCCGGAAAAAGTTCCGCCCAAACCCCAAAGAACTATCAATGTTTCCAATGATACAAGAAATCTTGAAGAAGATGATGACGATGAACTGGAAATACCGGCTTTTATCCGCAGAAAAATGGGGAAATAGAAACATGCAACATAAAGCATAAAGCATAAAGCAAGAAGCAAATGCCGCCATCCTGAGCTTCGACCCAAGTCGCTGGACCTAAGGTTCAACCTTTGGCATACTGCAGGAAAATAGGAATGATTCTTGAGATTTCAGGCAATGCCAATCAAGCATTGCCTTTTTAAATCCAAATAATTATCCACAGGGTGTTTTTTTTCTGCTGATTTTATGGTATAATAAAATAAGACATAACCTTAAATAAAAAAATGAAAAATAAATTTATACTGGGAGTGGTATTTTTTACTCTAGCGGTTTTTTGTGCTGGAAGCGTTTTGGCGCAAGAAGCTGAAAATTCTTCCTCTGTTCCGGAAAAAGATTCTGTTCAAAAAAATGAAGAAGGGGAGAAGGAGCGCAATCCGGATGAAGTTGAAAAACTCAGTCCGGAAGAAATAGAAAAACTCAGTTTCAACGAAATGAGGCTGGTGGCGCTGGTTAGCGCCGGAAACGTAAAAGTTGAAGAAAAAGGCGGCAATAATTTTGAAGTTTCTTTTGACATATTGAATCAGGAGGGCATCCAGCCTTATGTCAAATATGCTGTTAACCTTGTCAGCAGAGAAGATGACCGGGAAACGGTTTTAGACCAGAAAATTTATGACGAGATTCTCACTATCGGAAACGGGGAAATAATTCACCGAGCTGTGTCTTACGAAGCCCCCGAATATTTGAAAAGCGGAAATTATGCTTTGTTTCTCGAAGCGCGAAACAAAAGCGGTCTCCGCCTGGCTTATGTTTCGGCGGGAGAAATCAATCTTTCTGGCGGGGAGTCTAAAATAGAAATAGAAAATGACTCCTGCGTCATATTTTTTGGAGACGTCGATTTTCGCCTTAGCGGAAAAATTCCTTCTCAGGATGATTTGGAAAAACCGAATCTCAGGTGCAAAGCAAAAAATGTTTTTGGAAACAAAATTGAAGCTTATCTTGGAGTTGACATTCGTGAAAAATCATATCTTGGCGATTTAGGCGAACGTAAAATTTCGGAGAAAAAAAATCTTAATCCCGACGAAGAAAGAGAATTCAGGATAGATCTTGGATGCATTGATAAGATGAAAAGCCCTGTGCTGACGGTTTCCGTTTTTTCTGGAGAGGATCGGCAAATTTCCAGGATTGTCAACATTCCTTATTTTGGAAGCTCCGTATCTTTGTTTTATAACACCCGTCTTGACAAAGATTATTATTTGAGAAATGAAACGGCTAAAATAATTTTTGATATCCGTCCGTTTTATCCGGAAGGATCCGTTATTTCCTACAGCCTTAAGGAAAAAAACGGACAAAGCTGTTTGGAAGAAAAAAATCGGGAAAAGACTCTCGATAACTCGGGAATTATAAAAGAAGAGGAAAAAATTGCCAAAAATTGTTTTGATTTTACGCTCCATGTTTTCGTAAAAGACAAAGACGGGAATATTCTGGACGAAGAAAAACATTTCATCGAAAGCCGATCCAAGGAAGCCAAAGAAAAAGCGGAAGAATCAGCCAAAAAATCAAAAAGAAACAATATTATAGTTATTTCTTTTTTGGTAATCATCCTTCTTTTTGCTCTAGGCTTTTCCGTTTATAAAAAAATAAAATTCAGAAATATCAAATTTCCCTTGTTTTTGTTTTTTGTCTTTGGCGCTCTTTTTCTGGCGGTGTCTGAAGCAAAAGCGGCGACATATGTTTATACTGATGATATGGGAACTTTCAGTTATTCCTGTCATCCTAATTATGGAACAGCTCATTATGGAAACAGATTTATTGTCAATACCTATGACAATATTCCTCCTCGCGACGGCAATACTACCTATCATCATCCTGACGATAAGAAGATTTCTTTTTCCGCGAGTGTTGAAAGAGAGCCATTGGTTTGGGATTATGGGTGCTGGCGATATTACGGGGACTATTATGACTATCTTTCAAGGGCTGCGGCAAAAACATATGACATAAAAATAGGCGCTTACACCGTACGTGATGAGGAGTCAGATCCCAAAATGTGTCTAGCATATATTCTAACGGAAGAAAGCTACAATTGGTTTGCGTTAAATAATCATAGATATTATTCTGTTTTAGAAAAAACATCTCCCAGTTCGAACTGGTGGTCAGATTCAACGTTATCAAACACTGCTAATTTTATTTTCACAAGAAGCGGCATGGCCAATCCAAGATCCTGTAATTTTCCAATGTGGATTGTTTCCATAGGAGGAAAAATTACTGCCCAGTGGGTTTATAATGGAACCGGATCGTGCGGAAATAGAAATTGCAAGGGCGATTTTAAAATTATACCGGTGCCCAAATGCACGAGTTCAATTAGATCTGAAGGTGATCCCTTTTGTATTAATGGAACATCCTTTAATGAATGGACATACGATTGGGATCATGAATGTACCGGAACCGAGCTAAAATCAAAATGTAGGGGTACCGAAACGATAAATTGCTCTTACCCATTGAATCAAGGAGCATGCGGTTCGGCGGCCGGAGTGGCGTCAGCGACAAAACCGTTGTCCAACTTGTGTTCCGTGGGAACAAGCGGAGTGGGGCTTTCGTACGGTTGCGATAGTTGGATTTGGAAATGCACAGAAGATCATTCAACACGACGGTATTGCTCCCAGGATTGTTCCGCTCCCGTGATCCATAATCTTTGCAGCGGAACGGTTCCTTTGGTCGGTAATTTTGAAAAATGTCCTGAAGATGGCGTGGCGACTAATCCTGATAAATATTATTCATCTTGGCATTTTGCGGAAACTGGTTATTGCAATACGGGTTGCACTAAATCTTGCGAATATAAATGCAAGCCCGGGTTTGTTTTTGATGATTATACCAGGGGGCCGAACATAAGGTGCATTGTGCCTTATTGCAAAGGTTCTAATAATTTTCCAAACGCATATTTTTGTCCGGGAAGCGACACCGGTTTGTCCAGAATAGAATACTATGAATTGTACAGTTCCTGCGGAAGCAATAAATGCGCTTATGTTTGCAATCCCGGGTATTTTTATTATTCGGGAGTATGCAGGGAAAAACCAAAATGCGGATCGGCCGCCGGAGTTCCTACTTGCAACAAGCCTTCTGAAATCGGTCTTTGTACCCCACCTAATAAACTATACGGTACTATTTCCCAGGTTTCAGGTAACTGGCAATGGTCTTGCAGATCTTCTTATACAAGTTCTCAAAGAACCGTATGTACTGCTCCCATATCTTGTTCTTCTCCTTCCTGCGGCTCAGCTTCCAGCGAACGATATTGCATTGCTCCAACTTCCGATCTCTGCGTAAACAATACCAATACTCCGACGGTTGATTCATCTAATTCAGCAGAATTCAAATGGACTTGTTCCAATTCCGGAGGAAGTGTTGACTGTTCGGCAAATAAGCATTGTGTCACGGACGACATTTGGAAAGAAATAAATCCCTAAAAAATACTCCGATCTGTGGATAACTTTTGAAAAATTGAAAAAATCCTCGAAAAATCCGCCTCTTGGCGGATTTTTTGATTGTGGTATAATTATTGTTAGATATACTACATGTAGTAGTATATTAAAAGAATAGAGAAAAAATTTAAATCCCTAGCATTTGAAAAATAAAATCCCAAATACGAAATCCTAAATCCTAAATCAGAAACAATAATAAAATTCAAAAAAATAAATTTAAAACAGTTTAGAATTTTGAAAATTATAATTTTTTAATTTGTTTCGAATTTCGATATTCGAATTTCGGATTTGTAATTTTATGCTTTGCCCTTTTTGTTCTCATAGCGAAACAAAAGTAATTGATTCCCGCGACACTAATGACGGAAAAATAACCAGAAGAAGAAGAGAATGTGAAAAATGCCAGTCGCGTTTTTCGACTTATGAAGAAGTGGAATTGCTTCGTCTTTCAGTTGTCAAAAAAAATGGAAAGAAGGAAGAATACGATAAGCATAAACTCGAACATTCAATCAGAAAAGCATTGGCCAAGCGTCCAGTAACGGATGAAAAAGTCGCTAAGCTTATGGGAGATATTGAACTTTCCATTCAGGCACTTGAAAAATCGGAAGTGGCGACAAAAGAAATCGGAAAAATAGTCCTTGCGAAACTGCGGGACTTGGATGAGGTGGCCTATGTCCGGTTCGCCAGCGTCTACAAATCATTCGGAAGCATTGAAAGTTTCAAGAAAGAACTGGATTCGTTTGATAAGTAACTTTTATTCCACCTCTCCCCTCGGGAGAGGTCGCCCCGCTTGCGGGGCGGGAGAGGGGACTAAGCAATGTACATAAAACCACCACTGGAAAAAAAGAAGCTGGAAAGATGCAAAAAATTAAGAAAAACTGCCACCCCCCAGGAAATAATAGTCTGGTCAAGACTGCGAGCCAAAAGATTCCACAATTTGAAATTCAAAAGGCAATATCCTGTCGGAAAATATATAGTGGATTTTATCTGTCTGGATAAGAAACTGATAATTGAAATAGACGGCTTCCAGCATAAAGAAGAAAACCAGGAAAGATATGACAAAGAAAGAACAAATTATTTAGAAGAACTGGGCTTTAAGATATTAAGATTTTGGAACAATGAAGTGAATAATAACCTAGAGGGAGTATTTCTGAAAATAGAAGAATTTATTTAAACTTCCTCTCCTGTCCCTTCGGGACATCCTCTCCCGGAGGGAGAGGAGGAACTATTTAAATAAAAAAATTATAAATTAGGGCCGCTAATTAAACATTAAAACAAAAGCCATGAAAAAGGAGAAAAAAAGGGGAAAAAACAAAAAAAGGGGGGAAACTGGGGGAAGCAAGCAGGTTGAAGGCAAAATCCGCAAGGTAGTGAAAAGAAGCGGAGAAATTGTTCCGTTCAGCCAGAAAAAAATCGCGGAAGCGGTGTACAAAGCTTTCCGGGAGACCGGAGAAGGCGGCACCAGGCAGTCGGAACTGGTGGCGAAAAAAATTACAACCGTTCTCAACAAAAAATATAAGGCCGACTACATTCCTAACATCGAAGAAATCCAGGATCTGGTGGAAAAGGTGCTGATACTCATGGATTTTGACGAGACGGCCAAAGCCTATATTCTTTACCGCGACAAGCGGTCTAAAATCAGGGACACGGAAGCATCCCTGGCCGATGCCGTTGATCTCGTTGAAAGCTACATCAAGGAAATTGACTGGCAGGTGAAAGAAAACGCCAATATGGCCTATTCTCTCCAGGGGCTTAACAATTATGTGTCTTCAATAGTCAGCTCCAAATATTGGATGGACCGGGTTTATCCGAAATCGGTGAAGCGCGGCCATGAAGAAGGCGATTTCCACATCCATGACTTGGACAAAATCGCCGCTTATTGCTGCGGATGGGATTTGCAGGATCTTCTGATCAAGGGATTCACAGGCGTGTCCGGAAAACTTTCCTGCAAGCCGCCGAAGCATTTGAGGTCGGCTTTCGGCCAGATTGTCAATTTTTTCTACACGACCCAAGGAGAAACGGCCGGAGCGCAAGCCTTTTCCAATTTTGACACTTTGCTTGCGCCTTTCGTAAGATACGACAAACTCAATTATGAAGCAGTGAAGCAGGCGATGCAGGAATTTATTTTTAACCTCAATGTTCCGACTCGCGTCGGATTCCAGACGCCTTTTACCAATCTGACTATGGATCTGACTTGCCCTTCAACTTATCGCGATCAAAATGTAATCATCGGCGGAGTTCCGCAGAAGGAAAAGTATGCTGATTTCCAGGAGGAAATGGACACGATCAACCGGGCTTTTGCCGAAGTGATGAGCGAGGGAGACGCGGCCGGCCGGGTTTTTACTTTTCCCATTCCCACTTACAACATCACAAAAGATTTTGACTGGGGAAATCCCAATCTCGACAAGGTCTGGGAAATGACGGCCAAATTCGGCATCCCGTATTTTGCCAACTTCATCAATTCCGATATGGATCCGGACGACGCGCGCAGTATGTGCTGCCGGCTGCGCCTGGACAACCGCGAGTTGCATAAAAGAATGGGCGGGCTTTTCGGCGCGGCGCCTCTCACTGGCTCAATCGGAGTTGTGACGCTCAACATGCCGCGTGTCGGATATCTGGCCAAAGATAAAAAAGATTATTTCAAGCGCCTTGACGCGCTTATGGATTTGGCCAAAGAAAGCCTGGAGATAAAAAGAAAAATTATTGAAAATTTCACTGAAAAGGGGCTCTATCCGTATTCTAAATTTTATCTGGATAATATTTATAAGCGCCGGGGAACATACTGGGGCAATCATTTTTCAACCATCGGCCTTGTCGGAATGAATGAATCGCTGGTGAATTTCATGGGCGAAAGCACTTCCTCGCCAAAGGGGCTCAAATTTGCAGAAGAAGTTCTGAATCATATGCGCGATAAGATGATTAAATATCAGAAAGAGACAGGAAATTTGTATAATCTGGAAGCTACTCCGGCCGAAGGAACGAGCTATCGTTTGGCGCTCAAGGACAAGAAGCGCTTTCCGAGAATGATTTTTGCCAACAACGGAGCGGTGGAAAAAGGCGCCCAGCCGTATTATACCAATTCTTCCCAGCTTCCTGTCGGATTTACGGATGATATTTTTGAAGCGCTTGAGCTTCAAGACGGCCTTCAAACAAAATATACCGGCGGAACGGTGTTGCATGGTTTTTTGGGCGAGCGGATTTACGACATTGAAACGACCAAAAAGCTGGTGAAAAAGATCGCCACGAAATTTACCCTTCCGTATTTTACCATTTCGCCGACTTTCAGCATCTGTCCGCATCATGGATATATCGAAGGCGAACATGAAATCTGTCCGAAATGCGTGATCGAACAGAAATGCGAAGTATATTCCCGAATCGTCGGCTATATCCGGCCAGTCGAACAATGGAACGCCGGAAAGAGCCAGGAATTTCAGGACAGGAAGGAATTTGTAGTAGCGAAAAGCAAAAAATAGCGGAATAAAAAAAGATAGGGGGCGATGTCTTTCTTTGAGGGATATCGCCTCTGTTGTTAACGACAATTACCAATTATCAATGATCAATTTACAATAAATTTTTAACAAATTAATTTTCAATTATCAATTCAGATTGGTTTGAAAATTGTAAACTTGAAAATTGTAAATTGATTGAAAATTGATAATTGTAAATTGATAACTGCTTTGGTCATTGCTGGTTTCCAAAAACTAACCCTCCTCGACTATCCCGGGCATCTTGCCGCCACCGTTTTTACCGTCGGCTGTTCTTTCCGCTGTCCGTTTTGCCATAATCCGGAACTAGTAAATCATGGAACATACAACATAGAACATGGAACAATAGAAAAAGATTTTTTTGAATTCCTGAAAAAAAGGAAAGGAAAGCTAGAAGGGGTTTGCATAACAGGAGGCGAGCCGACGATTCAACCGGATCTCGTTGAATTTATTGGAAAAATAAGGAAATTGGGATACAAAGTAAAACTGGATACGAATGGAACAAGGCCGGATATTCTTCGCGAAGTAATTTCCGAGCGCCTGGTGGATTTTATCGCGATGGACATCAAAAACCAGCCGAAAAAATATGAAAAAACGATAAATACCAAATTCGATTTGAACAGGATAAAGTTGAGCATCGGTTTGATTATGAACAGCCGGATCCCTTATGAGTTCAGGACGACGGCAGTGCCGGGGATTCACAGCGAAAGGGATTTTTTAGCCATCGCGAAATGGATAAAAAACGCCCAAAGCTACTGGCTTCAGAGATACCAGGAAACTAAAATATTAGATCCCAATCTTAAGAAAAAAACCAAGGGCAAGAAACTGGATTTGGAAAAAATAAAAACAAAAATAGAAAAGAATTTTGGGAAAATTGGAATCAGGGGTTAATTGTTTTAAGTTTACGAAGTCGGACTTCGTAAGAACTTTGTAAGAATAAAATCATGAGAATATATGTAAAAGTCATCCCGCGGTCATCATTGAATAAAGTGGAAAAAATTTCCGAGGGGGAATATAAAGTGAAGCTGACTGCTCCGCCAGTGGACGGGGAAGCTAACAAAATGCTGATTAGAATATTGGCGGATTATTTCGGCGTACCGAAAAATTCCATGGAAATTGTCGGCGGAAAAAGCGCAAAGACAAAAATAGTGGATATAATAATTTAATTTTTATTCCTCCTCTCCCTTCGGGAGAGGATGCCCGGAGAGCAGGAGAGGGAATAGGTTTTGAAAATGCCTCCCTCATCCGGCCTACGGCCACCTTCTCCCAGAGGGAGAAGGGGATTATAGCTATGTGGCTAAATCCAGAATGTTTTCAATTCTTAGTTTGAGTTTTATCGGGGGCATAGCATTGGCCTCTTTTTATTATCCCAAAATAATCGATGTTTTTTATTTATATTTATTTTTGGTGCTCGCCTTAACCTCTGTTTTTGTTTTTTATAAGAATAAGCCGGTGCTTCTTGCCGGTTTTTGCATGTTGGTTTTTTCTCTGGGAATTTATTTATCGAGCAGTAAATTAGAAAAAATTAACAATTTAGTAGATGACAGGAAAAATATTTCTGGAAATTTTATAATTCAAAAAGAGCCTGAAATAAGCGGAAAAATGCAAAGGATTAAGGTTTCTCCTAAGGCGAAGCCTTTGGCTAGCCAAAGGCTTCGCCTTAGGAAAGAAGACGGAATCTTAATTACTGCTCCTACTTATCCCGAATATTCCTATGGCGATGAAATTAGGCTAAGCTGCACCTTAAAAATTCCAGAGAATAAAATATTTGACTGGCGGATGTATCTAGCCAAGGACAATATTTTATACGAGTGCGAAAAGTCCAAGATAGAAAAAATCGGAAGCGATAAGGGAAATAAAGTTTACAGTTTTATTTTAAAAATAAAAAATAATCTTAACACGAAAATTTCCAGAATGATTCCAGCGCCGGAATCTGGCCTTATGAGCGGTTTGATTTTGGGCGGGGATGACAAATTATCGAAAAACATCCAGGATAATTTTTCCCGCACCGGCATGACGCATATCGTGGCTGTCAGCGGATATAATGTTACCATTGTGGCGGAATATCTGATGATCATCGGAATTTTCATCGGGCTTTGGCGCCGCCAGGCTTTTTGGTTTGCGGTTGTCGGCATAATTTTATTCGTTGCTATGACTGGCTTTCCGTCTTCGGCGGTACGCGCCGGAATGATGGGAATTTTGCTCATTTGGGCGATGAAAAACGGCCGACTGGCCAATTCCCAAAATGCGATTATTTTCGCGGCAGTAATTATGTTATTGATTAACCCGTTGCTATTAAGATGGGATATCGGTTTTCAGCTGTCATTTTTGGCAACGCTGGGGATTGTGTATATGTATCCGGTATTTCAAAATTATTTAACAAAATGGACAGACGCAATGTCTGTCCCTACGCTACTGGAAATATTATTTCTAACCCTTTCCGCCCAGATTTTTGTCCTGCCGGTGATTCTTTTCAATTTCCAGAAATTATCTCTGATTTCGCCTCTGGCTAATCTCTTGGTTTTACCGATCGTACCGCTGACGATGCTTTTGGGATTTGTCGCCGTAATTTTAAGCTTCATTTTTTATCCTTTGGCGGTGGTTTTTTCCTGGCTGGCGTATCTTCCGCTAAAATATGAAACGTCAGTAATTAATTTTTTGGCCAGTCTAAAATATTCATCAATCGAAATGAATCTGGCTTGGTGGGGAGTAGGAATCTGGTATATAGTATTAATATCTACAATTGCATCAATAAGAAAAAGTAAAAAAATAATTCCTCCTCTCCCTTAGGGAGAGGATGCCCAAAGGGCAGGAGAGGGAAGGAGTTTTGGAGGTGCCTCCCTCATCCGGTCCGCCTAGGCGGACCACCTTCTTCCGAGGGGAGAAGGGGAAAAAGAATATGATCAATAATAAAAAATTATACTTTATTCTTCTATTCCTATTCGTCCTTTGCCTCATTCTCCTTGGCATAATTTTTAGCTCCCAAAAACAGGAACTCTCTGTCAATTTTTTCGATGTCGGGCAAGGGGATGCGATTTTAATATCGCAAGGCAATAAACAAGTTTTGATTGATGGCGGGCCGAACGGGCAAATATTATTAGAGAAGCTGGGAGAATATATTCCTTTTTGGGACCGGAATATTGAAGTGATGATTGCCACTCATCCGGATCAGGATCATATTGATGGCCTTATCGATGCTATGAAAGCGTATGGCGTCAGCGAAATAATCGATAATTCTGCCCAGTCTGATTCGCAGGTGTATAAAAAATATCGGGAAACTATCGAAGAAAAAAACATTCCAAGACTTAAAGGGCAGGCAGGAATGAACATCAAAATCAGCAACGAAGCAAATCTGGAAATATTATATCCGGGAGAGAATCTGGAAAACAATCCCAAAGATACCAACGCGGACAGCATTGTTTCAAAATTATCATTTGGAGATAATTCATTTCTGCTGACCGGAGACCTTCCTGATAATAAAGAGCAAGAGTTGGCCGATAAAAATATTAATTTAAAATCAGGCGTATTAAAAGTCAGCCATCATGGTTCAAAATACGCCACCACTTCAGAATTTCTGGAAAAAGTCATGCCGGACGATGCGGTTATCTCCGCTGGAAAAAATAACCGTTATGGCCACCCATCCCAAGAAGTTCTGGATAGATTGAATGAGAAAAAGATAAATATTTTAAGAACTGATGAAAGAGGAGACATTAAATATATCTGTGATAATACTGGAGAACTGTGCATATTAGATTTATAGAGAAATAAACAAGCCAATAAATCCCAATGCCAAAATCCAAATTTCCAATCAAATCTCAAGCTCAAAATCCAAAAATTTGGAATTGGGATTTTAGATTTTATTTGATATTTGAAATTTGGATTTGGGATTTGACAATTATTTTCTTGCCAAAACCTAATTTTAATGATAAATTAAATTTATTGATAATTACTTAATTTAACGATAATCCTATGCCAGTAGCCAGACAACGCCATACCAAAGCCAGGCGCGACAGAGCGAGAGTGTTTTTGAAACTCAAGCCGAAAAAATTAGTCGAGTGTACAAATTGCAAGACAGAAATAGTGCCGCACAAAGCCTGCCCTAAATGCGGATATTATAAAGGCAAAGAAGTAATTGACACGATGAAGAAGGTTAATAAAAAGAAAAAATAAAATAATTTCATATCCTCCTCTCCCTTAGGGAGAGGATGCCCAAAGGGCAGGAGAGGGAAGGAGTTTTGGAGGTGCCTCCCTTATCCGGCCTACGGCCACCTTCTCCCGAGGGGAGAAGGGGAAAAAGAAAAAACTAGCTTATATGGCAAATCGGCACCTTTCAAGATCTATCGCAATGCAATCGCTCTATGAGTGGGACTTTAACGGACAAAATAAAAGCAAAATTGATGCGATAATCAAAAAAAATGTAGCCGAATTCGGACCGGGAATGGAGGATACGCAGTTTGTGGAAAATCTTGTAAAAAATACGATTGAAAATCAAGACAAGATAGATCCGCTTATTGAAAAATGCGCGCCGGAGTGGCCTCTTGACCAGGTTACTATTGTTGACCGTAATATCTTGCGCCTCGGCATATATGAGCTTCTTTTTGGAAATTATGAAGAAGTTCCTCCTAAAGTGGCCATCAATGAAGCCATAGAATTGGCTAAGTCTTTTGGGGGAGGAGCGTCAGGACGGTTTGTAAATGGAGTGCTTGGGACGATATATCGCGAGCTGGGGGAGCCGATGAAGGACGACACCTCAAAAAAGGATAAAATTGGTAAAAACTTGGAAGAGAGTGACAATTCCAAGAAAAAGGGTAAAAAATAACATTTTTAATTTACAATTTACAATTATCAATTTTCAATCAATTTACAATTTTCAATTATTTAATTTTTAAAATTATTAAATTGAAAATTGATTGTAAATTGTGAATTGATAATTGAAAATTGCTTAGTATTGTGCTTGAAAAGCTTTCTAAAAAACTAGGTGTAAAATTCAATAATCTTGATCTTTTGAAAACAGCCGTCACTCACCGGTCCTATTTGAATGAGCACCGGAGCTACAAATTGGAACACAACGAACGTTTGGAATTTTTGGGCGACGCGGTTTTGGAACTGGTTGTGACCGAATATCTTTATAAAAATTATAAAAATCCCGAAGGTGAGCTGACTAATTGGCGGGCAGCTTTGGTAAACGGAGAAATGCTGGCCAAAATTTCCAAAAAACTGGGAGTAGAAGAGTTTCTTATGATGAGCCGGGGAGAAGCGAAAGATACGGGACGGGCGCGCCAATATCTTCTGGCCAACGCCTTTGAGGCCATTGTTGGAGCGATTTATCTGGATCAGGGGAAAGATGGATACAAAGAGTCAGAAAAATTTATCACAAAAAATGTAATCGTGGAACTTCCGGAAATTTTGGAAAATAAGTCTTATCAGGATCCCAAAAGCCGCTTTCAGGAAGAAGCGCAGGACAAATCCGGCGTTACTCCTTCATATCGCGTTCTCAGCGAGTCTGGTCCGGATCATGATAAAAAATTCGTAGTAGGCGTATATTTAAATGACGAATTAGTGGCCAAAGGTGAAGGGCAATCCAAACAGGAAGCTCAAAGGAAGGCAGCGGAAGAAGGATTAAAAATAAAGGGATGGTAGCATAATTTGCAGATGACGGAGAATATATATTTATACAGAAATAAAGTCAAAAGTCAAAAGTCAAAATGCAAAATTACAATCCAAAATTCAAAAGTGATTTGAAATTCAGATGCTATAAATTCAGCCTTGATATAATTGCTTTAGCTGATACTTTACCAAGCAAGAAAAGCGCTTGGATAATAATCGACCAGTTAATAAGATCCGCTACTTCAATTGGAGCTAATTTAGTTGAAGCCAAAGCTTCTAGCTCCAGGCTGGAATTCAAAAAATTCTACGAAATATCTCTTAAATCAGCTAATGAAACCAAATACTGGTTATGTTTGTTGCGTGATACAAGATTAACTAAAAAAGAAACAATAGAAAAGTTATTGAAAGAAGTAGCAGAGCTGGCTAACATGCTGGCCAGTGGAGTCTTAAAATTAAAAAACAAGAAATTTTGACTTCTGACTTGCATTTTTGACTTTTGCCTTTTGAATTTTGAATTAACTTATGTATTTAAAAAAGCTCGAAATCTCCGGTTTCAAATCATTTGCCAGCAAAACTACGCTGGATTTTTGTGGCACTAAAAACGGCAATGTTTTAGGCGTGACAGTGATTGTTGGGCCGAACGGAAGCGGGAAATCGAACGTGGCCGATGCCATGCGCTGGGTGATGGGCGAGCAGTCCATGAAAAATCTCCGCGGGAAAAAATCCGAGGATATTATTTTTGCCGGCAGCGGAAAAAAAGCGCGTCTTGGAAGCGCCGGGGTTACGATGTATCTCGACAATTCCGACAAAAAAATCGCGCTTGATTTCAATGAAGTGGCGATTTCCAGAAAAATTTACCGGAGCGGCGAAAGCGAATTTCTTATCAACGGTTCGCGCGTCCGGCTTCAGGACATTGTTGATACGCTGGCAAAGGCGGGAATCGGAAAAGAAAGCTATACGATAATCAACCAAGGCATGGCAGACGCAATTCTTTCAGCTTCACCTCTCGAGCGGAGGGGCATAATCGAAGAAGCGGCGGGAGTGAAACAATATCAGATAAAAAAAGAGCGCTCTATCCGGAAATTGGATTCAACCAGGGAAAATCTGGCACGGGCCAGGGATTTAATTGAGGAAATAAAGCCGCATCTCAAGATGCTTAAAAGACAGGCGGATAAAGCGGCTCAGAGCAAAGAAGTGGCTGATGAACTAAAAAATAAGCAAAGCAGGCTCTATTCTTATCTCTGGCATAATTTCCAGTCGGAGAAAAGCAAATTTAATGAAGAGAAGGAAGAAGCGGGAAGGCGGATGATGAACATCCAGCGGGAAGTGGACAGACTGTCCGACGAGATCGGCAAAGAATCGAAAGAAAACACCCAAAACACCCGTTTGGCTGAACTTGAAAAGAAATTGCGCGAAGAAAAAAGCCTTCTCAGCCAGCTGGATCGGGATCTGATTATTACAGAAGGCAGAATTGAAATCGAGAAAGAAAAGGAGAAAAATCGGGCCATGCTCGAAGAGATTCAGATAAAAAGCATCACGGTCGATTCAAACTACATTAAATCGGGAATCGATGAGATAAAAAAGGACCAGGAAACGCTTATAAAAAAGCTGGAGCAGGCGGAAAAAATGGAAGATTTACAGGATATAAGGGAGTTTGCGAGGGTTATTGCCCAAAAGATTCACGATTTAAGAACGGACATCGAAAAAGGGCGGAAGGAAGAAAAAATTGGGAAAAAAGAAGCAACTCCAAAAATAGAAGAAAAAAGAGATAATTCAATTTTGCTTGAGCTGAAAGAAAAAACGATAAAACTAAGAGAGGAGATAAAAAAAACAGAAGAAGAAATTGCGAAAACGGAAAAAGAAATTCAGGAAGAAGTGGCCAGCGATAGGGAGAAAAGGCAGAAATTTTTTGAACTGGAAAGAAAATTGCGGATGAAACAAGACGAATTAAATAAGCTTAAAGATCTGTTCAACGAATCTAAGATAACCCTGGCCAAGATTGAAGTTCGCGAAGATGATTTGCGTGCGGAAGTGAAAAACGAGCTGAAAAAAGGAGCTTCGGAACTTGAAAGGCTGGAAGGAAGTGTTAACCGAGCGGAACTGGAGCATGAAATATCCAAATTGAAAGTCAAGATGGAGCAAATCGGCGGGATTGATCCTTTGGTTGTTTCGGAATATGAAGAAACCAAAAACAGATTCGAATTTCTTACTAGCGAATCAGCGGATCTTGAACGGGCGATAGTTTCTTTAAAAGAAGTTATCCGGGAAATGGACGGAAAAATAAAAAAATCATTCGAGGAAACATTTTCTGAAATAGACAAGGAATTTTCCAAATATTTCCGGATAATTTTCGGCGGAGGGCAAGCGGAACTTAGGAAGTTCAAAGTTCAAAGTTCAAAGTTAAAAGTTAAGGAGAAAGATTCAATTAATGATGAAAATAGTGATGATGTGAATGAGAATGAAGAGGAAAGGGAGGAAGAAGACAAGATTGGAATAGAAATATATGCCTGTCCGCCGGGAAAAAGGATTTCCAGCCTTTCCATACTTTCCGGAGGGGAGAGATCGCTCACATCTCTGGCGCTTCTTTTTGCCATCATTTCCCATAATCCTCCGCCTTTTTCCATTCTTGACGAAGTGGAGGCGGCGCTTGATGAAGCCAATTCCAAGCGCTTCAGCCGGATTCTTTTTGAACTTTCCAAAAACACCCAGTTCATAATTATTTCCCACAACCGCGAAACTATGCGCCAGGCTTCGCTTCTCTACGGCGTAACGATGGGCGAAGACGGAATTTCCAAGCTTCTTTCCGTTCGGCTGGATCAGGTGGGACAGGGAGGAAAGATCGTGGAATAAAGGGTAATCTTATAATATCAAGATCTTTTCATTATGAAATACTTAGACAACTTCTTGACAAAAGACTTTGTGTTTTTTGAAAAAATGTGGTAATATGCAAATATGAAAATAGAACAAAAATAAGAGTATTAATCTTAATGACGGACAATTTTTAAAAATTTTCCATAAAAAATTAGAAATAAATTAAAAAAACTTAATTTTTTTAGAATAACTATTCCGGAATTCAATTGGGTCGAATAGTATTCAAAAAAACAAAAAAATGAAAAACAAAAAAAGAGCGATAGTAACCGGATTGATATCTCTGATGTTGCTTTTTAGCGCCGCTGCGGCCTTGGCGCAGGAAGATCCTCCAATAAATTCAAATCAGGAAGCAATTGTTCTGGCTACCGTAAATATTGACAATGCCAAAATTATTTCCAGAAATGGAAATGATTTCAAAATAAGTTTTGATTTAAGCAACACCAGGAACGTCCAGCCGGATGTCCGTTATGGAATTCAGGTTTATCGGAAAGAAGGCAATGAAAAATTCGTAGTTTATCAAAATATTTATAAAGAAGTCCTTTCTTTGTCGGAAAACTTCGAAGAAACCAAGCAGATAGATTTCAGCTTGCCTTCTTTTCTCAAGGGTACCTATAATTTGAGCCTTATTGTTTCTGGCACTTCCGGGCTTGAATTTGCCGAAGAAAAATTGGGCGAAATCAATGCCGAAGGATCGGCTGAATATATTGAAATAGCGCCTGAAAAATGCAGTTTATTGCTTAATGACGGATCAAAAATATATAAATATCCTTTAGATTATGGAGTCGATGTCGGACAAAATGACCAGCTCTATTTCAGCTGCAAAACAGACAGCCATTACGCTAAAGATATGGAAGCGACGGTTTCTCTCACCACTTTTTGGAGAAATATGTTTGGAGAGAAGATTTCCGAAGAAAATGGAGGAACTTTGAAAATTATTCCAGGCGAAAGCGAAACAGGAAAAATAAACATCAATAAAATAAGCAAGCCCCAGGCATATGACTTGGTTTTTCAGCTAAAGGACAAGAGGGGAAATGCTGTATCTAATCCGGTGGTTTTTCACTATGTCGTTCAGGGGCCAAGCGCTACGATTCAAAATATCCGATCTGATAAAACCAGTTATGCGAAGAACGAAATTGCCAATGTATATTTCAATTGCACGTCTTCGGCTGATTCATATGCCGGTTCCCGATCCGGGGGGACAAAAATAGAGAAGGCCAGTGTGGAGATAGATATTGTTGATGGGAAAAAAAATAAATGCTCAAACGCGATTGTGAAGGAAATATATCCGACTGCGGACATGGAAAATGTCAATTTCCAGGTGCCTATAACAAGGGACTGCCCTGATCCGATTGCTCAAGTGAAAATTAAGGATGGCGATAATGTTTTGGACGGGCGGTCATTCGTTTTATTTAGCAGCAAAATTGAGCAACCTGAATCTGGAAAAATATCCCCGGAAACAGTTTTAAAAATCTTAATTTATCTGATTTGTATTTTGTGTTTTTTAATAGTCGCTTTTATCTTAGTTAAAAGAAAAATTCCCGGTTCCCTAAAAAGTTTTATAATTTTGGCAATAGTGTTGTCAGGCATGGTTTTTTTCGGTTCTGAAAACGCACGAGCTGATATTTTTGATGTTTCAGGAGGGGATTTCGGATCTGCAGTTTATCAAGTCAGATCGCCAGCAAGAGTCAATAGCGGAGGAACTCTTAATGTTTATGGAAAGGCTAATAGGTCCAGTGTATGTGATAACGGAGGCGGTGATGCTTTCGCTCGCTTGCTGGTTGATATTAGGGTTCCCGGATATGAAGGAGAAAGAACTCTCTTTGAATGGGAATATTATGGAGAAGGAGGGCCAGAAATTTGTTATATGCAATTGGGGGAATTAGTATGTTATAAGACGCCCTCATCAACAGGAAATACAGAAGGCAGTTTCTCGATTCCTTTGAATACCGTCCCCCCGGGGGATTATAATGTTGTTTTTCGCGGTTTTGCCGGCTTTAAGAATTGGAATTATGGATATTATACAATGCCTCTGAAAGTAAGATGCAATCAGCCGCCAATGCCAAGCCCGACTTATTGGATAAGCAATACCGAAGTCGGAACGGGCGAAAACTTTACTGTTACCTGCAATTATGGAGTTGCAACAGAGGCGATTGACGCTACGGTCGGGGGAGGAGAATGTTCTCGAAGTTATTTTGAGGGCACCTCGGCTGTATTCAATTGCACGGCCGGAAAGATACCTGCCACCCGTACCGTAAGATGCGTTATGAATTCAGTTTCTCCCGAATATTATTGCGCCGGAAAAGATATAATAGGCACGATTAATGTTGTGGGCAACAACGCCCCAGCCGCAATGATTGAATATCCCTTAGAAGGCGTCGAACTTGATAAGAACGACACAGCCACAAACCTGGAATTAAAAGGCATAGGAACCGATCCGGACGGATCGATAACAAAGCACCAGTGGTTTTTGAAAAAATGCGATACAGATCCTTCTACAGGGGAGGTTGTTTGCAATTGTAACGAAGATGCTGAAACAGGCGAAATAAGTTGTACCGGAAATCCCAAATATTCCAGTGATGTTAATGAAGTCGGAACTTCCTATAACACCCAAGGCATCAGCAGTCTGGCGGTGAGAACAGATCCTTACGTTTTTTATTACCGGGTACGGGACAATGACGGAAGATGGTCTGCGTTTGCTAAGCGGTCGTTTAAAATAATTCAAAAAAACACGCTGACTGTCGGCATAAATCCGGCCGGATACGGGAGAGTTTCTTCTGTAGACGGATATATTAATTGTTCAGGATCGGGAGAATCGGGGGATATATGTTCATATAAATATCTTGACGGAACATCTGTCATGCTTCGAGCTACTTGGACAAGCGGGCGCGTATTTAAGAATTGGACTATTGATGGAGTTCTTTCAGGAAAAGTTAATCCAAGAAGTATAGTTTTAGGAAAAGATAAAGCCGTGGTAGCTAATTTTGAGGAAGAACCGAAATCTGTTTGCGTTCCTCGTACTTCCGATAGCAATTATTGCAAGGAAAATGCATCAAAATATTGCATTGGTACCAAATTTCCCGAAGACATTTGCAACTCCTATGTTTGTGAAGGAACCAAAGACTGCACCAGCTGGATAGAAACAGGTCCGGAATAATCCTAAAGCATCTTCAAAAAAAGGAACACCCGCGTGTTCCTTTTTAGTCTTTGTGTGATATAATTATTTTATGGAGGAAAAAGAAATAAAAATTGAAAACAGTCCTTGGAATATTTACGGAAACGGTCCAAAAAAAGATGTTAAAAATGAAGCGGGGAATGAGGATAAGAATAAAAATATGCCGGAAAGCGGGACAAATTCCCGTCCTTTCGGATCTGCGCCTGGCGCGGCGGAGCCGTTTGCGCCTCGCGTTTCCAGCCATTCGTCTTCGCATTTGCACGCGGATAATTCTGGCGCGGAGGCGGAAATGAAAGGCAGCGATGTGAAAAAACCGATTATCGAGGTTCAGGATCTGAATGTCATATACAACCAGGGAAAATCCAATGAGGTGCGGGCGCTGGAAAATGTCAGCGTTACAATCGATCCGCAAGAATATGTGATTATTTTCGGTCCGTCCGGATGCGGAAAATCTACTTTGCTTTATGCTATTTCCGGCCTTCAGGGTCCGACCAGCGGAATGATAAAAGTTGATGATGAAGATATTGCGGGCTATAAAAAAAAACAGATGGCCGAGTTCCACCAGAAAAAGATAGGCATGGTTTTTCAGGCCTTCCACCTTATAAACTCCATAACAGTGAAAGACAATGTGTGTCTGCCCAAAGTTTTTCGGTCTGAAAAAGAAGACGCGAGAAACCAAAAATCAACTACTCTTCTTGAGCGATTTAATATTTTGAACCAGGGGGATAAATTTCCCGTAGAGCTTTCCGGCGGGCAAAAGCAGCGCGTTTCCATAGCAAGAGCGCTTGTAAACGATCCTGATATAATCCTGGCTGACGAACCGGTGGGGAATTTGGATTCAAAGTCCGCCCACAATGTGATGACAATTCTCAAAGAGCTTAACGAAGTGGATAAAAAAACGGTTGTGCTGGTTACCCACGATCCGTCCCATTTGGTTTATGGAAACAAAATAATCCATATGAAGGATGGAAAGGTGGTAAAAATTGAAATTGTCCGGAGAAAAGAAATGGCCAAAACAGAACAGGACGAAGGCAGTTTCATATTCAAAGACGGAAAGGTGCGCGAAGAGTTCAGAAGGATGGGACTGGTCAAAGAAGAATTTATCCCGGCGGATATTAAATTGCTCATCAAGGCTTTCAAGGATCTTAACATTAATCAGGTTGGAGCGCTTATCGTTCCTTTCAAGGCTGACCAGCTTTTTTCGCACGTTTTCTTTTCCATAACCAACGAACAGATGGAAACAGCCAAAAAAAGGCTGCAAGACTACATGTATGGCCGGTTAGAATTTGACAAGTTCGAGGAAGAATTGGATATTCCTCCGGAAAAAGGAGGGGCTGGCTGGGACAAGCGAATCGCAGAAAAATTTTCCTTGAACGTGAAAAGGATAATCGATGAAGCCAACAAGATTGATTTTTCAAGAAAAACCCAGTCGGCCGCGAAACTCGGAGATTATCTGTCTTCTTACTTTGGTTTGAAACTGGAACAGGGCAAAAAAGACAAAATGGATAAATTGATTTTAGACCGGCTGGAAAACCGGATCGGGGTGGACGAATTTACCAAATTTTTAGATATGCCGGAAAAAAAGAATGGATTGGATTTTAATAAAAAAATGGCCCAAAAAATTGCCAGAGAGCTGGAAATGCTCTTGCTTATTAGATATTCAGCATGAAACTTAGGGATCTTACAAAATTATCAACCAGAATGTTCAAAGCTAGGACGACCAGGACGCTCCTGACTATTTTGGGTATGGGCGTAGGCATGGCGGCCATACTTTTTCTTGTGGCGCTCGGATATGGAATACAGCGGGAAATGCTCAAAACCATAACTACTGCCGATTCGCTTCTTTCCCTGGATGTTTATCCGGTGAAAGTCGGGGATTATATAAATCTGGAAACAATTGAAAAAATAAAATTAAAAGAAGAAGTAGCGCACATTAGTCCGGTTTTCAGCACTAAAATCCAGGCCAAATATGAAAATGTCGTGTCTGATGCCCAGGCGGAAATCGTGGATGACCAGTTTCTAAATCTTAACGGAACGAAGATAACTGACGGAAAAGGAATAACCGGGGAGAATAAAAATGGAGTGGTTATTTCTTCGACTTTTGCCAAGCTTTTCAACAAAAATCCCGTTGATATGATCGGGGGAGAGCTAACTTTTTCGATGGCTTCTCCCGAAAACAAAAGTGATTCCAAAAAAGGAAAGGTCGTGAACATTGAAAAAATTTTTACAATTATCGGCGTCGTGGACAGTAAGGAAAACAGCCTTTACATAAACAAAGAAGGAATTTCCGAAGCGGTAAATATTTTCGAATTTTCCCAGCTAAAAATAAAATGCCGGACAGCCGAAGTTCTGGAAAAAGTCAAGAGCGATGTGACGGAAATGGGATTTTACGTCTCGGCTGTTTCGGATATGGTAAAGCAAACGGACAAATTTTTTGCAATGGTGCGGATTGTTCTCGGTTTTTTCGGAATGATTGCCCTTATCGTTAGCTCCATTGGAATGTTCAATACTATGACAGTGGCCCTTCTCGAACGGACGGAAGAAATAGGGATAATGAAAGCCATTGGCGCTTACAATAAAGATATTCTGGCCATGTTCGTCTTTGAATCGACGGTTATGGGTTTTTTGGGAGGGGTTTGCGGGGTCATTCTGGGAATTTTGGGAGCGGAAACTTTTAATTTTTTGCTAAATATCGTGGCAAAAAGGATGGGCGGAAGCGCTATTTCCATTTTTTATTTTCCCGTTTGGTTTTTGGGATTTATCGTTCTTTCTTCCACATTTGTCGGTTTTCTAACCGGCATAATTCCAGCCAGAAAAGCCAGTTCGACTGATCCGCTGGACGCGTTGAGATATAAATAGAAAAAGCGCAAAGTTTAAGGCGCAAAGTGCAAAAAGACCATGAAAGATTTTATTAAAAAACATTCAGCTTTTATCCTAAAAATAGCATTGGTGCTGGCAGTTATTTTGGGATTGGCTGATTTTGCGGATAAAAAGTTTAGAAGCGATGCAAAAACAGTCCAAAAAACAGTTTTAGGGGAAGAATCTATCGGTGAAATTGAAGATAAAACCATGGTGTCTGAAGATTACCGTATAAGCTATTTGACTACTAACGGCGACACCGGCCTTGATCTCAACAGCGAAGATCAGTCGCTTCCTTTGGACATTGTGGACATAAAAAGCGAGGTCTATAGCGTAAAAGATAAAAATGAAACCAGAATGGTTTTATCATGGAAAACCAATAAAACGGCGTTTTCTCAAGCGAATTATTCCAAAAAAGGGGAGCCGATAGCCAAAGTTGTCCAGGAAAATAATTTCGGGCTGGATCATTCCATTACTCTCTCGGGGCTCGACGCCGATTCGGTCTACTGGTATAAGATAAAAAGCCGGGATCGCTGGGGAAATGAAAAAACTTCGGATGAGTTTGTTTTTTATACCGGCGCGCCCAACATTTCTTTTATGGACGTGCTTACTAATGCTTTCGGGAAAATATTCGGTTGGGCGAAGATTTGACAATTTTCTCGGGTTGATATAATCTGTACTAGTAACAAAAAAGCCTTTATAGGGCATAATAAATATGCTAAGTATTAGATTTGCAAGAGTCGGAAAAAAGAATAAGGCCTATTTCAAAATAATGCTTCAGGAACACACTGCTGCTCCGGGAGGGAGGCACGTGGAAATTTTAGGTTCTTATGATCCGCATAAAAAAGAAGCTCTTCTCAAGGAAGAAAGGATAAAATACTGGATTTCAAAGGGCGCTAAAGCTTCCGATACCGTCCATAATCTTTTAGTTTCAAAGGGAATAGTTTCCGATAAAAAAAGAGCGGTTAAAATTCCCGAAAAAACCGGAGAAGCTAAGCCGAAAGAAGAAACAAAGGCTGAAGAAAAAAAGCCGGAGGGAAAAAAAGAAGTGAAAACTGAAGAAATTAGGGAAGAAAAGGCGATCGAAGAAACGAAAAAGGGAGAAAGCAAATCTGAAGCCAAGGAATAGCAAATTGAATATTGAATATTATTTTCCGCAGACAGCAGGCAGCATGAAATGCATAATTCCTGCCGAGGAAATAACGCTTGAAGCGTTGTTTTATCCGCGGTAAGTACGCGGATTGTTTGTTTATTCTCTACGAATTACGAATCTGTACGAATATACCAATGTGAATTAAGTATGATTTAAAAAATTTACAGAAAATTAGTATATTCGTATTTAATTAGTAATTAGTAAAGAAATCCATGCAGACAAAAAAGCAAAAAAAAGAAATAGTGGCTGATCTTTCCGAGAAGCTTAAAAATTCCAAAGCAGCGGTCTTTTCAGATTTCAAGGGTCTTTTAGTGAAGGACATGATGGCCCTTAGGAAAGAGCTGAGGAAGGAAAAAATTGATTTTAAAGTTGCGAAAAAAACTCTCATCGAGTTAGCGCTTAAAAATGCCAAAATAGATGCAAGTGTAAAGAATATGGAAGGCCAGCTGGCTGTGGCTATTTCGCAGGAAGATGAAGTGGCGGCGGCCAAAATTATGGCGAAAGTTGCCAAGGGGAACGAAAATTTGAAAATTTTAGGCGGAATTTTGGAAATGAAATTTTTGGGAAAAGAAGAAATCATGGCGCTTTCGAAGCTTCCTTCTAAAGACGAACTTCTGGCTAAATTGGTGGGAACGCTGAATGCCCCGGTTTCCGGATTTGTAAATGTTCTCGCTGGAAATATCCGCGGACTGATTAATGTTTTGAAAGCGGTAGCTGATAATAAAGCTAATTAATTTTTTTAAATAATTAATAAGTGTGCGAATTCCTCCACTCCCCTGGGGAGAGGATGCCCGAAGGGCAGGAGAGGGATAAAATTAAGATTCTTCCCTCATCCGGCCTACGGCCACCTTCTCCCTAAGGGAGAAGGGGTATGAGCAAAGTAAACAACTATGGCTGAAGAAAAAAAAGAGGAAGTAAAAGTTCCGGAAAAATTCCAAAAACTCGTAGGCGAGATCGAAAAAATGAGCGTTTTGGAGCTTTCGGAACTGGTAAAAATTCTTGAAGACAAATTCGGTGTGAGCGCGGCGGCTCCTGTTATGATGGGGGCAATGCCAGCTTCAGCCGGCGCTGAAGGCGGCGCAGCTGAAGAAAAAAGCGAATTTGACGTGGAAGTGACTGCCGCTGGAGCTTCCAAAATCAATGTAATCAAGGCCGTTAGAGAAGTTACCGGGCTTGGGCTTAAGGATGCCAAGGATTTGGTTGACGCAGCTCCGAAAGTGATTAAGGAAAAAGCGGCCAAAGCGGAAGCGGAAGAGATGAAAAAGAAGCTGGAAGCGGCGGGAGCGACAGTGACGCTGAAATAATTCTGAAATATAGAGTATGAAAAACATCCTCGGGATTCGGGGATGTTTTTTTATAATCATAGCCAGAGGATTGCATCAGATAGCAGGCTATAAAAAAGTATAAAAATAAAGTAAAGAGCATGAGTTCAACCATCTGGCGCCGAAACCAGGTATGGCAGAGTGGAGCTATGTCGGGCAAAGTTTTGGCGTGGTCGATGTTAAAGGGAAAAAAGTGGAAGTAGAAACTTATTCCGTCGACGGAAAGCTGCTAAAAATGGTGTCCTTTTTTTTGATGCGGATTTATAGTTTTGGCTCTTTCTTTGATGAATTTGTTTCTAAAAGCTAAAATTAAGTAAGATATCTGAAAGCAATGAAGACAACAACATTTCTTCTAAGAATGTAACACCGATTCATTAATTTATATTCAGTTGCGCAATTGATTGCTTGTACAAAAAAACAGCCTTGAGGCTGTTTTTGTGTATAATTATATGGGTTTTTACCCGATTGCTTTTATTTCAATTCCCAGTTTTTCTTTGATAATCTGTTTCATTTGCTTGAATTCCTCCCTCATGATGGTAAATTCTTGTTTAAAATCTTCCTGTGCTTTGACATATCCGTCAATTAAAGCTTGAACATTATTGATATCAGTCCTAAGCCTATCTTCCATTTGATTCAAACGGTTATCCAAAGCACTTAGAAGAATTTGTGTTTGTTCTTCCAAATCTTTTCTTGTTACATATTCATTTTTATTGGTTTCTTCGTTCATGGCTATATTCTAAATCAAGCTATCATATACGTCAAACACGACAAAAATGTAAGAATTTGTTGGGGCGGTAGGATTCGAACCTACGCATAACGGAGTCAAAGTCCGTTGCCTTACCGCTTGGCTACGCCCCATTTGGAAATTTTTAATTTAAAATTTTCAATTTTTAAACAATTTTCAATGAATTAATTTTCTAATTTCAAATTAGGCTATTGGAAAATTAGAACTTGTTTATTATTCCTCTACAATTTTTCCGCCCATAATCTCCAGCGCTGAAGCCAGGAGGGGATCCTGGGTGCTGGATTTTTTCAGTTTCTTATTTTCCGTGTGCTCCGATTTTCTTATGGCAATCGACTTGTTAGTTATTATCGAAACGGAAACTTTTGACCCTAAGATACTACTAAAGACCTTTTCAATTGTCAATCGATTGCCCGGTTCGTCCAGCTTTTCGCGGTAGAAATCATAGGGCGTGGCGATGATGATAGCGGCGCCTTCAACTTTTATAACTTTACAATTGGAGAGGAGGGCGTTTAGGGAATGATTGTATGGTTTAATTTCAACAAGCAATTTGTTCCAATTGTTTTTGACAAAATCAATATCCAAATCATTAATTTGTTGAAATTTTCTGGTTTGTTCGGGTGTCGGCTCATTATTTGTGATTTTTGATTTTTCCACCAAGGGCGGATCAGCCTTTGGCTGAGAATTTTGAATTTTAATCCTTGAATTTTGAGCTATCTTTTCATCAAATGTTTCATGTTTCATGTTGTATGTTGTATGTTTTATGTTTTGCGTTGCCATAATAATCGCTATTTCCAATGGCAATTGCGGAAGAATGAAAGAATTTATCTTGTTTTGCGCTTCCAAAAACAAATTGATTGCCAATAAAATATCGGGAAGTTCGGCAGATATTGCGATTTTTTTCATGTTTTCAATCTGTTCCTTGGTCATTTCGTAAGTGAAAAAATCCGACAGTTTTTCGTTGATTTTGAGAAGCATCAGCTGGCGGAAATAATTGATAAGGGACTTATTGAAAACTGAAAGGTCATAGCCGCTATCCAGCAATTTGTTTATTTGCCCTATGGCTTCAGCCGTATTTTTTTCAATTACCATTTTAGCAATATTTTCCGTATATTTTCGATCCGCCGTTCCTAAAATTTCTTCTACCTCTGCAGTGGTTATGTCCTTGTCTTCGAGGGAAATTATTTGGGAAAGAAGCGATTCAGCGTCGCGCATTCCGCCTTCGGCGGAAATAGCAATCATCTCCAATGCCTCTTTTCCTATTTTTATCTTTTCGCTCTTAGCGATCAGCGACAGTTTTTCGATTATATTTTCGATAGGCAGCCGGGCGAAATCAAAGCGCTGGCAGCGGGAAATTATCGTGGCCGGAACCTTATGGATTTCCGTTGTTGCCAAAATGAAAATAACGTGAGGCGGCGGTTCTTCCAGAGTCTTGAGAAGCGCGTTGAAAGCGCCGGTCGAAAGCATATGCACTTCATCTATGATATACACTTTGTATTTCAATTTTGTCGGCTGAAGCGCTACGGTTTCACGAAGCTCGCGGATATTATCTACGCCGGTGTTTGACGCAGCGTCGATTTCAATGATATCGAGCGTTTTGTTTTCCGAAATCAGCTTGCAAGTTTCGCATTTTTCGCAAGTTATGCCATCCCTGGGCTTTTCGCAGTTTACTGTTTTGGCAAGAATTCTGGCAATAGAAGTTTTTCCGGTTCCGCGAGGACCGGTAAAAAGATATGCCTGTCCGACACGTCCGTTTTTTACGGCATTAGTCAGCGTTCGGACAATGTGGGTTTGTCCTATAATTTCGGAAAAATTTCCGGGGCGGTATTTTCGATAAAGAGTTTCTTTCATAGCACTAAAAAATAATTAAGAGTACCTTCGGTACCCCCCTATAGCTAACTTAAATTAATTCTCGCTTTGCTTTTTAATAAGGCTTGGTTTAACAGCAGCTTTGCAATCATTCGTTATTCCACCTGCCAGCGAGGCAGGAAAATGAGGATCCAGGCTGCATTTTTGGCCTAGCCGTAAGATTCTCAGACGAGCTCTTATAAGGATATTATATAACCAAAAAAAGACAGGCACAAGGCCTGACTTTTACAATAAATATGCGAATAGCTACTTTTTAAATACAATAAACTTATATCCTAAAAAATTCCAGACCAGTCCGGCGATTGATCCCATGGCGGCTCCAATAAGTCCGGCTTGATCGGCGCTGAATCCGGAAATTGATTTGAAAACCAAAGAAGCGACCAGGACATTTATCACAAAGCCGACGACGCTGACGATAAAAAATTGGACAAACTCGGTTTTTTTCCCGCCCTCCTGATTGAAAGTCCAATACTTATTCCAAAGGTAGCTGTTAATGTTAGCTACTATAAAAGAGATGGATTTAAAGATAGAATAAAAGGTCAGGAAAGACAATGCTCCAAAAATTGCCGTTTTGGAGTCGATGGAAAAATAAGCGCGAAACATAAAAGTCATAATGGACAATACTCCCATATCAACAAGAACATTAAGAACGCCGGTAACGCCGAATTTTCCAATCTGCCAAACGACGGTAATTTTTCTTGAAATGAGATGTGCGATTGCCAATCCGAAAGGAACGGCAATTATAAAGAAGGGGATTATAAAAAGTGAAAATTTGGCATAAAGCTCGGGTTTTGCGGCATATAAAACCGGCAAAAATAAAAGGCCGATAAAGAGGCCGGCGATAAAAGAAAGAGAGTAGTCTTTTTTAGACATATAGTTTTTATTTTGTTTATTCTTTATGATTGTTTAATTCTTCCTTGAGTTTTTCGAGATCCGGCGTCCACTCATCAAGAATGGAAGCGCCTTGAAAATCCTCTTTTTTATTTTTGGGATTTTTTTTGCCGGAAATAATTTCATCAATGTCCTTGGCAGGAGAAAAATCTTCAGAAATTTTATGGTCGCGTCCTTTTTGCAAAACATTTTCAATTGCTCCCCAGTCGGATTCGATATCACGCGGGATTACCAGCGTCACTTCGTCGCCTGGCTCTACCTTGAAATATGTAATGGATGCCAGGAGGACTTTGTAGGCTTTCCCTTCAGAGGCAATAAAATAGTTTCCATCTGCGTCTTGGCTGGCGGTTCCAATCAGCCTCTTTTTTTCTACCGGACCGATTTGCTTGTAAACAAAAGAGCCGTCTGGCGTGATTGTCAGTTTGAGCATGTCTCCCTCGACAAGTTTTGATTTAGATGCGTAGTTTGCCGGAACAGGATATTGTCTCCCGTCTGACCCGATCATTATCTGCCCGTCAAATGTTCCTTCGATTATTTTTCCTTCTTCTCCCTGGGCGATTTCGGTTTTTTTCTTGCGGCCGACTTTTTTCTTTCCTTCGAGCTGGAGGAGCATAGCTTTAGCTCCTTGCAAAGTTTTTTCGGCGTTGTATATCATCTCGCGAAGCGCTTGAATTTTTTCAGAATTCTTGTTTTCTTTTTCTTCCATAGTGGTTTTTATTTTTCAGCCATAGGCTGATCCGCCTATGGCGGATATTTTTGCATAATTTAATTTTTGTTTTTTCTTCTGCTGTCAGTTTTAATTTCAATTAAATTATACAACGTTAATAATTAACAGGCAATAGTCCAAAATTGCCAGAAGCTACAGATTAATACAAATATCCGTGCGCTGTCAAGTCCTACTACACGCGGACGAATAAGTTTCTTTCAATTAAAATTGGCAAAAAATTATTATTTTTAGATTTGGGGCGTAAAAAACTGTTCTGTTAACAGTCTGTGTATAACTTATAATTTGATGGCTTTTAAAAGCCATTTTTTTGAAGGTTATTAAGGCAGAAAAAGTGTTGACCAATGAAGTGCGGTGGAGTAAAATAGAGTTATTGAATATAAAAGTGGTTAAAAGTGGAGGATGCGCTTAGCGCTTTGTTTGCGGACTGCGAACTGCGAATAAGTACAAATATACAAATATACGAATATACGAATAACGAAATATTAATAGTGGTTTTATTGATTCACACTAGTATATTCGTAAAAAATTCGCAATTCGTAGAGAATTCATGTTTATAGGAGAATATTCACATTCTATCGATCCCAAAAAAAGATTGGCGGTTCCGTCAAAGTTTAGAGCTGAACTTAAGAATAAAGTTGTGGTGACGAGAGGGCTCGACAAGTGCTTATTCGTGTATCCGATGAAAGTTTGGGAGGATCTGGCGGGAAAACTGGGAACCTTGCCGGTTGGAGAATCAGCAACGAGAAGTTTTATACGGCTTCAGCTTTCAGGAGCGATTGATTGTGAGATAGACAAGCAAGGAAGAATTTTGGTTCCGGATTTTTTAAAAAGCTATGCCGGACTTTCGAGAAATGTGGTGATCGCCGGAGTTTATAACCGTTTGGAAATCTGGGATGAAAAGAAATGGAATGAGTACAAGAAGAATGCGGAAAAAAATACAGACGAGATAGCGGAACAGCTGGGGAAGCTGGGAGTATACTAATAAACTCGAAGCACTAAATCCGAAATTCGAAACAAATTCAAAATTCTAAATGATAAAATCTAAAAATGTTTTGAATTTAGAATTTTATAAATTTTGATATTGTTTAGGATTTCGATATTCGAATTTCGAATTTTATGAGTTTGCATAAACCGGTATTACTGAAAGAAACTGTCGAACTGCTTAATATCAAAGAAGGAAGTATTGTTGTGGACGCCACTCTGGGGGGAGGCGGACACTCCCGCGAAATATTAAGAAAAATTGGTGAAAAAGGCACCCTGGTTTCTATTGATGCAGATGCCGAGGCAATAAAAAATTTCACGGAATTTCCAATTTCCAATTTCCAATTTCCAAACAATTTTCAAATTCCAATTTTCAAATTTCAAAACGTATATCTGGTCAATGATAACTTTTCTAATTTGGGAGCTATTTTGGAAGCAGCGAGCATAAGAAAAGTGGATGCGATTTTGGCGGATTTAGGATGGTCGTCGGATCAGCTCGAAGGAAGGGGGATGAGTTTTTTAAAAGACGAGCCCCTGGATATGCGATTTGACAGCAATCAAAAATTGGCTGCCAGAGAGGTAGTCAATGAATATTCCCAAGAAGATTTGGAGCGGATATTGAAAGAATACGGAGAAGAGAGGTTTGCAAAAAATATTTCCAGAAAAATTGTCGAATATAGGAAAGATAAAATAATTGAAACTACGGGGGAGCTCGCGGAAATAATAAAAAGCGCGGTTCCGGAAAAATATAAGCATGGAAAAATAAATTCGGCCACCAGAACTTTTCAGGCCATAAGAGTGGAAGTTAACGGGGAGCTCGATAATCTCGAAAAATTCATCCCGAAATCCATAGAAGCGCTAATTTCAGGAGGAAGGCTGGCGATAATTTCATTTCATTCGCTTGAAGACAGAATTGTTAAAAATATTTTCAGGGAAAATGCAGGGGGATGCATTTGTCCCAAAAATTTTCCCCAGTGTATCTGCGGGAAAATTCCGAAGGTTAAAATAATTACAAAAAAACCAATCGTTCCAGAAGAAAAAGAATTAGAAAACAATCCAAGAGCAAGAAGTGCGAGACTTAGAATTTGTGAGAAGATTTGATTTTTTTCTGGACCCAAAAAATAAAATAAAAAAACAATTAGAATTTTCAGGGGGCTGAAAATTAATGCAGAGGATAATAACTCTAAATAGCTGCAGTTTTCGGTCGGCCGGTTTTTCCGAAAAACCGGCTGCCAGGGAAAGAATGAATCCTTCTCGGGTTTTGTCTATGGGCGACAAAAAAATACCAAAAAACGAATCGAAATCCAAGGGAAGCGCCAAAATAGTCTTTCTGGCTTTGTTTTCTGTTTTAGTTGCGGCGATATTTTTCGGAGGAGCGCTGTATCTTTACCAGGTCAATGATCTGGCGACCAAAGGATATGAGATAAAAGACATTGAAAAACGGATCCAGGATCTGGAAAGGGAGGGCAAGAAAATGAAAATAAAAGAAGTGGAGCTTAAATCAATGTATAATATAGAAAAATCCACCGAAGAGCTCGATCTGGTCAGCCCTCAAAATATCACTTACGTAGAAATGGATAGTTCCGTAGCCATGAAATAAGGCGGAGAAATTCCAATATGAAAGTCATTCAAGGAAAAAAAAGCAATACCGGAGCGAGTCCGCAAAAAAAAGCTTCATTAGAAATCTGCATTGTCCGCATATATATTCTGGCCTTCTTCATATTTTTATTTTTTGGAGCGATAGTCTTGCGGCTTTTTTCTCTGCAGGTTGCTTCTTATGAGGCCTACAAGGCTTTGGCTTATGACCAGCATTCCATATTCAAGAGTCTGATTCCAAAAAGAGGCGAAATTTTTTTGAGAGACAGGGAAGGCGTATACCCGGTAGCAGTCAACCGGGAGACTAAAATGGCCTATGCGGTTCCCAAAGAAGTGGAAAATTTGGATGAAACTGCCAGCCGAATTTCTGAAGTTTTGGGCTTAGATAGAAATGAGTTGAGGGAAAGGTTGGACAAGCCGGAAGATATGTATGAAATTTTGAAACACCGCCTTAGTGACGAGGAGATTGAAAAAATAAATTTGCTGAAGATGAAGGGAATCCGCCTGGCTGATGAAGACTATCGCTATTATCCGGCCGGTGAATTAGCTTCCCATATTCTGGGCTTTGTCGGCTGGAAAGATAATAATTTCGGCGGACGATATGGAACGGAACTTTATTTTGAAGATAGCCTCAAGGGAGAAGAAGGCAATATTTTTCACAAAAAAGACGCCTCCGGAGGATGGATTTCAACGATGGAAAAAGAAATTACCCAAGCGAAAGATGGAGACAGTCTGGTTCTTACTATTGATCATATAATTCAGTACGAAACGGAAAAAATTTTGAAAAGCGCTGTGGAAAAGCATGGAGCGGATAGAGGAGCAATAATCGTCATGGAGTCGGGGACGGGGAAAATCTTGTCGCTGGCCAATTATCCGGCTTTTTCGCCCAACGAATATTCCAAAGTGGAAAATATGGAAGATTTTAGAAATATTGCAGTGAGTGATTCATATGAATGCGGAAGCGTTTTCAAGACCATTACTTTAGCGTCGGCAGTTGATGCGGAGAAGATCAATCCGGATACGACTTACATTGACACGGGGCTGGTCAGCCAGTCAGGATATAATATTGAAAATTCCGACGGAAAATCCTACGGCAGGCAGACCATGACGGAAGTTTTGGAAAAATCCCTGAATACCGGGGCGATATATGCCGAAAAAACTATTGGAAACAGGAATTTTTCCGATTATGTCAAGCGGTTTGGTTTTGGAGCGCCGACAGAAGCAGAAATTTACGGTGAGGCCGCCGGAAACATAGCTAACCTTAAAAATTTAAAAAGCGATATTCAATTTTTCACTGCTTCTTTCGGCCAGGGCATAACAGTGACTCCCCTTCAGCTGATAAATGCTTATAACGCAATTGCTAACGGAGGGAAGCTTATGAAACCGCAGATTCTGGAGAAGGTAGTCAAAAGCGATGGGGCAGAAGAGGAAATAGCGCCTCAGGAAATAAGGCAGGTGATATCCAAAAGAAGCGCCAGCGAAGTTTCTCAAATGCTTCTTAGCGTTGTGAAAAATGGGCATGGAAAAAGAGCTGGAGTGCCGGGATATCTTGTTGGAGGAAAGACTGGAACGGCGCAGGTTGCCAAAAGAGGCGAGAAAGGCTATGAAGAAGGGAAAACCATCGGATCTTTTGTCGGATTTGCTCCGATTGACAATCCGCGCTTTACTGTTCTTGTGAGAATTGATGATCCGAAAGATGTAGAGTGGGCTGAATCGAGTGCAGCTCCGACATTCGGCGAGCTTATGAAATTTCTTCTGGAATATGCCAATATTGAACCAACAGAAAAATTTACTGAAAAAGAACTGTCAGAATTTTATGCTACGCATACGCTCAGCACTAATTTTATAAAAAAGAAAGAAGACGACAAAAAAGAGGATAAAGAATAAAGAACAATGGCAAAGTCGAAAAAATTATTATTTTTGGAAAAATCGCTTCGAGCGATGTCTTCTTTGGTTCTTAAAAAATACCATCCGTTTATTATCGGGATAACCGGATCAGTTGGAAAAACTTCTACGAAAGAAGCTGTGTTCATAGTTTTAGCCAGCCATTTCCGGGTGAGGAGAAGCGAGAAAAATTATAACAACGAAATCGGCTTGCCTCTGACCGTTATTGGCGCGGAAAGCGGAGGAAATTCTTTCTGGGGATGGATGGCAGTTTTTCTTAAATGGCTGGGAATCATGATTTTTCCGATAAGCTATCCGGAAATACTTATTTTAGAAATGGGAGCCGATCGGCCGGGCGATTTAAAATACCTAACCGGGTTTATCCGTCCTGAAATTTCCATTCTTACTGATATTTCCGGGAGCCATCTGGAATTTTTCAAGTCAATCGACGGCGTAGCCAAAGAAAAAGGAATTCTGGCAAAAAGCCTTCGGGAAAAAGACTTGGCAATTTTGAATGTAGACAATCCGCAGATAAAAAAAATAGGAAGCCAATTGAAAGCCAGGACATTAACTTTTGGCTTTTCTCCGGAAGCTGATATAAGGGCTTCGGATGTCGCATTCAATTATGTCAATGGAGAAGATTCTTCCGTTCTTTATTCGCAAAGCAAAAAAATAAAGGGCCTGAGCTTCAAGTTGAATTTCAAGGGTTCGACAATGCCGGTAAGGCTTAATAATATTTTGTCCAGGCACAATATTCATGCCGCTTTAGCTGGAATTTGCGTGGGGATTGAAATGAAAATTAATCTGGTTGAAATCGGAGCGGCACTCGAAAATTTCTGCTTGCCTTTCGGCCGGATGAATCTCATAAAGGGGATAAAAAACAGCTTCATTATAGACGACACTTACAATTCTTCTCCGGTTTCTGCCCGGGCGGCGCTTGATGTTTTGGGCGAGGTGGAAGCGGGAAGAAAAATAGCGGTAATGGGGGATATGCTGGAACTTGGAGCTGACAGTGAACGGGGGCATCGGGAAGTGGCCAAAAAATTCGCGGAAACAGGCGGAAATATTTTTTTTGCTGTCGGAGAAAGAATGAAAGCAGCGGCTGACGAGCTCAAAAAGCGCAATTTTGATCCGGGAAATTTGTATGTTTTTGAGGATCCGATGTCGGCTGGAAAAAAACTTCAGGAAATAATCCGCGAAGACGACCTTATTCTCATCAAGGGTTCGCAGGGGATGAGGATGGAAAAAACAGTCGAAGAAGTGATGGCCGATCCGCAAAAATCCGGCGAGCTTCTCTGCCGCCAGAGCCGAAAATGGAAAGAAAAACCGTGGGTCAATGTATAAAATGCATAAATTCTTTTCAGGGAATTTTTAGATAAAAAAAACAGGCTTGCGCCTGTTTTTTTTGGTTTCAAAAATAATCTATTTCTTCTTTTTTGACTTCACCGTTTTTCTTACAATTTTGGTCTTTCTGGCTTTCTTTTCTTCTTCTCTTTTCGCCTTAACAATCTTTCTTTCCGTCGCTTTTTCTTTGAGCTTCTTGAATCGGTCTACTCGCCCCGTGGCATCGATAAGCTTCTTTTTTCCGGTATAGAAAGGATGGCAGGCGCTGCAAATTTCCACTTTCATTTCAGAAACAGCCGCTCCGGTTGTGATTATATTTCCGCATGCGCAGACTATTTTTGCTGCCGGATAATATTCGGGATGGATGTCTTTTTTCATGAATTCTCTACGAATTACGAATCATATACGAATATACGAATTACGAATTCCTATTTAGATATGTTTTGTTACTAAAACAATCTATCACAGAATGTCGAAATTGACAAGAGGGGAAAGCATTGTTATAGTAGCTATATTCGCTTCAATAGGAGCGAAACTCATATTTTTCGAGCTTTTCCTGCCCCTGCCTTGCGGGGGATAATAAGCCGGAAGGGCGGATTATTCTGCCGTTTCAACGAAAAATAGCGGATCCTGTCTCCGTTTGGCGGAATCAGGATATAAACAATTAAGGAATAAAATTATGAACAGAGAAAAAGAATCTCCGAAAAAGGAGAAAGACGGCAAAGATCGTTCTGCCGGACTTTCCGCTGAAAGCGGATCAGCCTCAAGCGGCGATTTTGGTGTTGATTTTGGCAAACTGGAAATCAATATCGAAAACATGTTTAAAAGCGGCGTCCATTTCGGCCATCATAAGTCAAGAAAAAATCCGAAAATGAACGATTATATTTTCGGGACCAGAAGCAACATAAATATTTTCAATCTCGAAATTACGGCTGAAAAAATAAAATCTGCCACAAATTTCATTTCCGGGATTGTTGCTTCCGGGCAGGAAGTGGTTTTTGTTGGAACTAAAAAGCAAGCCAAAAATCTAGTTGAGTCGGCCGCAAAAGCCTGCCAGATGCCTTATGTGAGCGAGAGATGGCTGGGAGGCACGTTTACCAATTTTTCTGAAATTTCCAAAAGGACTCGATATCTTCGCGACGGGCAGGAAAAAATGAAGAAAGGGGAATTTGGAAAATATACTAAATTTGAACAAATGAAAATTGCCGAAGAGCTCGATCGCCTGGAAAGAAAAATGGGCGGAATAAAAAATATGCTTAAATTGCCAGGAGCAATTTTTGCTGTGAGCGCCATTGATGATTCTTTGGCAATCAAAGAAGCGGCAATTAGGAATATTCCGGTTGTAGCGCTGGTTGACACCAATGCTTCTCCGGAAGGAATAAATTATCCGATTCCGGCCAATGAAGACGCAGTTTCTTCAATCAAACTGATGCTGGCTTATATGGCAAAAGCGGTTTTGGACGGAAGAAAAAGAATAAATGAAAAAATAGATAAAAAAGAATAAAAAAATAATTGCCAAAATTTATGCTTAATAAAATAAAAAACTTGAGAGAAAAAACCGGAGCTGGGATAGTGGATGTAAAAAAAGCGCTGTCTGAAGCCGGCGGAGACGAAGCAAAGGCAGTCGAGATGCTCAGAAAACTCGGACAGGCAAAAGCATCCAAAAAATCGGAAAGAACGGCGCAGGAAGGCGTCATCGTTTCCTATGTCCATTCCAATAAAAAAGTGGGGGCGATGGTAAAACTTTGCTGTGAAACTGATTTTGTGGCCAGAAATTCCGAGTTTATTGAGCTGGCGAGAGATATCGCCATGCACATAACGGCAATGAATCCGAAATACATAAATTCGGAGGATGTTCCCGCTGAAATTGTTGAAAAAGAAAAAGAAATCTGGACGGCCCAGGCGGAAAATGAAAAAAAACCTCGCGAAATAATGGAGAAAATATTGGAAGGCAAGGAGAAAAAATTCCGCGAAGAAATTTCTCTCATGAGCCAGCCGTATATTAAAAATCCGGAGATTGCCGTTTCGCAGCTGATTGCTGAAAAAATCGGGAAAATAGGCGAAAATATCCAGATCGCCGGCTTTTCGCGCCTGGAGCTTTAAGGTGAAATGGAATAAGGGCTGAAAAACGGTGGTCGTGCTCTATTTTAAATTAAAAAGAAGCAAGCATGTTAAAATATTTAGTCAGGATATATCAGTGGGAAGATCCCAGGCTGTGCGAAAGCGATTTGGAACTTCCGCGGGGGGAAATGGTCATTGCAACCGGAGAAAATTCCAATGAGTTGGGCGTGATTGAAGAAAAAGCGAAAGAAACTTCAGAAGACAAAGTTGAAGGAAAAATAGTCCGGGTTGCAACCGCAAGAGACCGGAAAGTTTTTGAAGAATACCAGAAACAGAAAAATGCCATGCTGGAAAAATGCAAGGAGATTGTCAAGAAATCAGGATTGGAAATGAAAATGGTGGATGCCAGGATAGGATTGGATGGGAAGCAGGCGATATTTGTTTTTACGGCTGACGGACGAATTGATTTTCGGGAGCTTGTAAAAGATCTGGCCAAAGAATTTAAAAAAATAATAAGAATGCAGCAGATCGGAACCAGGGATGAAGCAAGAAGCCTGGGAGGATACGGTATTTGCGGACGGGATCTCTGCTGCGCTAAATTTCGGGGAAGCATTCAAAGCATTACCACCGACATGGCCCGTGTCCAGCAGATTGCCCATCGGGGAACGGAACGGATTTCGGGGCTTTGCGGGAGGCTTATGTGCTGCCTGGCTTATGAAGCTTCCCAATATAAGGAAATGCTTTCCGGTATGCCGGAAATTTACAGCGTGGTGAATACTCCCGAAGGAAAAGGGACAGTTGTGGAAGTAAATGCAATCTCGCAGAAAATAACCGTTAAGATGGAAAAAGGCGATTATTTATCTTTTGGTAAAAATGAAATAAAATAATTTTATTATGTCGTATTCAATAATACCGCCTATAGCATTGATACTGAGTCTTATAGGCATTATCATATTTTTGTCGAGAAGAGCTTCCAAAATTGCCCTTCTGGAGGACAGCAGCCGGATGGGAAGCAGGAATGAGCAAGCGTTTCCAGGAAAAAGGACGTTTTGGAGCAGAATATTTTTTTGGTCAAACGGAGAAGGCGGAGGATTGAAACACGGATTTTTGTTTTTTTTGGAAAAATTTACCAGAAAGCTGCGCATATTTTTTCTTAAATTTGAGAATTTATTCACCCACTGGAGCGAAAGCATCAGAAAAAAAAGAAAAGATTACATCGAATCGGCGGCTTCTGAAGAGAGAAATGACGAGACAGGGCGCCTTGAAGCGAATCCGGATATTATTGAAAGAGTGCGGATGCACGGAGAAGGCAATGTTTATGTAAGGCGCGGCGCCGAGGAAAATAATGCAAGGCTGGCGGAAAAACGGCTTGATGAGAAAAAAATTATTCGGCCGATAATCAGCGATAAGGTAATAACTCCCAGAGTCAAGCCGGAAATAAAAAACCGCCTGGAGAGGATCCTAATCGAAAGAATCGCGGCCAATCCGAAAGATACGGAAGCCTATGAGCGGCTCGGCGAATATTATTTTGAAATTGAAAATTACCAGCATTCAAAAGAGTGCTTTAAGCAGGTAATCAAGCTGGATCCGATGAATGTTAACGTGAAAGACAAAATGAAGAGGCTGGAACGGCTGCTTGCGAGAAGGTGAATTATTTTCGCCGAAGTAGCTCAATGGTAGACTCGCCTCGATTCGACGAAATGTCTCATTGAGTCGAAGCGGGGCAATTGTTTTGCCCGCCCGCTTGACGCGCCACCCTAGCTCAATGGTAGAGCAACTGTTTTGTAAACAGTAGGTTATCAGTTCAAATCTGATGGGTGGCTCAAACGTGTCGGGCGGGTAAACAGTAGATTGCCAGTTCCCGCCAGAGGCGGATTCCGGTTTATACCAAAATTTTCTTCGAAAATTTTGACAAACCGATAACAAATCTGGTCTTCGGCTCAAAAAATAAAAAAAATAGTGAAATTTAAAAAGCGGGTCGGTGGCAGAGCGGTCAATTGCACCTGACTGTAAATCAGGCGGCTTACGCCTACGGCGGTTCGAATCCGTCCCGGCCCACGTAAAATTAGTAGACCAATACCTTTTCATCATAGTGGTTGACTAGTTGCGATTGTTATTTTACAATGGAAATATGAACAAATCATCAATTTCTAAGATTAGTAGGTTGTATGTTGGCCAGAAAAAATCTGTTTCAGAAATTGCAAAAATATTTGGATGTTCGGAAAATAGAATTAATTATTGGCTAGCAAAGGAAGGAATTAAAAAGAGGTCTATTAGTGAAGCGATTTATATCAAACATAATCCTAACGGTGATCCCTTCCGGTTTATTTTACCAAAAAATGTCGATGAAGCGGTTTTATTTGGTATGGGATTGGGACTTTATTGGGGGGAGGGCACTAAAGCAAATAAAACTTGCGTAAGACTCGGAAACTCCGATGCAGCATTACTGAATGTTTTTATTGATTTTTTGATTAAGTTTTTTCATATTAAAAAGAAAGATCTAAGATTTCATTTGCATGTTTTTACTGACATTGATTTAAATGAGGCATATGGGTATTGGATAAAAAAATTAAAAATTAAAAAAGAACAATTTTATAAACCGATTATAACAAAAACCGGAAAGCTAGGGACATATAGAAAAAAGAGTAAATATGGAGTGGTTACTGTTTATTACTCCAATAAGAAATTGAGAGATTTATTAATAGGGAATTTGCCGTTGTAGCTCAGTTGGTAGAGCAACTCCATGGTAAAATTATTGCCCGCTATCCGGGAAACTGGGTGGTGAATCCCGAATTACGGTTAAAGGCCTGTCTCAGGTTAAGACCGTGGCCTTGCCTTTGTGGAGGCCCGAACGACTGACAAGGGGAGCTAAATCTTAGGATATGCTTAAGATACAGTCTAATCCTCTAATAAGGACAAAAAAGAAAATAGAGGTGCAAATGAAGGAGTAGGTCTCCGGTTCAAATCCGGACAACGGCTCAGTTTAATAAGTAAAGAAAAAATTTTATGGCGCGAGAAAATCTGGTGAAAATGAGATGCGATGCGTGCAAAAGCATAAATTATTTCACAAAGAGAAACAAGAAAAAAATCAAGGAAAAACTGTCGCTCAAGAAAATGTGCAAAAAATGCAAAAAGCACACAGTTCACAAAGAGATGAAATAAGTCTCTTTTTGGCGGGTGTCGTACAGTGGTAGTACGGGAGTCTCCAAAACTTCTAACGGGGGTTCGATTCCCTCCACCCGTGCATAGTGCTAAGAAGTGGGCTTGATTGCCCGCTTTTTGCTTTTATACAGCCACTTTTCATCGGTTCTAACCTTTCAAATTCTCGCTGTATATCATCGTGCTTATTTACTACGGGCAAAAACCATTCTTTGGCTTGTATAGCGGTTATTTTGTCTTTTATTGCGTGGTTCGAACCTAAATGAAATATAAGCTCTCTTCGTGTCTCATCGTCTCCAGTTAAAAACGCTTTGTGTGCGTAAGCGTAAAAGGCAAAAGTTTTTTCAGTCAGCTCCAAAGTTTTTTCTTTTCGGTCTTCGGCACTCATAGGCTCTTTGCTTAACTTTTCAATCTCTTTTTTTATCGGTTCGCTTTGGATTCTAAATTCTTCATCATCAATCATATCATTGCTACGCATTCGTATAAGATTTGACTGCTGGTTTTTCAGTTTTTCCAAAGTTTGTTGGCGAGTGTCCGCTATTATTTTTTCATCGTCCGCTTTGGTATCTTTTCTACTTTCAATTATTTCTAAAGCCAAAGAAAGCAACTCTTGGGGTATGGTGTATTTTGCAAGCTCAAATTCAAGCTGTTCAAAAAGTTTGCCTTCTTCCAAAACTTTATTTTGGGTGCATTTTATTTTTCTGCTTCTTCTGGTGCAATGATAATAGGTGTATTCTTTGATTTTACCAGTTTTCTTGTTGATTTTCCGTTTGGTTTCCGCGGTATAGGAACAACCACATTCGGGACAACGGAAAAGCCCTGTGAAAGCGAAATGATGTTTTTTAGGTCTCGGTTTTCCCTTATATCCCAAAATAATTTGAGTTCTATCAAATTCATCCATCGTAATCATTGCTTGGTGCTTTCCTGGGTAATGCGTTCCATTGTGCTCAATGATTCCCGCATAAAAGATATTGGTAAAAATCTTATACATTCCGCTCAATGCCAATGGTTTGTCTCCAAGTCGTTTTTTCTTGATTGTTCGGAATCCCCATTCATTATTAAGTTTATCGGCAACTTGTGGCACTGTATAATTTCCAGTGAGTATCAAATCCCACGCTTTGCGTAATAATCTGAACCGCAATGGGTCTATGGGCATTGTATGTGTTGCTAGGTCGTTTAGATAGCCTGTGGGTGCAATTCCAGGTCTCCAGCCGTCCTCTCGCTTCTTTTGGTTGCCTCGCTTCACGTTCACGCTCAATTCTCGGCAAAACTGATTTGCCATTCCGCTTTCAACGCTGAAAAGTAAAACATTGTCTTCAGGCTTAAATTCCTTTTCCATTGTCTGGATTGATTTTATAACTTCCTGTTGCAAAAGCCAGCTTATCTTTCCGCTATCTATCGGATTTCGAGATAAGCGGTTAAGATGCCAGCACAAAATTCCGTTTGCTTCGCCATTTTCAATTCTCCTCATCATTTCATCGAAGAGGGGACGATTGTTTGGTTTTTTGGCTGATTTCGCCTCGGTGTAAATGTGCTTGATGTGTAATCCCATATCTTTGGCTATTCGCTCCAATCTGCCTACTTGGTCGTCAATTGATTGCACCTGGCGGTCTTCGCTTTCCGAAGATTTTCTCGCATAAAGGAAATATTTTATTTGTTTGTCGTTTTTCATAATTTTTTTGTGGTTATGCTTATAAATATATTTATTATAATTTTAACAAATTAAATATATTTAAAAGCAAAGCTTTGGGTAAATATATATAAATATATTTATATATATATTTATTTTTAATGCTTACGAATTTAATTTTTTTAGATACTCGCTCTTTATTTTTGCCGTAATCTTTTTCCATAAATTGTCGCTAGCTCTACACATAAGGGAATCTTTGATTATCGGGGGCGTAATACTGGGTCTATCAGGTTTTCCGCCCTCCCAAATGGAAAAGCCGATAATTTTGATAAATTCATTGCCTTCAAATTGAAGTGTTAAATCAGCGTGTGCCCGCAAGTTTGGATATTCGGTATTTTCAGAAATTCTCACCTCAACGAATATTCTTTCATTTTCCATATTTTTATTGATTGTTATTTCTTAATTTTCTGCCACAGTTCTTTTGAGGGCTTGTTGAGCGATTCTGAATTGCTCTCAGGGACGAAATTTAGGGGGACAGTTGGCATAGCTCTCCCGCCAGATAGAAAGTCTCGTCCGTTTATGTTTGCCTTTTTGGTCTCCCTTGAAAAAGGGCACTTGTCTTGTTTCTTTCCGCTTCTCAAGTGGAGGTCTGGGTCTAAAGGGCAAAAGTTTTTCCGACATCCATCGTATCTTGGGCATTTTTTCATATTATCCATAGTTTATTTTCTAAGATTCTTGGAAAGTTTTTTTCTTCTTTTTTCCACTAATCTCATTTCTTTTTGAGTCATTGGTTTATATGTGAGCTCGACCATTCTCACAAGGCTTTCCGCTTTTTCACACACTTCCGCACGACTAAGTTCAACCCCGAATCGTTCGTGGTAGAGGACTTGATATTTTTTGATTTGGTCGTCAGAAAGCATAAAAAAATCAAAGCTTTTACGCTTCGATTCTATAAAACGGACAGGTGATTCACCTTAGAATCACTAGAAGATTTGCTAAAATATTCTTTTTACAGTGTTATTTCTCCTGATAAAAAGCTCATCCTCTGTGGGAATATCAGCTTTAATCTTTTTGTTTACTGCTCGCATTGTATCATAAACACCTCGTCTTATTCTGGGGTCTCGTAAATCAGCATCTTCCCCATAAATTTTGTCAGCTATTTCTGACCAGTCGATTTGTGTGTTTGGCTGTCTTTCAAAAACGAATTTGCAAAAGTAAAATTCGTGGGTATCAGGAGTAATTTCACTTTTTCTCGAGTCTACATAGATAGAAGATTCATTCTCCACAAATTTTATTTCTCTTCCTTCTAAGCTTATCGGTTTGTTTTTTTCAAATAAAATAAAGTAAATTTCCTTTATTTTTTCTATGTCCAAAATTTTAATCGTATTTTTACCAGGAAAAACTAATGGATTTTTTTCTTCCATATTAGGAAATTCGATTATGGAAGATTCTGATTTTGCAAGCTCAATCGCTTTTTCTTTTTCCAGATATTGCCAAAAAGAATCATTCATAGTAACTGATTTGTCGGTAATATCTTCATTTGGTAGGAAGCTTTCGATGGATATCACAAGAGGAGAATCAGAAAAGAAATTATCGCTTGAATATAAAATTTCTTCCAGGTACCTCTTAATTTGAGGCATTGGCTCGAATGGGAATTCCCCGATATTCATATTGATTTTACTAGATTTTTATTCTAGCTAAAGTTTATCAGATATAGCCGCTAAATCAAGCCTAAACGCTTGTATTTTAGGGCTATTTATATTATGATTTAGGTGTTCACCTATAGAGAAGTTTCCGTGAAGAAACTGCTTTTTCTATCCAGTTGTGGGTGGAAATGGGCAGTCGAGTTCCATAACTGGACGTCTTCACGGATATCCTCTATGGGTGAACAGCTCGGCTGTCCTTTTTGTTTTGGCTAAATATTATTTTCAATATAATGAAAACTAAAATCATAATCGCAGTAGTGGCTTTGGTAATCGGAGCAGTGACGTTCCCCGTTTTGGGAATGAAAATAAGCCCGACCAGAAATTTGATGATGAAACTCGCTCCTCGAGAAGCTATCCTAAATTTGGCAGATAACATCAAACAGAAGGAACTAGGAGAACAACAAAAAATAGACTCAGAGGCAAAAGCCCAGGAAGTAATCCAGGAAGAAGCCCAACCAGAAGAAATTATTTCAGAACCACAGCCAGAAATTATCCCCGCAGTTCAATCAGGAAACAATAAGGAGCAGATAGAAGCCTGCCAAAATACCAAAACCGAGTGTGAGAAAAAAATAAAAAAAATCAAAAATGAAATTGATGATTTGGAAAATCAGGTTGAGGAACAGGAAAAAATTTACGATGAGGCAAAGGGTGGGAGCAGTAGCAATGAAAAAGCATTAAATTATCATAAGGCTATCTTAGAAAAATCAGAAAAAGACCTAAAACTTAGAAAAGCCGAACTTCAAAATATTACTAGCGGAGAATGTAAAAATTATAATAAACCCTGCTAAAAAAATGGAAAAAAGTAAATTAGACAAAGCCGTAAAATGGAGTGTGATTATTTCCGCCTCATTATTCTTGCTTCTTGTTATTTTTCTTCCTTCTTATTTTTTCCTCTATCTGCCCAGAGTTCATAAGCTGAATGAAAAAAAAGTTAATGAGTGTTTAAGAGACGTTTCTGATAGAAAAATTAAATTTTTGGAAAATAGAATAGCGGAAGAAGAAAGCGGGACTAAAACATATACCACAGAAGAAAAAACGGATATAACCACAACCTTAGAGGGATTAGAAAAACAGGAAGAAAAAGAGTGTTATAAAAAATACCCCACTAAATTTCAATTGCCATAGATTCATTTACTTTTTTAGATAATTGTCTTATATTTAAGGCGAACTTCACAAAGAAAAATAAACAAGTATCCCGAATGGGAGGCGGGGCGGAAACCGACCCCAGAAGCCATTAACGAGGCTGGCTTGACTAGACCTCACCGCTCTTAAAAGAAAGCCGACAAGGATAATCTGCACGTAGGAGGAAAAAACTAAGGCACACGGAGTCTAATGAACAGAGCTAGGATTCCCCAGGAAAAAGTAAAGGCTATCTTGTTTATCAGGATATTTATATTTCTTCCCGCAGATGTAGGGTTATAGTTTGTTTATCCAAATTTATCTTTTCGAGCTGTATAGCTTTTTATAAAATAATCCAATAAAGCAAATGGACATATTGAACCAGTCAATTAAATCACTTAATTTTGCTGATATTATTGCTTTTTGCCAAGAAAAAAATCGTGAAGGAATTCAAATTGATTACAAAAAAGAATATCCCCAAAAAGGAATAGCGAAACATTTCGCCTCTTTCTCAAATACCCGAGGAGGGATATTGATTATCGGAGTCGAGGAAGATAGAAAATCCGGAGTTCCTATTGCTTGGGAGAGCATAGAATGTGATGCAAAAATAATAGAAAAAATAAATCAGGAAGCAAGTAATGTTGAACCTATTCCCGCCTTCGACGTTCACATTACCGACGAGATAAATGGAAAGAGATTTGTTTTAGTTCGAGTATATGAAGGAGATAAGACGCCATATTATGTACAAAATGATTCCAATGTTTGGGTAAGAACGGGAAATATAAGCAATTCAATCGACATTGCCTCTCCTGATGGATTAGAATTATTGTTTGGAAAAAAAGAAAAGGCAGAAAAAGCCAGAAATAATTTTTTATCAATAAGCGACGAATTACACGAAGCAGCAATCGGAAAGGAAGAGAAAAGAATCAGGGAGGAACTGAGAAAAGAGGCAGAAAAAGAAGGAAGCACGACTATTTTTAGATATGAAAAAACAATAGGAGTTTATGACTCCATATGCAAGATAACATTACAGCCATATTTTCCAGGTAAATCCCTCACGACCCCAAAGAAAATCAAAGATGACATTGATTCAATCCGTTTTAGAAATCGCAACTTCGTATTTCCGGATTTAAATGTCGAGCCATCGCCAAAGGGAATACGATATTTTTCTTATCAAAGAAGCAGAGAAATACTTGAATCTCAAGTAGTGTTAGGGCAAGGGCTAATTCAAGATATTTTTACGGCTTCAAGAAAGAGTCCGGATGAAAAATCTAGAATAATAAGCCTTCGGGCAATTGCCGTTAGAATTTTCGGAATATTCAAATTTGCCGATAGATTCTACGATAAATATGGTTATCAAGGCGTGCTCCTTGGAAATATAGAAATAAACGGAGCTACAGATGTGCTTGAAGACGTTTTAGTCAGAAGGATGGTACCAATAGGTTCGGATTTTTGGGAGGAGGATAAAACAAAAGAAAGTTTATTGTCCGATTATTTATGGGAAATAAAAATTGATACAAGGATATTGAAAGAAAAAGATGAACTGAGAAAATATTACGAGGAACTTTTGGAAGAAATTTACTGGGACTTTGGATTTGAAGAAATTGGCGATGGCGTTTTAGATAAATTTTTGGAGGAAAATGGGTTCACATTCTAATAGCTTATTAAAGCCAGTCTTAGGGAGTATTCCCGGCGGTAGTTTATATTCTTATCCCCCTCCCGCTCATAGGGAATTTATGTTATAATTTGTTTATAATGTTCTCATCAGAAACTAAAACTAAAGAAATAATTGACAGCCTAGTCCGTCTATCCAGAGAAGTCGAAATTTGTAATGGGGCGGGCTTTTTTGATGGTAACAAGTGTGCCGAAGATTTTTTTAAGGGCATTTTGAACCGAGTTTATGATTGTAATCTTATCAATCTTAATTTGGAAAAAAATAATTTTCCTGCAATTGACTTAGGTGATAAATCTAAGAAATTAGCAATTCAAGTTACGGCGAGCATAGGAAGAACAAAAATTTCAAATTCTATAACGAAATTTGTAAATCATAACCTCTGTGATACTTACAAAAAGCCCATATTTTTAATTATTGGAAAAAAACCAAAATACTCCAAAAATTTCGATACCGACACGAAGGGAAAATTTATTTTCAATCCGTCCGAAGATATTTTAGATATTACCGATTTGATAAAAATAATTTCATCTTTGCCCATTGAAAAAATCACAGACATCAATAAGTTTATTATTTCTAATATTACAGAAGTACTATCTGTTGACCCGATTAAAATTAACGAGCAGGATATCAAAAATTTAATTCTAGGCATAAGAGATGTTATAAATGACGATACCTCGTTTAAACCAAAATATTCCAGTGATATTCCGATGAGATTCCAAGATTATATTGTAGAAAAAAATAAGCTAAATGAAATTGATAAATTGTTTTTCGAACAGGTGTTCGCCAGAAGCCTGAAATATAGTGATGATATTAAGAATTTTTTATCCGACCCCATAAACGTAGAGATAAAAGAGTGGTATTTTACTATTAGCAGTGAACTCCAGAATGAGTATGTAAAAAATAGAGAGAAGTTCGATTTGCTGGAATTTATAGATAAAATTTATGATAAGGTCTGCGAGAAATTTAAGGCGGATTTGTCATATGACAAAAGAAAAATCAAAGTAATGCTTCATTGTATGTATTTTCATTGTGATTTAGGAATAAATCCAGAGAAAAAAACATAATGATAACACCAAATAAATATACAAATTTAGACTTATCGGTCTTGAATATCGGGGCTGAAATTGTTAAAGTGCTTCAAAAAAGCAGAATTCTTAAATATGATGACCTACTGAGTCAGATTTTATTAAAGAAAGGAAGGGGGGCAAAAGAAATTTTTGTCTATTCCTTAAATTTTTTATTTGTCCTGAATATAATTAAATATCATAGTTCTGAGGATATAATCGAATTTTATGAAACTCGTTAAAATATATTCTAATATCTCTAGTATGAAGCCAGTTATTTTTAATTCTGGCTTAAATATAATATATGGCGATGTAAACCAATACGAAGGAGACAGTAACGAGCATAATTTAGGAAAAACTTCGCTTGTCTACCTGATAGACTTCTTATTATTAAAAAAAATAGATAAAAATAATATATTCAGGAAAAGAAGAAGTAATTTTTTAGGCTGGGATTTTTATTTGGAAATAGAGCTGGATGATAAATCGTATCTTACGATTAAAAGAAATCTAGTTAATGATTCTAAAATATCAATTAAACTCCATAAGGAAGGGAATCAGGATTTGTCGTCGGAGATATTTTGGGACTATAAAGATAAATCAATAAGTGCAAAAAAAGAAGAGGAAAATGCGGTTAAGATTTTAAAAAATATATTAAAATTCGATGTCTTAAACGAATATAATTTGAGGCATTTTCTTTCCTATCTTCTAAGAACCCAAAATGATTATACGGATGTTTTTAGATTAAGTACATTTAAAAAAGATAAAAATTGGAAACCACCTCTTCTTTCCCTATTTGGATATAACGGTCAGCTATTTGAGAAAAAGTATGATTTAGAGCAGGAAATTACAATTCGCAGAGAATTGATTGCAAAAATGAAGTCTGATAATCTCATAGATAAATCAGAAGAGGCTTTTAAATTGCAAGCCGCCATTAAAGTTAGGGAAGATGAAAAAAAATCAATAGAAAAAAATCTTGAAATGCTAAATTTTTTTACTAGGGATGAACAAATGACGGAAAAAATAGTGAAAGAATTTGAGACAAAAATTAGTATTCTAAATTCTGAGGAATACAGTCTAAAATACGAGATTGATAAGATTAAGAAATCATTAGAAAACAATGTTTCCGTTAAAGTTTCTGATGTTAAAAAGATATATGAAGAGGTGGAGATATTTTTTCCGGATAAGCTTACTAAATCTTATGAGGAATTAGCCAATTTCAATAAACAAATTTCTGACGAGAGGTCAAAGTACCTTAAAAAAGAGTTGGACAGTCTGGATGATAGACTGATGATTATTAAAAAAGACCTCAAGGAATATAATGATAAATTATCAGAAGCCCTATCAATAATAAAGGAGAAGGATGCATTCATAAAATTCAGAAAATATCAAAACGAGCTTATAAAAATCGAAACAGACATCGCTATATATAAACAAAAAATTGATAGTATTGACACTATAGAAAATTATAGTAATGCAATTAGCGAGATAAGAGAAAAATCTAAAGAAATATCCTCAATAATTAAGGGAGATTTGGCGGAAGAAAAAAATCCATTACAAGAAATACGTGAGATGTACACTGAGATTTTTAAAAAAACTATGGATGGAACTGCTACTTTTGCCATAACTCCAAATAAATATGGCTATTTTGATTTTGAGCCGTTTGTTATAAGTGGCGGTGATTTAACAGGACAAGGAGATGGATACACTGCTACAAAAGTTCAATGTGCCGCGTTTGTCATAGCGGCATTAGCTTATTATTCAAAAAATTCTTTTTATAAATTTGCCTATCACGATGGTATTTTTGAAGGCTGGGGAGATAATCCTAAGATAAATTTTATCAATCTAATTAGGGAATATTGTGATAAATATAAGATTCAGTATATCGCAAGTATGATAAAAAGCGATATCCCTAAAAACTTTGATTTTGAAAAAGAAGAAATAGTGATTACCTTAGACAAGAGTCAGCCATTATTTGGTATTCGATTTTAATATTTTGAATATGAAGTTTCAGGAAGAATTTCTGGCTACACCTCATTTTTTAGACCCCCTCCCCCTATTCGGCGGGTTTGGAATTAGCTTTTTATAAAAAATATAATAGTGGGTAGGGGATAGCGATTTACTGGTAGTTTTTTCTTAGGTCAGGTATATAAATATATTCATTCTTGTTTTCGAAGATAGTTATGACTTCTTCGACTACTGCGTGCTAATAAAAAAATGGCTGTTTAAAGCCATTTTTTTGATGGGGGAAAAGGAAAGTTAGAACTAATTTATTAGTTGACTTTTTTACTAGTAGTGATAGTATTTACTGTTCCTTTAAAATTGAATAAAAAGTTAAAAAATAAGGCTTTCATAAACCGAAACGATATGATTAGGAGGGCAAAAAGATGAAAATGACAGCCATAATTCTTGCTGGCGGCTTGGCTACCAGAATGGGCGAAATTTGTTGCGAAATTCCAAAATCAATGCTTCAGTTTGCTGGTTGTCCGTTTCTTCAATATCTGGTTAGCTGGCTAGTGAGGCTTGGATTGAATGAAATTCTGATTTCAACTGGAAAGTTGAGTGACAGAATTGAATTCTTGTTTGCAACTAATTTTTGGAGCTCTAAAGGCGTGAGGATTGTTAGAGAAGACGAACCTCTTGGAACAGGCGGAGCAACAAAATTTGCTTGCCAGAATTGTTCCAATGAAGATGTTTTTCTCTGCAATGGCGATACGCTTGTGTCCCTAAGCCTTGTCCGTCTTTATGAAATTCACAGAGTCTTAAATGTGCCGATAACATCTGTTCTCACCTTGAGCAAGGAAGTTCCCAATCAAGGAGCTGTTTCCGTTGAAAACGGAATTGTAGTTGAGTTCCGCGAAGGCGAGGAAGCAAGAGAGCCGATTGACGGAGAAAATTATTTTCGCGGAAGTAGCACTGGTTGCTACTTCCTGAAACGTTCATCGGTTTTGTCATTGTTTCCTGCTGGAATTTCATCGCTTGAAAGAGAGATTTTGCCGAATTTAGTGTCGGCAAAAATGATTGGTGCGATTAACAATGGGTTTGGTTTTTTTCTGGATTATGGAATTCCTCAAAGATACGAAATTCTCAAAAACAATCTGTGGATTCTCAAGAGAATCTACGGCGAACCGATTACAGGAGGTAATAAGAATGAGTAAGATTAATCTTCGTTCTACATCTGATGGTTGGCGGGGCAAGATAGCAGACTCTTTCACGTTTGATTTTGTTGAAAGAGTTGCTATGGCTATCGGTAGTTATACCCTAAAACATGGCGGAACGGAAACATTTGTTGGTTATGACACCCGTTTTCTGGGTTTTGAATTTGCCAAGCAAGCTGGTCAAGCGTTGAGTCAATTCGGACTCAATGTGTCCATCAGCTCAAGGCCTATTCCTACGCCGATGGTTTCATTCCGAACAAACCAAAAGGAAATGGTCTGCGGTATTACCATAACCGCATCTCATAATCCTTATTATTACAACGGCGTTAAAGTTCGCATGGGTTACGGTGGTGCTCCTGGTGAAGAATTTGTTGTGGAAATTCAGAATTTAATGGATTCCCCCAAAAATAACATTCTTCAAGAGAGACTGGATTTTCAGAATGACGACCCTATTGCGGACTACTGCCAAAAACTGTGGACGATAATTGATTGGCAGTCATTCAATCGTCGTCCCCTGAAGGTTGCCGTAGATACTATGCATGGAACGACAAGCGGCGTTTTGAGGAATGTGCTTTCGGGAACTAAAGCTAAAGTTATAGAAATCCACAGTGACATTGACCCGTATTTCGGCGGAATTGCTCCCGAACCAATGGAAAGCAATACCCAGGAACTTCAAATGCTAATAGCTGGCGGTCAGTGCGACTTAGGGATTGCTCACGACGGAGACGGAGATAGAATTATGGCGGTTATCCCGAGAGTGGGTTATTTGTCACCACACGATGTGGCAGTGATTCTGCTGTGGTATTTGGCAAAAGCAAGGAAACAAAACGGAATTGTTATAGGCAGCGTGACAATGAGCAAACGGTTGTCTTTCGTGGCGAATTATCTGGGCCTTGCTTATAAGGAAGTCCCGATTGGATTCAAGAATGCCTGCGAAATAATGAGAAACGAAAAAGTTCTCATTGCGGGGGAAGAAAATGGCGGAATAGGATTCGGATTTTACCTGCCAGAACGAGATGCCACACTAGCGGCCGCTTTGCTTTCCGAAGCCGAGATAAACTACAGCGGAGGAATCAATGCGATTCTTGCGGAAGTGGAAAAAGTGGCGGGAGAGTCTGGTTTTTCCAGACTCAATCTGAAACTTACCACTTCACCGAAAATTGTCATGGAGAAACTCAAGGAAGAACCACCAGAAAGAATCGCTGGTCAAAAAGTTTCAAGAATAAGCGAGACTGATGGACTAAAGTTCTTCTTTGTGTCGGGAGACTGGGTTAACATTCGTGCTGCTGGCACCGAAGAACTTTTGCGTGTTTATGTGGAATCTAGCAATAAGCAAAAGGCTTTAGAAATTGTCAAAGCAGCCGAAGAAATAATTAGAAAGATTGAAAGGAGATGAGAAATGATAAACTGGAATATGACAACTCCGAGAAAGTTGATTTCGGGCAGGAGCAGTGTTTCCTTCTTGCCCGAACTATTGAAAGAACTGAACCTCAAGACACCCTTTGTGGTAATTGACCCGAAAGTCAAAAAAGCAAATTTCATAAAGCAACTTTCTGATTTTTGCGAAAATTCGTTTGACGATTTTGGGACGAACCCGACCTTTGCTCAAGTAAGTGATGGAGTTCTTCTCTTCCGTGAAGGTGAGTATGATTCTATCATTGCGGTCGGAGGTGGAAGTGCCATTGATTTGGCTAAAGTTGTTGGTTTGACTGCTGCAAACGGAGGAGTGGCCGAAGATTATTTTCAAGGCAAAAAGGCGGAAATTCAGCCAGTGCCCGTCGTAGCTGTTCCTACGACCTGTGGAACAGGGGCGGAAAGCAGCCCGTTTGCTGTTATCATGAGTCCTGATGTTCCCAAAAAGCGGGGCATAGAAAGTAGCTTTCTTATGCCCACTGCGGTAATTCTTGACCCCGAGTCGCTAGTATCTCTTGACAGGGTCATGATTGCTGCAACAGGAATGGACGCCTTTACCCATATTCTGGAATCGCATATTTCCAGAAAGGCGACGGCTCTGACTCGGATTGTGAGCAAAGGACTTCTTTGCTCCGTTCGTGAATCATTGGAAAAGGCCGTAAAGGACAAAGATATTTCTGCACTGGAAACATTGCAGTCCATTGCCTTTACAGCACGATTGCTTTATCCGAGAACTGGGTTGAGCATAGCCCATGCCCTTTCACACCCTCTGGGTGCGTTTACTGGCATGCATCATGGCTTGGCAGTTGCAATGTTCCTTGAGGCTTCAATGAAATTCAACTTGCCGAGTTGCACGGATTCTTTCCAAGAGGCGGAAAAAGTTATGGGGTTTTCCTGCGGTGGCGGATTACTGTCATGGGTTCGCTCAATCATTGAAGAATCTGGGATGATGGCGGAAATCTCTGACTACCTTGCTTCGTTTCACAGTCTGTCCATTGAAAGAATCGCTTCGGAGGCACTGGAGAGCAGCAACATTCCTTCCAACCCGAGAAAAATTGGGTTGACGGAAACTTGCGAAATTATAAACGAATCACTGGCAGATTTTGGGAGGTGACATGGGAACTGAAAAAAAGATTCTGGAAGCGTTTCATGCCTTGGCGAATGTTCTGGAAACGTATTTCAGCTTTGAACGTCAGGTAATGGCGACCGCATCTTTCAAGACAGGTGCGAGTGGAAGCAAAGAAATAGTTACTGAAGTTGATAAGGAAGTTGAAGAAATCTGCATCAAATTTATCACATCTTTCTTCCCAGAAATTCCAGTCCTTGCTGAAGAGCATTATGAAAATGGAAATACTCTTCCCAATGATGGCTGGGTTTTCATCATTGACCCAATTGATGGCACAGCTGAATTTTCCAGAGGAAGCCATGAATGGTCAATTTCTCTTTCTGCTGTTAAGAATCTGAAGCCTTCTGTTGGCATGCTTTTTATGCCGCAGGACAATTTGAGGTTATCAGCTCGCAGGGGAGAGGGGGTGGTTTGTAACGGAGAAGTATTGTCTTCAAAGACTCAAATCGGTGAAACAAGGAAAATCGCAGTGAGTCCTAGGCAAATTCAAATTCCTGAATTCAAGTCCAGGATTCAAAGAAGCGGATTGAAGCCCATTCCTGTTTCAACACTGACCATCAAAATCGTTTCTATCCTTATGGGAAAGGCTGATGCTGGAATATATTTTCCCCAAGAAGGGAAATCGGCGAATATCTGGGACTATGCAGCCGCCATCTTGTTGCTTGAAGAGTTCGGGGGCAAGATGACTTCGCTTGACGGTTCAGCTATGCCATTTGGTGGTCAAAGGATAATTCACAGGGAAGGCTGGTTCGCTACCAATAGTTCTTGCGACCACGATGAACTTTTAAGGAAACTGCAATGAAATTGCAGAAGAAGGTAGAAATATGATATGCCCTGACTTTAAATGGAGTTGGGGCATTTTACTTTTTATTGAATTATGGGTATTATAATTTCAAGATTGCATTAACCATTAAAACTAATCTCATGGCAAATAAAATTGAAAAATGGGAGGAATTATCACGGGAAATTGCTTTCCAAAAATATAGCCGAAAAATTGAGAAGGTGATGTATAAAATGCCTGACGGCAAAGAAAGTGATTTTTATCTAAAAAAAGAAGGACCCGCCACGGGAATTTTAGCTCTTACCAAAGACCAGAAAGTTATACTAGTTAAGCAATTTCGCCCAGGTCCAAACGAAATACTGAACGAACTTCCAGGCGGATATGTTGATTCCAATGAAACTCCCGAACAAGCGGCCGAAAGAGAACTTTTAGAGGAAACTGGATATAAGGGCAATGCTAAATTAGTTGCCACTGCTTACGATTGTGCTTATTCCACAATGAACAGATATTGCGTAGTGGTCACTGATTGTGAAAAAGTTGCCGAGCAAAATTTGGAAAAAAATGAGTTTGCGGAAGTTGTTTTGGTGTCGCTTTCAGAATTTAGAGAACTACTAAAAAGTGGAAAGAATACGGATATTGAAGTTGGGTACATTGGATTGGATTATTTGGGGTTATTGAAATGATAATAGTGAGCAGGACAGTGGGGTAATTTATATCCACGGGCTCAAATCAGGAATATAAATATATTCTTCTTTCTTTTTAAATAAAGTTCTAACGTCCATGACTAGCCCGTGCGAGAATCAAACTTTCCGGTTTTTCGGAAGAAGGTTTGTGGGCGGCGCTTCGCGCCGCCCACCAAATCCGGTCGCAAAAACCGGAAAGTTTGATTCTCGCACGAATTTACCACCAGGCTCGAACCTTTTTCCAAGAAAACCTTTGAAGAAAGTTTTCGAGTTTGGCCTCCGCCCCGCTTCCGCCCGCAAATTCTTCCTAGAAGAATTTGCGTCCCAAAACTGAAAATTTTTCTATTCCTTTTAAAAAGAAAAAAAACGGGTGCGCGAAATCAAAAAAGAGTGGAAAAAATTTTCATTTTTGGCAGTCCAGTTCTTTTTCCGAAAAGACTGGACGGCGGAAGCGGGGCTTCGGCGCGGGGCGGAAAAACGGCGGCGACGGAAC
>ERZ795055.274-NODE-274-length-55003-cov-7.873189_pt1 | contig 55003 bp, 54 predicted proteins | sample MGYA00375139_ERZ795055 | MGnify/ENA primary metagenome ERZ795055 (study PRJEB30184, sample SAMN05720283) | anaerobic digester metagenome | isolation source: active sludge of municipal wastewater-treating anaerobic digesters | place: USA | collected 2015-01-23 ... | reverse complement strand
TGCTATACCCAAATTTGTTAAAAAGCTGATATTTACAGCCGGCGCCGCCCTGCGGGCGGCGCCGGCTGAGTAAGGTTATTGCGGGCGTTTTGCCGAAGGCAAAACGCCCGCAAATTAAGGGCAAAGGAATATTCGCTAAAAAGAAATAATATTAAGAAAAAATAAATTTTATTTTTGTCAAATTTTATAATGAATTTAAAAACTATAATTAAGCTGTAGTTATTTTCCTTTACCCGGGTATAGAACTACCCTTTATTTTATTCTGTTATAAAGTTATTGTATAACTGTAAAAAATAAAATTATGATAAATTTTGATTCTTTATCTTTAAAAGCGCTTATAAATGAACTGAAACCGATTTTAACAGAAGGACGCGTTCATAAAGTTCAGCAGCCTTCAAGAAATGAACTGCTTCTGACAATCAGGGCATGCGGTAAAAATCAAAAATTATATATCTGCGATAACCCTAAATATCCTCATATTGCAGTTTTAAGTAAGGAAGGAGAGGAGCTTCGATCAATAGAAATTCCCCAAATTCCGCCAATGTTCTGTATGCTGTTAAGAAAACACATGGAAGGCTCTAAAATCAATGATATTAAGCAACCAGGTTTTAACAGAATATTAGAAATAGCTTTTGAAAGCTATTCAGAACTTGGAGATAAAGTTCCAATGGTGCTTTCCTGTGAATTTATGGGTAAATACAGTAATATTATTTTATATAACTATGAAACAAATGTCATAATCGGCTGTGCTCATACGGTAAGCAGTGAAAAAAGCAGGGAACGAGAAGTGGCGGGAGGACTTCCATATATTTATCCTCCAAAACAAAATAAAATGGACATAAATAAACTATCAGAACAGGAATTTTTAAATCTTGTCAGGATTATTCCTGTTCCTGTCAATGTTTGGCTGAATGAGCATTTTGCTTATATGAGCAAGGCAATAGCTACTGAAATATGCGAAATTTGCGATATAGAAACACGAGAAAATAAGGTATCAGCTCTTTCTGTGGAAAAAGTAACATGTTTATATGAAATTACTAAGAAAACTATTAATCTTGAAAACCTTAATCCTTCACTAAGTAAGGACATGAAACTATATTCTCCCATAGGTCTTAGTAAAATGCATAACTGGGAGAAAACAGATTCTGTAAACTCAATGCTGGACAGATATTTTGGATATCAGGTTTTTAAAGACAAATTTACAGGTTTAAAAAACAGCCTTTTAAATATTGCAAAAAAAGAATTTAAAAAAAAGAAAAAAATTCATGAAAAGCATTGTCAAACTGCATATTCCGATCAAAAACCGGAAAATTACAAACAAATTGCGGATTTAATTATGGCGAACCTGTATAAAATCCAACAAGGAAGCGGATTAGCGAATTTAGAAAATATTTATGACAATAACCGGATGATGCAAATTCCCCTTGATCCTTCTTTATCAGCGGCAGGAAACGCTCAAAAATACTATAAACTTTATAATAAAGGCAAAGTTGCCGCAAAACACAGCGAAGAACTTCTCAAAGAGATTGATAACGAAATAAAATATCTGGAAGCTCTTGAAGAATCAATAAATCAGGCAGAAACTTTACAGGATTTAGCGCAGATTAAACAGGAATTTATCGATCAGGGACTTATCAATCAGAGAGAAATTAAAAGCAAAAAAAAGGCACTAGAATCAATACAGCCGGCAGAATTTATTTCTTCCGACGGTTTCATTATTTATGCGGGAAAAAATAACCGTCAAAACGAATATATCCTTAAAAATTCATCGCCGGAAGATTTATGGCTGCATGTTCAGAATATTCCAGGCTCACATGTAATAATAAAAACGCAAAAAGACAAGGAAATTCCTGAAACAACCCTGCATGAAGCCGTTTATATAGCAGGTTGGCACAGTCAGGCGAAAACATCTTCAAACGCGCCGGTTGTTTATACAAAAAGAAAATTTGTAAAAAAACCCTCAGGAGCTAAGCCCGGTTTTGTAATTTATGCGCATGAAAAAACTTTATGGGTAAATCCTGATGAGGATAAGGTAAAAAGTTTAAGAAAAAAGTAATAGTTATACCAAGTTGCAATCAATGTAGTATTAAATCACCCCTCCCCTCAAGGGGAGGGAGTGAAGATTTGATGTGTTTTTCGGCGGCAGAGCCGCCGAAAAACACATCAAATAAATAATACTCGATTAAATGCGAATTGGTATTATATAGTTATCTGTAAAAGTTTTTGGAGTTTAATAAAAACCCGCGCCCCCAACCCGCTCTCCCTGATAGGGATAGGGGGCTAAAGATTGGTATAGCTCCTTAAAGCGCGAAAAAATCAGCTAATATTTTCTTTTTACAGCCTTATTATGTGCCGCCCATTCAAATTTATCGTCAAGACAAGGCAATTCTTGTTGCCCATAGTTTCTTTCGAGAGATAATTTTATTAAATAATCAGTAAAGTGAGGGTTCTTAGGTAAAAAAGAGCCGTGTAAATAAGCGCCGAAAACATTATTTTTCCTTGCACCTTCAGTTTTATCCTTGCCGTTATTGCCGTTTCCGACAATAATCCTGCCTATTGCTTCTGTACCTTGCTCAAGATAAGTTAATCCGCTATGATTTTCAAACCCTGTAAGTGTATTTACATTTCCCGCAAGCAAATTTGTTTCTACAGTAACATTTCCGATAAATCTGTTATGTCCCGCAACGGTATAAGCGTCTAAAATGCTTATACCTTTCAATTCATCGCCTTGATGCGGCTTGTAATAATGCCCGAGAAGCTGATATCCTCCACAAATTGAAAGGAAAACAGCTTTTGTTTCAGCCGCTTCAACTAAAAATTGTTTTTGTTTCTGAAATTCCTCTGAAACAGCTATTTGTTGCTGGTCTTGTCCTCCGCCTATAAAGTAAAAATCATATTTTTCAGGATCAATTTTATCTCCAAGGTTAATTTCATGCGCTTCAACCTGAATACCACGCCATAAACATCTATGGGTAAAGGCTATTATATTTCCTCTGTCGCCATAAATATTTAACAGCAAGGGATATAAATATGCTATATTGATTTTCATCTATTTTTATTGACTAAACAAGCTGGAAATCTCCATATTTCTCAATATGTTTAGCTAAACCTCCATCGTTAAGGATTTTTATCATAACATCAGGCAAAGGAGTGATTTTTATTTCTGTTCCTTGTGTTTTATTCTTAATCATTCCTGTTGATAATTCCAGCTCAAGCTCATCGCCTTCATTGATTTTGTCAGTGTCGCATTCTACAAGCAAAAGACCGATATTAATCGCATTTCTAAAGAATATTCTTGCAAAAGACTTTGCTAAAACCGCATTAACTCCCGCAATCTTCAATACCTGCGGGGCATGTTCTCTTGATGAACCTAGCCCAAAGTTGTTTCCGGCAACAACAAAATCTCCCTGGCTCATTTTTGCGGCAAATTCGGGGTCTGCGTCTTCCAAGACATGCTTTGCCAGCTCCGGCAAATTTGTTCTTAAGTGAAACAATCTTCCTGGCGCAATATGATCCGTGCTGATATCATCGCCAAATTTCCACGCTTTACCTTGTTTTATCATTTATAATTCTCCTAAATATTTGTTATTACTATCATTTTGAACTTATTTGGGATTCTTTCCTGCGAGGTTTATAAAACCCTGAAACAAGTTGAGGGGGAGATTCTGGCACTTTAAACCCATAATTGTATTACCTAAGGATGTTTTTTAACTGTTGAATCTTCTACAGTATATATACAATAAAATATAACCGCTAAAAATAATAAAATTACAAAAGCCAGTAAAATTTCTCTTATAAACATATTTTATACTCCTAATGATTTGATTAATTTATAAATTTTACAATGAATAAATGGAATAAAAGTTGAAATCGTTATAATTGAACATAAACAAATAATAAATTTATAAAGTCCAATTTGATTAATATTATTAAAAAACCATGCTATTAAACCAACATCTATTGTAACCAAAAATGTAAGCCATAATTTTAAATAATCTATTTTCTTTTCTTTAATCTTGTCCATAAAATTATTTTATCATATTTATTGAATAATCAAAACAGCTCTTGGGTCGGAAATCTTGCCCGTTATTGCGCTGAATGCCGCTGTGGCAGGGGAGCTTAAATAGATATTTCCTTTAGGATTGCCCATTCTTCCCTGAAAATTTCTGTTTTGAGTTGCGAGGCATACTTCATCGTCGCCGAGAATTCCCGCATGAACCCCTACGCAAGGACCGCAACCGGGAGTATTTATAGCCGCTCCGGCTTCCATAAGAGTTTCCAGGATTCCTTCCCTTGATGCCTTAATAAATATTTCTTTTGACGCCGGAACAACCAGCAATCTGACATCAGGATGAACTTTTTTGCCTTTTAAAATCTCTGCGGCTATTCTTAAATCTTCTATTCGTCCGTTTGTGCAAGTTCCTATAAAGACCTGATCGACTTTTATGTCGCTTAATTCTCTTGCAGGTTTTGTATTATCAACCGTATGAGGACATGAAACAGTCGGTTCTATTTGCGAGGCGTCTATTTCTATTATTCGTTCAAATACAGCATCAGGATCAGAATCAATTACCCTGAATTTATCTCCTCTTCCTCTTGAAATCAGGTATTCTCTGGTAATTTCATCAGAAGCGATCAAGCCTGCCTTGCCTCCTGCTTCTACTGCCATATTGGAAAGCGTGAATCTGTCAGCCATAGGCATATTTTTTATTGTTGCGCCGGTAAATTCAAGAGCTTTATAGGTTGCCCCATCTGCCCCAATCAAGCCAATCAGGTGTAAAATCAAGTCTTTTGCGTAAACACCCTGCTGAAATTTGCCATTAACTACTATTTTATATGTTTCAGGAACTTTGAGCCAGGTTTTGCCCAGCGCAATAGCAATTCCGACATCAGTAGAACCCATTCCGGTTGCGAAAGCTCCTAAAGCTCCTGATGTGCAGGTGTGAGAATCAGCTCCAACAAGAATTTCTCCCGGGTTTACATAGTCTTCCACAAGCCGTTGGTGGCATACGCCTTCGCCAACTTCCGAGAGGATTGCTCCTGTTTTTTTTGCGAAATCTCTTAAAATTTTATGAGCATTGGAAAGCTCTTTTCTGGGACTGGGTGCGGCATGATCTATGAATAGGATTGTTCTTTCAGGATTTTTTGCTTGTTCAAGATTTATTTTTTGAATTTCCTGAATAGTTAAAGGACCTGTGCCGTCCTGAACTGCTGTTACATCAACATTAGCGACTACAAATTCGCCGGCTTTAACTTCTTTAGCGCAATGTTCACCGATTATTTTTTCCGCAATTGTTTTCCCCATATCGTTCCTCTTTTTATTATAGATAAACTTTTACTCTATAAATTACTTTAGAGTGCCTCTAAAAACAAAAGAATTTTATTGTTTATATCTACCCCCCTGCCCCCCTTTGAAGGGGGGCAGTTTGTGTGTAGGGGCGAAGCCCCTACACACAAACCCCAACCAAATTTCATGAAAATTTCAAAAAATTGAGTTTTTAGAGGCACCCTTTATAGTTGGTTATATCATACAAAAAGAAGATTTAAAATTTTATTTTACAATTCTTTTAAATTTTGGCAGTAAAGAAATGCCGTATCTTATAAAATACACATAAGTGGCAATTTTTAGACCAAAAGAGATTAATGCAAAAATTAATTTTATGACTTTTCTCGAGATAATTGCCGTAAGTATTCCCAGTCCTATTATAATTAGCGTCGCCGCCGCCGGATTTTCCTTGATTAAGGTCATTAAAGGTTTTTCATTTGAAATAAGTTCTGTTAACTCTGTTATTTTAGTTCTTATTTGCTCAATTTTCTCTATTTCTTCAAATTTTTTATCCATTTCTCAGTTTCTTCTCCGGTCTTTTTTAATTCAGTTATAAATTTTTTAGGCTCTTTTAAAACTTTTCCAAGTAAATTAATAGCATAAAAAAACATTAAAAGCGGTATACCAAGATATATTGCGGTAACAATAATTAAAGCCAACCAAAAAGGCGCGACGAGAGAGAGCGCGTATATTGCTAAAATTCCAAGAAATAAAAGACCGGCATAGCCCATTATTGCGGCTGCCAGCAATAATATTACCGATTTTACAATTTTAGACGCATTTTCTGAAAACTCTTTTTTCAACAAGGTAAAATGCTGGTATAAAAGATCAATTATTTCCGCAATAATTTCTCCTGCAAGGCTTATTAAATTTTTACCGTCATTTTGAGATTTTTCCATTTATTTATTCCTGTAAAGGGCATCTGTAAAAACAAGGGAGAAAGGACTGTAGGTAGGGGCAAAGCCCCTACTCTAAACCCTGATCGTTTATTATTTGTTTTTTAAATTATGCTTACTTAAAAAGAATTTTCCCTATAAGAAGACCTGCCGCTAACCCTGCAATAAGGCTTTTGCCGGGGTTTTTTCTGACAATTGTTGATACATCTTCTTTTATCTTGGAAACATTGTTATTTCTGAAAAATTCCGCTGTATTATGCATTTTTTCAGCCGCTTTATCAAGTTTTTCAGCTGTTACTGTCATTAATTCATTTAGATTTTGACTTACCTGTTGTTCAACTTCGCAGGCTTTTTGTTTAAATTCTTCAGCTTTTTCAACAAGATTTTCCTGAAGTTCTTTGTAATTTGGCTCTGTCATGTTGTCACTCCTTTTCTTAACGATATTCTTTCCTTCTAACTCATAACAACAACTGTTATTATGTCTTATTTTTAAATAAATTCCATTAGTTGATTTAATTAGTTTTTTTCAAGTGTAATTTGTCCCTTACTCTTATCTAAAGTAATTTTAAACTTCTCCAGAAAACTTAAGCCGAGAAGTCCTGATATGCCGTTACCATCATTGGAATTAGGCAAGTCAACGATAATAACTTCAACATTCCTTGCAACAATTCCTTTTATCTCTATTTTGTCTACTTTAACAAGCGGCGCATTTATAAATCCGCTTCCTGTCATTATTTTAAGTCTTTTTGCTCCTTGTTCGGATATATTAAGTTTTGAAGCCGCGGTTCTGGAAATTGTTGTATAAGTCGCCCCTGTGTCAAAAACAAATTTTGTGTTTAATTTATCATTAAGCGTAACATCTTCAATCACCATGACAGTACCGGCGGTATTTACATTTATTACAGCCTTTGTAACATTTTTATCAATGTAATAATCAGGAGATTCGCCAAGATTTTGAAGCCCGGTTTCTGAAAGAGTTACCAGATGTTGATTTGTGGAATTAGAAATCACGCTTCTATAAAATTCTTTTGCTTCATCATATTTTTGATTTTGAACAAGGCTAACAGCAAGCATATATCTGGCTGAATAGTTATCAGGTTCATTAAGAACTATTTTTTTAAACACTAATTGCGCTTCTTTATATTCTCCCGCCTTGTAATAAGCGAGCCCCTGCTGTAAATCATCAGCGTTAACAGCGGAATTAAACAGCAGTAAAGTAACAAAAGTCAGCGTACTTATTAAAATTTTGCGCATAGAGCTTCCTGTTATCTGTTTTTTATATAAAATTTTTAAAATAATAATTTAGAAGACTAAAAATTTTTTATTTATTTTCATATTAAGATTATCGGATAATTTTTTGAAATCTTAAAATAAATTTTAAAATTTCATCGATCATAAAAAAAGCGGTTTTCGTAAATCCTCATACCAAGTTGCAATCAATGTATTGTTTAATTTCCCTCCCCCTACCCCCTCCCAGAGGGAGGGGGAGAAGAGTTGATAAGGTTTTTGCCGGCTTAGCCGGCAAAAACCTTATCAAAAAACAGTACTCTTTTGATTGCAACTTGATAGTATTGTTATTTAAATATTTTTTTCACTACGGTTTCAAAAAAATGAAATCCCGGCACAAAACTTAAATCGTTTAAAACAACTGATTTAAACCGTCGGGTATTTTCAAAATAGTTGTTTATAAATTTTTTTTCTTGCCTGAAAAAATAGTCAGACCCAAGCTCTCCACGACCTTTGCCATTTTCAGAAGCAAGAGTGAAAGCAATTTGTTTTGGTTGACCTGGCGTAATTAATTCTGCGCCGTTAAAAATTCTCCTACTTTGTACCTGTTCCTGATCTACAGCTGAATAAAATCTTTTTTTTAAGTCAGGAAAATCTTGAGGATCATTAGGCTGAAGATAACCGATACCGAACCCTAATACTCTATTCGCATCATACATAAGAAAACTCCTTTTTTTACATATACATGACAATTTCATTCTCGAAATAAAAAAATGTAATCTAAAAAATTTAAAATAAGCGCGGATTGATCTTTAGGTCAAGCTAATTTAACTTAGAATCAGGGTAATTGAATACTGACTGAAATTCATTTTGCGGTTAGTTTAAAATTGTCATGCTGAATTTATTTCAGCATCTTTACAGCTTTGGCTTATCGCTTTTAATTGTTTTTTGGATAGATTCCGAAACAAGTTCGGAATGACTGGACAAGACTTTCCGCTAGAATTCAATTGCCCTGAACTTAGAATTAAATTACTTTATATACACATTTAAAAATTAACATAAATTTTTATATTATGCCAATCATTAAAAAAGATTGGTTCATCGTGTTTTTTCATGAAATTCAATGCCAATAAGCGTGAAGCTGTCATTGCGAGGCATAAAATTAGGCGTATAAACGGTATAGAGTTACCCTATACTCAAAAAGGTTAAGGCATATCATCAATAGATTTATTTAAAAGAGCATGGGCGGAACATCCCGCGCTTGTGGAATATTCTGATGACTCGCTCACGCAGGTTATTCCATCGTCATTGCTACCTTTTGGAAAAGCAAAATAATTGTCTTTTGTTTTTCCAACCCAAACAAAAAATAAATCTTTGCCAAACATATTAGGTTTATTTTTACCATTTACATCAACAATAATTTCTGCGCATATATTTTTTAAATTTCCTACAATATGACTGCAATCCGGATAATTTTTAAATCCCCAAACCCCTCCATCTTTTAATTCAACAGCCTTGTATTCTGCTTCATCTAAAAAAGTATAACTCTTTGAAGGATTTTTATAGTAATTATAAACAGTCCCCGCTAAATTACTCCATTTATCTTCTTTAATAAAATTCATGTTAGATTTAAATTTCATCAACATCCCTTTTTCTCCAAGAGAATCGTTAATATTTTTCATTTCAACTAATTCTATAAATCTTTTTGCTTCTTCATATTGTGTTTTCCATACAGTCATAAGCTCTTTATCGCTTAAAACTTTAGCGCCGGGCATAAGTTTAATGAGTCCCGCAACAACAACCACGAGAACTATAGCAATAAGTATTTTTTTGGAATTTTTTTTGCTCCACTCTTGTAATAAGCTAAACACGTTCATTTATTTCTCCTCAACTTCTATTTTATTTTCCTACAGGTTATTAAAATTAAATTTCCGGATTTTTTAAATTATAACTTATTGAAAATCACTTTTCAATGTTATAACAATTCAAATAAGTTTTTGTTAATTTGTTAAAAAACTGATATGTACAGCCCGCGCCGCCCTGCGGGCGGCGCGGGCTGAGTAAGGGTATAGCGGGTGTTTTGGCGAAGCCAAAACACCCGCTAATTAAGGATTTACAAAAACCATCTTTTTTTTACAGATTTCTTTCAATAATTGGTATATCAGTCAAAAATTATTCATGACCTTCAATATTACTGCCTAATGCAAGTTCAGAAACTCTCTGGTCAATCCTGACATCTATTTCTTCAGAAATTACTTCTGTATTATTGCATTTTTGTGAACATTCGCATATTAAATTTTTTAAAATTTCACCAAGCTGGGTTTCAATTCGAGCGTCTATTCTTGAATCTAAAGATTCCACAATCACTCCATCTTTTGGAATCGTTTTATCTTCAGTGATTTTAATTGTTTTTAACCCTTTAATTGTTTCTTTAAGCTCTTCGGCAAAATCATACAGGTTTTCAGAAAGAGCGGGGTTTACTATAATTTTAATTTTTTCTCTGTCTTTTAACTGCTCTATAGCGGATTTTATGATTTCCCGCATTAATTCGGGTTTTAATTCAAGCTGTTGTCTGATTATTTTTTCCGCAATCATAACTGACAACTCTAAAATTTCCTTTTCCGCCGAATTAATTATTTCTTTTTTTATTTTAAACGCCGCAGAAGTTAAAGCTTCTATCCCCCAGACCTGTTGGAAAATTTTATGTTTTGCCTGAGCTGAGCCTTCTTCTGAGCCTTCTGTAAACCCTTTTTCAAAACCATCCTTAAATGATTGCTGTTTTAAGATTTCTGCTTCTTCTTTCGCTTTTTTTATTATTTCACAAGCTTGTTGTTCTGCTTGCTCAATAACGGCTTTACCCTGTTTGCCGGCTTCAACAAGCATTGATTCAAGCGCTTTTTTAAGCTCTTTTTCCTGTTCTTCCTGTTGCCGTTCCTTTTTTTCCTGATCAGAAAGAGCGTCTTTATCCCCTTTTTGTCCTAAAATTAAAGATTGTCCGACCTGAACATTTGAACTTCTTATTCTGTTATTCAATCAAGTCATCCTCCGCGCCGTCATGAATAATTATGATTTCGCCTGTAGCTTCAAGCGCTCTGACAATAGCGACAACCGCAGTTTGAGATTCCTGAACTTCTTTTGCTCTGACAGGTCCCATAAATTCCATATCGTCTTTAAGCATGCCGGATGCTCTTTCTGACATGTTTTTAAACACTTTTTCCTTAACATCATCATTTGCTCCTTTAAGAGCAAGGGCAAGGTCTTTTGTTTCGACTTCCCTAAGCACACGCTGAACAGAACGGTCGTCGAGTTTTACTATATCTTCAAATACAAACATAAGTTCTCTTACTCTTTCCGCAAGATCAATATCCCTGGTTTCAAGAGCTTCCATAATCCGTTTTTCTGAAGACCTGTCTGTTCTGTTAAGAATATCAGCCAAAACTTCAACTCCGCCTGCCTGCGAAAAATCCTGCACTACAACTGAAGAAAACTTATTCTCAATTATTTTTTCCACTTCTTTTAAAATTTCGGGATTGGTTCTGTCCATCTCCGCAATTTTCATCGCAACATTAGCCTGCATTCTTTCAGGAAGATTGTTTATTATTGCCGCCGCTTTTTCCGGTTTTAAATAAGCAAGAACCAAAGCGATTAATTGCGGATTTTCATTCTGAAAAGATGTCGCAAGCTGGGCAGGGTCGGCTTCATTAAAAAACTGAAAAGGATTATTTCTTGAAGAAGCCAGTTTGTCAATAACCGCACCTGCTCTTTCATTTCCGTAAGCTTCTTCAAGAATCTTTTTTGCATATTCCATTCCACCTCGTGAAATCAAATTGCTTGCCTGAAAATATGAATAAAATTCCTCAAGCACTTCGTCAAGTATTTCCTGGGGAATTCTGTTTAAATTTGCTATATCTATTGTTATCTGCTCTATAAGGTCTTCGTCGGGAATATTTTTTAACACTTCAGTTGCTGTTTTAGGTCCCATTGCAATCAAAAGCGTCGCTACTTTCTGAGAATTTGTCATTTGTGAAAATGTAAGGTTTTCTATGTTTACCATTTTCTTAATCCTTAATATAGGAGAGTAATAAACGGGCGGCTTCTGAAGGATCGGCGGCTATCGTGTTATTAATTTCAGTTCTCATTTTTTCAAGTTCAGGATCAAGTTTTGTTTCTATTGCCTGAAGGTTTGCCGTTGTTTCCAGAAGGTTTCTGCTGTCTTCCTCTCCGTCATCGTCATATCTGCCTAAATTATAAACTTCTTCGCCGTGTATAGGTCTTTTAAGAAGAGAATTGAGAACAAATAATGTTCCAATTCCTAAAATTAATATTATCACAAGAGGCGCAACCTGTTTAAATATAAACTCTAAATTCGAAATATTTTTTATTTGATTTAAAATCGGTTCGTTTTCATCTTCAGGCAAAGGCGCGAATTGCATGCCGGTTACTGTAATTATGTCGCCTCTTGTTAAATCCGCTCCGCTTGCGGATGCAACCAGGTCTTTAATTTCTTCTTTCTGCTTTGAAGTAAGAATTTTATTTAACGCGACGGCAATAGTTATCCGTTCAATCTTGCCGGGAGCATATACAACCTGTTCTATCTCTTTTGAAACTTTATAATCTTTTGACTGGCGTGTTTTTTGATAATTTGTATTTTTCTTTTGAGTGGAAGAAGTTTCATTCAAATCTTCCGATTCTCCCATGTCCATATCAGGCAAATCAGATTCCTGTTGCTGTTTGGGCTGATCCTTGCCGTAGCTTTCCAGCTCTTCCTGTGAGCTTTCAAGGATTCCAATCGGCGTATTATTGTCAACTCCGCCGGGAATATATTTTTCTATCGTTTTTTTAGACCTGTCAAAATTTATTTTCGCGCTTACTTCAACGCTCACATTATCATATCCCACGATCTTTTGAAGCACTTGAAGCACTTTTGCTGTTGTTTCCATTTCAAATTCTTTTCTGTAATCAGCTAATCCTGAAGAACTTTCATTAAGTTTATCCGCTAAAGAAAGACCGTTTTGGTCAGTTACAAAAACATTATCCGGCGTTAATCTTGGAATTCCGTAAGCTACAAGATTTTTGATCGCTTTTACCTGTTCTGACTTAAGTCTTACTCCTGATTCCAGAACTAACATAACAGAAGCCGTGGGAAGATCATCCTTATTGGAAAAAACCGATCTGTCCGGCTCTGCAAGTTGTACTCTCGCTTTTTTTATTCCATTAATTGTTTCAATCGTGTTTGTTAATTCATCCTGAAAAATTTTCTGTTTTGTAAGTTTATTTTGAAATTCAGTTGCCCCAAACTGCATTTTGTTAAGCATATCAAATCCGGGATTGCTATTTTTAATTATATCGTTTTCAGCCACCATCATTCTTAGCTCTTCCTTAACTTTCGCGGGAACAAGAATGGTTTTTCTGTCATCGCTAAGCTTAAACACATAGCCGGAATCTTTAAGATTTTCAACTATTGCGGCGGCGTCTGTTTCGCTTAAATCGCTATAAAGCACACCCCATTGAGGCTCGGTGGATTTTACAAGAATAAAGGAAATTGCGGCAACAGCGGCTAAACTAAGCAAAATAACCATGGTTTTTCTTGGAGCGTCTAATCCTCCCCAAAGTTTTTTCAGGTCTTTTGCCAATAATTCAAAATAGTTTTCCACTTTTTTCTCCCTACAACTTCTAACTATTATACTAAATTTTAAAAATCTAGCTGAAATTGTTAAAAATCTTTATTCTTTTACACATGAATATTTTGCACTTCCTTATACGCCTGCATTATTTTGTTTCTTAACTGCATTGTAAGTTGCATTTGAAGATGCGCTTTTTCTGCGGCGATCATTACTGTATGAAGGTCAATATCTCCTCCTGAAGCAAATGTTTCCACCGCATCTTCAGCTTTTTTGTTTGTTGTGTTAACATCAGTCAGATAATTATCCATAAGACTTGAAAATTGATCGGCTACATTCTTTGCGCCGGAAGAACCTTCAATAGAAGACGGCGTTTGACCGGGTTGATTAATAACAGACTGAAGGTCTTTTGCAAATTCCGCGCTTTCATCAGACAAGCTTTCAAAATCAGCCGGATCAATTCCCTGACCGCTCTGCATTTTACTAACCATGCCTTTAAGCATATCAGAATCCTCTCCTTCAAAAGTTGAAAGAAAATCATCCAGCTTGGTTAAGTTTGTATAATCTGAAAGTCCCTGATTAAAAGAACTCAGATTAACTTTGCCGCCTAAATTATTTAAATTCCCTAAACCTGCCATTATATCAACCATAATATATTCCCCTTTTATTCAAATTAACTAGATTTTCATAGCCGCAGAAATCATGCTTTTACTTGCTTTTATTGTTGTTACATTTGCTTCATAAGCTCTGCTTGCCGAGATCATATCCACCATTTCATTTACTATATTGACGTTTGGCAGTTCCACATATCCGTTTTTATCGGCATCCGGGTGTGATGGATTATAAACCTTTTTCAAAGGGGTTGAATAGTCTTCTGATACCTCCAGAACTTTTACTCCGCTCGACACAAGCCCTACGTTTTCTTCCACTCCGCCTTTTAAAAAATTGCCTTTATTCTTTTTTATTTCATCGCCATTATCGGCGCTATTGTTCTGAGCGGCTTTATCGTTATAAATAGTGGCAAATATCGCCTGTTTTCTTCTATAGACTCCGTGTGTTCCGTCAGGATTTTTTGTTGTGTTAATATTCGCAATATTACTTGCGATTGTATCCATTTTTACTCTTTGAGCATGAAGAGCAGACGAGCTTATATCAAGAGCATTAAAATTCATCAGCTGTTACCTCCCTGTTGAATCACATCAGACATGCTTTTAAAAGCTTTTTGCTGAAGTGTTGCCAAGGCATTATAAGTCATTCCGTTTTTAGTAAGGTCTGCCATTTCTTTTTCAATATTTACGTTATTGCCGTCTGTAAAATTACTGTCCGCCGCTTGAGTTGTTTGTAAATTAAAATCAGAATATCCCATATCAAATTTCCCTTTTTCAAGGGGTTCATTGCTTGCATTTAACATATTATTTATTTTATGTTCTTCTTTTCTTTTATCAGTTGCGATTATTTTTTGTAATTGATCTTCAAAATTAAGCTCAACTCTTTTGTAACCTTTTGAATCAGCATTTGCAATATTTGACGCTATAGCTTTATGACGCTGAGAAAGACCGTCCATTGCCAGAGTTGTTATTTCTATATTTCTTTTTTCGAGTATGTCCATATTTAGCCTCCCCCTTTTTTAGAGCCTTATATATTAACTTCTAATGAAGTTGCGGGTAACTTTATTATAAAAGCGCATCCGTTTAAGTATTCGGGATCAACGTATAAAACGCCTTCATGCGCCTCAATTATTTTTTTTGACTGTGCCAGACCAAGTCCGGTTCCTTCTTTTTTGGTTGTAAAATACGGTTCAAATATTTTTTTTCTGCTTTCTTCTGATATGCCTGATCCCTGATCGATGATTTTCACGCAAATGTTGTCCTGTTCGTTTGTTAGCGAAATTTTAACTTTTTTTCCCGATTCAGAAACCTCCAGAGCGTTTTTTAATATATTAAAGATAACCTGGTGCAGTTTTGCTCTGTCAAAATTTACTAAAAGGTTTTTATTAACACTGTTTTGAAATATTAATTCGACATTTTTATTATCATATAAGGGTTTTATAAGATTTATGATTTCATTAATCACGTCTTCCAAGTTTAATTGAGATTTTTTCAGAGATAAAGGTTTTGAAAAATTAAGAAGTTCGTTTAAAAGTTCTTCAAGATGGCTTGTGGTTCTACTTACAACCTCGATAGAATCCTGAATTTCCTTTGTCATCTTATGATCTTCAGTTTCCAGCAGTCTAAGTTTTTTTGAAATAATTTTAGAATGCAAATCAATCGAGCTTAACGGATTTCTTAATTCGTGCATTACTGTTGAAAACATTTGACTTATAGAAGCTAGTTTTTCATTTTCGCCGGATTTTTCATAAAACTCCTTTAATTCCGCATTTGCGCAAATAAGGTCCCTTTGTCTGTTTTCGAGATCAGAAACTATTTTTCTAAGTATTGTTGTGAATTTTTCGTTATTTCTTCTGTCCTGCAAGACTTTTTCAAGGTCTTTTTCAAGGTCTGCATTGTATGCGACTGTTTGCAGGTGTTCAATTATTGTTTTTGTTTCCATTGGATTTAAAGAACAAAATCCTTCACATAATCCCGAAAGCTCTGAATATGCCATATTCCAGCAGAGGCATGCGGTAAATCTTTCTGCGGCAATTACAAAAAATTCATCGTTTTCCATTTGAGGAATTTTACATTCAATCTTTTTGAATCCCTCGACATTTTCAGAGTAGCTATAAACCGCTATATCAGTATATTTCAGTCTGTCCAGAAGATTGCCGAAATCTTTTGTTTGTTTTATTTTTACCAGAATTACAGCTTCGGTTTTGTTTTCTATTATTGTTTCCAGAAAACATCTGGACAGGCTTAATATTGTCTGATTGGTGTATGAATCCTGATCTATATCACTCATCAGTTCTTTTATTGAAATTGATAAATTATTTTTATACTGTCTTTTCATTTTATTTTAAAAACTTATACCGCTGTTTTCATTTTGTTTCTGCTGTCAAGACCGTGATTTAGAGCGTACAGAACCGCTTGTGTTCTGTCATTAACCTGTAATTTCTGAAAAATGTTGTTAACGTGAGTTTTTACTGTTGTTTCGCTGATAAACAATTGTTTTGCAACGCCTTTATAAGTTGTGCCGTTAGTAAGCAGGGATAAAACCTCTTCTTCTCTTTGCGTAAGATAAGAAAGCAGGTTTTCGCCGTCTGAAATTTTTGTAATATTATCTTCTTTAAATGAATCCTGGAAGTGGTCAAAGAATTTCACCGCAAGAGCCGCAGGAAGGTATATTTTACCGTTAAGAACCTCCTCCATTGCTCTGGTTAATTGAGAAGCCGCCATTGTTTTTAGCAAATATCCTCTTGTTCCGACTTTCATCGCTCTAAAAATCAGGTCAGCGTCATCATATCCGGTAAGAGCAATAATTTTTACATCAGGCTCAGTTTTCTGAATTTCCTGTATAGCAGTTATACCGTCCATGTCAGGCATGTTTATGTCCATTAAAACGATATCCGGCTTATGTTTTTTAATAAGAGAAATCCCGATTGAAGCGGAAGCCGCTATTCCTTTTACGTCAAAACGGCTTTCAAGCCTGACAAGCTCTCTTATTCCAGAGGCATGATCGTAATTGTCATCAACAATTAAAACGCTCTTATTTCCGTAAATGTCAAAACTGTGCATAAATGACTCCCCCGATATCTTAAATTATATTGTCAACTCTTACCAAGACTTAAAGATAAAGTCTTTTGCGTCTACACTATGCATAGTACCCTTTTTAGAGCGCTTACTCATCAATACACAGATATATATTTATCCTCTAAAAGGTTAGAAAAAGGATTTAGATCAAAAGGTTTATTCTCGTCAAAAAGCTTTCCAAATGTTTTTTTTGGGAGATAAGCCGTTTAAATGAGGAGTAAATTTTTAAAAAAAACTTACTCCTCCACAAAAAGTATATTTTTATATTAATACCAAGTCTGACTTGCTATATCGCTATATTTTTCCTTTACCCTGTTATTCTTGAAAAGAAATTTTTATTATATAATTATACTAATTAATATAGGCGGTAATTTTACTTAATAAACGTCTGGGGATCAGTATGAATAGCTCTGTCAAAGTTTTATCCGGTCATGATATTTTAAAAACAGCGGAAGAAGTTCTTACAATAGAAGCTTCTTCTATAATAAAGCTGATTGAAAGGCTTGATAAGTCCTTTGAAGAAGCAATAAATATATTATACAATTGCAAAGGCAGGGTTATTGTTACAGGCATGGGGAAATCAGGTCTTATCGGCAAGAAAATTTCCGCCACATTTTCAAGCACAGGCACGCCATCATTCTTTTTACATCCGGCAGAAAGCGTTCATGGAGATTCTGGAGTTATTACAAAGGATGATGTAATTCTTGCCATTTCAAACAGCGGGGAAACCTCTGAGCTTATACAACTATTGCCTTTTGTGAAACGGCTTGGAATTAAAATGATTGCTTTTACAGGCAAATTATCGTCGACTCTCGCTCAAAAAAGTGATGTAACGCTTGATATATCGGTAGAAAAAGAAGCATGTCCTCTTAATCTTGCTCCTACCGCCAGCACTACGGCAACTTTGGCGTTGGGGGACGCTTTTGCGGTTTGTCTTTTAAAAAGAAGGAATTTTTCGGCGGAAGATTTTTTCATGTTCCATCCATCAGGCTCTTTAGGCAAAAAACTTTTCTGGAAAGTCGAAGATTTAATGATACAAGGAGATAAGCTTCCTTTGGTAAAATCTAATTCTTTGTTTAAAGAAGCTATAAGCCTTATTTCAGAAAAAGGACTGGGCTTAGCCATTGTTATTGACGATTCCGGCAGACTGGAAGGAATACTAACAGACGGAGATATCAGAAGAACCGCGCAAAAGTATGATAATCTCTCTAATTTATTTGTAAGAGAGCTTATGACCAGGAATCCTAAAAGTATAAAAAAAGATGATCTTGCGGCAAAAGCGCTTCAGATAATGGAAAAACATTCTATTACTTCACTTACAATCCTGACAGAAGATGGAAAGCCTGAAGGCATAATACATATACACGATTTGTTAAAAGCGGGGGTCGCATAATTTAATGATACAAAATCAATATATAGATAATCCGGAAGACAAAATAGCCCGAATAAAACTTTTTGCGTTCGATGTTGACGGAGTTTTAACTAATGGAGAGATAATTTATACCGATAAAGGCGAAGAAATAAAGATTTTTAACGCTAAAGACGGTCAGGGCATTGCCAATTTAGTAAAAAACAATTATATTACGGCTGTTATAACCGCCAGAGAGTCTTTTATTGTTGATAAAAGAGCTAACGATCTTAATATTAAGGAAGTTTATCAGGGCATAAAAAACAAATTTAAGGTTATTGAAATATTAATGCAAAAATATAACCTTGAATTGTCTGAAATAGCTTACACAGGAGATGATTTACCGGATATATGCGTTCTTGAAAAGGTAGGACTTGCTTTTTGTCCTTATGATGCTGTTGAAGAAGTAAAACAAATTTGTCATTTCATTTCTTCAAAAGAAGGCGGTAAAGGAGCTGTAAGAGAAATAACCGATTTATTGATAAAAAATAAAAAAACTGTAGAGCTCTTCTAAATACAGTGAGCGAGCAGGGTGCAGAGACTTTATAAAAAAATTATCTTTTTATTCCCGTTTTTTATGGAGTAACGTATTTTTTCATGTTAAATTTTAAAAGGAATAAATATAAATTTAGAAGTTTATTATAAAAGAGGAATGAATCTTTGTACGATGTAGCAATAATAGGAGCAGGTCCGGCTGGAATTTTTTCTGCTCTGGAAATAACAAAATTAAAACCTGAATGGAAAGTCGCAATTTTTGAAAAAGGTCCGCATATAGAAAAAAGAAAATGCCTTGTAAGAGAAGGTCATAAATGCCCACCGTGCAAAACATGCAATCTCCTTTGCGGATGGGGCGGAGCAGGAGCATTTAGCGACGGCAAACTTACTCTTTCTTCTGATGTAGGCGGTCATTTGCATGATTATATGGATCACCAGGCTTTACAGGACTTAATTTCTTATACAGATAATATATATCTTGAACATGGAGCAAATGAAACGGTGCATGGTCTTGATAATGAAGCTATTTCAGATATTTCAAGACGCGCGCAAGTTGCCGAACTTAAGCTTATCCCTTCTCCTATAAGACACATGGGCTCAGACAGAAGCCTTCAGGTGCTTAAAAACATGTATGAAGAATTAAAAAACAAGATTGAAGTTTGCTCAAATGATCCCGCAGTATCGCTTATTATTGAAAATAACGAAGTTAAAGGGTTTACCACTAAAAAAGGGAAAACAATTAACGCAAAATATGTAATAACAGCGCCCGGAAGAGAAGGAGCGGACTGGATTACTGAAGAATTAAAGCAAATGGGCATAGGGTTTGAAAATAACGCTGTAGATATTGGTGTGCGTGTGGAACTTCCTGCCCCAATTATGGAAGAGCTTACCAGTAAACTATATGAGGTTAAACTTGTATATAATACCCCTAGCTTTGGGGATAATGTCAGAACATTTTGCATGAATCCTTATGGAGAAGTTGTTTGCGAGAATTACGAGGGCATAACAACAGTTAATGGACACAGTTATGCTGATAAAAAAACAGAATATACCAATTTTGCTTTACTTGTCAGTAATAGATTTACCGAACCCTTTAAAGAGCCTATTGCTTACGGTCAGCATATCGCAAGACTGGCAAATATGCTTGCGGGAGGTGTTCTTGTTCAGCGATATGGCGATCTTTTACAGGGAAGGCGATCAACTCATGCAAAAATTGCGGACGGAACCGTAAACCCGACATTTAAAGGAGCTGTTCCCGGTGATTTAAGTTTAGTTTTGCCATATAGACATCTTACAAACATTGTGGAAATGATAGAAGCGCTTGATAAAATTGCTCCCGGCGTTGCATCACGGAATACTTTGCTTTATGGCATCGAAGTAAAATTTTATAGCTCAAGAATTAAATTAACAAAAGAACTTGAAATTGAAGGAATCAAAAACATTTTCGCAATTGGAGATGGCGCAGGTGTTACGAGAGGACTTATTCAGGCGTCTGCATCCGGAATTTACGCTTCAAGAGTGATTTGTTCCAGATAATAATTTATTTTATACCAATACAAATAAGTTTTCGTTAATTTGTTAAAAAGGCTTTACAAAGATCATCTTTTTCATTTGCCGATTTCTTTTAATGATTGGTATAAGTGTTACATTAATCTATCGCCATAGCCAACTCTGTCATTATCAGGGTTTCCGTCAATACCCTCATTTGGAAATCCGGCTGCTGCCGCATCTCCTTTATTACGTTGATTGTTATATTCATCAACTGCCGGTTGACGCGATGAGTATAAATTTTTTGCTATTTGTTCAAGTTCTGTATAAACATTACAGACTCTTGTTAATGCTCCATTAGCTCTAGCATATTCAGGAGTGATTTCTTGAGTGCCGTAAGTATTTTGTAGAATATCAAGTTGTTTGATATTAGAGCGTATTTTTTCTGCGCACTTATCAACTACAAGTTGCTGTTTCCCTGTTATGAACATAGGAGGATTTACAACGGGAGGAACAGGGATGCTTTGAGCTGAAATTATCTGCTGTTCCGCAAGACTTGCTTGCGCTTCTGCGTCTGCGGCAAGAGCTTCAGCTCCTTGTTGCGATGTTGATTGCTTTTCGGATGTAGCTTGGGCTTCTGTTGTCTTTCCTGCCTGCGTTGTATCTTCTGCTGATTTATCAGCGTTTTCAACGTCTGGTTCTGTTGGAACCTCGCCACCTGGTCCGAATACCGGTTCTGTTATGGAATTTGCATCGTTTGATTGCGTTTGAGGTGTTATTGAATCGGTTGATTGTTTATTTGGCTGGTTATTTGCGCCTAAAATTGTGGAAAATAATGATACAACTACCAATGAAACAATCATGTTCATTATGTTTTGTTCTTGTTGAGCCTGTGGCAATAAATTATTTTCTTGTGTTAAAATTCCTCCACCAGGCATTCCGCTTGATAATAAAAGCCCCAACGCTAAATTATCGCTATTAACATTAGCATTAGCGCCAAAAATATTCTGATTTTGCATTGGCAATAAACTCTGTAAATTTAAACCGCTTAATCCCAAATTGCTGCTCATTATATTCCTCCACTTTATACATAAACTCTTACTGCTTTAAAAATTTTTAAATAGAAATACATAGAAAAAATATTATGCTTGTATATATAAAAACAATACTCTTTATAAAATTGCTATATTGATCTAAACAAGTTTTTGTTAATTGGTTAAAAAGCTGATATCTAAAAGCCGAATCGCCAATTATTTTTTTAATCGTCATTCTGAGGGCTTTAGCCCGAAGAATCTCCTAAGTTTGGTAATTGGTTGCGATCCTTCGCTCTACTCAGGATGACATATTTGCTTATTTAGCGACTCGGGCTAATTAAAGTTTTACAAAAACCGCTATTTTGAATGAAATGCTTATTATTCTTAGCCGAAAAGATTGCCACGCTGGCTTCGCTCGCTCTCAATGATAATTTAAGCTGTTATTATAGTCTAATATTGATCAACTATTAGGCAATACGCTTAATATTCCGTTTAAAGCAAGTTTTATATGAGCATAATTTAGCCCGCCCTGCATATATGCCACATAAGGTTCTCTTAAAGGTCCGTCTGCTGAAAGCTCTATGGTTGATCCTTCTATAAAAGTTCCCGCCGCCATTATAATCTGGTCTTCATATCCGGGAACTTCATCCGGCACTGGCGTTAAATACGAATCTACGGGGCTGAAATACTGCACTGTTTTACAAAATTTGATTAATTTTTCTCTATCTTCAAAAATAATTGCCTGAATAATGTCTGATCTTATTTCATCAGGAAGCGGCGTGGTTTTATAGCCTTGATCAAGAAAAACCTGTGAAGCAAGAATTGCGCCTTTTAAAGCTTCATGTACAATGCCGGGAGCCATAAACAATCCCTGAAGTATTAATCTGGACTGATTAAGCATTGCGCCGCCTTTAGCTCCTATTCCAGGCGCGGTTAAACGATCTGCCGCAAAATCAACAAACTTTTTCCTGCCTGCAATATATCCTCCGGTTTCAACAATTCCTCCGCCCGGATTTTTTATAAGTGAGCCTGCCATTAAATCTGCTCCAACATCAGTTGGCTCAAGGGCTTCAGTAAATTCACCGTAGCAATTATCAACAAAACAAATACATTCAGGATTTTTTTTCTTAACTATTGCTATAATTTCAGCTATATTTTCAATATCAAGCGGCTTTCTAAGGCTATACCCTCGGGAGCGTTGAAGAAATGCCATTGTTACAGTTTCATCAATTGTTTTTTCAAGTTGTTCAAGATCAACTTCAATATTATTTTTAAGAGGAACTTCAGCGTATTCTACGCCATGACCTTTTAAAGAAGATTTTATATTGCCTCTAAGCCCGATGACTTCTTCAAGAGTATCATAAGGTCTTCCTGCAACTGAAACAAGCTTATCTCCATGCCTTAAATTTCCAAAAAAACCGCATGCAATGGAATGAGTGCCTGATACAAAATGATTTCTCACAAGAGCCGCTTCACAGTTAAAAATCTGAGCGTAGATTTTGTCTATGATTTTTCTTCCACGATCATCATGCCCATATCCGCTGACTGTATAAAAATGCTCTTCGGCAACACGATTATCCTGAAATGCGCAAAGAACTTTTTCCTGATTTAAGTCCCTAATTAACTCAAGTTCACGAAAAAGTTCCATTACTTTTTTTTCAGCTTTATTTATTAAAAGATTTTTTTCAAAATTTTGCATTTATATTTTATGCCAAAGTCATTATTTGTTTTTTTATTTTATCATTTCAAAATTTTTATACCAATTCAAATAAAAAAATAAACTATAATTGAATTGTAGTTGTTTTTCCTTTACCGTGGGTATAATTTTATCTCCTATGAAATCAAAAGATTTATAAGTATAATTAAAATTTAAGGAGAAATAAATGAGTATTTTTGGATGTAAAAGCTGTGATAAATGTTCAAATAAGAGTTGTAGCGAAGAAATAATAGCCGGAAAATTGCCAAAAGTTGCGCTGGTCGGAAATCCTAACGTGGGCAAGTCCGTTATATTTAACGCATTATCAGGATTTTATGTTGAAGTCAGCAATTATCCGGGCACAACGGTTGATGTTTCAAAGGCTTTTACTGAATTTGGCGAAATAATAGATACTCCGGGAGCATATTCATTAGGAAATTATACGGATGACGAGATTGTAACGCAAAATATTGTTCAATCAGCGGATATTATTGTTAACATTGTCAGCGCATTAAGTCTGGAAAGAGATTTATTTCTTACACAACAGCTTATAGATATGGGTTTTGCTGTTATTCTTGTGGTTAATCAGATTGATGAAGCGGAGAAAAAAGGAATTTATACAGACTGCGACAAGCTTGGACAAATGATGGGAATTAAAGTAATACCCGCAGTAGCTATCCGCAATAAAGGGATTGCAGAGATTGTAAATGCGGTTAAAAACGGGGAATTTATCATCTCTGACAACAAAACGCCTTTTGTAAATAAGCTTTTAGGACAACAGGACCTTTCAAGATGCGACAGATTTTTAAAACTTTTGGAACTTGAATCGCAAGAATCTAAAAACCCTGAAGATAGAGATATTATCTGCGTTGAAAGAAGAAAAATAGTCAATGAGCTTGTTGATAAAGTTATTTCTCATACTGAAAAGCGAAAAAGCCTGTCAGATTATATTGGCGACTTGTTATTAAACCCTGTTTCAGGCGTTATTATTGCTCTTATAATATTATATCTGTTGTTTCAAACTATTGGAGTGTTTGTTTCAGGACAAATTGTCGATTTTTTGTTTACCAATCTTGATCAAAAATACTCTCCATGGATAGAAGGACTTGTAAAACAAGTAATTCCGGCGCCTTATATAAACGAAATCCTTGTTGGAGAATTTGGAGCGCTTACAATGACCGTTGAGATAGTTATAGGAGTATTATTACCGTTAATAATCGCATTTTATCTTTTTATGGCGGTTCTTGAGGACTCCGGTTATCTTCCAAGACTTGCTGTTCTTACTGATAATCTTTTAAATAAAATCGGGCTTAACGGCAGAGCGGTTATACCGATTCTTTTAGGCTTTGGATGCGGCGCAATGGGTACAATAACAACAAGAATACTGGGGTCTAAAAAAGAAAGAACGATAGCAACGGCAATACTCGGGGTAACAATCCCCTGCGCAGCGCAGCAGGGAATCATTATAGCTCTTATAGCGGCTATCGGCGGCTTGAAAATATGGGCTATCTATCTTGGAGTGATTTTTATTATTATGGCGCTGGTTGGAACAGTTTTAGACAGGTTAATACCGGGTAAATCAACAGATTTACTGATTGATTTGCCGCCAATAAGGCTGCCGCTTTTATTTAACACTTTTAATAAGACTCTGTTCAGGGTTATAAACTTTTTAAAGGAGGCTATTCCGCTATTTGCGTTCAGCTCAGTATTAATAACGATTTTAAGCATGGCTGGATTCCTTAAGTGGCTACAGCAAGCATTATCTCCGATTGTTGTACACATGCTACGACTACCTGCCGAGTTTTCAGACATATTTGTCATGGGTTTAATCAGAAGGGATATGGCATCAGTTGGTTTACTCGGAATGGCGGGGCTTGAAGAAAATACAGGGGTATTGACAGACCTTCAAATTCTTGTTGCTTCAATTGTAGTAACCCTGTTTGTTCCTTGTATTGCGGCATTAATAGTAATTTACAAAGAACGAGGCTTAAAAGAAGCCTCTCTGGTTTGGATTGGAGCTTTTATTATTTCAATACTCACAGGCGCAATTTTATCAAGAATTTTGCAATTTATTATTTAGAATCTATTTATACCAATCAATTTAAAAAACCGGTAAATAAAAAAGATGGTTTTTATAAATCCTTAATTAGCGGGTGTTTTGCCTTCGGCAAAACACCCGCTATACCCTTACCTAGCCCGTGCCGCCCTGCGGGCGGCACGGGCTGTAAATATTAGCTTTTTAACCAATTAACAAAAACTTATATAGTCTGTTTCTGCCTCAACATATAATACATTTTAAACATATCAGGATGATTATCGTCAAAATTAGGCGCCTTTGCCGATTTGTCTATAGGCGGAAGATTTTGATTTGGCTTATAAACTGTTTTTGAATGCTTCTCTATATCAGGAGTGTCTATTTCAAACAAATGGGCTCTTGCAGGTCCTAAATTAACATCCAATCCGTTTTTAAGAACTTTTATCCTGCTGGGGGTGGAATACCCGGGTGATAAGTCCTTTAATACCTGTGTATGCTTTAAAGTCGGGATTTTAACAACGCCTGACTCATAACCGTTAACATTTCTGTTCATTACTGCAAGAAGAGTTTTGCCGTTGTAATGTCTTGTGTAAGCAATGATCCTGTCTTCGCTGTTTGTTGTTTCCAGCGGAATGTATGAACCTCTTGTTATAACATCTTCATATTTTGTTCTTATACCATTTTTTTCGTTAAACATTCTGCCCTTATAATAACCGATTTCAGGATTATCACCGCCAGGTTTTCTTGAATAATTAAAAATATCAATCCATTCAGGGTGAGCAAATGCAATATTAGTATCTGTTTCGGTCTTTGCAACAGGTTGATTTCTGTATGGATAAATATATCTGTCGCCTGATTCAAAACCACTGACAAAATAAGGATTTAGCATAGGAAGTGTTGCCTGTAACGCTGTTGTCAAGTTGCAATAAGGAACGCCTCCGTTGGAAAAAGGAGCTTTGTCGTCGTGAGTGGCAAATGAACCTATTAAACTTTTGTTCGGCGGTAATCTATGACTCATTCTGGTCATTTTTCCAACATAATCATGAAGATCGCCGGCTTTATTCCATCCTGGAAATATATGATACTGTCCGTAAATAGTATCAAAGCCTGCTTTTAATAAAGGTTCCGGTCTGTCAGCAGGAATATTTGCCATAGGAGAAGCGTCTTCATAAGTATAAGTTTCTGCAAGCCATCCAAATTGAGGGTCTTTTGTTCGTGAATACGCTATAAGTTCCGTCCAGAATTCAGGCGGTTTATATCTTGCAACGTCTGCTCTTATGCCGTCTGCACCTATGTCAACTATCATATCAACAAACTTTTTGTGCATATTCATTAAAGGTCTGTTTAAAATCTTGCTTTCTTTATCCTCCCACACCTTAAAGGCTACTATGTCATCCCAACCCTGCGGCACTTTTGGAACGCCCTTTTCGTCAGTTTCTATAAGATGAGGATTCTTCTCTGCAAATCCTACCGATGCACAGCTCGGCAGGTCGATCATTACTCTTATATTTCTTTTATGTGCTTCTTTTATGAATTCTCGAGCCTGATCATATACTGTTCCGGGATGATTAGGATCATGTAACGCAGGGTCTATTTCTGTATAGGTATCAGGAGCATAAGCACAACCTGCTGTTCCTTTGGCATGAGTTTTTGCCGGAGGTAAAATCGGCAAAATATGCAATGTGTTGATTCCCATTGATTTTAATTCATCAAGCCTGTCTATACCGTTAATAAAAGTTCCTTTTTTTTCGCCTTTATCAGTGTCAATTAACCCATCGCCGTCAATATCCTTCGCATTAAATGTTCTCATTACCATTGCATATATAATTGATTTGTTTTGTTTAAAAAGTTGTTTTAAATCATTTTTCCAAACAAAATTTTCATCGCTTTTTTTCTCATTTACAGGAAATGCACCGCTTACTTTCATATTTAACGCCGCTATAGAGCTATATTGCACTGAAAGCGAAGCTGGAGGAAGATTTTTAAAACTGTTTAGCGTCTTTAAAGCACTGTTTTCATTAATATTATTTTGATTCGCATTTCCCTGCGAAATGTGAGCCGGAAAATTAGCCAGCAAAAACTCAGCTTTCAACGGTTGAGAAGAAAAAGCCATATTTCCCAAAAGGCTTTTTTGCGGCTTATTAAGCTGATTCGCTTTAGTCGCCGCAAAAGAAGGATTATTATATTTATAATTATCTAAAATAGTCATGCCCTTTCCTTCTTCAAATCTCCATTTTTTGCATTTCTATATATTAAAAACAAAGCGGTTGCAGTTGTTGCTAGTAATGTCCCACCGCTATATATACCAATCTTTTTGAACCATTGATTAAAGTTATATTTTTGATCCGCCGCTCCATGAAGCATGTTCGAGGTGGATTCTCCTGCCCAGGAATTTATACGATTGCTTGTTGCCGCTTGAAAGTCGTCTTTCGCCGAAACAAAATGCAGAATTTTATCGATATTAGCGCTTGTTTTTCCATACATTTTTTCCAACATTCCATTTAAAGAGCCATGATTAACTTTTTTAAGATTATTCCATATATCATTGCCGTTAAGTTTTCTTACGTTTTTTGCAAGGTCATCAACGCTTTCGTTTCCCTGATCTAAAAAGTGCGTGAGATTTAATGAAGTTTTAATATTTAAAACTTTATCTTCAGTTTTTTCAACTAATCTTTTTGTTGATCGGGCAATTTCGTCAGAAAATATGCTTGATTCAAATTTTTTACGCATTTGACCTGCAATATTAAGAAGGAAATTACCTGATTCGATCGCTCTTTGAGCAGGAACTCCGGTTATTTTTTCCATATTTGTTTTGTGAATTTGTAGTCCTACTTCTGAAATAGATCCGTTTTGAGTAATTTTCTTTATGCTTTCCGCTATTATTTCCGAATGGCGTATAGGATCGCCCGGCGTTGCAAGTTCTTTTAATTGCTCACCTTTAATTCCAAGAACATTAAGGATTTTTTGCGTTGCAGTCTGCCTTTCGCTTCCCCATCTATATTCAAGAGTAGCGTTAAAATATTTATTCCAGAGTTTTTCTTCTTTTGCAAACTGTTTTCCTTCAGTAAACATGGAGCCAATCGCTTCTTTTGCGGTGTCTGTTAATTTTCCGTTTTCAAGACTCTCTTCTAAAGCCTCTTTTGTTATATTTTGCCGGACGGATTCTGCGATAGCGCCATCCTTAAAAGTTTTTTCAAAGAAAGTTTTTATACCTTCCACATTACTTTTTTCCAAAAGACCATCAAGTTCTTTTTTCTCTTTATTTTCAACAAAACCGGTTATTCCCGAAAAGAATTTAACGACTTTTTTGCCGGCTTTAACGAGAGGATTGTTTGAACCTGTATTATAACCTGCGGCTTCAAGCTGAGCTTCTGCGGATAATACCTTTGTGGAGTCAATAATCTTTTGAACAGGCGCTCTCATTCTATCCGCCATTAAACTTGCCATTAAAGGAGTGGATAAACCGGCTGAAAGCATCCACCAGGTATTAACGCCGGTTGCGACTTTTGTCATTCTTCTTTGTATTTCCTCATCTCTGTTTGGCATGTTTTTTGACACATCAAGTTTTTCGCCTGCTTCTTCAAGAGATTTTTTATCCATTAAATCCCACGCTATGTATTGAGAATCAAGATAAAACGGTTTCTTTTCTCCCTGAGAATTAACATATTGAAGATTTAAATCAACGCCGGTGAATTTTTTTGTTGGCTTTGCAAGAACAACCCCGGGCCATAATGACATTGAAGATAACCATGCCGTTGCGCCTACAAATTCCATTGCTTTAGGGAAAGGGGATTTTGCGGCAGATGCGAGGATACCTGCGATTGATAAAGTCCCTAAAGCGATTGCGGGATCATTTAATCGCCCTAAGCTATGATCTGTGCCTTGTCCGTTGAGAGCTTTTTTAAATGTTTTTACGCTTTGACTCAATGTGGTAAAAGGATTTGAGAAAACAGAGCCATGTACAAGTTTGCCTTTTGGCTTATTTAGTTCTCTTCTTGCCTGTTCATAGGTTCTATTTAAATAATCTACAGGATTAATCTGTTTCTGAGGAGTTGTTGCATTATTATTTGAAAAACCAACATTAGTTTCTCCCCCAAGTTCTTTTTTTCTTAACAAGAAATTATCATAAGGAGTTCCGCTCATTTTTTCTCCTGAAAAGGATGCAACAAATGAATTTCCTTGATATTTAATATTTGCGCTTTGAGGGTTAAAATTAATCATGCTATTAAATTTCTCTTATTTTATAGAATGTACTCATTTTTTTCAGAATTGAACATATTAGGTGAAGCAAGCGTTTCGGCAAATTCGGCGAAATTGGTTTTTAATTTATTTGCTGCCAGCAAACGAGATGTTGCTTTAAATTGTTCCGGCACTTCAGGCTCATCTTCTTTTTTGACTTTTGAAATTCTTAAAATATTAAAATTCGCCAGCGCAACCGTTGCGATAGAACCTAGAATATAAGCTTTTCCAAGATTTTTATTGATATTTCCCGTTTTTCCTTCGCCTTTCCAAAGATTTACAAAACTATTTTTTACATGACTAAATAAATGGTCATTTGAAATGTTCATAAGTTTTTTTGTTCGTTCCATTGTCGATAAGGCGCTTTTAGCGCTGAACACATCGCTAAGTTCTTTTTTAAGCCCTCTTCCAAGGTTTTCCCATCCTTCATAATGAGATAAACCGCCTGCTATTCCCGCAAGCGGAATTATAAGAACAGATTTCCATGCGCTTGATGCAGCTAAAACTTTCTTTGTGTATGGTTTTACTTCAGAATCAGAATCGTTTAAATTTGAATCAATTCCCATTTTTTTAGCGAGTTTGTCATAATTTTCGTTTATTTTAACCGGATCTGCGGAAACTGTGGGATTTTGGTTATAAAGCAAGTCCCATCTTGTAAAGTCAACGCTTTCATAAACTTTATGATATTCTTCTTTATATTGAGCTTTTTCATTTTTTTCTTCAGCTTTAAGATAAACAATATCTTTATATTTTTTGTTAAGATCAATTCCCTTAAAAAGCGAAACAGGAGTGTCTACAAGTGTTTTTGCAAGGGCAGCTCCGGCATAATAAAAGCCGACGCCTACCGCTTTTTGTTTTGTAATTTTTGCCGCGCCTTTGCCGCCGGCTCCGAAAGCCCATACAAGAACAGGACCGCCTAACCAATACGGGATGCTTCCGAGTTTTAAAAATTCAAAGAAATTTGCGTTTGGATCGCCTTTTAATCCGTTCACAGCATATTCCGGAAGCTTAGAAGTCTGTTTACAGCCTGCTTTAAGTTGCGTAAACCTGTCAGCAGGAATAAGCGTATCTTCAGGAGCATGTTCAGATTCAATTTCTTCCTGCTTTTTGTTCCCAAACCTAATATTTGAGGAATTAAAAGAAGAACTTAATTCTTTATTTTTTCCCGAATCCGTATTTTTGCTGTTTGGAGATGCTAAAACATCTTTTTTTAAAAGATTATAGCGCATGATTTCTAACATACTATGTCAGACCCCTATACCGGCATAGAAGAAAGCCGAGATTAACTTTAAATACCGTGTTTAATGACCGTTAATAAGATAAACCCTGTAAAAATATGTATAATTGTCGTAAGGCAGTTTATATTACTATACAACTTAAAACCAAAGTTTCATTAAAATTTACCTTTTAATTTACATTTGTTAACAAATGTTTCTAAAAAGCGCCTAAAGTCAAATTATATAAAGCTGAGAGGATTCATGGGCTTACCATTTATTCTTACTTCAAAATGAAGATGAGGACCTGTGCTGTATCCTGTAGAACCTTCACGTCCAACCACCTGACCTTTTTTAATATAATCTCCTACGTTTACAGAAATGGTTGACATATGAGCATAAAGCGTAGAAACCTTTTGCCCCTGGTGTCTACCTGTAGTTGCAGTGCCATGATTAACTATTACAACTTTTCCATATCCTCCATACCAGCCGGAGTAAATCACTTTGCCGGAATTAGACGCTTTAATTGCCGCATTGTTAGGACCTGCAATATCCACGCCGGAATGAAATCTTGTGCTGCCAAAAATGGGGTGTCTTCTCCATCCAAACGGAGATGAAATCACCCCTGCAATGGGTCGGATAAAAACTGAATCCATTAATTTTTCTATTGAAGCGGATCGGGATATATTTTTTTCTATATCTCTTGAAAGGCTGGCAAGCTCGCTTTGCGCTTGTTCATAAGCTTTTCTGTCTGTTCTTAGCTTGTTTATAAGATATTGAGTTGTTTGTAATGAGCTGTCAAGGTTAGCTTTCTTTTGATTCATTTCCTGCAATGACGAAGCAATATTATTCTTTTCATAAGCAATAGACATCTGTGATCTTTTTATTTCCTCAGATTTACGTTTTAGATTCTCCAGAAGTTCTTTGTCTTTTTTAATAACAGTTTTTTGATAATATAATCTGTCAAAAAAGGTTGAAATATCTTGCGATGCAAAAACAACGTGAAAAATCCCTATTCTTTCGCCTTTATAAATTTGTCTGATTCTTTTTTCCACTGTTTGAGATAAATATTTTTGTTCACCTTCCAAGCCGGTTAGTCGGTTCTCTAGTTTTGACATATTAATTTTTGAGCTTATTAATTTATTTTCACAATGTTTAATTGTTGTTTCAGTTTTTTCAAGATTTTTTTGAGTTACGGTAAGCTTTTTTATTTCAACAGCTTCTTTTTGTTTTAATTCTTTAATTTTTATTTCAATTTTTTCTTTTTCAACATCCAGCTTTAGAAATGCTTTTACAGGCATGTTAAAAGTAATGGATATAAGTAAAATTAAAACCATTGAAAAGTAAACATTTATATTAATGTTAGATAAATTAAAATTGAATGTCATTTTTAGTTTTTTTATTTATCCTATTAATAATGGAATAAGCATCATGCTGACTGTCCATAAAATAAATGAAATTGTAATTACAAAAATAATAGTTTTTTTATTTTCTCTCAAAAATTCCATAAAGTTTTCCTTTAATTTGAGGATTTATTTAATTCTATTTTAAAACAAAAAATTGAAGAGGAAAAGTAATATTGTATTTTGAATTTGGTATAAATAAATTTTCGCTATAATCATATATTTAACCGACGATTCTTATTCTTTTTATGGTGTAATCTAAAATAAGAAATAATTATGCGGAAAAAAATGAAGAAAAAAATATTATTTAACATTATCTTTTTAATAATAGCTGTTTTTCAGTTTGCTGTTTTTTGTGAACCGCTGGAAGCGGCTAAAAAAGCTAAAGGTCTTGACGAAGAACAAGTTAAAAAAATAGAAGAAAATATAGATATTTTAACTAAAAAAATTCACGCTTATAGCCTGTTTTCTCCGGAAGATAGTGATATACTCGTTGAAATAAAGAGTCAGCTTAATTCTATTGCGGATACAAATCTTAAAGACCCGCTATATGCAAAACTTTTTTATAATGCGGCTTTTTTGTTCAAAGAACGAGAGTACAATCAGGACGCAATTCAATGTTTTAATGTTGTTATAAAAAATTTCCCGGAAACAGTTTATTCCAACAGGGCATTAAGTGAATTGAAAAAGTTGGGCGTAAATCTTGAAGAAGCAACAGATGAAACTACCGGCGAGAAGCAAGACTGATAGCTAAAGAATCAGCTACCGCCTGTGGATTAACATAACTTTTTAGCTCAATCAGAGCTTTTTGGATACTCTTTACCTGGTTAATCAATCTTAAACAGTACTCCTTATTGCCTGAAGCTTGCCTGATTTGCAAAATCAGATATCTTTCAAGCCTATTAATCGCCTCTTCCAGCGTTAAAGAGTTCTCTTTTGCCAGCTCAATAAGTTTTTCCGAATACAAAATTCCTTCAGCTGCTGAATTTGGCGGAAAATTTCCGAAAAAATTTTCAAAAACCTGATCTTCAATATAATTTTCAGGATTATATTTCAAAGAAATCGCCTGTGATCGGGAAACAATTGTGGAGATCATATCTTCTTTATCTTTTGTGAAAAAGAAAAAAGTTACTCGTGGAGGCGGTTCTTCTATTATTTTCAACAAAGCGTTTGCGGGCTCTGAATGGAAAGTTTTATAGGAAAGGGGCAGGGGCAGCCAGCTTTCACGCTCCGAATTGGAATTTTCAAGAACAGGCGGGGCTATAAAGTCTTTATAGTTGCCCCATAATTGCTCTGCTTTTGATTCATATTCCTTTCCTTCCTTTGCGTCAGTAAAAACAATCACTCTATGATACTGAGAAGACACAGACAAAGCCTTTTTTAAAAACCTAGCCTGATCTATAGTTATTACAGTTTTGGGTTTTCCGTCTTTATTGGCGTGAATATAGTCTATGGGAGAGATTGTAATAACCGCCGGATGCCTGTTTTGCCTTATCCATTGACAGTTATTACAGGCACAATTTTCAGTTTTATGAGAACAATTAAGTATTCTGGCTGTTTCAAGGGCGAGAAAATACATATCTATAGTATTATTGCCGGTCAAAAGATATGCGTTCGCAAGCTTTTCCTTTCCCGGAATCAAAGCTGATTCCAAAAACCCGGAAACAAAGGGCTGATTTAGTTTTAGTTGTTCTTTAAACATAATTTTATTTCCATTTAAGATAAGACTAGCAATTCCATTGCTGTTTCAGGGAGGAGTCCGCCGGATTTCATTTTGTATTCCGCTTTTTTTAGGTTTTCTCTTAACAGAAAAAGCCTTTCTTCAGGAATTTTTTTGAGTTTTTCCATCTCTTTTTCAACCACAAATGCCGGCAGATTTATACTTTTTGCAATATCATAAGCTTTTTTTGATTTGGCTTCAAGCTTTATCTTTAGCCATCTCCTGGTTACTGTTTGAAGCGTAGCCGCTATTTTTACAGGGTTATTTTTTTCAAAAAGCTTATGCAGTTCAAATAACGCCTGCGCTTTATCTTGTTTTAGCCAGTAATCAGCGAATAAAAACACATTTTCGCTGGTTGAAACCACTTCTTTTACATCGTTAATAGTTATCGCTTTTCGAGGATGCATTGCCACGCTTATTTTTTCAAGTTCCAGATCAATTTTTCGCAAATCGGCGCCGATATCCTGCAACAAAGATATTGCCGCATCACGGCTGATTTTCAAGGATTTTTGAGATGCCTGGTTTGTAATCCAACTTATAATTTTAGCGTCTTCATAATATTTAAACATAGGAAATTCAACGATTTCGCCTGTTTTTTGAATCGTCTTTACAAGTTTCATTGCGCTGTCAATTTTTTTAGCGCTTTCTCTTTCTACAGGACAAACAAATAACAAATGAATACGTTTATCAAGCTTTTCTATATTGTCAGACAGCTTTTGCATTAATGGATCAGTAGTAGAAACAGCTCTTTTGCCCCTGAAAAACAAGGTGGAAGTCCTGACTTCAATAAGCAAATTCCCGAGCATCATCGGAAGTGTTTGTGTGGCTTCAACAAGGATTTTTAAATCCGGTTCATTCAGAATTCTATGATTTAATGCGCTGAAATTTTGGTCAAGAACTTTTTTCCGCAGCTCTTTAACCGCATTATCAAGATTAAATTCCTCTTCACCCCAATATATATATACAGGCATGGCTTTTCCTTTTATGTTTCTATAAAAAATATAGCTAAATAATGATTATTTTACAAATTCTTAGACAAATTTTAACTTTTCCAAGTTTTTATAAATATATAAAAGAAAAGGAAGTTTAAGGGAGTTGTTATGCCAGGAATTCAAGTGTTTCAATCGTTAAGAAAGGTTATTTCAAAAAGGATTGATATTTCTGCAATTTCAAATCCTTTTCTTATAAAACAAAGAATTGAGTCAAATGCAGGAAAAACTTTAAATATTAAAAGCATTAATCCTGAATCAGATTATTATAAATTAACTATCGAAGACTTTAACCATTCTTCTGATAAAAAATTTGTATATCTATATAGGGGTTTAGCAAATGTTGATAAAACTGAAATAAAAAACAAGGCTCATTTGTCTTTGTTGTCCAGCATTGGAAAGGGGTTGAAGTTTCTAAAGAATAGTCTTGGACTTGAAACTAAAGATAAATTATCTTTAATGCGACATTTTTCAGGCTTAACTCAGGGTTATGACCCGATACTTCATACTTCCAGGTCAAGACGAACAGCTTTAAATTTCGCAGATAAAAATGGAACAATAATTACATACAAAATTCCTGTTTCTTTTATTGAGAAAAAAGCGGTTTCAGGGCATGTTGCGGAGCAAGAAATAGATTTCTTTTTCGGTATTCCTAAAAAATATATCTATAAAATAAAAAACATCGGTAAAAAAGAAGCTACCGATATTCTTTATTTTAATCATACTAATGGTAAAAATTCTAAATCTTCAGATATTATTGAACTTAATAAAATAAATATACGGAATTAATTTATAAAAAGAACTTAATTTACCAGATTGTTATAAAATTTCTATCAAATTCATGCCGCTCTTTTAAACAATTCGTGGTAAAGATTGTCTAAACGAGCGTTAACAGCATCTATACGAGATAAAAGAATCTTAAAATTGTCTTCCATTTTCGCATTTAATTGTTTCTCCGAATTTATGTCCCAATCGTCCAACTGTTAAGGTATTCGTTCATTTCAGGAGTTAAGACGTCAATTTTTACGCCCATCGACTCAAGTTTTAGCGTTGCAATTTGCTGGTCAACTTCCTCAGGGAGAACATAAACTTTGTTTTCAAGCTTGCCTTTATTTAAAACCAGAGATTCAACGGCTAACGCCTGATTTGCAAAGCTCATATCCATTACGCTAGCCGGATGACCTTCTGCGGCGGCTAAATTTACAAGTCTGCCTTCTCCAAGAACAAGAACTGATTTTCCGCTTTCAAGCGTATGTCTGTCAAGGAATGTTCTGATTTTTTTCTTTTCTTTAGTCATTTTATTAAGTCCAGCCATATCTATTTCAAGGTCAAAATGTCCTGAATTGCAGACTATTGCGTGGTCTTTCATTATTTTAAAATGCTCTGTGTTGATTACATGTCTGTTACCGGTAACAGTAATGAATAAATCGCCGATAGGAGCGGCTTCATTCATAGGCATTACCCTGAAACCGTCAAGTACAGCTTCAATAGCTTTTATCGGATCAACTTCTGTAACAATAACATTTGCGCCGAGCCCTCTCGCTCTCATTGCGCAACCCTTACCGCACCAGCCATAGCCGACGATTACCGCATTTTTTCCGGCTATAAGCATATTTGTAGCTCTTATTACGCCGTCAAGAGTGCTTTGTCCAGTACCGTATCTATTATCAAAAAAGTGTTTTGTCTGTGAATCATTTACCGCATAAGCCGGAAATCCTAGCATACCGTCTTTTTCCATAGCTTTAAGTCTTACTATGCCGGTTGTTGTTTCTTCTGTGCTGCCGATAACTTCTTTTACCTGCTCAGGTCTTTCTTTTGTAATCGTAGCGACTACATCAGAGCCGTCATCTATAATAACATGCGGTCTATGGTCAAGAGCAATATTTACATGTTTAAGATAAGTGGCTGTATCCTCGCCTTTTATCGCAAAAACAGGTATTCCATAATCTTTTACAAGTGAAGCCGCAACGTCATCCTGTGTGGATAAAGGGTTTGACGCAATTAACACAGCGTCAGCTCCGCCTTCTTTTAAGGTTCTGGCAAGGTTTGCCGTTTCTTTTGTTACATGAGAACATGCCGCTATTCTTATGCCTTTAAACGGTTGTTCCTTGGCGAATCTTTTTCTTATTGATTCCAAAACAGGCATGTCTTTATTTGCCCATTCAATCTGATTTTTGCCTGCTTCCGCAAGGTTAATATCTTTAATTTCATATTTTAATTTTGTTAATTCCGTCATTTTCTCTCTCTCCAATTCTTTATCTCAAAAAAAGTATAGCAAAAATATAATACAAGTAAAAACTCAATTTCTTACCGGTACTCTAAACGATATGTCATTAGCAATTCAGATTCACTTCTGTATAAATATTAAGCTAATTAGATGATATTTAATCTGTAAAACGTAATTTATAATTTTTTTGTAGATACATTTATCATTTTAAAGAGGTAATTCTATGTCTTATGCTTATATATGGTTAATAGCCGGTATTACGCTTTTAATTCTGGAAATTTTTACCGCTGATTTTCTTCTTGCAAGTATCGGCATTTCATGCCTAATTGCAAGTATTCCAGCTTTTCTTGGAACATCAATTGCCGCTCAAATAACGACTTTTTCAATAACGGCAATCATCGTTTTCGCTACAATAAGACCTTTTATCCAAAAAATTATCCAGGGAAAAAACCACGCAAAGGAACTCGGGCTTAATACCCTGATTAATAAGCGGGGTATTGTAACAGAAGAAATAAATAATTCTCAAAACAAAGGTCATATAAAGATTGACGGCGATATCTGGAGAGCTTGTTCGGAAACCGGCGAAAATATTGAAGAAGGGGTTTTTGTAAAAGTTAAAAGATCAGAAAGCATAACGGTTTATGTTGAAAGAGAATCTGAATAATATAGTAAAAAGCATTAACGTGTTAATTAGTTTTGTCATTTATATATATAAATAAAAAGGAGATGATTTTATGACAACGTTTTTTTTCTTTGTTCTAGTTGTATTTGTTATATCGCTTTTAAGCTCGGGCATCAAAATTATTCACCAGGCTGAAACAATGATTATTGAGAAGTTTGGAAAGTTTGACAGAAAGCTTGAAAGCGGAATAAATATTGTGATTCCGATTTATGAACAACCCAGAAAAATCAAGTGGAGAGAAGTTAAAACCGATCTACAGGGCAGAAATTACTATATTTACAGGGAAGTAGAGCGAATAGATCTTAGAGAAGCTGTGTATGATTTCCCAAAACAAAAAGTAATTACAGCAGATAATGCAGGAATTGAAATTAATGCCCTTATATATTTTCAGATAGTAGACCCTGTAAGAGCAACTTATGAAATAGCAAATCTTCCCGAAGCTATTGAAAAGCTTGCGCAAACAACCTTAAGAAACGTAATTGGAGAGCTTGAACTGGATCAGACACTTGTTTCAAGAGACACAATAAATGTTAAACTTAGAGAAATTCTTGATGACGCTTCAAATAAATGGGGTGTAAAAGTAAATAGAGTTGAACTTCAAGATATTACGCCGCCTAAAGATATTCAGGAAGCAATGGAAAAACAAATGAGAGCTGAACGGGACAAAAGAGCGTCTATTCTTGAAGCGGAAGGAGATAAAAAAAGCGCTGTTTTAAGAGCTGAAGGTCAGGCAGAAGCAAGAATTAAGGTTGCTGATGCCGAGAGAGAAGCGATCAGGCTTGTTACCGAAGCTATCGTAAATACAAAAAGCGATCCTGCCCAATATCTTATTGCTATCAAGTATCTTGAAACACTGAAAGAAATGGTTTCCGGCAGAGATAACAAGATTGTATACTTACCAATAGAAGCAACTGGCGTTCTTGGAGCTATTGGGGGAATTAAAGAAATGCTTGCCAAGACAACAGAATAAATACGCTATAACTTATTAAAAAACTGATATTGTATTCTGAAAAAGTTATTTTTATAGGCGGGGCAGGCGGCTTTGCCACCCGCCCCGTAAGAGATGGTTTCTGCGGGGTTTTCGGCGAAGCCGAAAACCCCGCAATACTCTTACTCATCTCGCGCCGCCCTGCGGGCGGCGCGAGATAAAATAAAAATCTACGCTAAAAAAAGGATTTTTTGAAAATTTATTTAATTTGTTAATAGAAAAACTCGAAAATTATATTAACTATAATATTATTTTGAATATATACTAAACGGCAAAACTAATTAAAATGACTTTTATTGTAATACTGACTTTATGTCAAAAGTAATTAAAATTAATTAAAAAAGAATAAATTAAAGTTTTGACTTTTAGAATAAGAGAGAAAAGGAAGATTATTTTATGATAACCGGCATGTTGAATATGATGAACTCGGTATTTCAAACTTCACCGGCAATTGCGCCGAAAGTTATGCCAAAAAGCATTGCAGAAAATCCGTTTGCTTCTCCATTTGTAGGCAAATCTTTTTCAGAGCAGTTATTTGAAGGTAAAAATCAACCGGTTAAAGGGGGATTTTTTGCAGGATATTATAACGGCAAAAAAAATATTGTTGGTCAAAAGCTTTTTATAAACGTTTAATGCCAATTAAAGAAACAGGTAAATAAAAAAGGCAGTTCTTGTAAAGAGCGCCCTATAATTTATTAGTTAAAAATGATAAAATATCAGAGTATAATTTTTTTAAAATTATTTTTATCTGATAGAATAAAAAAAACAATCTGAGGGTTAAAAGATGAGCAAAGCTTATCTATGCGTAGGATCAAATATCGGCGATAGGATTGGGTACTTGCAGCAGGCAAATTGCTTGTTAAAGGATACTCAAGGCATTACTGTGATTGATATTTCCAGTATTTACGAAACCGAACCCGTTGGATACAAAGACCAGGAATGGTTTGCAAATGCTGTTTTAATCATCGAAACTGATCTAAGCCCTAAAGACCTCTTAAAAGAATGTATGAGAATTGAAAAACAGCTTGGAAGAAATAGAGCCTGCGAAAGCAGATGGGGACCAAGAACGCTTGATCTGGACATTTTATTTTACGATGACGTAATTATTTCAGAAAATTGTCTTCAAATTCCTCATCCAAGACTTCATGAAAGAGCTTATGCCCTTGTTCCTTTACTCGAATTAGACCCTGATTTTATTCATCCTATACTTAAAAAAACAGCGCTTGATTTACATAACGAACTTGAAGAACCGGAAGAAGTATATTTATATGGCGCAAGAAGCAATTTCTAAAATACATAAATCTATAATTGAAAGCGGTAAAAAGCCTGCTTTTATTCCTTTTGTTGAAGTCGGTTATCCTGATATGGAGTTTTCAAAAGAGCTTTTTTATCTTTTTCAACAAAATGGCGCCGCCGCAATCGAAGTAGGCATTCCTTTTTCTGATCCTCTTGCTGATGGACCGATTATTCAGAATGCTTCAAAAATTGCGCTGCAAAACGGCGTTAATCTTCAAAAAACCTTTGATCTTCTTGGAGAAATCAAACAGGATATGAGCGTTCCATTAATTTTATTTTCTTATTTAAACCCTGTTTTAAGTTTTGGAACAGATAATTTTGTTCGGGAATTAAAGGATAAAAATGTTGCCGGTGTTATAATTCCTGATTTGCCTCTGGAAGAAGCGGAAGAATTATCGATTACTTTGAAAGAAAACAATATAGACCTTATTTTTCTGGTTTCTCCCACATCAGATAATGAAAGAATAAAAAATATTTCTAAAAAATCATCCGGATTTATATACTTAGTTTCTTCAACAGGTGTTACCGGCGTCAGAGAAAGTTTTTCCACCATGCTTGCAGGTATTTGCAAAAAAATAAAAACTGTTGTCGCTCTTCCTGTAGCGGTAGGATTCGGAGTTTCCAAGCCTGAACACATTAAAAACCTTAAAGAGATTAAGGTTGATGGAGCGATTATCGCAAGCTCTTTTATAAAAATAATAGATCAATATTCAGAGAACAGACTTTTAGCATTAAAAAAATTGGATGAATATATTAAAATGCTGTATCAATAAGAAATAAATAACTTGAGTTGCTAAATAATTTTAATTTTTTATTTATACCAATCCAAACAAGTTTTCGTTAATTGCCGAAACACCCGCTAATTAAGACTTTACAAAAACAGTCTTTTTTATTTAACAATTTCTTTTTAACATCACTATAGCAACTCAAGTTATTCATTATCAAAAATATTATTCTTTCCTTATTTATGATCTTCAGGAGCGAAAACCGTCTTTATTTTAAGCGGGGTTTCAATATCTTTGGCATAACCCTTGATTTGTATAAGTTTTCTTTCATTATCAGGCACAAAAACAACCGTTCCAGGCGAAACTGCATTTATAGAAAAAGCAGGATTTTTTCTGTTGACAGGGTTTTTTGTCGTTGGATTTAACGCTTCTATTGTAACAATCGCAACTTTTTCTGAGGTTGCGCCTGTTTTTAAGGCATATCTGCCGGCTATCGCAGAATAGGCTATGTCAACATTTGCTCGTACTGTGGCATGCTGTCTTTGCTCCGGCGAACTGAAAAATATCGGCGAAACAAATAATGCCGCTACTCCTAAAATAACAATCAAAACGATAACTTCTAACAGCGTAAATCCTTTTCTGTTTTTCATAATTGCAAGTTATAGCTCTCCTCGTGAAATTTTATCTATAAGTTCTGTTAATTTCTGACCTTTTTCAAGAGATTCATCAAGGTAAAATCTTAGCTCAGGCGTGTTTCTTAGCCTTATTCTTCTGCCTACTTCTTTTCTGACAAACGGCGCGGATTCCTCAATCGCCTCCATAACTCTCTGTTTATGTTCCTGTTCGCCAAAAATACTGATATAAACCTTTGCATGCTTATAATCTGCCGATAATTCAACGTCTGTTACAGAAATAATTCCTTCTATTCTCGGGTCTTTTATGCCTTTTTGAACGATATCACTAATTTCCTTAATAAGCGCTTTTTTGATTTTTTCCCCTCTAGTATTCATTTTAGATGCTCCTTTTTAGGATTTTATACGAGAGAATGTCTTTGAATTTCTACTTTAGTAAGCGCCTTAATAACATCTCCCACTTCAATATCGTTGAATTTATCAAATGACATTCCGCATTCATAACCGCTTGCAACTTCTTTAACGTCGTCTTTGAATCGTTTAAGCTGACTTAAATTGCCTTTATAGATTTCTTTTCCGTTTCTGAATATTTTAGCTTGCGTATTTCTTGCTATTTTGCCGTCAAGAACATAACAACCAGCAATTTTAACGTTTTTACCAACGGTAAATACTTGTCTTACTTCTGCCGAGCCTATTTCTATTTCTTTATATTCGGGTTCAAGAAGTCCAAGCATTGTTTGTTCAATATCTTCAAGCATTTTATATATAATATCATATTTCCTGATTATAACGCCTTCATCCCCTGCTATTCTTAATGCGTTGGAGTCTTCTTTTACTCCAAATCCGATAAGAATCGCATTGCTTGCAGATGCCAACATTACATCGGCTTCTGAAATATCGCCGACTCCAAGATGAACAATTTTTACAAAAATCTTTTTGGTTTCAAGTTGTTGCAGAGAAGAACTTATAGCTTCGGCAGAGCCATGTGTTCCTGCTTTAACTATGATATTAAGCTCTTTTGTTTCTCCTTCAACCTTTTTAAGCAACGATTCCCGCTTTATATTAACAGGCGAAATTGATTCCAGCCTTGAATTTTTGGATTCTTCTTTTCTTTTCCCGATGATCTCTTTCATTGTCTTGTCATTTTCGACAACATCAAAAATTTCTCCGGCTTCAGGAACTTCCGGCAAACCTAATACTTCTACAGGCGTACTTGGACCGGCTTTATGAATTCTTTTGCCGGAATCGTTAATTAAAGCCCTGACTTTACCTCCGACTGTTCCAGCGACAATGTAATCACCAACTCTTAAAGTTCCTGTTTGAACGAGGAAAGTGGCTATAGCTCCTTTTCCCTTATCAAGTTGCGATTCAATAATTACTCCTGTTGCGGGTCTGTCCGGATTTGCCTTTAACTCTTCAAGTTCAGCAACCAGCAAAATATATTCAAGAAGCGCGTCAAGATTTAATTCTTTTAATGCGCTTACTTCTACGGTAATCGTATCTCCGCCCCATTTTTCAGACACAAGCGCGTATTCTGTAAGTTGCTTTAAAACTCTTTCAGGATCAGCGTTGTCTTTGTCTATTTTGTTAACAGCTATAATAATAGGGACTTTTGCCGCTTTTGCATGGTTAATTGCTTCAATGGTCTGGGGCATGATTCCGTCATCAGCGGCGACAACAAGAACTACGATATCCGTAACTTTTGCTCCTCTTGCCCGCATAGCTGTAAATGCGCTGTGTCCGGGGGTATCTATAAAAACGATCTTTTTATTATTGATTTCTGCTGTATAAGCTCCTATTGACTGGGTTATGCCGCCAGCTTCCGTGCTCACAATTTTGTGTTTGGTTTTTCTTATTGCGTCTAAAAGAGTAGTTTTTCCATGGTCAACGTGTCCCATAATTGTTACTACAGGAGCTTTTTCAACCAATTTTGCTCCTTCTTTTTCTTCAGGTTTTATTGAATTAGAATCTTTTTCTTCGCCGGATTCTGTTTCCGGTTCAATTATTGTATATTCTAAGGCTTCAGCCGCTTTTTTAGCGGTTGCCACATCAAGGGTCTGATTGACTGTAGCCAAAATTCCCGATAACATTAATTGTTTTATAACAGCGGCAATACTTTCGCCTAATTTTTCCGCAAGTTCCCCAACTGTTAAAGGAGATTCAATGGAAACTTCCTTGACTTTTTCTTTTATTTCTTCTTCTTGCTCTTCTTTTGTCTTTTTTCTTTCGGCAAGTTTAGCCTGAAGTTTTTGTTCTTCAAGTTTTTCGCGTTTTAATTCTTCTTTATCTCTAAAATTATCTTTCTTTTTATTAGAATAATCTTCTCGGCGTTGAGGTTTTTCAAGACCTTCAGGAGCAAGCTGTTCGCCGGATTCAGGTTTTTTAAACGGTCTTGGAGGTCTGTTGTCAAATCCCGGACGCTGGTCAGGTCTTGGCGAATAAGGTCTTTGATCTCTTACTTCGCCTGCTGGTCTTTGTTCCTGTGGTCTGTCCTGATATGGTCTTGGAGGTCTGTTGTCAAACCCCGGACGCTGGTCAGTTCTAGGCGGATAAGGTCTTTGATCTCTTACTTCTCCTGCTGGTCTTTGTTCCTGTGGTCTGTCCTGATATGGTCTTGGAGGTCTGTTGTCAAACCCCGGACGCTGGTCAGTTCTAGGCGGATAAGGTCTTTGATCTCTTACTTCGCCTGTTGGTCTTTGTTCCTGCGGTCTGTCCTGATATGGTCTTGGAGGTCTGTTGTCAAACCCCGGACGCTGATCAGTTCTAGGCGGATAAGGTCTTTGATCTCTTGCTTCGCCTGTTGGTCTTTGTTCCTGCGGTCTGTCCTGATATGATCTTGGACGATGTTCAGGTCTTCTTTCAGGATATATTTTTAAGCCTCGATTTTCAATGCTTGAGCGTGGCTCAGGTCTTCTTTCAGGAGGAGTTGGCTGTGTTATAGCTGATTTCTCTTCAACTTCCGGCTGTTTTTTAGGCTCTACAGGAATCTCCTGCTTGATTTCCGGCTTTGGTTGTTCTTTAGGCTCAATCGGTTTAGGTGTTTCCTGTTTTTGAGCAACAGGAGAACTCTCCACTTTCTTTTCAAACAAAACCGCTATTTTATCGGCTTCTTCCTGACTTATCGTACTGGCATGCGATTTTGCTTCAATTCCCAGGTTTTTTGAAAGCGTAGTCATAACCTCTTTACTCGAAAGGTTTAATTTCTTCGCTAATTCATGTATTCTAATTCGTTCTGTTGCCATTAATTTTTTCTCCCGGGAATTTGTATCTTTTTGTTAGTTGTTCTTTTTTAATTGTCTATTAAATTCTTAATTTGTTCAATAACAGTTACAGGAATTTCTTTTTTTAAAGTTCTCTGCAATTTTTTTCTTTTTAGAGCATTTTGTATACACTCAATATTATAGCAAAGATATGAAGATCGACCAAAATTATGCAAATCAGGGTTTATTAAAAGCTCCTGGGTATTATGCGTTTTCATTATTCTGATCATTTCAGCGGAATTTTTTATTTTTTCACATCCTATGCATTTTCTTTGAGGCAAATTTTTATTACTCCTATTCTTCTTCTTTTTCTTCTGTTAAAGCTGTTTCCTCTTCCGGCATTTCTTCATCAGCCTCAGAGTAAGCTTCGGTTTCTTCCTGATAATTCTGTTCTTCATATTGTTGATATTCAGCTTCCATTGCTTCATATTTAGACATGCTTTTTATGTCGATTTTCCAGCCGGTTAATCTGTGAGCAAGCCTTACGTTCTGTCCTTCCTTGCCTATTGCAAGGCTTAACTGATCATCAGGCACTATCACCATCGCTTCTCTATGCTCAGGGGTGTTTTCAAGTATATTTACAGCTACTATTCTTGCTGGAGAAAGCGCATTGGTAATATATTCCACCGGATTTTCAACATATCTTACTATATCAATTTTTTCGTTTTTAAGTTCGTTTACAATAGTCTGAATCCTGCTTCCTCTCGGACCTATACATGCTCCAACAGGGTCAACATTCGGATCATTGCTTGCTACTGCAATCTTTGTTCTGAAACCGGCTTCTCTGGAAATTGATTTTATCTCGATAATGCCGTCTTCAATTTCCGGAACTTCCAGCTCAAACAGCTCTCTGACAATTTTCGGGTCTGTTTGTGAAACTATAACTTGTGGAAGCCTGCTGGTTTCCTTTACATCTATAACACATACTCTTAATCTGTCATTTATTCTGTAATATTCTCTTGGTATCTGATAATTTTTAGGCAGAATAGCGTCTGAACGTCCTATATTAATCACTACGCTTCTTGGCTCAACTCGTCTGACTACTCCGGTAACAAGAGTACCTTTTCTTGACATAAATTCATCAAGTATAAGTTTTCTTTCAGCTTCTCTTATTCGCTGCGTTATAACCTGTTTCGCAGATTGAGCCGCAATTCTTCCAAAATCAGAAGGGGTAACTTCCACCTGAATTTCATCGCCGATCTGGGATTCAGGGTCTATTTGTCTTGCTTCGGCAAGAAGGATTTCTGTATGTTCGCTCTGAACGTCCTCTACGACTTCTTTTATTCTAAAAACGCCGATTTCTCCGTTAATTTCATCTATTGCGGCTACAATATTAGAGACTTGTTTTCCCTTAATATGTTTCTTATAAGCTGTAATCATTGCATCACAAATTGATCTCATTATTGTATCTTTTGAAATCCCTTTTTCTTTTTCAAGCTGTTCTGTTGCTTCAATTAGAGCTTTGCCGACTTTTATCACTTTTTATCTCCTTTTAAATTTATTATTAAAATTTATACTCAGGTTCTAATTTTACAGAAGAAATCTCTTCTTTTTTTAGAGTTAAAACATCCCCACTGTCCGGCAATTCCACAATTAAACCTTCTTGTTCGGCATAATTCAGAATTTTTGCCAAAAATATTTTTGATTCTTTCTCCTCGTTTTTCTTTAATTTTATTTTTACTCTTTGTCCTTTAAAAATTTCATATTCTTTACCTGATTTAAATTTTCTTTCTGTTCCCGGACTGCCTACTTCAAGCCGATAGGGTTCTGAAATCATTTCATCAAGATATTTGTCAATTTTTTTTGTTACTGTTTCACAGTTTTCGTGGGTTATGGGCTTTTGAGGGTTATAAATATAAATTCTCAAAGACCAAATGTTTGATTCTTGAACCAAATCCACCTCTACAGGTATAAGACCGCATTCTTCAATAATTTTTTCTATTACCGGCGAGATTTTTTTTAATATTTGAGTTTTGTTTATATTTTCTTTTATCAATTTTAAATTATCTTTAATTAAGCTAATAAAGTTATTTATCTCATTTTATTAAGAAAGAGAGTGGATTATAACCCACTCTCTTTCGAGATTGATGTAATATTATCATTAAATTAATTAATTTTCAAATATTCATAAAAATCAAAGTTATATCAATTAAAGACGGTTTTTGTAAAATCATAATTTACGGACGATTTCTTAAAGCTTCATTATTCTGTCAATGTTTCTGTACTGAATAGCTTCCGCAATATGAGAAGCGGCGATATTTTCACTCTGTTTTAAATCAGCAATGGTTCTTGATAACTTAAGAATCCTGTCATAAGCTCTGCCGGAAAGGTTGAATCTGGTTATTGCGGCTTTAAGCAGGTTTTCTGAATCCTGGTCAAGTTTACAGTATTTTTTCACTAATTTAGGCGTCATTTGAGAATTGGAAATTATATTCTCGCTTTTGAACCTGTTAACCTGAATTTTTCGGGCGGCTATAACCCTTTTTCTTATTTCAAAAGAACTTTCAGCCGAACTGGTTTTGTTTAACAACTCGTCATCCGATAACCTGGCAACCTCAATTTGCAGGTCAATCCTGTCAAGAAGAGGTCCTGAAAGCCTCGACCAATAGCGTTTTACCTGATGGTCAGAACAAACGCATGCCTTTTTTGCATCGCCGTAATGTCCGCACGGACACGGGTTCATTGCGGCAAGCAACATGAAATCTGCGGGGTATTTAATGCTTATTTGCACTCTGCTTATAGTTACAACGCCGTCTTCAAGCGGTTGTCTTAAAACCTCCAGCACGTTTCGAGGGAATTCCACGACTTCATCCAGGAAAAGGACGCCTCTATGAGCAAGACTGATCTCTCCAGGCTTAGGATTCGTTCCACCGCCTATAATTCCGGCAGAAGACGCTGAATGATGCGGCGATCTGAAAGGTCTTACGGAAACAAGCGGCTGATCTCGCTCTATTAATCCTGATATGCTATAAATTTTCGTAAGCTCCATCGCCTCTGAATACTCAAGAGGAGGAAGGATTCCTGAAAAACACTTTGCAAGAAGGGTTTTCCCAGACCCTGGAGAGCCTGCCATTAAAATATTGTGTCCTCCTGCTGCGGCAATTTCCATTGCCCGTTTAGCTTTTTCCTGTCCTTTTACTTCTTTAAAGTCATAAGCGGGCGGTTCGGCGGAAAGTTTGTCGAGATATTTGGCAACGTCAACTTTATAAGGCTTTATTTGAAAATCTGAAATTTGAGGAGGATTCAAGAATTTTACGACTTCCTGCAAGTCTTTTACGGGATAAACTTCGACATTTTCCGCAAGAGCGGCTTCTCCCGCATTGTCTATAGGCGCAATTACCCGCTTGATTCCAGCTTGAACAAGGCTTAGAATGATTGGAAGAATTCCGTTAACCGGTCTTATATTGCCGTCAAGGGATAATTCGCCTATAAAACCGACATCTTCAAGGTTATCAGCTATAATTTCATTGCCGGAAATCAATACACCGACCGCCATTGGAAGGTCAAGCCCCGATCCTTCCTTTTTAACATCGGCAGGCGCAAGATTTATGACGATTTTTTTTGTGGGAAATAAAAATCCTGAATTTTTTATTGCCGAGCGGATTCTTTCTTTTGCCTCGGAAACCGCCGCATCAGGCAGTCCTACAATTATAAATCCCGGAATATTTGCGCTTATATCTGTTTCGACAGAAATTTTATACCCTTCAATCCCTGTAGCCGCTCCTGTATAGACGTTTGAAATCATTGTTCCCATACTTTCAAAATTTAATTATAATATTTTATAAAAAATGTTAATATTGTATAATTTAGTACAATATAAAAATTATTAAAAGTTTATTTAATTTATTATTTAAATAATTAAACAAAATTTAATGTCAGAAACGTCAGGAATATATATGTTTATAGAAAAAATTGAGCAAAATATCATTAAAATAAACTTTTACGCAAAAGATGAAGAAGTTTATGCGGGAGAGCTTGTTAAAATAGTTTGTTCCGGTCAAAAAGGCGTTATTGCCCAGGTAATTAAAATAGAAAGCCCGGAAAATAATAAGAATTACAATACAGCCAGCTTAAAAACGCTTTTTAGCGTTGAAAGCTCAGGAGAAATTAAGGATTGGATGGGAAATGTTCCCGGAAATGACTTTATAGTAAGTAAAATTAAGCCTCATGAGTTGTGGTCAATAACAAAAACAGGTAAAGTTCCAAATCCTGTTCTTGCGGCTCAATTGGCATGCTGTTCTGAAATAGCAGTTAACATAGAAGCTTCTTTTCTTGAAAAACCTTCTCTTGTTGTGGCAGATAAAGAATCACAAAAAAATGATCTTTTAGACCTGCTGGCATTCAATTTATCGCAAAAAAACGCTAAAACCATCCTTGTTGATTTTAATGGAGAGTTTTCAGACAATCATGACGCCTTGAAATTAAAAGCCGGCAAAGATATCAAACTTCCTTTTGACCTTGATGGGCTTGAATATCTTTACGATAAAATCCTGTCAAACGTTTCAAGCGAAATTAGAGCTAATATTGAAAATATTTTTTCAGAAATTGAAGAATATTTAAATTCAGGCAAAGTTAGTTTTGTGCCGTTTAAAGTTTTTGTAGATGCGGTAAAAGAAGAAAATCAGGCAAACAGCATGCCTGAATTGGAATTGTTAAGCAACCAACTTTCTAAACTTCATAAAAAAGGGCTATTTGCTGATGAACAGAAGGAAATAATTTCGCTGTTCGGCGCATTTAACGATAATAGCTTCATAATTCTTGACCTTTCAGAGATAAGTAAAGAATGGAAGCCTCTTTTCATAGATTTTATTATTAAATTAAACAAAGATAAATTTAAGAAAAAATTCTTTCTTTTAATGGATTTGGATAAATATTTTATTTTTAACAAAGCTGATTCCGTTGATGTTATAGAAAAAATCTTTAATAATGGAGTTAAAAGCGGTATTAAACCTGTTCTTTCATTAAAACATCAGTCAGAACTTATTAGTATTATTGGAGCGGAAGCAGAAAACTTTTTTATTTTCCCGCCGCAGAATGATTCTAATTTATTGAAATTTCAGCCATTTTTAGGGAGAATAAACCATTCTGATCTTTTAATTTCCGGAAAAATCACCAATAATGTACTTTTGCTTGTAAAATTACCGATATTTGAAGAAACAAGAGAAAGAATTTTCGCTGAAAACTATACAAATGAACCTGTAAAAATACAATTTGACGATAATTTTACCGAAAACTCTTGTTTTCAGGAATGTTCAAACGTTTTGCCGAAAACAAAAGTTGAGCCACTAAAAGAAGAACTAAATAAAATATCGATAAAGCCTGTAACTACCTATGAATTTGACAATTATAAATCAAATATTGCAGAAACACTTGAAGATGAGGAATTTTCCGAAGAAGAACTTAATTCGGTTCTTGATTATGAAGAAACCGTAGAGGCAGGGGACGAGGACGAAGAAACTCTTCCAGCTCAATCCTTCGGGGCAAATCAGGAATTTTCCGAAGTTGAGCTTAATTCGGTTCTTGCCTATGATGAAAACGTAGAAGTAGACGTGGAGGATGAGGACGAAGAAATCCTTCCAGCTCAATCTTACGGAGCAAATCAGGAATTTTCCGAAGATGAACTTAACTCTGTCCTTGATTATGACGAAAATGAAGGTGTAAAGACAGACACAGAGGATGAATACGAAGAAACGCTTCCCGCAAAATCATACGGGGTAAGTTATGATGATGAAAATGAAGAAGACAATGATATAGAAGACGAATCAGCTTATTATCAGTCTGATGAGCAGTTTCAGGACGAAAGCGTACTGGATTACGCTCACACAGATGAAGATGATGAAGATGATGAAGAATTTGAAGACGAAATTGAAGAAGTTCAGTCTGGGATAAAAACCGTATCTTCTTTGTCAAGTCAGGAATTTTCAGATAATGACCTTAAAAACTTTATGGATTATGAAGATGAAGATGATGAAGAAGTTGAAGAAGAAGACGCATATTATGAATCAGACGATCAGTTTCAAGATGAAAGCGCTTTAGATTATGCGGAAGAAGAACAGGAAGAGCCAAAACAAAAATATATACCTCAATATCCTGCCGCTTCAAGCAATAACGAAGAATTTTCCGAAGATGACCTGAGCGCTTTTATGGATTATGACGAAAATGAAGTTACTGCAAAAAAAAGTCGACCTGAACCCGTAAAAAAAGTTGCTCAAAAACCTAGACCGATTAAAGGCGGCAATAAAATGCCAGGACCTCCAACGCAGAGTCTTCCTGTATATACTGTGCCCGGAGAAGATTCAGACAGCGACACAGATATAGATTTAAGCGAAGGCGACAGGGTAAGACATAAAAAATACGGTATTGGCGTAATAAAAAAAGTTATTGGATACAGCGAAAAGAAGCTTTGCAGTATACAATTTGACGATGTAGGAAGACGACTTCTTGATCCAAGGCTGGCAGAGCTGGAAAAAATATGATTTTACACCAAGTTACAATCAAAGAGTTGATATTACATTTCATCGTCAGGAAGCGCAAAGCCTCCCTGTTTTAAAAACCCTATAATCCCATAAGCGGCGCTTTTTTGCAGTTTTGTTGGAGCTTGTCTTAAAAGGTCCACGGCTTCCGACAATACAGGATCAAGATCATACCAACGCCGTTTGCTTAAGCTATTGTGTTCATGAAAAAACCATTCTATCGGTTTATTGTAAAAATCAGCAAGTTTTTTTAATTCAAAAACATCAATTTTTCTTGCCCCTGACTCCATTACAGAAATTGCGGAAATCGGCAGGTTCAAATGTTTTGCGGCATGCTCCTGTTTATAGCCCGCTTCGATTCTGGCTGTTCTCAGTTTTTCACAAAACTTTTTTTTATCCATTTTTTAAAAAATCTCCTGTTATGGTTATGATTTTTTTATTAGATATAATTAATTAATATATATTTATTATAAACTATTTTTCTGAAAATCAAAAATGTTTTTTGTGTTTTCTTATAAAAAGTTAACGAGATTGATAAAATGTTTTCAAAAGAAGGATTAAAATCAAAAGAAGAATACAGGTTTCAGGCTAAAGAAATAAGAAAAAACCTTAATACTTCATTAATAAGCGCTGCTATATGCAGGTTAATTATTGATATGAAAGAATATAAGCAAGCTAAAATTATTGCCGGCTTTTATCCGTTTGATAAAGAAATAAATATTAGACCGCTTTTTGAGGATAGTTCAAAGAAATGGTTTCTACCAAAAGTTAAAAACGATGATATTATGGTTTTTTACCCTTATACAAATTTTTTTGACATGGAAAAAAATAAATTTGGAATTTATGAACCACGGGAAGAAAACGAATTAAATCCTGAAAAAATTGATATAATAATCATTCCGGCGTTAATAGCTGATAAAACAGGCTATAGACTTGGTTACGGCAAAGGTTATTATGACAAATTTCTTGCAAGGCTCTCTAAAAAGCGCGTAAAAATTGTTCCCATCCCAGAAGAGCTTATGATTGAGAAATTACCGTTTGATAAATTTGATGTTCCTGTTGATTTTGCCGTAACACAAAATAAAATTTATGATTTCAGAGTAAAAAAAGGAGAAAAAAATGCGTATTGCTCACACAATGATAAGGGTTAAGGACATAAACAAATCCCTAAAGTTTTATACAGAAGTAATCGGGCTAAAAAAAACAAAAGAAATGGAATTAAAAACCGCCACACTGTATTTTGTAGGTGATGAAAAAGGTTGCTGCGCCATTGAATTAACCTATAACCATGAACTTCCTGAGGGAGGTTACAGCCAAGGCAATTATTTTGGGCATTTAGCGTTTGAAACGGATGATCTTGACAAATTCACGGAAAAATTAAAAACTTTTGGAATGGATTATGCGCGTCAACCTTTTTTGATAAAGGAAAGCGGTCCTAAAATCGCATTTTTAGAAGACCCTGATGGATTTTGCATAGAAATAATTGAAAGAAAAGAATTGTTATAGCAATTAATATCTACAGCCCGTACAACTCTGCCTGCGGTACGGGCTGATTAAGATTTTACAAAAACAACCTTTTTTATTTAACAATTTTTTTAATATCGCTATAATATAAAAATGCTCGTAATAGAGTATGATAAAATATTTTTTAAAAAGACAAAAAGGCGCAATTAAATTATGAAATATGATATAGCAATAATAGGAGCGGGACCGGGAGGTTATTTAGCGGCAATAAGAGCATCTCAGCTTGGCGCAAAAGTTGTTCTTATTGAAAAAGATAAAATAGGCGGAGTTTGTCTTAACCGTGGGTGTATTCCTTCGAAAACCGTGCTGGCAAGCTTGGATAGATATAATGAAGCTAAAAAATTCTCGGAATTCGGAATAAATATTGATAATTTAAGCTATGATTATAAATTAATCGCTAAAAGAAAAGATCAAACAGTTCAAAAACTTGGAAAAGGACTTGCTCAGCTTATAAAAAGCAATAAAATTGATTTAATAATCGGCGAAGCCTGTATAGAATCCAATAATTTTTTGAAAATTATATCTGAATCAGATGAAAAAACGGTTGAGTTTGAAAATTTAATTATCGCCACCGGCTCAAGACCTGTTTCTTTGCCTAATATTAAAGTGGATCACGAATTTACGCTTGATACTGATGACATATTAAATCTGGAAAAACTCCCTGAATCCGTTTTAATAATAGGAAGCGGAGCAAGCGGCATAGAATGGGCAAGGATATTCAGCGGATTTGATAAAAAAGTCATCCTTGTTGAAATTGCGGAAAAGCTCTCTCCAACTCTCGACAGCGCAATATCAACGGCGCTTGAGAGGATGTTTAAAAGAAAAAAAATAGAATTTTACAAAGGAACCAGCGTAGAAAAAATTGAAGGGGAAAAAGTAATTCTATCTAATGGAAAGGAATTTTCTCCGGAAATTATCTTTTTAGCGGCAGGAAGAGCTCCAAATACTGAAATAAAAGGGATTGAAAGCTTAAATATTGAAATGAACAATAGATTTTTCAAAGTAGATAATAATTTACGGTCTAATATAAACAATATTTACGCAATAGGAGATGTTACAGGCATTTTTTCTGTTGCGCATGTGGCTTCGCATCAGGGCATAAAGGCTGTCGAGCATATACTTCTTAACAAGGAAGCTGATATAAACTATTTAAACGTTCCTATGGTAATGTACGGAAATCCTGAGATCGCTTCAGCCGGATATACCGAAAATCAGCTTATCGCAAAAGAAATATCTTATAAAAAAAGTGTTTTCCCTATGTCTGCCATTGGAAAAACGCTTGTGGAAGATGAATCTGACGGTTATATAAAAATTCTCGCAAATGAACATGAAATTCTTGGAATTCATGTGATTTCAGATAATGGAGCGGAATTAATGCAGCAGCTTCTAATAGCAAAAAGCGCAGGGGTTAGTCCGGAAAAGCTAAAAGATGTCATATTTGCTCATCCGACTTATTCTGAAGCCATACACGAATGTATACTGGGTCTTTTTGAAGAATCTCTGCATTTGCCTCCCGGAATTAAATTGGGAATATAGATGAATTATGAGAGCCTCTAAAAACAAAAGAATTTTATCTTTTATATCTACCCCCTGCCCCCCTTCAAAGGGGGGAGAAGTTTGTGTTTGTGTGTAGGGGCTTTGCCCCTACACACAAACACCATTAGGTTTTATGATTTTTTGCGCAAAAAGTGAATTTTTAGGAGAATCCTTATGAAACAAAGACTTCCTGTCTGGCTTAAAAAAGACATAATAAACACGGAAAAAACACGGCTTGTAAGACAAATTTTAAGACAAAGCGGGCTTAATACCGTTTGCGACAGCGCAAGATGTCCTAATAAAGCTGAGTGTTACGCTAATAATACCGCAACATTTATGATACTGGGGAAAAACTGTACAAGAAACTGTAAATTTTGCAATGTAACTTCTGCTTTGCCTGAACAAGTTAACCCTGATGAGCCGTTATTAATTGCGCAGGCAATTAAAAAACTTAAGCTTAACTATGCTGTTATTACATCTGTAACAAGAGATGACCTGCAAGATGGCGGGGCAGAACATTTTAGAGAAACTATAAAGCAGATTAAGTCTTTAAATCCTGCTACAAAAGTCGAAATTTTAACTCCTGACTTTCAGGGAGATCAAAAAGCTGTTGACATTGTTCTTAATGCTAAGCCTGATGTGTTTAATCACAATATTGAAACCGTAAAGCGTTTATATCCGCTTGTAAGACCGCAGGCTGATTACCAAAGATCGCTGGAATTTCTGAAATATATAAAAACTCAAAACCCTAATTTGCTGACAAAATCAGGATTTATGGTCGGACTTGGAGAAACTTTTGAAGAAATAGTTGAACTTTTACAGGATTTAAAAAGCGTAGAATGTGATATTGTTACTGTGGGACAATATATTCAGCCTGCAAAAGTTAATTTAATGGTTGAAAAGTATCTGACGCCAGAAGAATTTGATAAGATAAAGGTTGCGGCTTTAAAAGCAGGCATTAAATATCCTGTAGCGTCGCCATTAGTAAGAAGCTCTCATAAAGCGGAAGAGCTCTTTAAAATGGCGCATTAATACAAATAAGTTTTCGTTAAAAAGCTTATATCTACAACCCGTGTCGCCCGCTTCTTCTATAAAAACAACTTTTTATAATTTACTGAAAACTTATTGATACCAATTCGCATTCAATCGAGTATTATTTATTTGATGTGTTTTTCGGCGGCAG
>ERZ795055.268-NODE-268-length-55699-cov-5.631569_pt1 | contig 55699 bp, 42 predicted proteins | sample MGYA00375139_ERZ795055 | MGnify/ENA primary metagenome ERZ795055 (study PRJEB30184, sample SAMN05720283) | anaerobic digester metagenome | isolation source: active sludge of municipal wastewater-treating anaerobic digesters | place: USA | collected 2015-01-23 ... | reverse complement strand
ATCGGTAACAGGAAGATATAGCTTCTCGTCCTTTATCAGGGCATTAATTTCCCCTCCGCCTATTCCGGGAACTTCCAGTAAGACTGCTATCTCATCGTATTCCGGAAGATCCTGGGCCTCGAGTTTTTGGGAGAAGGCAAAGATCAGGAACAACAGGAAAGGAAAGAAGGCATGACGGTTCATAATGAAGCGCATACATCCCTTATCAGATGCTTTGGAGTATGCTTTTATGAACGTCATCATCCTTTTTCATTTAAATTCAAATCATCATTCTCTTACGATAGTGATGTCAAAAGTTCCGGTGTAGCTTCCCGGCGGATTGGCAGCCGTGTTACCTACGGTAAGAGTCCCTCCGATATAGATGGGTATGGCAACGTTGAAATTGACATTTGAAACAAATGGCGAAACCGGAAGGGAATTGCCGATTTTTAGTGTCATGGTCCCTGTTGGAGTTCCGTTAAGGACTACATTGGGTCCGTTAAGGATGGAAATCACAGTGCCACGGTGGGCATGAACCTCATACATTGCCGCGGAGTACAGGTATCCCATGCCAAGAAGTACAACGTCGCCCGTTGAAGTGCGGTTTCCTGAAGGATCAATTATCACGGTTCCCCCGGATGCACCGTGATAAAATGCCCCGAAGCTCAGTATCTGTGCGGTGGGGTTTATCCTTATAGGTCTGGGCGGAGGTTCCTGCCCGATGGCTGTCTGCGACAAAACCAGCAAAGCTGCTGAAATCATCAGCAACCCTGAGAGGTAATGTTTTATGGTATCAATCGGATTATTCATCTGTTCCGGAAGTATATCTTTTTTGAGCCCCTGTAATTTGAAGACGTGAACGTTACTATATAAATCCCTTCTTTCAGCCCGGGGTAGAATTCGTGGTACCCGTTGTCAGGTATTCTCTCCACAAAGACTGTCTGGCCTGTCAGGTTAATGACAGCAAGGTTCCCGGGACCCGTTATTTCGGTCTTAATAATCGTTCTGAGGGATCCTTTGGAACTGTAGGCTGTGAAAAGTTCATCTGCAACCGGATCGGTAACAGAAGTTGCTGTCGACCGCATGTTAAGGAAGAAGCGTCCGGAATAATCCCCGGGCTCAAGGCTGACATGGTATTCGCTGCCTTCCGACATTTCCGTCTCCACCTGTGTCAGTTTGTCAAGAAGGTATATCCTGGCTCCGGTGATTTCGTCAGGCATCTCTTCAAGCCTGAAAACAACATCTCCGTCAATGTCTGTTTTCAATCCCAGCGGGATAACACGAAGAGTGTCGTTTGACGGAGAAAGAGCATTAATAGAGAGCTTTTTGCCGTCGGAGCCGACTGAGTAAAGGTTCGGTACATAATAATCGGTGTTCATCAGTTTAAGGGCATCAAGCATAGCATCAAAACCGCTTCCGGCTTTTTCATCAAAGTAGATAACGGAAGGATCCGAAGAAAGCGGGTCGCCGGCAAAGGAGGCTGTCAGCTTAAGAATTCCGGAGGGCGCTTCTTCATCTGATTTCGCCAGCAAGGGAGTCAGGGTTGTCAGCCTCACCCTGTTGTCGAGTCCCAGGGTCCCGGTTACCGGGAAAGCGCCATCCGAGACATGAATAAAGAAACCCTGCATCGATGCTATCACGGGAGAAGCCAGGCCGTCGGATGAAATTCCGTTTATATATGTGCTGTATGTTCCGCCGTATTCGTCTGTAGTGCTTGCTCTGAAGAAATAAAGGGCATTGTCGATATTGGTTTTAGTCCAGCCGGCTGAGGCATTCCAGTTTATGGGTGAAGGATAGGGATTGCCGGCAAGGTTGAATCCTTTGGTATAGGTATTGTTGTGGTTGGTGAATGTTGAAAACAATGCTCCGTTGGTTACTGTTCCCGTCATATCGGCTGTCATCTGTGCTCCGGATGAGCCGAAGTTGGCAGCGTAACCCGACAGGGGGGTCAGCGGATCACCCGGAGTATTGTAATCAACCCATCCCGAAGTAACGCTGCCTTCATTGTAACTGTAAAGGACCGGGAAACCGGCTGCGAGATCGAGTTCGTCGTTTAGTTCGTTCACTGTTGACGACTGGAATGGGGAACTGAGATACTTGTATCCGAATGCCGAGGGAATGTATCTTTGCATTGTAACGTTGCCGGTCACTGTACCTGAACCGGAACCATCGATAAGCGCTGTTCCTGAAGCTGTTGAAATCAGGGTCAGATTGCCTCCTGAAGCGAGTGATCCGTTCTGAACTCTCAGTATTCCTGTAAGACTAAGGGGGCCTGTTAATGTGACTCCTGAATTATTGTCGATTTCAAGGTTCCTGATAGTATTGTCAAGGAAGTGGGATGGGTTGATTGACTGAGATGACGGACCGTTCATTACAATGGTTCCGTCAGTTGCATCAATTATTCCTCCGCCTGTTATTGATCCTGTTATCTCAAGAGTGCTTCCGCTTAATTCAAGGCTTGCTCCCGCGTTAATTACAAGATTGGTTACCACACCGGTTCCTCCTGTATTTATTATTGGATCATTGGGTGAAACCGGGATTGTAATGCTGGCATCAGGCAATGGGACAGTACCGCACGACCAGTTGGAAGGAATGCTCCAGTCGGGTCCGCTGGCGCCTGTCCATACCTGGTCGTTATTGATACCGACAACAGCCAGATCGGTCAGAACGACGCCGCATCCGTATTCATTTGTAGCCCATACATTATAGGTTGTGGGGACTGCCTGGGTCGCAGTGAGGACTACATTTCCTCCGCCCATACTGCTTACCGGCAGGCCCACCGGGCTGTTATCGGAGTTGAGGCGAAGCTGGTAGGTCAGACCGGCGGGGGCTCCTGAGATTATGATGCTGGCCGGAGAATTGGCACATGTAACCGGATCGGAGACGGTGTTGCCGGCAGGAGGAAGAGGATTAACCTCGACGGCAAGTGATGAAGAAACTGTTGTCGAACCGGTTTCAGACACTCTTACTTCACCGTTGCCAACTGTTGTCCAGGTTACATTGATAATATTGTTTGTTGACCCCGGGGTAAAGGTTCCTCCGGTGACAGTCCAGGAATATGTATGACCGCTGACCAGGGGTGTCGAATAGATTTCCGTTGCTCCTAGACAGGCCGGGTTGGTACCTGTTACTGAAGGATTGGGAATATCTGTTATCGTTACCTGGTACGGCGCTGTGGATTTGCTGCAGCCGCCAATGAGCACTGTTTCGGATAGAGTTATTGTTCCAAGCGGCCCTGCTCCCCACCTTACCACTATGCTGTTTGTTCCCTGACCGCTCTGGATGCTGCCTCCTGTTACAGTCCAGGAATATGTAACGCCTGTAACGGCAGTCGTGCTATAGGTAACAAGCGAATTGGCCGGTGTGGTCGATAGTCCGGAAATGGAAGGCTCCGGAGAGGTATGAAGCGTTATTTGGGCTGCAGTTTCAAAATCCCGTATTCCCGTACTTCCTGTGGCATCGCTGATATATGAGACAGTGAACGAATAAATTCCCGGTCCGCCTGAGGCCAGCGCCGGTATTGCATTTGAAACTACAAGGGTATAGGGTGAGTTCGCAATGTTGGCCACAGTAGTCTCATTGGCTCCATTGATCAGGTACCTGAGGGCCCAGGGAGAGGTTCCTGTAAGATCAATTGATATACTCGTGGAGGAACCGTCGTCGCATATCCCTGCAGGACCGCTGGTTATGGTGGCTGTGGGAAGGCTTTCCACTCCGATCGTGAATTGGTGTGTGCCTGAGAGAGTAACCTGGAGGCCTGTCCTTATTGTGCCTGAGATCATGTCTCCGGTTATTCCTCCGTTCCCGCGGTTCACCCACGACGGGTTCCATTCTACAACTCTCAACTTGTTTCTTGTGAGGGCATCAGCCGGAATTATGCCGCTGTTGGCATCCCATCTCAGTGTGACGAGGCCCGAAGAGGAAGCAGGTCCTGTAACGGTCCAGTATTCGGAATCGCTTACCACATCTACAGGAGCTGTTTTATTTTCAGGATCGAAACCGTCAACCAGCGGATCATAATTATGATACCAGGCAGTATAATTGCCTGCTGTCGTAACTTGTGAAAGGGTTAAGCTGCCATATCTTGCACCGGATGCATCGCCAACCGGGAAGGAGAAAACGCCTCCGGCGAGCATGCTTTTCCGGAGAGGCCCGCTTACGAATGAGCCCGGACCACCTCCGGTAACTGCATTGGAGGCTGTATTCGAGATCATAAGAATATTGACGGCATTTGAGGTTATTATACCGGCCCCAAGGGTGAGTCTTCCCGAAATGTTTGTCTTTCCTGATCCTGCAAGAGTAACCCCGGCTGCATTTGTCACCGCCAGGTCATAAAACTGGTTTGTTGTGCTCCCGCCCGTAATAATGATTTGCTGCGGGGCAGAGCCGTCCAGGTTGACCTGTCCCTTGCCGGGGATAAAGCCTCCGGTTACAGAAGTGTTATTGTCGGTCCAGTTGCCGCCAACGTAAAGGTTTCTGTTTGAAAATTCATTGCTGAGGACAGTCGATGCATCTTTAATGGTAAGGTTGCCAAGTATTTTGATATCATCGGCCGGGATTATTTTCTTTCCGGAGCCGGATAGTATCAGATTGCTGAAAGGTTTGTAGATATTCCCTGGTTTTGACGGGATAACAGCCTGGTTGTTACCGAACAGTTCAATGGCGCTGCTCTGGTTGGCAAGGAAATCATCATAGTCGCCTCCCGGAATTACAAAAATTCCACCGGCTGTTGAGGTTACCTTTAATAGTCCGTTCCCGCTGACAATTCCGAGACTGTGATACAATGAAGTGCCGATATCCAGCGATCCAAGGATCATTGTTGAATAAGCCCATGCCGAATTGTTGTTGATGGTTACTGTATGAGCGGCATTTATAACAACCGGATTGCCATCGGGATCGCAGTTGCATGAAGGGCCTCCGTCGGTGGTTGACCAGGTGTTGCCGCCGAACCAGTTGCCTGATTTTATACTGTAGAGAACAGGTTTATTTGCAAAGTTCAGGGTATTACCCGCAGTATATTCGCCGTCGATGAAGGTGCAGTCTGAAAGGGTTATACGGTGAGCTGAAGGATTGACTGATGACCCGTCTATCCCGCCTTCCGGGATCCACATGCCGTTAAGGAAGCGTCCGGTTACATAATCCGGTTCTGTTCCGTTGACGTCATCCTCATGGTAACTGTAGGTATGCGTCACTGTAAATCCCCCGGAAAATCCTTCGGAAATCACCTTCCAGTAATAATTGAGTTCATCGCCTGACGGAAGTGCAGCCAGGGGGTGGGGATAGTTAACCGGAGTTACGGTCACATTGGCATTATTGTTTGTATTTGAAGAAAATGCAAACTCTGCAGGTGTATATTTTCCTGCAACACCGACTGGAAATGTAAAATCCAGGGCGCCCGAAGGGAATATCTTTCTTACTCCTGCATCGGATATTACCCCGTTAAGTATTATCATGTTATCCTTGTCGGTAGTCCCGGCTATTGAGGAATTCACTCCAAGAGTGAGCAGATAATCATCGATATAGACAGATCCCCCTGAAAAAGTGAGGATTCCGTTTATGTTCGCATTGTCGGCCAGGTTTATCCCTGTGGTATTGTTCAGGGTCACGTTTCCGAATATGCCGTTACCGTTGCCTGAAATTACCTGGTTTTGAGTTCCTTCAAGAATTATTCCTCCACCCGGGGCGGAACTTGTATGCACGGCATTGTTCATTATGTTGCCGGCCACGGATATTGTATTACCGCCGTCCTCAAGTATCCCTGAAAGCAGGCTCATGTTCCCGTTTACCCTGATATTGCTGCCGGTCAGGAGGGAAAGAGTTCCGGATGAGGCCATTGTGAGATTTGCAAAGTTGGTAAGGTTTGCCCCGCTTCCTGTAATGGAATGCGCACCTGTCCCGTTGAATGTTGTCATCTGCCTTGAGGACCCGGGCTGGTAACCCCCTGTATTCAGACCCAGACCGGAAGCGCTGTTGTCGTTAACCAGGCTGCCGCCAATGATAATGTCAAGCCCGTTGGCCCTGAACACACCCTCGCCATTGATTATAAGGTTGTTCCTTAGAGTAAGAGGATATATTCTCAGGTCGACGGTCTTGCTGTTGTTTACAGCATTGGTTTCAATATTGTAGAGGGGCACTGAACTGACAGCATTGAAGGCTGTGCCGGCAGGCGTTTCCGATGAGCCGAAGACGATCGTACCGCCAGTTACCGTACTTGAATCCGGGACGAGATACAGGTCAGTATAGGATGGATTGTCGAAAGATCCTGATATTATCAGGCGGCCACCGCTCATATTGAATTTGCTTCCTGTGTTCAGGATCTCGAACATCGATCTTGAATTGACGGCGTTCCTTCCTGCAATGGTTACCATGCTTGATTCATCCGACTGGGTATAGCTCAGTGATCCCGTATTGATGGTTGTTACCCTCCGGACCTGGCCGTTGACAAAAAGATTACCACCCGCCACAATTATTTCAGGTGTGCCTCCTGAGGAATAGATGATATCATTATTAAGGTTTGTACCAGGGGTTCCTATATTGATATTGCCCGAAAGGATCTCAAGCCTTCCGTCAAGGATCAGGTCAGTGGAATTTGTCGCGGCTGCCCCGCCGATATTAATTGTGCCTCCGTTGGCTGAGAGACATCCGGATGTGGGGATTGTGAAGCTTCCTGCATTGGTGAGGTTAAGCACTATGGGACTCGTCAGTCTGAAGGTTCCGTTTGTAAGTGTCAGTGCTGTGGCAAGTGAAGTATTCAGGGATAGGACAGAGGATTTTACTTCAAGCAGCGCATTTCTCGAAGCCCCTTTATTAACCTCTATTGTGTTGAAATCGGTAACTGTTCCGGTACCGTTGATTTCACGGTTTGCAGGTCCCGAGAAAATCACGTTGCACACTCTGCCTGCTCCTGCATTCATATCGAAGGTCCCGTTGTTTGTAAGATTTCCTTGAATGGTTAGAAGGTTGGCCGCTGTTCCCGCAGTGTTAACGTCGAAAACAGCCCCGTTGTCCACTCTTACGTTGCCGTAAACAACCATATTCTGGGCCGTATTGTTACCATTCATGTATCTGAGAGTCCCGCTTTGTACGATCAGCGAAGAATCAATTACAACCGTTCTTGTTGAAGCAAGAATATTTAACTGGCTGATTCCGGCTCCTGATATTGTAAGGTCATCGTAGATATGCAGGTCATTATTGGGAAGAATAATGTTTTTTGAGGATGCCGGCGACAGGGTCAGATTGTTGTAACCGGTTATGTTTATTGTATTTGTTCCGGAGATATAGGATGAGGGCAATGTGAATGTTGCCAGGCCGGTTGTCCCGGTGCTGTAGTATTCTACAATACCTCCTCCCAAAGCCAGGAAGTTGCCGAAGTCGCCTCCCGGGAAGGATGCAGTTGCCAGAGCAGAAGAGATCTTCAGCCTTCCGGTGCCCGAGACCCTTGTATCCGGGATAGCCCCGAAGTTATGGCCAGTGGTGGTTTGCAGGTCGAGGGTTGATCCGGTATTTATCTGCAGTCCGCCGACCACAATGTTATTAAGTCCGGAGGGAACTGTGACGACATGATTATTTGTTTCGTCGCCAATTACAACAGGATTTCCGCTTCCGGGCACTGAACCGTCGATAGCTCCGCCAACGCCGGTTGAGCTCCATGTGGAAGGATCATTCCAGTTTCCGTTCTGGCGGCTGTAATACACTTTGATGCTCTGGAAGGCGGCCGGTTCACCGGCTGTATAATCACCATCAACATGGTTTATGCTTCCAAACTGAATTGTGTTTGAAGCATCCACAACTTTTGAGTTATCGTTGATGGGGAACCAGCTGTATGGTCTGTATGCAGAGGGAATATAAAGGTTTTCTGACCCTGAAAGATCAGATGTTGCATACTGGAAGGTATATGACACTGATCCCGGCTGAATGCCTGAAAATCCATCCCCCCTGATGGTCCAGTAATAGTTGAGAGCATTGGTTCCTGTAACAAGCGGGTGCCTTTGTATGACAGGTCTGATTGTTACTGATCCCCATTGTCCCGGAGCCGATGAAAACTGGATTGTGGCAGGTGTGTAATCGGAAGCCGTTCCGATGGGATACAGGAAAGCAGATAATCCTGAAAAAGCTCTTGTAACACCACCGTCGCTCTGGTTACCGGAGAGCCTTATCATCTTTGAGGCGGAGAAAGCGGAAGTGGTTCCGGTCAGCGCATCATAAACGTTGCTGTTCTGTCCAAGAGAGAGATTGAATGAAAAAATGTCGAGAATGCCCTGGGCCAGGCGGAGGTTTCCTGTTACGGACTGACCGGCCGTAAGTAATGTGCTCCCCGATGCCTTGTTTACTGTAAGATTACCGAAAACACCTCTGCCTGAACCGCCGATTGACTGGTCAGCCGTTCCGTTGAGGATAACAGCTCCGCCGGCCTGACTGGTGTGGGTTCCTGAATTGGTTATGTTGCCGGCAACTGTGATGGAATGCCCGATATCGTTCAGTGTCGACCCCGTTTCCATAACGAGTTCTCCCCTCAGGATGAGATTTTTTGAATATATATCGGTGTATGAACTGTCGGCAATTATAAGGTTGTAAAGGCCGGTCCCGTTGTTAATAGTTCCTGCATTGTCAAATCTTTGTCCGCCTGAACCGTTGAAAGTTGTCGTGTTATTCCCCGTCTCGTATTCCCCGGTGCTGCTTATTGTCAGGTTGTGGCCTATTGAAATATCGGCGGCATTTGCATTAAAAACGGCATTGTTTAGGATATTCAGATCGTTGCGTGTCTCCAGGGGCCTGACGGGGCTGGCAGGAACAGCAGGATTCGCATTGCCCGAGTATGCCTGTATTTGTCCCCTGTAAGTTGAGGATGTACTTGTGAAGTTCAGGTTCCAGAGCGGAATGGTGGTGTTAATGTATGCATCTCGGTTTGCAGGGATTGTGATGTTCACTGTACCTCCCGTCACTGAAGCGTTGTTCGGGTTCATTCCGAGTAAAAGGCTGAAGCTGGTAGCTGATCCGCCCGGGACGGTCGTGGGCGACAGAATGTTTATTGTGCCGCCGCTCATCCTGAATACGTTGTCGGGATATGGCAGCGTAAATGAGGCATAAATTCCAAGGCCTGAAATATTATAACTGTTACCTTCGATGTTCAGAGTTCCACCGGTCATTGTGAAAGCTCCCCTGTGGGCTCCCGAAATATATGATGTCCTTATGCAGTCGGTGGTCACTGTTCCGGACTCAATTATCAGGGCGCTCTGGTCGCGCATCACAATACCCTGACCTCCGTTGGCATTTAATGAGGCCATTCCTGACACCCTGAGGCTGCCGTAAACCACGATAGAGTTTGAGGATCCTGTTAAGCTTGTGAAGGTTACATCAGCTCCGTCGAGCCAGAGCTGGGCATCGAGATCTATATTATATACAGTATTGTCGGCAAGACTCAGGATAACAATGTTTGGTCCGAGTCGTACAGTTCCTGCAAGAAGTCCGAGAGAGTTTGAGTTTTCAATAGATGGAGGATTATTGACAGGAGGACTTGCCTGGGTATCGGTTTCCCCGAACAGTCTGAAATTTGTATTGTTACTGGCATCTATGTTCAGGATGTATGTCTGATCGATGCCCTTGTCGATCTCGATCCGGTAAAAATCGCTTTGCCCGTTGCATACAAGATTCTGGTGGGCATTCGGATTATTGAATACCAGGTCTGAGCGGCCATTGTTGGGTGGTGTGGTATAATTTGGACCTGGCTGATTTGTTAGTCTTACTGTTCCTTCGTTTGTGAAATCACCCCTGACGCTTATCCTGTGGTAAGCATTTCCCGTGCCCAGGGACATCCTGCCGGCTGAAGCAATGAGGACATCTCCGGCAATATCGAGATTACGGTTGATATTTGAGTTATTGTTGATCTGAAAATTCCCGCTCGTGACTGTAAGGTCACCGTTTATTGTCATGTTGCCTGCCAGTGTTGCAATTATTGCTTCCGACGACAGGTTTAGTATCAGGTTATTGTATTCGGGTTGTACAAAAGTGAAGCTTGAGTTGTTGTAATACTCTACCGTTCCGCCGTCTTCCGCAACAAAATTGCTCCAGTCGCCTGAAGGGAATGCGGCAGTGCTGAGCCTCAACAGTCCCTTTCCCCTGATTACAGTGAAGGACTGACTGGTAAAGGTCCCGAGGTCGAGAGTACCTCCTTCGTTTATGGCAAGAGAAAGGATTTTTTCACCGTTTGCCGTTGTTGTTACAGTTCTTCCATTCAGGATAACCACACGGTCGGTTTCAGCCGGGACCCTTGGGTCGACCGACAGTGTTCCCGACGGGTCGGTTGTCCATGTTACAGGGTCGTTCCATGCGCCTGACTGGTATGAGTAAAAAGTTCTGTATATAAGTTCCTCCCTTGCAGTCCATTGGCCGTCAATCACATCAGTGCCATTGATGGTCATTGGATTTGTTCCCGGGGAACTTATCGATTCCGGCTGGATCCAGCTTCCGCCCGTGTAGATCATTGGTACGTACTTGGTCTGGTCGCCTCCGGAACCGACTTCACCCGGATTCGCATAGGTGATACTCAGGTTTGCATTGATTGAGCTGAGGCCGGATGATGACAGCAGCCAGTGTTTTGTAAGGTCGGTCGTTGCAGCTGCCGGCGGACCTGGCGCTGTGGAAGCCACAGCCCTTGCCGACAATGAGCCGGTTCCGGCAACAGTTGCGGTCAAGCTGGTGACCTCAAAAGGAGTATAGTATGTTCCTGTTCCTGTAGGGAAGACTGTTATAAAATCTGAAGCGGAGTTTCCTTCTTTTATTATGCTTCCGGTCCCATCGCAGATTATCATGTGGTTGTTGTCAAACCCGGGTGCAGCGGTAATACTTCCCCCGTCGGCAATAATTATGTTATTGGCTCCCGAGCCAAGGCTCAGGTTTCCTCCGGCCAGTGTCAGTGTACCTGTCACTGTGGTTGTCCCGCCAAGGGTTTTAATGCCGGAGCCTGACATTATGAGGTTCCCGTAAGATTCCTGCAGGACAGTCTGTGCACCGGCCAGGCCGTAGTTTACGGTTGAGTTTGCTGCGAAAGATTCAGTGCCTCCGAAAATGGAAAGGGAGTTTACGTTGTGGTTGAGTCTTCCTCCGGAGTTTATCTGAAGGATTGATCCAGTGCCTATTGTAACGGGGTAGGGTTCTGTAAGGATGCCGCCGTTGCCGATTTCCAACTTGCTGTTTGTTCCCGACACTGTCCAGCCTGAGCTGATTGTTGTCATAGTGTGGCCCGACTGGATGATAAAGGTCTGGTTATTGGCCGTAAAGCTGGCGGGAGTGGAGCCGCCTCCGCCGGGAAGAGAGTTCCAGTTCGACAACACTGCAGGATTTCCTGAGTTACGGGAATAATAGGGTACCGCCCAGGTAATAATTACACGTCCGGCCGCACCCGCTTTTGAAGAGCTAAAACCTTCTCCCCGTCCGCCACCGCCACCTCCGGGCGCTGATCCTGCTGCGGCATCGGGGCTGCCATCACCATCTGCTCCCCTTCCTCCGGCTCCCTCGCCTGAGCCTCCTGTACCTCCTCCTGTTGCTGTGCCATTAGAACCATCCCCTCCATCTGCCGAACTTGTTGCAGAACCTCCTCCTCCTCCTCCTCCCTCATTATTGGATCCATTTGAATAATTTCTGGCGTTACCTCCGTTTCCTCCCCTGAATGAAGCTATGATATTCCCTCCTGTAGCAGAAGCTTCACCTCCATTTCCTCCGGTACGGGTTGAGGTTGCAACACCTCCGTTGGCGACTATAGAGCCTACTGATGATTGACCTCCGTCGTTGCCGGCGCTGCCTCCGGTCCCCACTGTTACAGTGATTGTCGCACCTGGCACAAGATTGGTAAGCAAACCTCTTGTATATGCTCCTCCGCCGCCACCGCCGGAAGCGCCACCCCTGGATGATCCTCCACCGCCTGCTCCCCAGCATTCGACCATGATGGAAGTGACGCCGGCAGGTACGGTAAATGTTCCGCTTGAGTTGAAAGTCTGGGTTTGGGAAAAGGAAATGCCTGAGGTAAGAATCAAAGCCCCTGCCGCATAAAATATTTTAGTGGTCAGGCCTGGCTTTTTCATTCTTTCAGTTATCAAATCCGGTAAAAGGAGGATACTGCTTTCAGCTAATCCTGCAATGCCAGCTCTGCTTCAGCGTATCTGACAGGTTTAACATCGGAGGGAGCGGAATATATTACTCTGATTGTTCCTGAATTGTAGTTTACTCCCTCTGCCGGGTTCAGGTTCAGCTGGAATCTGCGGCGATTGTTGGGAGTATAAACTGCCACTCCGTTTGCGATGCCGACTCTTGTTATTTTACCCTGAGGTGAGATATAGTCGACAGCTATATCTCCAAAAACCGACATATTGCCTGTTCTGTTGAAGTACAATGAAAGAACCGGGCTTTCATTTGTCATTTCGAGCTTAAGATCGGAAAGTGAAACGGTGACGCTGGATTCTCCATTTCGTATTATCACTGGTATTGTGATCCCGAAGACAGGAGTGAGCATTACCGAGATGTTTGAAGAATCGCGAGCTTCTTCTTTCTCTCCCAGGGGAGCCGGTTTTGGAATGGCCCTGAAGTAGAAATGCGAACGATATTCGCCCGTCTCCAGTTCGTTAGTCCTGATAAGCTGTATCTTAACGGTCTGAGCTTCATTCGGACCCAGGGAAACCGTCCGGGGGAAATACCTTATGAAGCGATCGGCAAACAGCTGCCCAGGATCAGGTTCGGTTATTGTCTCAAATCCGCCATCTTCCTTCATCCTGATCTGCACCAGCGATATAGAATACGTTGCGGTATCCTTTCCGGTGTTGGCAAGGTTCAGGTCAAAGGTTCTTTTTGCCCCTTCGAAAACAACCCTTCTGGGAGTTATCATCAAGTCGCCCTGGGCACGAGCCGTAAATGGGAAAATAACGGCTGCAGCAAACAAACCTGCTGCACCAAGGAGGAGCGACTTTAACCAAAAGGGTTGAATAGTATTTCCCGTGATATTTGAACTGATTCGTGGCATGGTGGTTTTAAATTTAGTAGACCATTTAGTTAAAGTCAAATGTTATTGAATAGGTTCCGGTATAGATACCGACCGGATTGTCTGCCAGGTTTCCCACTTTAAGGGTGGCTCCGACAAAAACTGTGCTGAATCCGTCGCGGAGCATCCCGGTTTCGGTTCCCGGGCTGGGATCGGATATCCAGTCCTCGATTACCATAGTTCTGGAACTTAGTGTATGCCTGAGTACCACGGGATTTTCAGGCAGTGAAATGGAAAAGGCGGCATCTGTGTCGCCTGTCACCAGGAAGCTGGCTGCATTATGCGAGCCTACTCCCTTAAAGATTGTTCCTATGGTCGAGATTGTACTTTGAGGCGAAAGGACTATCTTTCCTCCCTGTGGTCCGGGTGAAAATTTCCCGAAATTCAGCTGTGATGTCTCACTGGCGGAGAAAACAGGGATTATTTCAGCAGTTACATGTCCTTCAGCGCTTACCGAAGGAGTGATCTGTGCATTTACAGTCACTCCGGTAACGCTCAATACAAATAGCAGGCTGAAAAATGATATCTTAAGCCTTTCAGTCATACCCGATGACAGATTTGACCTGAAGGCCTAGTTATAGTTGACAGTGACGGAGAAAGGAGTTGCTGACAGGTAGGATCCTGCTGCCTGGCTGGCTCCTACATTAAGGGTAGCGCCAACTGTAAGCGTCTCTGATCCACCAGCTCCTATAGTACCCGTACCGCTGGGACTGCTGGTCCAGTTGTCAACTGTCATGTTATTTGCACCCGACGAAATAGTTGTTGCAACTGACGGCAGGGTGATGGTATAAGTATATCCACCTGCTCCTGTAACACTAAACACCGCTGCAGAAACCGTTCCGGCAGTTGCAGGGAGAGTCACGCCTCCGGTTACGGAACGACTGCCGGCGGGAGTCATAACAACAGTTCCGGCTGTTGCTCCAACGGCAACGTTACCAAAGTTCATGACTGTAGTATTGGTAATTCCAATAGGGCCCACAATGGTTGCGGCAGCTGTTGAAGTGGCCGATACCTGAGCGAATGTAGCGGCTGAAAATGCAAGCATTATAACTGCCACGGCAAGAAATTTAGTTGTCTGTTTCATTTTTTTGGTTAGTTAAAAATTAATAAGCAATTATTTATCAAATTATTATACACCGGCCGTAATTTGCACTGATGATGCAATCCGGAAGAAGCGACCGGAGTCAGGTTACTATCAGTTTTCAAAATTAGTAAGCGTGCCATTTTTAGGAACCCAAGTTTTCGCCATTAGTTAACAAGCGAATGAAGTTATTAACAAAAAAAGCCCCGTAATATTGCATAACGGGGCCAATTGAGGAAATATTATATGTTAAAGATTGAATGTATAAGTATACTTGATCATTACCGCCCTTGAATTGTATACGGGAAGTACCGGCATCTCCCTGTAGAGATCTGTATTCCGGTCTTCATTGAACACAAGGTACAGGTCATTTCCTTCCCCGGGATTGTACCTGATTCTAAAATTGGTTATTATGCCGTCACAGTCAGTATTGTACTGGATAAATGCATTTACTGAAAGTTTTGTATCAAACATGTACAGGGCCTTTATTCCGATTATGTGATTTGTCATCGAAAGGTTTCTTCCTTTTACTTTTACACGGTCAAAGTTATAGCTTCCACCAAGTTCAAAGTGTTTTGAGATGTTCCATACAGGCTGGAAACGCATGGAGAGCCTGGTTCCGTCATAAAACTGTCCTGCTTCCGTAAGGAAATCCAGGTAAAAGGGATTTGACATGGGAGTTGACAGGTTTCCCCTGAAGCTCAGCGCTTCATATCTTCCCGGCACTATGTAGAGTTTGTCGGAGCTGATCTCGAGAGAATCCCTGAGGCGGTCTTCATTGTAAACAAGCTCAAGGCTGCCGATCCACTTGCTTTTTGTCTGGAATTCCCATCCGGTGAAACTTGTGAGGTTCATGAAAGTACCGTCGTCAATATAGTTTCTGTACATAACTCGTGTCGAAGGGCCGTGAGAATATATCCATGATTTTTCAGGCGAGATCCAGCCATAGCTCAGTCCTCCCCTGATTATCGAATAGTCGTCCATCATTTCGAAGCCGATGCCGGGGTTGAAATGGATTCCCGACTGGGTATAGCCAAGGTTGTAAGCAAGTCCTTTTCTTGACCTTCTTTCCCAGGTGGCCATTAAAAGGGTAGGTTCCTTAATCGAGTTGTTCTTTATTTCATCCTCGAAAGTCTGTGTCCACCTGAATTCGAAGTAATCGTTTCCGAATACCTTGAATATTCCGTCGAGGCCGTATGCCAGGTTGTAAGAACCGTCAGTTCCAAGGCGGCTGGTAGCCATTGCTCCCACATAAGTATTTTCATTTATTATCTGGCGGCGGAAACGCACTGCCCCGAAGTTTTCGGAAGGGACCATATTTGCTGACGATCCGTCGGACATTTTCACTGCAAGGGGAGCTGTCTGCATATCGAGGAATCCCACATCCCATTTATTCATCCTGCCGGTCACTCGTGCCCCGCCGTAAATTCTTACAGTCCGGGGGTCCTCGTCATCCTGCGAATCATCATAATCATCGAGCAGTCCTATTCTCCGGCTGTAGAACAGGTTGCTGTTGCCTCCCAGAGAGAAGTCGAAAACACTGGCGCGTTCAAGGAAGAAGGTTCTTTTCTCAGGGAAATACATTGAGAACCTGGTAAGGTTTATCTGCTGATCATCGGCTTCCACCTGTGCAAAATCCGTATTCACGGTAACATCCATTACAAGGGTTTTGGTTATACCGTATTTTATGTCGAGGCCTGCTTCCAGGTCGGGGTCTTTTGATTTCAGGTACTCACTTTCGTCATTGTTCAGTCCAAAAGAGCTCTCAAATCCGGCAAGAACATAAGGGGCAAGGTAAAGCGGTTTGTCGGGAGTTATATCGCGAAAAACAATTTCCTGTGCCTGCGACGGCTTCATAACAGAGATCTCTCCCCAGTCGGGCGGTATGGCCGGAAATACATCCGTTTCGTTCTTTGCCGGGATCCACCTTTCGACTGTTAGTCCCATTTTCACTTCACCGTTTACTTCCTGGAACCTGAGGCTTGACAATGGTATCCTGATCTCAGCCGACCAGCCGTAATCATCCTTTTTTGTCAGCACATCCCAGAAGGTGTTCCAGCTCAGGTTCATGGATTCCTGATCGGGCCGGGCCGGAACGGCGTCTTTCTGAATACCTGCGTCAAATCTCAATCCGTCGGGTGTGGTAAAGAACATCTGGGAATTTTCCTTGTCGTTGTAGGTATCGAGGAAGATCCCCAGCCAGTCGGAACCCATTCCCATATAATCGCGTTTATAGCTGACCGACTGCATCATCGAGGGGTCGTCATAGTAAAGCCATGCGCCTATATAAATGAATTTTTCATCATAAACTATCCTGATATCGGATTTCTCAGTAGGCTGCTTTCCGAAGACCGGCGAATGCATTGTCATCTGAAGGGGAGCAGCGCTCTGCCAGAATTCTTCATCGGGGACACCGTTGAAATCAACGTCAGAGGTGATCCGCTCAATAATGACCGGGGTTTTCCTGTTGTTCGGCAGACCGTTCTGGCCGTTTGCAGGGCAAAGAGTAAAAATCAGCGATGCAAAAGCAATCAAAAGCCTTTGATTCATGATCAGGTAGTTAGGGCAGGCAAAAATACAGTTTTGTTGCAGACAGGAAACAGTCTGAATCCTAATAAGTGTTAAAATAAAATTTTCTTTATTTCAATATTCCAGTACCTGACCATCTGCAAGAAGTTGTCGGCTTACCTCCTCATAAGTAAGTTCATGAATGCTTTTTCCGCTCCTGACTGCAAGGGATGCCATAGTTGCGGCGCTTTGCCCGAGTATCATGAATACGGGTTCCATCCTTATTGACCCGAAAGCAATGTGGGAACACGACACACAGACCGGGACAAGAAGATTGCTGCACTGCTCTTCAGCAGGCATAAGCGATCCCATGCTTATCTGGTAAGGTTTTGGGGCATGGACACCAATATCTCCTTCATTCTGCACATAGCCTTCAGGAGTCACATATCTCTGGACGTTATGGGAGTCCATTGTGTATGATCCCATTCCGACCGGTTCCGGAACCGGCCTGAGGCACAGCACATCGTTTTCGGTCATCACATATTTGCCTGTCATTCTTCTGGCCTCCCTCACATAAATGTTGTAGGGCCAGTATCCGTTGTCGGCGAATTCATCACGCGAATAGCCCCAGGTATTCATTGTATCCCTTACCCATTGGGGAAGACGTTTGTCGTTGCAGGTGAAATACAGCAATCCCTTCTGATAGTTGATATGTTCCTCAAGTATCTCTTTTCTCTTTCCGTAGGAAGCTTCGGGATAGTCCCAGCTCATCCCAATATTGTCGTAACTGAAAGGTCCGTGGTTATTCACATCAGTCTTCCGGTTGGGGATAGCGTCATATTTGCCGAAGAATTCATCCCACCTGGTTTCAGCCAGCCTGACAAGCAGTTCATACTGAGTGCTGTCATAAGCTTCGGGCTTTGTTATCGGCACCTTGTTTTCCGGATGCTGGGTAAGGCACAGCCTGTAGCAGTAGGCCTGTACCTTATTGTCGCCGGTCCCGTTTTCACCGGGAGTTTCGGCTGAGATACGGGGGAGAAGACCGCTTGAAGGATCGCCCGGGATCCTGAATGGATCGATCTTATCCTTGAAATAATGTCCGTGATGAAAGACGCCTTTCTGTATGCCGTTCCATGTTTCACCATAAAGGCTGTTGTCTTCCCTGCCCACAGTATAAGCAACCCCTGCCGAAGCCATCAGATCCCCTTCATAGGTGGCATCGATGAAAACCTTGCCTCTGTATGTGGTACCGCTCAGAGTTTTGATTGAGACTATCTTGCCCTTTTTGAGAGTTACTCCGGTTTCCCTGTCGAGCCATTCATCCCTGTGAACGTCTATATTGTTACTGCTTATCATTGTCTCGAATGATTCCTCCGCCACATGAGGCTCGAAAATCCACATGGTACGCCTTTCTCCGTCGATTGCGGGATTCCCCTGACCCCGGTTCCCGTATTCCGAACGTTTCTGCCAGTTCCATGATTCCGGCTTAGCGTAATGGTTGTAGATAAGCTGGTAGAATTCCCTTGCCAGGCCGCCGATAACTTCCTTGTTTCCCGTATCCGTAAAACCAAGGCCTGATGACGACATTCCCCCGAGATGGGTATCGGGAGATACTACTATTACCGTCTGTCCCATCCTGTGAGCCTGAACTGCGGCGGTAACTGCTGCTGATGTCCCTCCGTATACTATCAGATCGGCATCGAAAACCCGATTTTTCCTTTCACTATTGCAGCCGGCTCCCTGGACGGCCAGCAGAACAGAGATAAACAATAAAAGTTTTGTCTTCATTATGAGATATTAGAATTCTATTCTGTTGGTCCCCGGCCTCAGGTGCAGTATACCGTCTTCAGGCCTGATCCTCGCTCCGTTGATGGTAACCCTCTGTTCACCTGTGGTATCAATCATGAAATCACAATCCATATTAGCCGGAATGGTAATGATGAACATCCCGGCTTCCTTGTCCTTTCTGAATTCGGCAACTATGTTGCCCCGTATTGTCGGCACACTTATGTGACTGTATGACAGGCGACTAAGCTGAGGCCTTATCACTGCTTTGGAGTAACCCGGAAGAGCAGGCCTGATACCCCACAGGTAAGCCGGAATAATGTTTGCCGGCGCCGCTCCCCATGCATGGTTCCAGTCGGAGTTGGGCTTGTATTTCATGTCCCATGCTTCCATCGTCATTGTAGAGCCGGCTTTTATCATGTTCCACCAGCTTCTGTCATGGGTGGCCGTAAGAAGACTCAGTGCATAATCGGCTTCTCCTGCTTTAAAAAGTCCTTCAAGCAGGAACTGTGCTCCATAAACGCTGCAGGCCATCCCTCGCGACTTGATAAAGTCAGTGACAGAGGGAAGATACTCAGGAGGCACAAGGTCGAATGCAAGCGCCATCATATTAGCGTGAAGAGATGAATGATCCGAGGATTCACCGTCGATATAGATCCCCCTGGCATGGTCAATAAGTTTTTCGTTAATGACTTTTTTCACTTTCAGAGCCCTGCCGGCAAAGATCGCCGAATCGACCGGATTCCCAAGGTAGCCTGCAAGCTCCGACATCAGTACCAGGTTCCTGTAATGAAATGCATTTACAACAGTATTGATCTCCCTCATATCGTAACCATCTCTTTCACCTTCGGGCGTCGCCAGCTTCCATCCCGTATCTTTCTGTGCCGGAGGCCAATCAACGATATCTCTTATCCTTTCTTTCACGTTTGAAAAGCCGAGAGACGACATTATTTCATCATTCACGGCTGATGAGCTTATCAGTCCGTCGGGCCGTGCCAGGGCGAAAAGGGTCTTGTGCTGCAAAGCCCTGTAATACTCTGCCACTGATTCGGGATTGCCTGTGTGCATATAATCGTTGTAGAACATCAAAACCGTCTGCAATATCCATTCAGTCGGCCAGGTGGGATGATCGATGAAATACTCATTTGTTCTTCTTCCCATCGAGTATTCCCTGTCGGTGTAATAATGTCCGAGCTGATTTATATAGGCATCGGCCTCGTACGGGATTCGCTCACGGTCGCCGTCGATGTAGATACCTGCAAAGGAAGTTGCCTTGATAGTATATTTTGAGATGTCCCAAACCCTGTTCAGTATTGTATCGGAACTGATAAATGCGCTGCTGCTGTCGTCGAAATAATGCCAGAGAGTTTTACGGAATATCTTCTCAGGCTCGTTCTCAAGGTTTTCTATTTCGCAATACCTGAAGGGGGCGACGACTCCTGTCGAATCGGGGAGGAGTACAGCTGCCGGTCCTGTATTTCTTGGATCCGGAGGGATCTCCGCAATATACCTGGTCTTGCCGGGCTCAACAGGTAAAAAAATGATGTGATACCTTATTGTACCTCCCGGTTTGCGGTCGATACTGTTTTTCCCGCTAAGCTTTTCTCCGAGATGGATGACCAGAGTATCTTTCCTTTCAGGTCGCAGTTCGAGAACAAGTTTTCCGAAGGCATCTTTTCCGAAGTCAACGAACCATGAGCGATCTCCGGTCCTGGTTACCGTCTGTGGCCTGATCTCCGTTTCAACCAGTCTGTTCGGAGTAGTGCAATAATCTTTTAATGTTCCTGTCCTGAACGACTGAACAGAAGACCATGAGGAAGGTCTCATACGCCCATCCCATATCCTTACCTTCCAGTAGCAAATTGAATTAGAAGGAAGTGCAGCGCCGGAATACTCCACTTCAACCGATTCCGGACCGGCAGTTTTCAGTCCGTTCCAGAGATCGCCGATATCTCTTGCCAGTAATTCTTTCGATGAGCTGACAAGAATCTGGTAAGCTGTCTGTTTCCCTGCAACATCGGGCACTATCCAGCTGAATTCGGGCCTGGGGTCGAGGATCTGAACAGTTTGTGGTTCCCTGATGAACTCAACCATAAGCCCTGCCGGAGATGAGGATGAAGGCTTCTTTGGCCCGTGAAAGACTAGTGAAAAAAGGATAAGAAGGAGGGATGTCTTCATCAACTGTCAGGGTTCATAACAGATCAAAAGTAACATCCTCACCTGTATCTTCAAAATCCTTGTCATTATTCAGGTCGCGGCTAAGACGCAATGTTGTCCCGGAGACTTCAAAAACGCCTGTTACTTTTCTCTCGAAATAATCGATATTGTCATCCCACCAAGAGCTTCCCTCGCCGAACCACTGAACCGCTTCGGTGCATACATCCATGTTGTCGGGTACGCAGGTGCCCAGCTCCTTAAGTTCAAAGACCAGGTTCGAGCGCGATCTTGCCAGGCTTCCCCTTGTTCCGATAATGGCAGTTATCGTGCCTGAATTTTCACGTCTTATGAGGTATGTTTCTTCCCATTCCTTTTTTGAGAGAACTATGGTACGGGTTGTGTTGTAAACCATATCATCGGCGGTAATTGTCTCGGCATGCTGCCAGGTTCCGACATAATCGGGATCATCTTTAAATGCTTCACATGAAGAGAGGGCCGTGAGGACAGGAAGCAATAATATAATGATCTTAAATGACCGATGTGTTAATCCTTTCATACTGATAAAGAGTTAAGTGAAACCTTAACAAACCGGTTGACACTATTCAAACAGTTAAGCAAAGTTAGGATTATTTTTTTTGATAGACTCTCACATAATCGACTTCATATCTTATGGGGAAACGGGTTCCGGAAGGATCGCCTCCGTTGGCTCCGATTGCAAGGTTTAGAAGCAGGTAGTGTGGCTGCCGGAACGGATTGAAGCCGTCGGGATTTATTGTTTCATTCAGGGAGACTTCGTTGAGGAGCAAGTTGTCAAGATAAATCCTGAGATAAGCACTGTCCCAGTCCATTCTCCACACATGGAATTTTTCAGTCCAGCGAGGATCGTTTCTCAGGAAATCGGAAAGCGGCTTTTTCAGGTCATCCCATTTTCCTGTAAACCGTTTTTCGGTTCCCCAGGCAAAGTTGGCAAGGATTGTTGGTACATCGTTTATCCGGTAGAATTCCATTATGTCATTTTCACCGTTCGACGGCCACTGGCGTTCAATGCCAAGGGTCCAGATGGCAGGCCATGAGCCGTGAGACGTGTCAATTCTGGCTCTTATCTCAAACCTTCCGTAAAGCCATTGCCTTATTCCCCTGGTGTTAATGCTCGATGAGGTGTATTCGGCAAACTCCCTTGAGGTCTGCCAGACTGAACTGCCTTCCCGGTAACCGGAATTCCTGAATTTTTCCCTTCTGCCTTCTATCAGAAGGACTCCGTCAATGCAGACGGCATTATCTTCCTGGTACCATTGCAGTTCCTGGTTCCTCACGAATCCGTGTTCATACCGCCATGAAGAGGGATCAGGTTTGCCTGCGGCATTGAATTCATCATTCCAGACGAGTTTCATTTCTGCAATTTCAGCAGGTGGATTGAAATCGGGCCTGAAAGGATCAGCGCCCTGGCCTCTGAGGAGTGCGCCTGCAAAGAGCATAAGGCAGAATCCGGGGATAAATGTCTTTCTCATTTTTTATTTAAGCTTTCTTTTAAGTCCGGCTCTGTAAGCTTCCAGGGCTCTTTCCCTGGCAAATTCGTGTTCGACAATTTTTGAAGGGTATCCGGGTTTCCCGTAATCAGTTACCCATTTTTTTATGTAGCCTTCCTTAGGGTCGAACTTCTTTTGCTGGGTTTCGGGGTTGAATATTCTGAAATAAGGAGCGGCATCGCATCCGGTTCCGGCTGCCCACTGCCAGTTTCCGTTGTTTGACGACAATTCGTAATCGAGAAGCTTATCTGCGAAGTATGCTTCACCCCATCTCCAGTCGATCAGCAGGTGTTTGCATAAGAACCCTGATGTGATCATCCTTACGCGGTTATGCATCCATCCGGTAGTATTAAGCTGCCGCATGCCGGCATCTACTATCGGGAAACCGGTTTCACCCCTGCACCATTTCTGAAATTCATTAACGTCGTTTCTCCAGATAATGTCATCATACAACGGCTTGAAATTTCCGGTGACAACATGGGGGAAGTGGAAAAGTATCTGCATAAAGAACTCCCTCCATATAAGCTCGTTCAGAAATGTCAGATTCTGTTCGAGCCCGGTAAGAACCAGCTTCCTGATGCTGACGGTTCCGAAGCGGAGATGGGGAGACAAAAGAGTAGTTTTATCGGCGGCAGGATCGTCCCGGAATTTATGGTAATCGGGAATTGCAGACAGATCATACTGCCTTATTGTGATGCTTCCTTTTCTGAACCCTGTTTCTTCCGGTGAGGGGAAACGGTAATTGCATTTGAGGAATCCGGATGGCGGGGATATGGAACGCCCCTGTAATTCATCCCGGATTGTCTCAAGCTTTTTCATCCACTGGTTCCTGTAAGGTGTGAAAACAGTATATGGTTTACTGTCTGGTTTTATCACCTCATTTTCCTCAAAAATAACCTGGTCCTTAAAACTGAAAAGCTTTATACCACTCTTTTTCAGGATAATCGCCACCGCCTTGTCGCGTCCGGTTGCATAAGGTTCATAATCCTTGTTGATGTAAACGGAATCAATATCGAATGTGGAGACCAGCTCTTTCCATTTTTCAACGGGGTCACCCTTAAGCACATATAAAGCACTATCCAGGTTCCGCAAGTATTTGTGAATGGACTGAAGGCATTCATGAATAAAACTCACCCTGGGATCATCGGGTTGTAGTTCGCTGGTAATGTTTGAATCGAAGATGAAGACTGGGAGCACAGGGAGTCCTTTCCTGAGAGCATGATTGAGGGCTGTATTGTCCTCAGTCCGGAGATCTCTTCTGAACCAGAAAATGTTGATCTTCATCCTGTTATTGCGTTGTACTTCTCTATCCTCTCGGTAACCAGTCTGGAGCTGATGATTACCATCGGCAATCCGGTTCCGGGAATGGTTGATGCACCAGCATAGAAAACATTTTTAAATACCTCGTCGGAATTCTTTGGTCTGAATCCTCCTATCTGCGTCATTTTATGGGAAAGGCCAAGTCCGCTGCCCCTGTGGAGGTTGAACTGTTCCTGCCAGTCGAGGGGAGTGTAAACCGTTCTCGAGACTATTTCAGGTCTGATATCCTTCCTGATCCGCACTGAATAATCATCTATAATGCTGTCAACGATTTTATCCCTGTCGTTCCATGACGGTTTCTTTCTGAGGTCAGGCACCGGGCAGACAAAGAACAGGCTTTCGCATCCTTCGGGAGCACAGCCGGGATTTGAGCGCGACAGTACATTGACATAATAATAGGGTTTATCAACCAGTTCGGGGCTGACGAAGACCTTTCCGGCATATTCCCTGTAGTTGTCGCCCAGATAGTAGTTGTGATGGCTGACTTCAGGCAGTTTGCATTTAATTCCAAGGTAGATGGTCAGCGAACCCATGGTCCATTCCATCCTGTCGAGTTTCTCAACAGAGAATTCCTTTCTTTTAAAAACGCTTCCCCTGAACACTGCGGCGTCCGAATTTACTACAATTATATCGGCTCCCCATTTCCGGCCGTTCCTGTCGACCAGATACTTCAGCTTGTCTCCTTCCTGTATGTAATCAATGATCTCCGTATTGTAATGAATCTTAATATTCTCCTTTTCAAGCTCATCACAGATTCCTTCAACAATTTTGTACATCCCTCCCTTAACATTGAAATAACCATCGTGCAGGAATTCGGTGTACGACAGGAGCGTATATACTGCCGGGGTATCAAAGGGGGTTTTCCCGAGAAAGAAAGCCACCAGCGACAGGATCTGTCTTGCATCATCCGATTTTACGTAATGGGCCACCTGGTTGTAGAAATTCCTGAAAAGCACGGGCAAGTGAAGGGGATTAACCTTCATCAGGGTAAGGAGGTAATCAAAAAGGTTGTCGTAGTTGCTTTTGATAACAACATTTGTGTCATGGAAAAGCCTTTTGCTTTTATCGAGATAATTTCTGAATCCTGTTTCGAAATCCGGATCCTGCTTTCTGAACTGAGCGGCGAGCTTGCTTATCTCCTTGTAAAGATGATATGTAACGGGGCTTTTGCTGAAATTGACCGAGTAAAGAGGATCAAGCTCATAGTATTCGAAGGGCAAAGTTATCCGGCAATCATTTGCGAATTCGGTGAATTCGTATGACATGCTGAAAAAGCTGGGCCCCGTATCGAATGTGAATCCGTCCTTTTTGAGCTGGTTCAGCCTGCCGCCGGCATTTGTGTTCTTTTCAACTATCTCTACTTTATAACCTCTTTTTGCCAGTCGCAGAGCTGTGGCAAGGCCTCCCAGACCGGCGCCGGCAATCAACACGCTTTTTGCCATTTGTTTCAGTTTTGCATTTGTTTCAACAATTTCGGATAAAGGTCATCCCTTACATAAGTGAATTCCGGTTCGGTAAGCATTATGAATTCGTAGACCTTTTGCGCCGAGGAATAGTCCTTAAGATAAGTGTAAGTCTGACCTATCACCACCAACAGACTCAGGTAGTTCCAGTCATCCATGACGCCTCCCGGCTCTTTTTCGAGCAGTTCCTTAGCCTTCAGATAGTGCCGGAGGGCTTCCTTCTTTGAACCTCCGAAAGTGGAAGGCATATAGAACTGTATGTTTCCCTGCTGCACATGCCCGAGATAATTCCCCGGATCGAGCTTTATTGCCGTTTTTGCGCAGTCGATGCTCTTAAGGCCGTTTACAGGGGCAGTAACCGGATTCAGTCCTATCCTGAAACCGTAAAAAGCCGACCTGTATGCGTTGATGACTGCAGGGTTGTATTTCTTCTTTTCAAGGATATCAAGATTTTTCTGGGCTACATTAAGGTAAGTACGTGCTTCGTCCTTTTTATCAAATCCAATGCAATATCCAATATAGCCGTACTGGTAATTCAAAAGCTCCAGGAGGAATTCATCGCTTTTTTCAGGCATGGAATTCATCCTGTCGATTACACTCTTCCAGACCTCCATCCTGTTGCCTATATAAGCTGAATATATATCAGACCTGTAATCTGCCCTTAACTGGGTGAAGATAAGAAGCAGAAGTGCAGCTGTCAGACAATGTTTCTTCCTTTCCATTCAAATTTCCTGAACTTCCTGTTAATAAACGCAGTTAAAATGAACAATCCCATTGAAACCTGCAAAGGTATTATATAAAGCAGATTAAAGAACACGTTCTGCCTGCTTGCAACGGAAATAAAAATCCTTGTCAGAATATAGGCGGTGATATATGCGGCTGTCACTGTACCGGACTGATACCCGGCCACAGCCAGGATTCCGAAAGAAGTCACAATCCAGAAAAGAAATGCAGCAGGGAATGAATTACCGAAAAAAGCTGTCACATTCTTTGAAAAGCCTTTCACTGCTTCCCCTAAGCCTCTGTACATCCTGCAAGTTATTGTATCATCGCCAAGCATGCATGCAATTTTCAGTCCGCTTCTCTTGAACATCCGGGCAATGGATATGTCCTCTACTTTATCGGCTTTTACCGTTTCATGAGGCTTCATGGCAAGGTATTCTTCCCTTCTGAAGAACATGAACTGTCCGTTGGCTGCCGAAAGTGAAGGGTATAATGACCTTCTCACAAGAGCCAGCGGCAGAAGCGAAAGTAAGATATAGTTCATGTCCGGCACCGTGATCCGTTCCCCGGTGCTTTTAATAATCTGTTTTGGAAATATTGATATCAGGCTGAGGTTATGTTTTTCCGAATAGCTGATACTGCGATTTATAAGATTGCCACTCACCCTTACATCAGCATCCAGGAAGAGGAGGTAGCTGCCTCCTGCTTCCTTTGCCAGCGAATGGCATGCAAAATTTTTTCCCAGCCATCCTTCGGGGAGCATTCCGGAACCGATCATCCTTATCCTGTTATCGGATTTTGAAAATTCGTCGACTAATTGACTCGTTTTGTCTTCTGATTGATCGTCATAGACGACTATTTCAATGTGTTCATATTCCTGATGTTTAAGGTCTTCCAGAAGGCCTCCTATGTTATGTTCCTCGTTGCGGGCAGGGATAAGGACCGACACCAGGGATGAATGGGACTTCGCTGTTTCGGGAAGACTGGTTTCAGTGAGCAGGTTAGCCAGGGATACGATCAGCTGGATGGCAGTGAATGCAAGTATTATGTATGCCAGGACGACCATTATTCAGGGCTTTTAGATATGTTGGCAGCCACACATTCCGAGTAGAACAGGTTGAATTCCTTCTGAAGGTTTCCGGTGCTTAAGTCAGTTCCGTTGAATTCCCTCAGGTACATGTACAAACCGGGTTTTTGATCTGAGAAATAATCTACAAGGCTGACAAGGAAGATGATCTGAGGTTTAGATGAAGTCTTTTTCAACACATATTCAATACCCTTTTCAAAAATGATCTCCTGTTTATGCATCGATTCAATCTTTCCCTGGGGGAACATCAGCACCAGGTTGTTCTTATCTTTAAGCAGGTCGGCAGTGTAACTGAGCGATTCGATTATGCTTCTTGATCCCTTTTTTACGGAAAAGCCGCCGGCTTTATTCAGAAATATGTTTTTTCTGAGTTGTTCCTCGAGCATCATGAAGAAAAAGTATTTCCTGTGAAGCAGTTTCAGGTTGAGGTATACTACCCAGAAACCGTCCCACCAGCTGATATGGTTAGAGATGATCAATATAGGAAGATCCTTTTCCCTGTAATCGTGAATAATGTTCACTTCCCTGAAATGCCATCTGATCTTCAGGTATGAATAGAGCTGGAAGAAAGGGTATATAACCGGGTGATGTGATGCTTTCAGGATCATTGTGCAAATTTCAGAATGATTATCAGAATTATGAAAAACACAGCCTGAACATAAATAATGAAAGGTGCTATCCTGTTTTCGATCCTGATATGAAAGAGTTTCAATAGTGAATGAAAAATGACAGCCAGGAGAAACCATGAAGCGAAATTTCTCCATGGTATGTCATCGCCTTCAAAGCTCCACATGAGCATTAATGGCGCCGCTTTTTCAAGAATCATGTCATAGGCAAGCATGATGGCCGATCCAGATATTATCTTAATGAAGTCGGAGCCCCCGAGCTTGTCTGCAATGACAGCCGTACAGTATACAAGTAGTGCCCAGTTGGCTCCTATCATAACGGGAGTTTCAAGTACGAGCGGTCCGAGACCCTGGCCGTATTTGTAAATCCCAAATATTCTTCCGGTTTTAACACCAATAACCTCGACGAAAAATCCGGTAAGAAATATGAAAACGAAGAGAATTATTTCCTTCTTCAGAGAATATGGCCTGTGAAAAAAGAATAATGCGGTAATACTCAGTATGAGAGCCAATGGTGTAAGTGAAATGAACCTGTCCCTGGTTGCCGGGATGGCCATGCCTGCAATTCCTACCGAAAAGAATACCGCCAGAAGGAGTTTTGCAGTTAATGCTTTGTCAGATAGTATATTCCTCATGGCAGTCTTTATGTGTTTAGTCTGACAGTTTTTTCTGCAGCCGGGTCATCAGCATCAGGTTTATGAGTATAAGGCTGAAACCATAGGCGAAATCCTCCACAGGAATTGTTGCAAGCTTCAGACCAGTTATTTCAGCAGGATCATACCACACTACCTCGCCTTCGATCAGGCTCCCGGTCAGGATCCCGTTTACAATTATAAACGGGATAAGTATGACCGGGAATGAGATGTAGAATCTGTTCAGAAGCCTGTCTTTCATTATAGTCGATGTAAAAAGCACTATTATCATCAGCGTGAAATAGACAAGTGTATATGATCTCCCGGGACGGGCCAGGATACCTGATACAAGGATCAGGATAAGTGAAATGGTGATGGTAAATGTGGTTCTGTCTGAAAGCATTTTGCCGGGAAAGTATGCAATCAGCACATAGTGTATAAAGATGCTTGCATAGGGGATCACTAAAAAAAACAGCCACTCTTCGAGAGGCAGGCCTGAAATCACAATTCCTGTATGATATAAGGGATTGAATCCCCATATCGCCTTTTTGGCAAACCAGACATCGAAAGCCAGGAAAAATGCACCGGTAATAAGCAATGAGGGTATCAGGCTTGGCCAGTGCCTGTAGAAAGCAACTTTTTTATCGAAGCTTAGCGCCAGGGGGAATGCAATCGAGCAGATCAGGAGAATCAGATAAAGAGGCATGATGCTTATTTGAAATACCTTCTGCTGAACACCAGAAGGCCGAAGTTATTGAAATCCTTGAGGTTCTTTGGTTTGTGATGGGCCTGATGGGCTTTCTTCAAAGCATTTATATACGAGCTTTTAGGATTTGTGAAAAATGGGAGCCGCTGGTGATAAACCACGTCGTGAAAAATGAAATAAGTAAAACCATAAAGAGTAATACCCGCTCCGGCAGCTATGATGTAAGGGTTACCTGCCGACAATCCCCAGATAATAAGGATTATTGCAGGAGTTGCGTAAATAAGAAAGAAATAATCGTTCTTCTGAAGGACCGGCTTGCTCGCAATATCTGTAAGGTGATGATCCTTGTGAAGCGACCACAGGAAACCGTGCATGACATACTTGTGGTTTGACCATGCTATGAATTCCATGAATGAAAATGCTGCAATTATTAACAGGATGATCTTGATTATCATTGGAGTAGATTCAGTTTGTTGATGATATAAGCCTTTATCAGCAGGAACAGTTTAACAAAATCAGGCACCCTGACTCTTTGTTTAAGGAGTTTTTCAGCCGGAGTCTTTCTTATTATAACCAGCAGTTTTTTATAATAGTAAAATGCAACCAGCACGCCCAGCCGCGAATTGGAAGGAAGCTTTTTGATTCCCTGTAAGGCATCCCTGAATTCCTCATCGACATCACCGGTTATCTCCTTCTTGACCTTCTCATCGAACCCCGATTCTATGACAGTGTGAAAATATTTCCGGTTCAGGAGATTAGTATCATCCTTTATGTCGCGAAGGAAGTTTACTTTCTGGAATGCCGATCCAAGTCTTTTTGCAGGAGCCTCGAGCTCATTGTAAAGCTTCTCGTCTCCAAGTACGAACACCCTCAGGCACATCAGTCCGACCACTTCTGCGGAACTATAAATATACTCGGCAGTTTCATCCCTGGTGTTATGGTCCTGCTTAACCAGGTCGGTCTTCATGCTTTTCAGGAACGCCCTGATAAGGTCATCGGGGATACCGTATTTCCCGACGGTGATCTGAAATGCATTCAGGACAGGATTGAGGCTGATCCCGCAGCGTACAGCATCATAATAATCGTTTTCGAACTTTTGCAGAAGTTCTTTTTTGTCGTATTTGTGAAAAGTATCCACGATTTCGTCGGCAAGCCTTACAAATCCGTATATGCTGTATATGGCAGGCCTGATACCCCGGTCGAGCAATCTTACAGCGCTTGAAAAGGAAGTGCTGTATGATTGGGTTACCAGGCAGCTTGTTCTGAATGAGATCTCGTCGAAAAGGTTCTGCATACGAATACCTGATAATCCTTTTTACTAATCTGCAGGCAGTTGGTGTAGTTTCAACCCTGTTGCAAATTAATACTAAATTTTTAATGAATCTTCTTGACAAGGCAAATTTTGATTATCTTTCATTTCTAAAACTCTACAACCCATGAAAGTCAGGAAACATGTTCCTATCATGGTCCTCCTCGCTGGTTCCTCCTTCATTCTTTTAGCAATGTTGACTGCTTTCAACCGACTGGCCCCGCAGGAAGACCTCAAGAGCAAATATGCCTACAAGGATTTTGAATCAGCAAAAAAATGCCGCTCCTGCCATCCGGGTATCTATGAGCAATGGTCGCAGGCTATGATGTCACAGGCATACACTCATCATTGGGATGAGATAGAATATTTCGATCTTGCTGTCCCTCATGCAGCTGCCAGGTCTGAGCTTGGGGACCCTGTCGATGGCTGCAACGGATGTCACTCCCCGCTGGCATTCATGGGAGGGAAGCAATTCCCGCCCGCGCGTCCTTCGGAAAAAACCATGGCCAACGAATCTGTTTCGTGTGAAGTTTGTCATCTTACCCAGTCGGCACAGACCGATCCGCCCTTTAATTTCAGCTATCTGATAAGACCAGGAATGACCAAATATGCATTTAGGACCCCGGCTGTTGAATCGCCTGCTCATAAGATAGTTACCAACGATTTCTTCCGGACGACCGAATTCTGTGGCAATTGTCACAACGAAAAAAATCCGTTCGGAGTATGGGTAAAAAGCACTCAGCTTGAATGGAAAGAAGGCCCTTATTCAAAAGAAGGTGTGAGATGCCAGGATTGCCACATGCCGGTTGGGGGACCATATCTGAATGCCCTGATGACCAAGCCTTATGACAATTCGCGGCTCCATCTCTTCCATGGTGCCCACGATCCAGGGAAAGTAAGAGGGACGATTGAAGTGAGGATTGAGCCGGATATCCGCGATGCGGAACCTGGTGAATCCATTATTTTTACGGTTGCACTCTTTAACCAGAAAACCGGGCATAAATTTCCCACCGGATCAGTTGAGGATCGTATTGCCTGGCTTAATGTTGAAGCGACTGATGCAAAAGGTAAAGTTTACCATCTGAATGTCGATAAAAAGGGATTTGACGGAGAGGAATATACCATTTCAGGCGACTATCTGGCCTATCAGGATATGAGTGTGCCGCTCGGGCAACCGGATTTCAAGGGTGTGCAGCGCGACGGTATACCATCAGGGAACAGGATATTCAGGATGCCATACTTTGATCCCGAGGGCAGGATGACAATAATGCAATGGAACACAGCCAGACAGGGGGTTGATTACCGGATAGGCCCCAGGGAGACAAAAGTGGAGCGGTTTACATTCAAAATTCCATTTGACGCTGCTCCTGGTGAGATGAAGGTTAAAGCCTCGTTGAACTACCAGCTTCTGGTTAAACCGGTTGCCGATTTTCTCAAGGTTCCTGAGGATGAATCCGAAATTAAGCTTGTAAATGAACATTTTACAACTGTTGAAATTTACCCGTAATGATTAAATCCGATAATTCCAAATCATAACTCATTTCATTTGCCATGAAGAACTCAGGATGTTTAAAGGTCTTATTTCTTACGGTCGTTTTAGGCTGTATGATACCTGTTCCGGATGCAGGTGCCATTCCCGCCTTTGCAAGGAAATACCAGATAAGCTGTCAGGTCTGCCATTCTCCCGCAATGCCCAGGTTGAAGCCGTTCGGAGACGAGTTTGCGGGCAACGGTTTCAGGCTCACGGAATATGAGTCACCCAGATACTTCATCCAAACCGGAGATGACAAGCTGTCTCTATTCAGGGAACTGCCTCTCGCAATAAGAGTAGATGGCTTTGCCTCGTATAACTCCGGTAATGAAGGGACCGCCGATTTTGCAGCCCCTTTTGTGCTTAAGATCCTTTCCGGGGGTGAAATTTCAGACAATCTCTCATATTATTTTTATTTTCTTTTTAATGAAAGAGGATCAGTTGCAGGCATTGAAGACGCATTTGTAATGTATCACAATTTTCTTGGATCTGGCATTAACCTGTATCTGGGTCAGTTCCAGGTATCTGATCCCCTGTTCAAGGGCGAGTTGAGGTATACTCTCGAAAGTTACAGGATCTACGGTTCTGCTCCCGGCACTTCATCTGCCGATCTGAAATATGACAGAGGTGTAATTTTCGAAAAGGATTTCAAGACTGGAACTACTCTGGTCGGAGAGATTGTTAATGGTGCAGGTATCGGGGAAGCAAGGGAAGGTTACCTTTTTGACAAGGATAAGTACAAGAATTTCATGCTCAGGGTTAATCAGGATGTAGGTCAGTTCATCACAGTCGGCTTTTTCGGTTATACGGGCCGGGAAGTGGTTCATGATGCAATTTATTCAGACATAAGCGACATCAGGATGTTCGGTCCTGACATCACTTTCGACTTTAATGAAAAATTTATCCTTAATGCCCAGTTAGTTAAGAGGACCGATTCGAGGGTTTTTGTTGATGGACCGGATGGTATTATTGATGATGTTGAAACTCTCGGAGCATTCGCCGAATTAATCTATTCCCCAAAGGGAGATATGAGCAAATGGTACCTTACAGGCCTTGTCAACTGGGTTGAATCGGATTATGATCCGCTCGACTATGCTTCGGCAACCCTGCATGCAGGATATCTTCTCAGACGCAACATGCGGGTTGTTGGTGAGTTCACCCAGCAATTAAGGGGAACTGATTACGGCAAGGTGAACCTTGGCATAATTACTGCTTTCTGAGAAACTTCTTCAATTTGCATTTTTGAAGGTGTTTTATTCCTTCTGCGACAGCTGCAGCGTTGATTATTGCCCCTGCTTCGTTCGTGTGAGTATGATCTGTCAGAAATAGTTTTGTTGAGACCTCCTCCTGCCCCAGGGCTTCATATTTTCCGGCAATTATCTCATTCAGGTCGATAAACCATGCTCCGGCGCCGGAAGCAGTTTCCCTTGCCCACTTCCCGTAGTCGTCAGATGCCCTTGCAACCTTTCCGTCCTCCCAGATATTACGTGGCACAGGCGAACAAATAACCGGAGTGGCGCCCGCGGCCTGTGTGTCGGCAATATATTTCCTCAGATACCAGCCATATGTATGGACAGTCTCGTGTTGTTTTGTCAGGATATTGTCTATTTCCTCTGTTTCCTCTCCGGTACCCCTGAGTGTTCCCCTGGCCCGGCTGTCGTCATTCACCGGGCTGCTGTCGTTGTGCCCGAACTGGATCAATACATAGTCGCCGGGCTTTAGTAAGGCAAGAACATTATCCCACAGACCCTGTGTTATGAAAGTCCTGCTGCTTCTTCCCCCCAGGGCGTAGTTCCTTATGGACACCTTAGATGTGTCGAACATGGTGTGCAGATATGCTCCCCAGCCCCATAAACCTCCCTCGCCCAGGCCGGTTCCATTCTTTACGGTTGAATCGCCGATAAGGTAGATCACCGGTTTATCCCTTTTTTCAGGTAAGCCGGCAGCCGAAGCAAAAAAAACAGCAAGTGACATGATAAGAAAGCGGTACATGATTATTGAAGAAGTTTTTAGCGGAGTAAAGATATGTAAAATACAGAAACCCCCTTCTTTTGAGGGAAGGGGGCCGCTGTCGTCATGAGAGTTGTTTATTTCCTTCTTGAGGAAGTGGTTTCAGTCTTGTTGTCATCCCTGGTTTTTGCTACGCCTGCGCTGCCCTTTTTTGCAGCGGGTTCCTTTGAGACTGAGCTTTCACTGCTTCTGCGTGAGCTTGCAGCCGGTGCCGAGGTCTCAGGCCTGCTGGTTCTGGAGGATTCAACCCGTGCTCCTGACTGTGAGGAGGAGGTTGGCCTCGACACAGAAGACTCGGTTGATCTTCTGCCGGTGGCAGGGCTCTGAGCTTCGGATGAACTGCTGGTGCCCGGGTTTACGGTGGCGGCTGGTCTTCTCTCAGTGCTGGAATTGGTTCCGGAGCCTGTTTCAGATCTTTCCCTGACCTGATCGTTGTTGGATCTGGTTCTGGAGGTACCTGTTGTTGCAGGCTGGGTTCCGGTTGAAGATCTCCTGGAGTTTCCTGTGCTCTGTCCGGTCTGGGATGAGTTTCTGGTAGTTTCGGCAGGAGTGCTTCCTGCACGCCTTGTGGCGCCGGTTGCTGATCCGGCATCCCGGACCTGACCGGAAGCACCGGAGGAGCTTCTCCTGTTTACCGTGTTTCCTGTCTGGGTCATGCCCGATGCCCTTTCAGGGTGTGCTTTTGCATAGAGGGCTTCTCCATCTCTCCTTGACTCGGGGCGCGAGTAGGTAGTTTTGTATTTGCCCTCGTTTATGTTGATAGTGACATTTTTGGAGTAGATCCTCTTGTCACGGTAGTAGTAGTTATTCCAGCCGCTCCACCTGGGAGTGTGGTAAACTCTGTAGTGAGCATAGTACTCTGGGTACCAGTGATAGTGGTATCCGTAGTAGTAGTGGTAGTAGTAGGGGCTCCAGGGGCGCCAGTAGGAGGGGTAGTAGCCCCAGTACCAGGAGGAGCGCCATATTGTGTAGTCGGGGAGGTAGATGTACCTTACCACAGGCCAGGTTTCAACTGTCACATAAGTGGTTCTTGCGACCTGGGTATTGCGTTTTTTTGCCCTTCCGGTATAACCGGGGTTAGGGGTTTCGGCGTAGTATGGTTCGATAATGTAGTTTCTCCCGTAAAGAGCCTCATCACCTATCAGCTGTATCTGAACCGAACCGTCGCGGAGCTTTTCCACAGTGAACACGGCCACATCCTGGCTGTCGTCGCGGTCGAGAATAGCCTGCAGCACTATTGTGTGAACATTGCCGTCAACATAGTCGATCACTTTTATGTAATCGATATAGTTGTCGTTATTGAGGTCCAGGTTGTTTATCCTGGTATTCTCATCGTTGAGGTTTCTTTCGAAACCTTCGAGGGTCTCCGACTCCTGGAATAAATTCATAACTGCGTAGAGGTTGAAGTTATCGCCGGGGAGGCCCAGATATTCGTCCGGGTAATCCTGCGGAGCCATTGCTGCTGTCCCGATCGCAACTATCGTTGCGAGAACCGAGGTGATTAAGAACTTTTTCATGACGTTGTTGTTTAAAGAACTTGTTACAACCTATGTATGGCAAAACTTGTGCCAATCATCGGGAAACGTAAGTGGGTCAAATAAATTGTATTTTTAAGATGTTTATTATTAGAGCATTGCAGAATTTTTAAATGCCTTCGTTCCCGGGGGCTTCAGCCCCCTGTTCTTTGCCGGGACTAAAGTCCCTTTAAAAAAGGGGGGTAGGGTTGCCTTACCGTCGGCTGAAGCCGACGGTAAGAAGGTATTCCTCCTGAATTCCGGTTTTAACCGGCCTAAGAATAGTTGTTTAATTATGTAATATTGTATTAGAAAAAAGGAACCAATTAATTAATTTTGATGTAACCACTTATACCTGATTGCCATGATCAAATACATCAATCTAATACTGGCTGCCGGAATGCTTGTAATGAACTATCTGGCAAATGCCCTTCCAATCAATGGAAAAACAACAGGAGAATTGTCCGACTCCTTTCCAAACCTTTTTGTTCCGGCCGGACTGACATTTTCAATATGGGGAGTGATTTATATCCTTGTTATCCTTTATTGCATCTTTCAGTTCAAGGACTATAATGCAGAGCCGGTATCGAAGATCAGCCTTGCTTTTGGAGCTTCATGCATCCTTAATGCCCTATGGATCCCGCTGTGGCATTATGGCAAACTGCCCCTTTCTCTGCTTGTCATGGCCGGTTTGCTCATTTCTCTTATTTATATAAATACAGCAATCCTCGATCTTCCATTTGGAATTATCAAGGCAACCTTTGGGATTTATCTGGGATGGATCTGTATTGCAACCATAGCAAATGTTACAGCCGTTCTGGTAACTGCCGGATGGAATGGATTCAATATATCGCATGAAGCCTGGACCATAATAATGATAGCTGTCGGGACCTTGCTTGTTGCTCTCACCATTTTCAGGCTTAATAATCCCTTTGTGGGACTTGCAGTGGTATGGGCTTTTCTGGGAATAGCCATAAAACGCCAGCATGATTACAGAACCATACTTATCGCTGCTGTCATAGCCATGGTAATTATAAGCGGAGTAAGCATCCGGGGTTTTTTGAAGAAAGGCCTTGTGTAGCAGGATATTCCTTACCTCGTCCAGGGGATTTACCGGATCAGGTTTGGTTTGTCCTTATTTAATAAATCTGGTGAGATCCTTTTCCGAAGCGAGGGGATGTATTCCTGCTATCTTGTTTTTCTGAATAAAATCTGCCGGCAATCCGGCAAGAAGAATACCTCCCGTCGGGAAGATTTTCTTTAATGCTGAGATGAAATCTTCATAATTTTCCACTGACAATCCCGACAGGGCTCCGGTAATTATGAAATCAGGATTCCACGATTTCAGTGCCGTATCCACAGCTGTGAGAGGAGTCGATTGTCCCAGATAGAGAACATCATGGCCACGCGACCGGACAATGTATGCGTAAAATAGAAGGCTCAGGTCGTGATATTCATTTTCGGGAAGGAACATAAGAACCTTTTTTCCGGAAGGGGATATTAAGGGTGAAAGGCTGTCGTAAGCAGACAGAAGCTTTCTCCTGATAATTCCGGAAATGAAATGTTCGTATGCAACATCGGTCGTACCGGTATGCCACATAACACCCACTCTTCGGAGAAAAGGAAAGACTACGGAGCTTATCGTCCTTTCAAAGCCTCTGTTTACGACTGATTTAAGAAGCACCTCATTTACGGTTGCCTCATTGAATTCCGACATTGCTTTTGCCAGGGCTTCTGTCAGAATCTCGTGATCTGCAGTTGCTCCGGCGGCTTCGGATGCTTTTTTTTCGAGGACATTCGCCGGCATGGAGGCAATTTTAGAGACTTTATATCCGGATTTGCAGAGTATCGAAATATTGATAAGCTTTTTCAGATCATCATCAGTGTACCATTTTCTGTTGGTATTGGTTCTCCGGGGTTTGAGAAGTCCGTACCTCTTTTCCCAGATTCTGATCGTATCGCCCTTAATACCCGAAAGCTTTTCAAGATCGGTGAGCCTGTAACCTGCCATGATTGCTTAATTTGACGTGCATGAAGTTAAACAATTGAATCCGAAAGTAAAAGAGAGGGGATCCCGCCCGGCGGGATCCCCTCTCAAAGCTCAAACTGATCAGATTAAGGGAGCAACACTTCGTCTATCACATGTATAACTCCGTTGGCAGCCTGTACATCAGTCGCAATAATGTCGGCTGTGCCGTTGATCCTGGGTGCCGGAGTAAGTGTTACATTTATATTGCCATTGAGTGTGGGAACAGATCCGGCAGTCAATTGGTTCGACCTTACATTGCCGCTGACCACATGATACAGAAGAATTGGGGTGAGTTGTTCTGCGGTGAGATCGTTGATGCCGGTTACGCCAAGAGTGGTAAAGAGAGCCTGAAAGGCAGCATTTGTAGGCGCAAATATGGTAAAGGGACCGGAGCCGCCCAGAGTTTCAGCCAGTCCGGCTTTTACGACGGCCTGAACAAGTATGCTGAACGAGTCGTTGTTGACAGCATGGTTTACGACTGTCGGAGGAAGCAACACCTTGTCGATTGCATGGATAACGCCGTTTTTAACATCCACATCAGCTGCAATCACAGTTGTTTCCTTATTAAGTTTTACACCTCCTGTCAATCCCACCTTCAATGAAGAAAAGTTACTCTGGGCAGGACTGAGAGTGTTGTAGTAGCCTTCTGCCAGCATGTTTGATTTCTTCTCCTCTCCCAGAACATGATACAACAGAATCGGGGTCAGTGTTTCTGCGCTAAGCTCCTGTATTCCGCTCACTCCAAGCTGGGTGAAAAGTGCGTTGAATGCTTCATTCGTAGGAGCGAAAACCGTGAAGTTCCCTTCACCGTTCAGGGCATTTACCAGATTGGCTTTGGACAGGGCCTGCACAAGAATTGAAAAATTTGCTTCAGTCGAAGCATACTGTGCAATTGTCATTTCGTTTACAGGAGTCATTTCTTCTTCCTTTTCACAGGAACTCAGGGTTACCGCACCCATTATTACTGCGAGGCCGGTTATTAAAGTTGTCTTTTTCATTTTTGAATTTTTTAGTGGTTGCTCTTCAGGGCAATAAACATTGGCAGAGCGAAAAATGTTCGTAAAAAATTCAAAAATAACGGACAAAAGAGATAAGGAAAGGGGAAAATGCAAAAATATTGTTTACTTAATGCACAATAAAGCAGCAAGTTACAAATAAATGTTAATAATTGTTAAAATATTAAAAATAGCCAGTCAATAAAACACGCTTAAGTTTCAGCAGAGTTCCTGGAAGGCTTTTCTGAATTCAAGGGGTTTGGCAATATTATGGAATACCTCTTTGGTTCCTCCCGTTCCTATAATTGTAATGATGCCGTAATTGAGGATCCTTCCCATAACCGACTGATCAACGTTAACGGTTTCAATTTTCGACAAATTCATTTCGAAGGTGCTTCGGGCGATGAAACCGGTTTTTATAATTATTCTCCGGTTTGTTATTACGAATTCAGAAACTGCTCTCTGGATAAGCGGTGCAATGGTAAGGGTGAAAAGTGATTTAAGAGTAATGAAGATCACCCAGTGATATTTTGTTTCGAATACCACCGATTCATCCCTGATAAGATGGTTGTCAACGTATCTTCCCATGATTTATAAGATTTTGTAGTATGCTTTCATCTGTTTCAAAAACCGTCCCATGTCTTACTCCCTGCGGAAATATTACTTTATCAGAGATATCTTCCCAATTTTTCAGGTTCTTTGAAATTACAGCTCCCATTTTGTTCTCCGTGTACTTGTCAAAATAAACATGCCAGACGCCATCAATGCACACCGATGTCGGGCCTTCAGCCCAGTAATCTCCTGTAATGGGCTCAGAGGGATAAGAATAAGGGCCGCCGATTTTTTTTGATGTTGTGATCCTGATATTCTTTTCAGGAGGATATTTTGTCTCGTCCTTAACCAACATGAAGTACCTCCGGCCGGAGGAGTTTATTGAGGCATCGATCACATTGAATCCCCTGTCGTAGAATAGTCTGGTTTCCGAAAGATTAACGAAATCTTTGGTAGTCACGGAGTAGATGCGGTGGTTGTACCCGGAATCGCCGGATTTGTCGGTTTCCGGGAATTTTCCCGGGATTGTTGTCGACCATATTATAAGGAACTCTTTTTTCCTTTTATTGTAGATGATCTCCGGAGCCCAGCAGTTTCTGGCAGACGGTTCATTTTCCATCACCCTCAGGTACTTCTGTTCGGTCCAGTTAATAAGGTCCACGGATGAAGCATAACCTATTCCCCTTTCTGTCCAGCCTGCCGTCCACACCATGTGGAATATTCCGTCGGGTGTCCTGATTATGCACGGGTCACGCATCAGTTCTGATTCTCCGACGGCAGGGGTAAGGAAGGGTCTGTCGTCATTCAATGCATTGAAGTTCAGTCCGTCCCTGCTGAAGGCAAGATGCAATCCGTCCTCGCCGTTGCCTCTGAAGTATGAAAAAAGGTAAACTCTGTCGGACTGGCCGGAAGCAAGAGTGGATATTGTAATAAGGATTGCTGTAAGAAATGGTTTCATGTTGTATGTGATGCTTCAAATTTAGTTTAAAACGGGCATCATTTTATTCATGATGATCAAAAAGACAAATATATCAGATTGAGGCGAAACTGAAATGAGCCCGGTCGGCCGCCATTATAACCGGTAATAAGCGGGTTTGCCGGCTGCCGTCCTGAATTATCAGAGGCTGAAATCCATGATAGTGTTGTACACCCTGGCTCTGGTTTCAGCCGGTGAGGGATTCAGTTCCTCAGAAGTGAAGGTTCCGTTTTCGGGATCTATCCTTTCGTACACCAATGAGTACAGGCTGAAGATAATCTCAAGGCCGAGCCTGTATCTGGCTTCCATTCCGGGACCGATTTTCTTTATCATGGTTTCGGTTTCCCTTCGGTATTTTTCAGCTGTACCGCGGTATTCGGCGATCAGGTTCCTGAATCCTCTGGTTACGGGGCTCCCGTGGGCTATATCGCTGAGGTCATGTCTCGAAAGGGAGTGTTTTTTAAGAAGGTCATCAGCAAAATAGTTCAGGTGATTAAGCTGGTCTTTCCGGAAATCCCTGATTATATGGACCAGATAGCTGAAAATTGCACAGGGTGTTGCGGCTTCTTTCACATCAAAACCGGGGTCCAGGTAATCGTTGCCGTTTTTCCTCAGTCCGCTCAGATGGACGAAAATTGAAGCAGGTGCTACGGATGCTCCTTTTGAGTAGTCGAGAAACGCATTAAATGTCGGGAATCCGTCATTATTGATGTCGTATATCATCGATCTGGCAAAAGATTCAAGAGTCCACAGGGGTATTCTGAATCTTTCAACTGTTTTCAGGAGAGCTTCCTTTTCGGGATTGCAATCATCTGATATCACTATCATCCCGAGCCATTTGCTTACATCGGTAAGGAATGTTTTTCTTTCCTCGGGGGTTATCCTTTCGTTTGATGCCTTGTGGTTATCTATCAGATCATCAATCTTTCTCATGAACCTGTAGCACGTCTTTGCCGCACAGTATCTGTCATTATCCCAGAAAGCTGCCGCAATAAGGATATTAGGATGATCAATTATACTTTCAAAATCTATTGATTCGAAGGTTAGCAGAAACTGTTCCCTGATGCTATCTGTTTTCACTTATAAAGGATTTTCTTTTAATATTCTTTCAGAGACAAGTTTTGCGGAGATCAGTACGTTGGGGATACCGTTACCGGGGTGTGTACTGCCTCCGGTGAAATAAAGGTTAAGGTATTTATCGTGGCGGTTATGAGGGCGAAAGTAACCCATCTGAAAGATATCGTGCCCCAGGCTGCCGAAAACTGCACCTCTGGATATATTGCATCCTGTTTCCCAGCTTTCGGGAGAATGACAGATCTCGAACCTGACATGCTTTTCGAGGTCGTCGAGTCCCTGTTTCCTGAGCCTTTCCAGAACCGCTTTTCTTGTATTGTCCTTTATTTTTTCCCAGTCCTGGGGCATTTTTCTGTCGACATGTCCTATCCCAACGGCGACAGAAATCGTGTCACAACCCGGAGGTGCGGCTGAGGGGTCATTTCTTGCCGGGGCATGGACATAAAAGCAAGGATTGTCACCGATCGTTTTTTCCCTGAAGATCTTATTCAGTCCTTCCCTGAAATTGTCAGAGAGAAAGACATTGTGCTGGTCGAGCTGCGGATATGTTTTATCAAGCCCCCAGTGGAAGCAAAGGGCAGAGCAGGAATACTTCATTCTTTCTATCCGTTCCGATCTCCTCCTGTCGGGAAGAAGTTCCCGATAGGCGTATGGAAGGTCAGCGTTGGATATGACCAGATCAGCTTCAATCGTCTTTGCATCCTCAAGCAGGATGCCTTTTGCCCGGTTACCGCTGATTAAGATGCGGCTGACCGGAGAATTGAAGTTAATACTGACTCCCAGTTTCAGGGCTTCGCCCAGCAACCGTTCAACAATATTGTACATTCCTCCGGTTGCAGGGAAGAATGAACCTTCGGTCAGTTCGGCGGCGGGGATCATCGAAAACAGGGCAGGAGAGGTGAAAGGATTCTGCCCCACATAGATATTCTGAAAGGTGTAGGCCATTCTCAGGTGTTCATTCCTGAAAAACCGGCCGGCATATTTATAATGAGGAGTAAATGCCTTTAGTTTAAACAGAAGAGGTATGTTTTTCGGATTCACCATCTGGAACAGGTTGTAGAAGTTCCTGGCAACAAGTCTGCTCATGCCCAGGTTGTAGATACGGTAGCCTGTTTCGACGTAGTCTCTTTCTTTTACGAAACTTCCCGGTTCAATTTTTTCAAGCTGCTGCCTCATTTTCTCACTATCGGTGCTGAAAGCAAGTCTGCTGCAGTCGTCGAAGAAGATTGTATAAAGATTTTCCAGGGGGACTATTTCCTTTCCTTCCCGTAGTTCAAGGCCCAGAAGGTCAAAAACCTCATGGTAAACTCCCGGCATCATAAGCATGGTTGCACCGAGATCAAACCTGTGACCGTCACGGATCAGTTGTCCGCAACGGCCTCCGGGAGCGGAGTTTTTCTCGTAAATGCTGACCTTGTAACCCTTTTGGGCCAAAAACAGGGAGGTAGCCAGGCCCCCGATTCCGGCTCCGATAATTATTGCATTTCTATCCTTCCCCATTTTCCTGCGTCAGATTCTTTCAGAAAATCCCCTAAAAGACGGAGTAAAGTTCAATATGTTCCACTTTGTCAGTGATAAAATTAGGTTTTCTTTTAATTTGATGCAAAATCATTATAAATAAATTTGCCGGACGTTGTTTCGATATTGACCCTGATGGACAGGTTCTGCCCTGATGATCTGAACAAAATACTAAAACCTTTCTTACCTAAGAAATTCCCGAATTCGTATCTTTAACCTTGCCGGCAGGTGCAAAATTGTTTTGAAACAATACTCAAACAATCATATCGATCGTGAAAACACTGAAATTCATTCTTAAGGTCCTGCTTGTTTTTCTGGCAGCTTTCATTGTATGGATCCTGATACCCCGGACATGGTCGGCCCTGAACCCTCAAAAACCACCCTTGGGATATCATTTTATGGTTCCATTAAGGGTGGCATTGCTTACCGGTCTCGAAAAGATTGTCAATACCTCTCCTGAAGTTCCGGATAATATTGAGGCGTTCACTGATCTGGAATACGGAAAAGCAGGTGGTAAGTCTCTTCAGCTTGACATTTACAGGCCAAAGGATTCTTCAGAAGCTTTGCCTCTCCTTGTTTTCATCCATGGCGGCGGGTGGCAGGGAGGGAAGCGATCCGATTATCTGGTGTATCTCATTCACTTTGCCCGGAAAGGGTATGCCACAGCCACCATCTCATACAGGTTAGTCGACGATGATCCTTATCCTGCATGTGCCGTGGACGTAAAGGATGCTGTTGGCTGGCTCTTTTCAAATGGTGAGAAATATGGTTACGACAGTAACAGGATTGCTCTTATCGGTGGTTCTGCAGGAGGGCATCTTGCGATGCTCGGGGCATATGGATGGGACAACGGGAGTAATTCAAATGATACCTCAATGACATCACTTCCGGTAAAAAAGGTTAAAGCAGTGGTAGACCTTTACGGCCCGTCGGACCTTACGACTGAGTATGCAAGAAAACACCCTCTGGTAACTGCACTTATAGCAAGATCTTGGGATGATTCTCCCATGCTGTACCGGGAAGCTTCTCCCATATCATACCTTAGCAGTGATGATCCTCCGACACTGATATTTCACGGGACCTCTGACATGCTGGTACCTGTAATCCAGTCGGATGATCTGAAAGCCAGGCTCGATTCACTGGGTGTCCCGTGCGAGTACTACAGGCTTCCGCTGTGGCCACATTCCATGGACATGGATGAAAGAGTGAATATATTCTGCCGCGACAGGATGGAAGAGTTTTTCAGGAAGTATCTCCTTTAGCTTTCAGTTGTTGTGACGTTGCATTACTTCACGCCAGTTGGTTATAATTATCCCGTTGTCGGCAAAGAATTTTTTTACGGCAGGATCCGAGAAAAGCTGTGCCTCCCAAACCCTTTGCTGCCACGAACCAGTTATGGTTTTAAGGTTGTCGGTTTCCACCGAGGGATGGAATATTATCTCGGTAAGTCCTGGATTGAGTGAACTTACAAGCCGGAAGAAGTTCTCTTTCTTGTTTTCGTAGCTGTTGCCGTCAGGTACGCTTGAGAAGAAGTCGAGTTTTGGGAGGGAATATCCGGCCATCATCTCAACGACATCAGGGGTAAGCGGGTATCCAGATTTCCTGAAGAAGTCTGCAACCTTTTCATCCGACAGGTCGATAGCGTTTGCAGGTATCCCGTATTCTTCCGCAATCTTAAGGAAAACCCTTAAATATTCGGGTGATCCATACATTGTACCCATGTGGGTATCGATATGGGAAGGTCTGTATCCCGCAGCTATGACCTTATCTATCTGGGCACGGACCTCTGTTTCTATTTCTTCAGCAGTTGCATGGTTAACTACTTCCGGTACGTCGCGCCACATTTTGCCTTCAGTGTCGATCAGTCCGGGCACCCTTGCCGCGTCTGCAACAGGCCCCCAGCGCCAGGTACGCCATTCGCTTGTTAGAGTGAGGTGTACCCCGATATCCGGTGTATCCTGCGCCTTTGCCCATTCAACCATATCCATGGCATAAGCGCATGGTACCATAACTGCAGCCGATCTTATGTCGCCTGTTTCAAAATAATGCTTCACGGCAATGTTTGCTTCCTCACACATACCTGCATCATCACACTGAAGGATTACTACCCTGCTGTTTTTCGGAAAGCCAAGCTTCTCAGCGTTTGTTATCCTTGTTCCGGGCAGCACTGCCCCGGACCGGTTGCATGAATAATGTAAAGTCAATGAAACGATGACGAGTAAAACCGGAATTATTCCGGAAAAGATTTTTTCACTGTTGGTTTTCATTTTGTTTCTGGTTGGAACTTATTTGTTGTTTCTGATCCGGTTGAATTTCCTCCTGTTTATCTGCTTTTATTTCACCGTCATTTATTGTTTCGGTAAGTTTCTTAACAACTCTGAACTGCTGGAAAAACTCTTTTGCAATTACCCTGAGCAGTGTGTAAACCGGAACGGCGAAAAGCATTCCCACGAGTCCGGCTAATCCTCCCCCTATAATTATTACAAGAAAAATCTCGAGGGGGTGCGATTTAACGCTTTTCGAATAAATAACAGGAATCAGTATGTTGTTGTCGATGAAGTTAACTCCGACAAAAGTGCCGAGCAGTTTCAGAGAAGCCGGGAGAAGTTCATCATAGGCTCCGGCAGCCATGATGGAAATGGTTCCCAGAATAAGTCCGATTACTCCTCCGATAATGGGGCCGATATAAGGAATGATGTTCATCAGTCCGACGAAGAAACCGATAAGCAGAGCATTATGGAATCCGAAAATTCTCAGGACTATTGCTACGAGCGACATTACGCCTATGACTTCAAGAAGAACTCCGAGGTAATATCGTATAAGCAGATTTTTGGAGTCTTCTATCACTTTACTGGTAGCTGAATGATGCTTTTCTGGGATAAAAAGGAGCAGTCCGTCTTCAAAGAGGTTTTCATCTTTAAGGAAAAAGAATGAGATGAAGAGTATTGAGAAGATGCCGACGAAAATGTTTCCTGCCGTACTAATGACTTTCCCGATCGCAGTTCCAATGCTTCCGAGGTTAATGATTTCCTTTATCCTTGCAACGGCGAACTGGTTTATGGTTTCACCATCGGGAATAGCTCCCAGGTCATGAAGGATTTTATCGAGCCGGCTCAAAGGACCCTCAAGGTTCTTTACAAGGGCATTGACGTCGATCGACGATATCGTTTCTGCCTGGTTTATTATAAGCGGCACTATTATGGAAACAAATCCTACTCCGATCAGAACCAGGACAATAAGAGCCAGAAGTGCACTGACAATTCTGGGCATCTTCAGTTTGCCTATGTGGATCTTGTCAAAAAGGGTTACCAGGGGCTGACCTACGAATGAAATCATGGCGGCAATCAGCACCCAGACTATGATATATGAAAATCTCCACAGAAGGTATCCGATGATGAAAAGTACAAGAACATATCCGGTATACTTGAGGACCTGTTTCATTGCGGCCGATATTTATGAAGCTATAAATTTACAAAAAACATGTTAGCGGGCTTTGCGGAACCTTATTAAAAACAGGAGCATCAGAATGGCCGAGACAGATGCGGTGGCAGCTCCGAAATAAAACGGCACTGATGAGTTTACCCTGTCGTAAAGGATTCCTGCTATAAGGCTTGCCGGAAGCAGGGTAAGTCCGAGAAGGGCGTTATAGATACCCAGACCGGTTCCTTTTTTGTTTTCGTCTATAACATCTGATATGAAAGCCTTCTGTATCCCGTCGGTTGCAGCCGAGTAGAGTCCGTAAAGAGCAAAAAGAGCTACTATTGCACCTTTGTCTTCAGTAAATCCGAATCCGAAGTAAACCAGGGCATAAATAAGAAAACCTGCAACAAGGGTCTTTTCCTTTCCTTTTCTGTCGGCCAGCGATCCCACCGGGATGGAAGCAACTACAGAGACTGCATTGGTAAGAAGAAAGACAAGCGGTATGAAAGCCACCTTTAATCCGGCCTCATTTGCCTTTACAAGCAACAGGGCATCCGTTGAGTTGCCCAGGGTGAATATGAAAATTATTACAAGGAAAAACCAGTACCTGGCAGGGAAGTCTCTGAAATGGAATGTTCTGAAAAGCTTATCCTTATGTTTCCCTGCTTCCTTAATTCCGAAGGCTATCACAACAATTGCAAGCAATGCCGGTATTCCTGCAATAAGGAAAATCAGCCTGTAGTTACCCGGAAGGGCCGACAGTATTAAAAAGGCAATCAGGGGTCCGGCTATAGCGCCGCTGTTGTCCATTGCCTTTTGAAGTCCGAAGCTTCTTCCGCTGTCGCCCTTTTCGATTGAACCGGCAATCAGGCTGTCGCGCGGAGCTGTTCTTATTCCCTTTCCGAATCTCTCCAGAAATCTCAGGATCAGGACCTGAATCGGAGAGAAGACCAGGGTATAGAGGGGGATTATCAGTGCTGACAGTCCGTATCCGATAAGCATAAAGGGCTTGTTCTTTCCTATCCTGTCGCTCCAGAACCCCGAGACTGCTTTGATAAGTGAAGCAGTGCTTTCAGCTATTCCTTCTATGATGGCAAGACTTGTTTTAGAAGCTCCTATCGACAGAAGGAACATTGGCATTACCGAATAAACCATTTTGACCGATGTATCGGTGAGGAAGCTGGTAAGGCCGGTGAAGAAGATGTTCCTTGAGAATCCGAAAAACCTGCCTGCCTTTTCGTTTTCAGTCGTTTTTTTCATCCCTGGTGGTGTTTATCCTTAGCAGCTTGAAGATATCTACTACCAGTATCGGGACAAGAGACATCAGGCCAACGATCAGCCAGTGTTTACCATCAAGTTCGACAAGGCTGAAGGCATCCCTGACGGGAGGAACGAGCAGAACCAGGAAGGCAAGGCCTGCCGAAGCAAGAATTGCACCTACCAGTGGAAGGTTTCTGAACGGGCTGATCGCCAGCGAAGACCTGGTGTTGGAGTGCAGGTTCCTTACATGCACCAGTTGTGCGAACATGAGCGTGGCAAAAGCCATTGTCTGTCCGAGAGCCACTCCCTGTTCGCGGAGGCCGGCAAGGAAAGCAACGAGAGGTATTGCTCCGATCATAAGTCCCATATAAACAACCCTCCAGATCATTCCGTTTGTCATGAAGCCTTTTTTTGAATTTCGCGGTCTTCGGCTCATGATATTGGGTTCTGCAGGGTCAACGGCGAGGGCAAGAGCCGGCAGGCTGTCGGTAACAAGGTTTACCCATAGAATATGAATCGGAAGAAGCGGAGTACCAAGGTTGAAAACCGAGGTCACAAGAAGCAGGAAGATCTCTCCTATGTTCGTTGAAAGCAGGAAGGTGATTGCCTTCAGAATATTGTCGTAAATCCTTCTTCCCTCCTCCACTGCCGACACGATTGTGGCAAAATTGTCATCTGTCAGTACCATATCGGAAGCTCCCTTTGCCACATCGGTTCCAACAATTCCCATTGCTGCCCCGATATCGGCCTGCTTGAGTGCAGGTGCGTCGTTAACACCGTCGCCAGTCATTGCCACCACCTCATTGTGCGACTGCCATGCCTTTACGATACGAACCTTGTGCTCGGGAGCGACCCTGGCATAGACTGAGTATTTTGAGACATTCTTTCTGAAGTCGTCTTCGGGGAGCTTTTCCAGTTCAGCGCCGGTAATAGCAATATCGCCGTCCCTGAAGATGCCTATTTCGCGGGCGATAGCCATGGCTGTTCCCTTATGATCGCCGGTAATCATTACGGGCCTTATTCCGGCTGTCCGGCAAAGGGCAACTGCCTTTACCACCTCGGGCCGGGCAGGGTCGATCATGCCAAGCATTCCAATGAAGGTCAGGCCGTTTTCGAGTTCTCCTATTGACACATTACCCGGAGCGGATGGACAATCCTTATATGCCATAGCCAGAACCCTGAGGGCCGAATCTGCCATCTGGTCGTTGGCGCTTCTGATTTTGTCAAGATCATCACCGTTTATTGGCCTGACATTTCCTTCGATTATTATCTTGTCGCAAACAGTCAGAACTTCCTCAAGACCGCCCTTAACATTGACGCGAGTACTGTTTTCCGACATCCTGTTCACTGTGGTCATTCGCTTTCTTTCAGAGTCGAAAGGTATTTCAGCCACCCGGGGGTATTCCTTTTCAACCGTGTCCTTGTGCATGTTGTACAGGATCCCGAAGTCGAGCAGGGCGGTCTCGGTAGGATCCCCGGTATACTCAAACTTGCCATCCTCATTTGTCCTGATCTGTGCATCGGCGCACAGCACTGAGATCTGAAGCAGCCTGTTTTCCTCATCGTTGAGGACTGTTGCAGGGGAAGCCCTGTTTATAACATCATGTTTATGATTGACATAAGCTTCCACTATGGTCATTTTGTTCTGTGTCAGGGTACCTGTCTTGTCTGAGCATATTACGGTGGCGCTTCCAAGTGTCTCCACGGAAGGAAGAGTACGGATTATGGCATTCCTTTTCACCATCCGCTGGACTCCGATTGCAAGCACGACTGTTGAAACGGCAGGCAATCCTTCCGGGATAGCAGCCACGGCAAGGCTCACAGCTGTCATGAACATGCTTATCACTGAATTGCCGTACAGGATTCCAACAAGAAAGATAACACCGCAGATTATGAGCGCTGCTGTGCCCAGGATTTTGCCAAGTTGTTCAAGCCGGCGGCTCATCGGAGTCTCGGTGTCGACAGTATCCTGGAGCATGCTGGCAATTTTCCCGACTTCAGTCTGCATTCCTGTGGTAACCACTACGCCGCGTCCTCTTCCGTAGGTCACCATACCGCTTGAGAAAGCCATGTTTATCCGGTCTCCGAGGGCAGGATCCGGCTTTTCGATGGCATCTGTTACCTTGTCCACCGGCACCGATTCACCTGTGAGGGCTGATTCCTGTATTTTCAGGTTGACAGCCTCTGTAAGCCTTATATCGGCAGGGATCACAGCGCCTGTTTCGAGTATAACCACGTCGCCGGGGACGATTTCCCTGGTAAGCACTTCTTTTATGACGCCGTCTCGAAGAACTTTGGTAAGCGGTGCTGCAAGGTTTTTCAATGCTTCCAGGGAGGTTTCGGCCTTTCTTTCCTGGAATGCACCTACAAATGCATTTACTATCAGGATTCCAAGTATGACGAAGGTATCAAGAAGGCCTTCTCCTTCCAAAACTCCCACCACTCCCGAAATGATCGCCGCTATCAGAAGGATAATGATCATAAAGCTTTTAAACTGCCCGAAAAACATGGATGCAAAGCTTTTCTTCCGTTTCGATGCAAGCTGGTTGTAGCCGTGCTCGGCAAGCCGTTTCCTGACCTCGTCGGTCTTCAAGCCGGAGGTAATATCAGTATTCAGATCATCAACGGTCTCTCTTATTCCAATATTGAAATATTTTTTCATCCGGAAATATTTTAGTTGCAGTATCTTTTAGGTTTAGGGTATTTTTTTCAGCGTAAATGTAATCAGTTTTTCGCTGAGTAAATACAGCCTGAAATGATTCATCATCAAGAACAGGGAAGGATTCAGGTCTAAACCTGCGAGTTTTAGGGAACATGCTGTAATTATCTGATTTATAGCAAAAATATTTTGGATGGAAGGATTTTTTTTAGTAGGTTTAGGAGAATTTAAAAAACCTGAAGCATGTCAAGGAAATTACTCTATCTTCTGGGTATTTTGCTGACAATACTGATCGGGACGATTTTACACTGGCTTTTATCATGCGATTGTGGTCAGAAGTCAGGGGCGGTATTAGCCGGATCCCCCGAACAGGCTGTTGTTGCAATGCCTGGCGGCAGTGCAGGGCAAGCACCCGCCATAGTGCCTGACACTTCCGGGCAGTCTGCCCTTGCGAAGTTCAGGGAAAGGTTAAATGCCAGCCCTCTGGTATTATACTTTGATACCGGTAAGCATGAGACAACGCTTACTATGGCAGAACAGCAGAGAATTACTGAGATTGCCGATTACATTAAAAGGGTTCCCGGAGCGTTTGCAGTCGTAAGCGGTCATGCCGACAACATGGGCGACCGGGAGGATAATATCAGTCTGGCCATGAAAAGAGCCAGGTTTGCCGGAGCCCTTCTCACCGGAGAGGGTGTTTCTGAAGACAGGATAGAATACTTATCCAGAGGACCTGATGAGCCGGCTGCTGATAATGGCACTCCCGACGGGAGAGCTTTGAACAGAAGAACAGTAATTCTCATCAAATAATCTTAAAATCACCGAATATGTGTTTATTATGCATTCTGTTACCCGTATTGGTCGGCCTGATATGCGCTGTACTCGGCTATCTCCTCGGCCGTCTCTCTTCAAGGAACACCGAAGAACTGATAAGACTTCGTGAAGACCTGGAGGCATGCAGCAAGGAAAAGGAAAGCCTGCAGTTGCTTGGAGTCACCATGAAAAGTGATCTCGACGACTGGAAATTGAAATTCAATATGCTTCAAACGGATTTTGATGAAATTAAGGGTGAAGCCGATGACTGGATGAATAAATATGGCAATTTAAAAACAGAATTTGATGATTTCAGGCTTAATCTTGCTTCTGCTCCTGCAGCTTCAGCCTTTGATCCAGCCCTGGCAGCAAAAGCCTTTGGCAAAAAGATCCGTCCCGATGATCTGAAAATCGTTGAAGGTATAGGACCTAAAATTGAGAAGCTTTTCCATAAAGCCGGGATCACTACCTGGAAAGCGCTTAGTGAGACAGCAGTAGAAACATGCCAGAAGATACTGGATGAAGCGGGGCCAAATTACAGGGTGCACAAGCCGGAAACCTGGCCTGAGCAGTGCCGTCTGGCTTTTCTGAATCAGTGGGAGGAACTTAAGGAATGGCAGGGTACGCTCAGGGGAGGAAGACAGGAATAATTTATCCTTGTTTATTTATCCTGCACCAGTTTCAGGTCTTTGTTGAAACGATATGACTTTCCTTTTTCCGTTGCTTCGAGCATAAATACTTTGCCCTTATAAGAGAGCTTCAGAGGATTCCCCAGCCTTGATGTGATTTTTGCAGTTTCAAGCTGGCTGTTTTCCCACTCGATATCGGCTTCAAATCCTCCCCTTGCCATAGCTCCGAGGATATGGCCTGTTCCCCATTTTTCAGGTAATGCGGGAAGCAGTTCCACTTCTCCTGCATGGCTCTGAATAAGCATTTCGGTAATACCGGCTGTTCCTCCGAAGTTTCCGTCGATCTGAAAGGGAGGATGGTTGTCAAAAAGATTGTCGAGGGTCGATTTCGTTATCAGCGCATAGACATTTTCGCAGGCCTTCTCACCGTCCTTCAGGCGGGCAAAGAAGTTAATTATCCATGCCCTGCTCCATCCGGTGTGACCTCCGCCGTGAGCAAGCCTGTATTCGATGGTTTTTCTGGCTGCTTCAAGCAGTTCCGGCTGCTTCTGCTGAGTTATCTGGTTCCCCGGATGAAGGCCGTAAAGATGGGAGATATGCCTGTGCCCTGGTTCATTTTCTTCAAGTTCTTCTGACCATTCCAGGATCCTTCCGTCTGAGCCGGTTCTGATAGGAGTCAGCTTTTCAAGTGTCTTTTCAATTTTTCTTCTGAAAGCTTTGTCAGCATCAAGGATCAGGCTGGCCTGAATAGTGTTTTGAAACAGGTCGCGGATGATCATGTGGTCCATGGTGGGTCCCATCACCATGCTCGCTGTCTCCCGGCTTCCCGGGATCCTGAACCTGTTCTCGGGAGATATTGAAGGTCCGGAGACAAGATATCCCGTTCGCGGATCGGTCACGAGCCAGTCCATGCAGAATTCTGCTGACTCCTTCATGACCGGGTATGCTTTATTTCGGAGGTATCCGATATCGCCGCCGAAGAGGTAATGATCCCATAGGTTCTGGCAGCTCCAGGCTATTCCCATGGGCCACATTCCGTAGACCACTGTTCCCAGCGGTTCTGTATAATGCCATACATCAGTTGTATAGTGGGCGGTTATGCCCTTCAGACCGTAAACCTCCCTGGCGGTTCTCCTGGCGTTAGGTCTCATCGCGTCAATAAAATCGGCAAAGGGAAGCGCCAGTTCACCCAGATTGGTTATTTCGGCCGGCCAGTAATTCATCTGGATGTTGATGTTTATATGATAATCGGCGCTCCAGGGTGGATTGAGACCGTCGGCCCATATACCCTGAAGGTTTGCCGGGAGGCTTCCCGGGCGAGAACTGCTTATAAGCAGGTACCTCCCAAACTGGTAGTAAAGCTCAATCAGGTCGGTGTCGTCATAGCCGTTCTGCATGGCAGCTATCCGGGCATCGGTTGGGAAGTAGCTGCCATCGGACGATCCCAGATCGATTGAGAGCCTGTCGAAGAAGCTCCTGTAGTCGGTCACGTGGGCATCTTTTATTTCAGCAAAACTGCGTGAAGATACTTTTTCAAGCCTTTCTTCAGAGCATGAAGCCGGATCAGGCTCAGAATAATCGCTTGCTGCCGTCAGGAAGATAAGTACTGAGTTTGCTTTTTCGATCCTTATGCTGTCACCTCCCTGTGAAATAGTACCGCCTTCTTTCAGAAATTTGACCCTGGCTTCCATCTTTACCCCGTTGCCGTTTCCCACGTGTTCGCTCATTGAGATTATGTTGCCGGAGGTCTTTATAAGGGCTTTGTTGCCTGGTCGTGAAAGCCGCGCAGTGAATGTGATCGCTTCCGGGTTATCAGCTGTGATTCTCATTACCAGAGCCTTATCTGGTGCGCTTGAGAACACCTCTCTTCTGAAATTGGTCCGGTCTGAAGTATAGCTGACGCTTGCGACAGCCCGGGAGATGTCGAGTTCCCTTCTGTAACCGGAGACGGTTCCCGGATTTGCAAATTCGAGTGTCAGATCGCCAAGTGTCTGGTAACTTGAAGCGTTATCTCTTGCGAAGCTTCCCATGATGCCGTTTTGGGCAAGTTTTTCAGCTTCTGCGTATTTTCCTTCAAAAAGAAGCTTTCTGACTAAAGGGAGGTTTTTCAGCGCATCCGGATTTGCATCCCACCTTGGGGAGCCGGTCCATACCGATTCCTCATTAAGTTGAAGTCTCTCCAATGATGGTCCTCCGAAGATCATTGCTCCCAGGCTGCCGTTACCTACGGGAATGGCCTGGTTCCATGTGGCTGCCGGTTTGTTGAACCAGATTTTCAATTCCTGCCTTTCTGTCTGTCCATATGATGCAGCATTTATAAGGAAGATCAGAATGACGGTCACAAAAGCCCGCGGGGAGAATGGATTTCTCATGGATGCCTGGTTATAAGGCAAATAAGGACATGCCAAGGCATGTCCTTATTCACCGGGTTAGTAATTTTTATTTTTTCAGAAGATCCCTGATCTCTGACAGCAGTTCCTGGTCCTTTGTTGGAGCGGGAGGAGCTGCGGGTGCGGCTTCTTCTTTTTTCTTCATTGAATTGATTGCCTTGACAAGCAGGAACACTGCTAATGCTATTATCAGGAAATCGATGGCAACCTGGATGAAATTGCCGTAATTCCATGTAACAGCTGCGGTGGTGTCGGTTGCCTTTTTTATTGTCAGAGCCAGATCGGTGAAATTGACACCACCGAGAAGTACTCCGATCGGCGGCATTATTATGTCGGCAACCAGTGATGACACAATTTTCCCGAATGCGCCACCGATAATGATACCAACGGCCATGTCGACCATATTGCCTTTCATGGCAAAGGTTTTGAATTCGTCTAAGAACTTCATTTTGTCAGGTTTTAATGGTTAATTATCAGAAATTATAAGAAAATCCCACGCCTAAAATTTCCTTGAACTGAACTCTTGGCCCGGGAGCCTCAGATGCTTCGAACTCTCCGTTGCCGTTTCTGTCAACCGGGACCATGATATCGTCGTCGTAGATGAGGACTGTGTTGAAGTTCACCGAGATGAACCTGTTTACTTTCAGTCCTATAAGGTTTTCCCAGGTGATGTCGATATTCTGGGGGTTATTTGCGTAATTTGAGAAAAGGTCGATTTTTGAAGTGAAGGATACGTTTTTCAGAAATTCGTCTTTAAAGTCGTTTTTTGACCATATTGCTCTTATATATCCACCCATCTCGCTTCTTGATGTTTCTCCGGGTTCGACCCCGAAGGCACCCGCATCCGAAAGGGCCCTGTCGGTCACAAAGGTGAATTTGGCAGTCAGAGGTGCGAGAAAAGCGCTGAAATATGGGGTGGGCTTGTAATCGAGACCGGCAGCGAACAACAGGTAAGCCGGAGCAAACAGATCGGATATCTTATTGTCTGTATCGGGATATTTGTAGCCAGGTCTCATTTGTGTACGGAAGTTGGCAAGAGCTGACCAGTAGAAATTTTTGAAGGCTTCCCTGCCGTATTTTGAAAGGATGTCGATCTTGTCGTCGGTTTTCATCACATCTTCTTTTCCCTGTTTCAGGATGCCATACCCCAGGTCGAGTGAATTGTCCCATGCTGATTTGCCCTGTTTGTAGCTGGCAAATGCGCTGAAGATCCCGTTGACTGCTGCTGAGTTCTGACCTCCGGCAGCCCAGTTGGTAAGAGAGGTCTGCGACAGGTTGATTGCAAATAAACCTCCTTTCTTCCATCCCATTATTGTATCGGTGTTGATTGTTTTGAGCTTCTTTTCGGCATCGGTAATCTGCGCCATTGAAGCGGTGGCAAATATCAGAAATGCCACAGACAAAAGAATAAGTCTTCGTTTCATGGGGTAAATAAATTAGTTGAGCTCGTGCATAAAAGATAAAAATAACCGCAATGAAAGCTCAATGCGGTTATTCAAACAGGGGTCTGCCTATTTTTCAACTTCCTTGATTTCAGCTTTGGAAGCATTCCTTTTTACTGATTCGATTCCGTTGTCGCGGCCGCTTTCAGTCTTGTAGTTCTGGCTTGTGCCTATTATCTGACTGTTTGCAGCGGTAAGGGCAAATCTGAACTGGTTGCCGGGTGTAGTGGTTTTGTTGAATCTTTTTGGATCAACGGCATTTTTTTTGACTGAATCGATACCGTTAAGGCATGATGCTTTGCTTGTATAACCTTCACTGCTGAGGATTGTCTGGCCATTGTCGGCTTTCAGACGGAAACGGAATTCCTTGTTCTTTCCGCTTTGATAAACTTCAAACTTTGCCATAGGATTAAATTTAATTGAATTAATATAAAGGAAATCAGGGATATTATCTAATCATAGCATTCATCAGGCAACCATATTTCAGTTCAAATATAACACTAATTTGCTTTTTTTAGAAAACAGGTTTGTCATTTTAGTGTCAGATTCAGGGTTATGTCTTTTAAAAACGCCAGCATATGTGTAAATATTCGGCATAAATCGACTAATATATGCAGTATGTCGTTTTGTTCATATTTCATTATATGAAATGACCGGGGCGGTTTTCTGAGATCAATATCCGGCGGTGGCAGAAAATCCAGGTGATCTTTGAAAACTGAAGCTAAAGTATTAAATTGCATTCCTCAGTTTAAGAGCTAACAGAAGAAATAACATGGACAGAAAAGGATCATTTTCAGAACATATTAACAGCGGTTATGCATGCAAGGGCGACTCAATTGTAATAGGAGGAGCTATGCTTGACGGCTCTCCGCTGGGTGGAGATTCACTGGTAAGGGTTCCCCTGAAGACCATGAACAGGCACGGACTTATTGCCGGGGCAACGGGAACGGGAAAGACA